>Ga0082212_10009844_pt1 | contig 12293 bp, 11 predicted proteins | sample TergutNt197P3_FD_71548 | JGI IMG/M metagenome (GOLD analysis project Ga0082212, IMG submission 71548) | Neocapritermes taracua P3 segment gut microbial communities from Petit-Saut dam, French Guiana - Nt197 P3 | ecosystem: Host-associated > Arthropoda: Insects > Digestive system > Gut ... | reverse complement strand
AATAACTCATAGCAGTCGTTCTCCTGTTTAGATTGGTCTCTTACAGTTTAGAACGACTGCTACTTTGCCACAAAAGTGTCGCAAAGGTACTGAGCCTTTACGGGGGTCTTTACAAATTAGCATAGGCGTGATATATATAAAGATAAGCTGGTACGCTTCACCGGGGTTCCACTGAAATATGTGGACAGTGTGGAGACTAGAAACAAAACAAAAACAGCGGATTAAAACAAACCAATGTGCCCCAGGGTGGGCGCGTAACAGCAGGACTGGACCGAGAAATCGGTTCAGTCCTTTTGTTGCTATCGAGTTATGCAGCGCAAGCTTAAACCGGTCGACTTATAGCCAGCTCCAGTAGTAACCCGATCAGGCTGAACTTGGGGAGACCAACTAGTGGAGAAACGCATATGCCAATTGTCGGTCGAGAGCGCGCTGTTAGCTGTGGCCGTTGAGTGCCATCCATCAGTACTTTGAAGCTGGAAGCTGCCGCTGCCATAGAATCCAGCGTAAAGACCACGCCAAGGCGAGCTGACAACACTTGCTGCGTCCGTCCAGCCTAGAGCCGTAGAAAGCGTAGTATGATTTCCCTGAACTGGCAACCGCCAGTTTTTAGGGCAAATAGAGTTTGGAGCGGATCCACTAGTGATGTTGCTACCGGTCGTGGCGGTTGTCCAGTTGTACAGCATACCGCATCTATGCAAATAAGTAGCTGTGCTTAGGTTGGCGCAATAGGCTATAGTGTTGGGATTATAGACATTTGTCGCTGTCAGCGTATAGGTCCCGGAGACCATGTCGCTGTCTGTGCTGTCTAGGGTCATCGAAGCTCCGCTTGGTTGCAAGCTCAAGTTATCCACCATCCAACACCAACCAGTGGTGCCAGTAGCGTCAGCAGGCAGTTTACGTATCTTGTATATTTTGCCATCGCGAATATCCACTAAGTCTATTTCTGATCCCGCCGGAGGAGAGGACGCTGGATAGTAGATAGGCATGGCATCACATGCTGCGGTATCGAAAAATTGCATAGGCAGAACAATTACTATAGCTACATCTTTATTGCTTATCCCGACATTTGTGATTACTGCTATCGGATAGGTTCCGTCCGTTAGACTCGGCAAGATACAAGTTAGTGAGGTATTACTAGTTACGTTAAAGCTCATGCAGGGTGTGTCGCCTATAGTAACCCTTGTTACCGCGTTACTAGTTCCTGCCCCGTAGAAGTTAGTGCCAGTAATCGTAATAGTTCCTCCTGCTCCAGCATAGGCTGGAGATACGCTGGTAACTGTGGGCGCAGGTACATAGTTAGGTACCGCTGAGAAGATTAAGATGTTCGAATAAACCCCAGGTAGGATATTAATATCCGCCTTAGCACCAACAGTGACAATAGTTATGTCGTTGGTGATGGGAGCTGATGAAGTGGTAAGAGTGTCTGGAGTAGAGAGTGGTGGGATTCTGAGGAAAGAGGTGGCTCCACTGCCCTTGTTGTAACCCCAAGTGTTGGTCGGCAAGGCTGTTGCCGTGATGCTAGTTGTGCTAGAAATAGTATTAGTACCATTAGTATGAGTGAGAGTAGTGGTATTAGATATAGCGTTCATAGTTAGCGTATAGCCAGTGAGATTGTTAGTGCTAGCGTCTACAGTTATTTCTTCTGCAACTTCAAAGCCAGCTGGTGTAGGAGTTAGATCTAGGAGTAAGGTAGGTTGTGGACTAACACTGAGTGCGACGACTGGTTCAATGGAAAGATTAACTTCGCTCTCTGTACTTTCGGCATTGGAGTCATAAGGAATAAGAGTAAGAGAACCAACTACGAAAGCCAGGACGAAACAGGAAACGAAGACTACAAATGCATATGCATTTGAGTTACTTAACAGAGGTGGAGGAGATGAAGCTATGCGCAATTTCTAGCCCTCCAACAGAGGTGAAGAGCTGTAAAATGCATATGCATTTGTAGTCTCTCTCTCTCTCTCTCTCTCTCTCTCTCTCGGGCGGCTCAATTTCACTGTACAAAACTCCTGGTTAACTGATCTTAGTTTAGCATGAGGGGGATAAGTGGAGCAATAATTAGAACTTTAGCGCGCCTTGGCGTAGGATTTTTATTTCGGAGTCGATGATAGAGATTACTGTGGAAGGGAGATTGCCTTTGGCTTTGCCAGTTACTACGGCGTCGATTTCTGGTAGTCTTTGTTCGATATCCTCTGAAGTGCAGCAAGGGCTCAGGCCGCGACGGTTGGCGCTGGTTACTAACAGCGGACCAGTGAATCTTAGTAGCTCAAGCATGTAGGGATGGTTGGGAATGCGGATGCCGATGGTGTCGAAATGATCGAAATAATAATTTTTTAGTTTGGGCGATTTTGGTAGGACTGCGGTTAATTCTCCGGGGAAATATTGATGAGCTAGAGTCTTAGCGAATGGGCTGAGGCAGACAAAATTTTCGATTTCGGCGACGTCTGCCAACATCAAAGCAAAAACTTTGTCATCGTCTTTGATCTTGCGATCTTTGATGGAAAGAAGTTTTTCGATAGCACCTGTGTGATTAAATTTGGCGGCTAAACCGTAAATAGTTTCGGTGGGGACCGCAAGAATCGTACCGTCATCTAAAAGTTGTTTGGTGAGCTGAAATTGGGTTTGAGAGATTTTTTGCATTTTTTAAGCCCCGATAATGCCGCCACCAAGGCAGATTTCGTGGTTTTTGCCTGCGTAAAAAACGATGGACTGACCGGGAGTAAGGGACTTTTGAGGTTCAGGGAAGACGATAATGTTTTGTTCTGGATCAAAGGTTGCTGAAACAAGAGGTGCGCGGTGACGAACGCGGACATGAAGATCTTCAGGTACACTCTGCCCTGCCCTAACAAAAACGTCTTTGAGTCTAACGGACTTTAACCAAAGGTTAGAATTATTGAGGTCTCGCGAAACATAAACGATATTTTTTTTCATGTCTTTTTTGACCACATAGTACGGCAGCCCGGTAGTTAGGTAGAGGCCATGACGTTGGCCGAGAGTGTAAAAAACCGCACCGTCGTGAGCTCCAAGGACTTGGTCGGTCTCGAACTCACGGATCTGCCCGGGCTTAGTGTCGATAAACTCGGAGATAAATTCGCGGATACCAGCTTCGCCGACAAAACAAACGCCCATGGATTCTTTTTTAGACGCAACAGGCAGCTTGGCTTTAGCGGCGAGTTTTTTGACTTCAGATTTTTGCATGTTGCCGACGGGAAAAAGAGTTTTCTTGAGAGCGGTGTCAGAAAGGCGGTACAAGAAGTAGGTTTGATCTTTATTTTCATCAGCGGCGCGAAGAAGATTTTTGCCATCGGCGTGAGCGTAGTGGCCAGTGGCGATCAAATCTGCGCCTTGTTTTAGCGCTGTGTCAAAGAAAAGCTTAAATTTGATTTGCTCATTGCACATAATGTCAGGGTTGGGCGTGTTACCCTTTTGGTACTGCGCTAACATATAGTCGACGACCTTGTCGTGGTATTCTTTTTCAAAATCGAAGACTTTAAAATCAATGTCGAGCATAGTGGCGACGCGCTTGGCGTCAGCTAGATCTTCAGCCCAAGGGCATTTCATACCAGGCAGATCACGGCTCCAGTTTTTCATATAGCAACCGACGACTGCGTAGTTCTGCTTTTTTAGTAAGTAGGCAGCAACAGAAGAGTCAACGCCGCCGGACATGCCAAGAAATACGCGTGGTTTTTGGCTCATTTCAGACGTTCCTGTTCAGTAGCTATGGTTGCAAGGATGATTTTAGCGGCTTGTTTGATGTTGTTTTCATTGTTGAGTTTACCAAGCGTGATGCGGAGCGAACCGGCAATCTCGGTGTCGGATAAACCGATGGCTTCTAAGGTTCGACTCTTTTCGCCCTTGGCGGCGGCGCAAGCCGCGCCAGTAGAAACATAGACTTCGTGTTGTTCGAGTTTAAAAATGAGGCGCTCGGCGTCTAGGCCGGGGATTGTGATGGGCAAGAAATTAACGAGCTGATGTTTGGGTGATCCGAGAAATTTGATGTCCGGATTTTTTGCAAGTTCCTGGCGGAGTGAGTCGCGGAGTTTTTGCAAACGTTTACGTTCGGAAGCTAGATGTTTTTCGGCTTCCTTCATGGCGGTGGCAAAACCGATGACACCGGGGACGTTTTCGGTACCGGAACGGAGACCCATTTCTTGGCCACCGCCAAAAACGACAGGCTGGAGCTTGACTCGAGTGGAGACCCAGAGGGCGCCAGCGCCTTTGGGGCCATAAATCTTGGCGGAATTAATAGTGAGTAGATCAACACCGAGGCGAGAAACCTTAACGTCGATTAGTCCGATACCTTGCGAAGCGTCGCAGTGCAGATAGATGGGAGTTTTGTCGCCAAACTTCAGACGGCGTTGACGCTCAGTGCGAATGAGTCTTGCGATATCTGAGATGGGCTGGATAGTGCCGAGTTCGCTACTGGCAAGACAGACCGAAATCAATCGAGTATCGGCGGTGATTTTGGCAGCGAGGTCGGATAAAATCACTCGTCCTTGCTGGTCAACTTTTATGTAGTCAAAGTTGCCGATTTTCTTGGCGTTAGCGACTATGGCCGGGTGCTCGACGGCAGAGATTAAAACGGCAGGCGTTTTCAAGGTGAGACCTTGTAATCTACAAGGTCTCACCTTGAAAACTGGCGTAAAAGCAAGGTTGATAGACTCGGTAGCGCCAGCGGTAATAATGAGATCGACACCTTTACCGCCAATAACATGCGCGATGTCGTTTTTGGCAGCGTTGTAGATTTTGCGAATCTCGACAGCCGGCAAGTAGGGTGCAGAGGGGTTAAAAAACTGCTCAGTAAAATACGGCGTCATGGCGGCAAAGACTTTGGCGCTTATCGGAGTAGCGGCGGCGTGATCGAGATATTTCATCTGTAAGATTGTACCACTATTGACAAATATCGTCAAGTGTGATATACTTAAGGGATAGGTCCTTCTATTTCCATAGGAGGCTTTTTCTTGGATCGGCTAAGGATAACGACGGGGATAATTAGTAAGGCGTTGATAGTGGCAAACAGCGGCAAATAAGTAACGCCGCTAGCGATAACGACGAAAAGCAGAGCGGTCAAAGAAACAGCGCGGCCAATACACACGAATACCTCGCTGACGGATTCGATTTCGAGGACAAAGGAGTTGCTACCGAGTTGCTTTTTGAGCGAACGCTGGACTCTGCTCATTACGAACATGTCAAAGAAACCTTCAATTACGGCTACAAAGTACACATAGAGAGCGATAGCAGTGATGGTGGACGGGTAGACATAAAGTGCAGCGGAGAAAACGATAGCAAGTGGACCGACTAACCAAAGAAAAGCTCTGGCAAAATCTCGTGAACGCGAAACGCGCTGGAATATCAATATAAGGACGATGGAGATGACGGCACCGATCGACGCGAACAAACCAAGTTCAAAATCGGAATTAGTGTATTTATAAACCATGAGTGGTGGAATAATCATGAAGGCCGAGCCAGACACGATGATGCCACGGAAAAATTGAAGATAGAGGACACGACGTAGAGGTTGACTGCCGACAATTTTACGGAAAGTGACGTCGACATGATGGAACGGGAAATTGAGGTCGCGTGAGGGACGGAAGAGGATGGAAAGTAAAAATTGGACAATGGAGATGGCGAGGATGAAGTAGGCGGCTGAAATGTAGCCGGACTCGGAAATGGTAAGGCCGAGGAACAACGGCATAATGATCCTGATACTGTTAGTGAAGATTTGGCGAAAACTATGGAAACGCAGACGACGATCGTTGCGAACTTCTGAAATCATATAGAACATGCCCGGGCGCCAGAAGAGGGTGGACTCGATAGCGTAGACCAGTGCCAAAACGTAAGGGAAGATGTCGGTATGCGTATGCAACGTGATGATGACAGTGATACGAATAATAGAAAAAAGCGCACCGAGGCGCCAAGCAGCTAAAGTGTGTTTTTTGATGAAGCGCAAAAGCCCGATAGCAAGGATGGCGACACCAATGAAGCCGAGTAGACGGATAACGATGTATTCTACAGGGGAGTCATCTACGGACGTGCGAACCATGAAAGCCATAAGGAAAGTGGAGAAAAAGATGGACTTACTACTAAAAAGTGCATCGATGGCGAGCAAGAGATTCTCGTTGGTACGAAGACCTTTTAGCTGGTTAAACATAAGTCAATTTTAGCTATAGAGGTGGCTTTTGACAAGCTTGAGGTAGGTTTTGGCGGCGGTGCGAAAGTTTTCTAGTTCGGCGCCGGTGATTTTGTAATATTTGCCATTTGCGGCTTTTTTGAAAACACCGTGTTCGCGGACTTCGTAGCGGGTAGTGGTGCCGTTTTCGTACCAAATCCAAATATTCTTTTTGTGATGGAAAAATTCGCGCGTGTGGCCGGCAGGGACAGGACCGAAAATAGTGCGTCCAAGTTCGGACTCGGCGTTAATAAGATCTGCTTCGGTGCGCAGTTTTCTTGCTTGACGAGTTTTGCGATTTTTTAGTAGTTTTGCAGGATTCTTGATCGGCATGCTAAAATCTCCTCGGAAATGGCGACAAGTTCTTGGTAATCATCGTTGATTTCTGGGGTCGCGAAGACATACGCTGCAGGACGAGCGAAAGAAGGGATTTGGTAAGCCGTATTGTCTTTTTCCATGTTTGTCCTAGAGGTTAAATAATTTGGTAGCGTTGCTGGTTGTTTGGTTTTCAACCGTATCGAACGATACTTGCAACTTGTCTGCCATCCACTCTGCTATATTTTTGATATAGCTTGGCTCATTTATTTTACCACGGAAAGGGGCGGGCGTCAAATATGGGGCGTCAGTTTCAAGTAGCATATGCTCTAGTGGTGGCAGAGGTATGGGGGCAAAAGTTACTAGGCCGTTGATGCCAACATAGAAGTTGCGCTTGATGGCGGCTTTTAGGTTGGCTTCGTTGTCGGAGAAAGAATGGAGGACGGCGTTTTTGACGCCGGCATTGTCGACGATGGGCCAGAAATCATCGAAGGCTTCGCGAACGTGGAAAATGATGGGAAGATTTTGTTTTTTTGCCAAATCAAGCATTTGTTCGAAGAGCTTGATTTGGCGCTCACGGTCATATGGTTTGTAGTGGTAGTCGAGGCCGATCTCGCCGATAGCTACGAGTTTGCTGGACGACTCTTTTTCAGACACGCTCCTCGGGCCTGTCGTTACAGGCCTCGTCGCTAAATCCTCGTCGTGACTGCGGACAGTCTGAAAAAGAGTCGTCTCCGCAAGCTCTGTTGTTAACTCTCCGGGATGGAAGCCATATGCCCAATAGACGCCGTCGTGGGCTTCGGCGAATTTTTGTGCAACTAAATTATCCTCTGGTGAGGTGCCGATGACGATGATCTTGTTGACACCGTTTGCGTGTGCGCGAGCGAGAGTTTCCTTGGCATCAAAATTGTACTGCGGATCGTGAATATGGCAATGTGAATCGATTAACATATTATTTCTTGTTTTCGCGCTTGCGAAGTGTGGGATTGAGCTGGCGTTTGCGGAGGCGGAGGTTTTTGGGGGTAACTTCGAGCAATTCGTCGTCTGTTAAAAAGTCTAGGCATTGTTCGAGCGAAAGCTGAGTGTGAGGTGCGAGTTGAATAGCGCCATCGCTAGCATGAGTGCGCATGTTGGTGAGTTGTTTTTCGCGCGTGACGTTGATGTCGAGTTCGTCTTTTTTGGAAAGGCCAATGACCATACCTTGGTAAACTTCGCTGCCTGGCGCGATAAACATGGTGCCGCGTGGCGCGGCTTGATCTAGTGCATAAGCAGTAGCTGTGCCGGATTCGGAGGCGACAAGAGCACCGCCCCGTTCCTGGCGATATTTGGCAGATGTAGGCTGATAGCCTACCGGGATAGAGTTCATGATGACGGTACCGCGGGTTGCAGTGAGTAAAGTATTGCGCAAACCAATCAGGGCGGCTGTGGTGATGGAGTAGCTGAAACGCATGCTGCCAGTAGAAGTAATTTCTTGGTTGATTAGTTCGGCTTTGCGAATGCCAAGTTCTTGACTGACAGCGCCGGTGAATTCAGGGTCGACTTCTACGTTCAAATCTTCGACTGGTTCGAGGGTGACGCCGTTTTCTTCACGTAAAACTACTTCGGGACGCCCGACTTCTAGCTCGTAACCTTCACGGCGCATGGTTTCGATTAAAACAGAAAGATGAAGTTCGCCGCGGCCAGAAACTTTGAAGCCAAGTCCTTGCTCTTCTAGCCTCAAAGCGATGTTGGTTTCCAACTCTCTATATAAACGATCGCTGATTTGGCGGGAAGTAGTAAACTCCCCTTCTCTGCCTTTCAATGGGCTAGTGTTGGGACCAATGTAAACGGAAAGTGTGGGAGCTTCAAGCTCGATGGTGGGCAAGGCTTCGGGGTTGTCGCCGGTGGCTAGAGTGTCACCGATATTTGCCACGTCAATTCCGGCAATAGCGACGATGTCGCCGGCAATAGCCTCTGGGGTTTCCTCTTTGTTCAGGCCCCGATAAGTGAAAAGTTGACTAATTTTGCTTTTTGCGGTGGCTCCAGACGATTTGATAATGGTGACATTTTCGCCTTTTTTGAGTTTGCCGCGGTAAATCTTACCAATGGCGTATTTGCCAAGGTAACTATCGGCAGCGAGGGCAGTTACCAGAAGTTGAGCGCCTTTTTCGGCATTTTCATCTATGCGCGGTGTTGGGATATACTTAATGATGGCGTCAAATATGGGAGCCAGATCACCGCCGAGCTGGGCAGTTTTGCCAGCTCGACCTTCTTTAGCTATCGCATAGTAAATCGGGTAGATGAGCTGGGATTCGTCAGTGGCAAGCTCGAGAAAAAGGTCAGCAATTTCGCTTTCAACCTCAGTGATGCGCGCGGCGGGCTTATCGATTTTATTAATAATGACGATGGGGGTGAGATGGAGACTAAGTGCTTTGCTGAGCACGAATTTGGTTTGAGGCATAGGACCTTCCTGGGCATCGACGACTAGCAAAACGCCGTCGGCCATATTGAGCGTACGCTCGACTTCGCCAGAAAAATCAGCATGTCCGGGCGTGTCGATGATGTTGATTTTGTAATCTTGGTAAAAAACCGCGGTTTGTTTAGCGGTGATGGTGATGCCGCGTTCGTGCTCCTGATCCATGCTGTCCATGATGAGGGTCTGGTTCATTTCGGCCTGGTTGTCGCGAAAAGTGTGCGATTGCTTCAAAAGACCGTCAACCAGTGTAGTTTTGCCGTGGTCGACGTGAGCAATAATCGCGATGTTTCTGATCTGTTGCTTGTTCATAGATATATCTTTCTATTGTAGCATATTTAGATAAAAAAGTCAATAATTATTGACTTTTTTATCTGGTGGGTCGTGTAGAACTCGAATCTACGACCTTGTCTACGTCAAAGACACGCTCTAGCCAACTGAGCTAACGACCCTCGTCGACTACCGACTCACTGATGACACGATAGCCTCCTCCACCCCACTCGGGCTTCGTCCGGGTGGGGGCCCCTCTTTTTGTATATTACTACAACAATGGTTATTTTTCTAGTTGTGAGCTGCTTTTTTGCGGCGGACTAAGAATAGGGCGAAGAAGACGGCCAAGAAGAAGATGGTCAACCCGCTGATCAAATAATCAATACGGCTAAGGCTCAAACCGAATATGGTAAAAGTACCGGTATTTGGGGGACCCATGACGCCATTTAGGGTAACTTCTGTTTCTTCTAGTGGGTTACCGGAGCAGTCAAAAGCCGTGATAACGACGTTATATTCTTGATTGGCATCCAACTCAGCGAAGCCGGGAATTTTAATTTCGACATAGTTTGGATAACCGGGTAGCACAGAAAGATCGTCGATAGAATAATCTATGAGCGGCGTGCCACTAGATATTCCTTCGGGGAAAACTTGTACGTTTAACTTACATACAACCGGGCCAAAGAAGACACGAACGCCATCGCCTTCATCGGGACTTGGAGTGACAGTGATGGCGTGGAAACTAAACTGGGTGGCGTCGCCCGAAATAAAGCTGCCTCCTGAAGTATAGCCATCAACTTCTAAAGCGTAAGTGCCATAGATTGATAAGTAACTATTCAAAGGAATGGTAGCTGAACCGGCTTGATCAATAGCACCACTGAAACTATAGATTACAGTAGTGGTACCGTCTGGCGCAACCAATCTTACTTCAATAATAGCAGCACCAGAATAGTCGACTACAGCGTTATTAATGTTACCGTCGTAAAGTACAGTACCATCAGCTGGTGCGGAAATTTCAGCTGTACCTTCTGCGACGATCCTAACACCTAATATAACGTCTTGTGTAGCAGAAGCATCCTCCCCTGCGGGTGGTAAACCATAAGCGATCACGGTGATCGCGACGACAAATGCGAGCCCAAATAAGCTCAAGATTTTTTTGTACACTCTACTCATGTTTTGTCTTTCGTTTTTATTTTTGTTTTGGTGCGACGCCGACCCTAGCTCCTCGCGCGCTCTAGAACTGCATCCTAGAGCGAAGCCCGCGGCGTTTCTTTACCGTAAGTGTAATCCAAATGACGAGAAAAGTCAAGAGTACTAATATGATAACCAAAAGCCATGCAGGCATGACTAGGACGACGCGTTTGTCGTCGCGGACAATATCGCCGACTGTTACCGAATAGGTAACATTGAACAATCCGAGTAATGGTGTATTTTCCCAGATGGCATTGTGTTTGTATTCTGATTCAGGATAAATCAGGCTGGTTTTGCCGTCCGAAAAGACGCTATCGCCACCGAAAAATGGATTGATAATAAAACTATACTTGGCTTCGGCGTCTACATTGCCGGTGTTTTTGATTTTGGAGGTAGCAGTGACTTGAGAGCCATTGAAGGAAACATAAAGTGCAGGGACGCTGTAATCGATGATTTCCGTGTCTTCTTGCGTTTCGCCGGAGATATTAGCTTTAAGACGCATGCCGACGCGAGAGACGGCCTTGATGCCACTGCTGTTCGATGAAGGGGTATTGTTACCACTGGACTCGGCGAAGAGGACAGCATGTTGGCTACCACCAGGAGCATTTTCCGGAACGCTAACATGGTATTTGACAATTTGCGATTCGCCGACCGGTAGGCTGAATTCGGATTCTGTAACAGTGATCCAGCGATGGATTTGGTTGTAGTTTTTTTCTGATAGATAGTCGTGCTCGTAATCCTCTCCAACAACGCTGAATGGACTGGCGTAGACTTTGAAGACGAAATCTTCAGAACCAATGTTAGAAACGGTGAATTCCCCATCATATTCGTCACCGGGGTTTAAAGTTATAGCTCTGCTGGTTGGGGATACCTGGAGCCAAACTGCTGGTTTAACAGCGGTAGGGTCTCTTTCGGCGTAAACGGAGCCGAAAACTGCTCCTGACAGAACAACAGCTCCCAGTAGCAGTGTCGAGATAAATAATATTCTATGTTTCCTCACTCTTACCTCCAGATTTACTTTAGATTATATAGGACATTGACGGTTGATGTAAAGATGCTTTTAATATATAATGCCAGAGTGCCTAGGGTCCGTAGCTCAGCCGGTTAGAGCACCTGCCTTTTAAGCAGGGTGTCGTGAGTTCGAGTCTCACCGGACCCACCAAAGAAATTATTTTTTATATTGTTATCCTTGCTCCCACGAGGATTTTTTGTGTTTCATATTGCGGCTTTTCTTTTGGTAAGTGACGGCGATGACAGCAAGTACGACGATAGCAAGGATAACTAGGATGAGCCAAAGTGGACAGAGGATAGTTACGCGCTTATAAGAGTCAGTGACTTGTTCGCCATTTTCGTTGACATAAGTGATTTCTTGAGTAACGTTAAATATTCCTAGAGCCGGGGCATCTTCCCAGCTATGCTCGAAGATGCGTTTGGTTTCGGGAAGGATAATTTTTTCTTGAGTATCGTCGTAGGCAGTTTTACTACCGAAGAATGATTTTATCAAGAGATGATATTTGGCTTCAAAATCTGCGTTACCAGTGTTTTCGACGGTAGATGAAGTCCTGATAATTGGCTTAAAAGAAAAGCCAGATATGCCTCGATTAACAATTTTGCCTCTGTAAATAACGTCGCCGTTAATAGTAGAGTAAAGAGGCAAAGCAATTCTGGATCTGGCCTGAAAGGAGCTAGCGTCAGAATCGGGAGGTATAATATTGGCCATAACGGCAGCATATTGACCACCGCCGACGGCGTCACTGGGAACTTTAACGCGAACAGTGATTTCTACGCGATCTCCTTCTTGGTTTCTGGGTGCAAGTGTATATTCGGTAGCATTTGGAAAAGTGATCCAATTGGAGATTTTCGTGCGGTTGGTAGCTTCAGAATAAATCGGATCGTAAGTTC
>Ga0082212_10009843_pt1 | contig 12294 bp, 11 predicted proteins | sample TergutNt197P3_FD_71548 | JGI IMG/M metagenome (GOLD analysis project Ga0082212, IMG submission 71548) | Neocapritermes taracua P3 segment gut microbial communities from Petit-Saut dam, French Guiana - Nt197 P3 | ecosystem: Host-associated > Arthropoda: Insects > Digestive system > Gut ... | reverse complement strand
TAAGAAAATATTCCCGTAGATGGCTGGTAGAAAAAGGAATTGCCGAACAGATAGATTTTTTCCATCTTAACCCACTTTGCGTATGTCCCTGCTCTCGTGTGAAAAAATATCACAAAAAATGTTGAAAATTGCTATTTTTTCAGTAAAAATAGTCATTTTTTTGATAAATACTCACAAAAAATCGTCAAATTGTTAGATATGTAATTTGTTATATTGTTGATAATCAGCACATATTGTTTTTTTGAAGGTTGTTTTGTAGTACACAAGGGGGTGCTTGCGGTATGAAAATAAATTCCGACCTTTGCCGCCATGTATTTTAAGTCAGTCATACGTCATAATGCAGCCACGGGCAGGTTAGGGAGTTATCTTCGGTTGGTAGAAAGTTATCGCAACGCCGATGGTAGGGTCTGTCATCGTACATTTCTAAACGTTGGTTTTTTGGACGATGTTCAAGCAGAAGACCTTAACCGGATACAAAAGCTGCTAACATATCGCACTCAAAACAGTGATAATGAATTGTTTAAAATTGAGTATGAAAAAGAGACGCCTGTTGTACGCAAATATGTTGATGAGTTTTATTCTCGCCTGATTGCAGAAAATAAAATTGATTTACCAGGCGTAAGTTCCTCTTCACAAAGCAGTTCTTCCGAGCATGACTGGGACACTATCGATTTGAACAGTTTACGTCATAAGGATATTCGCGAGATTGGCGGCGAATGGCTTTGTTATCAGGCTATTAAACATCTTGGTCTCGACGATTTTATTTCAAAACAGGCAGACTGGCAACCCGAAGATGTCAGTTTGGCGCTTACTCATATTATCAGTCGGGCAGTTTACCCGGCCAGCGAATTGAAGACTGCACGCTGGATACGGGAGAATTCAGCAGTGTGCGAGTTGACCGGTTTTTCGGTTGAAAAAATCACCAAAGACCGTCTCTACAATATATCCCTGCGTTTGTATTCTTTGAAGGACAGTTTGGAGACTTATCTGTCGCACCGTACTAACGAGCTGTTTGATATACAGGATAAAATCGTTCTTTTCGACCTTACTAATACTTATTTCGAGGGCGAAAAACGCAAAAGCAACCTTGCCCGTCATGGACGCAGCAAAGAGAAACGCAGCGACGCCAAATTGGTTGTCTTAGCGCTGGTTGTCAATCCCTTCGGCTTTATCAAGTATTCATCCATACATCAGGGCAACGTCAGCGAACCATCAACTCTTGAAGCCATAATCAAGGATTTACGCAGAAAAACGTCTACTACAGCGGGGAAAGCGCTTGTGGTGATAGATGCCGGATTAGCCACAAGCGAGAATCTTGCAACGATTTGCGCCCAAGGTTACGACTATCTCTGTGTTTGCCGACAACGCCTGAAAGATTATCAAATTGACGCTAATAGCGAACCGGTGACGGTTGAAGATAAACGAAAACGAAAAATCGAACTTCAAAAGATAATATATCATGCGCCAGTCAAGAAAAAGAAGGCGTCTAAAGAAAAAGAAGAAAAAGAAGAAAAAGAAGAAGAAGAAGAAGAAAACCCGCAGAAGGAAGAAAAACAGGAATTGGCTTATTACATGAAAATAGAGAGTATGAGCAAGAAAACTAAAGAAGTATCTATGAATGAGCGTTTTCGCGAAGGATACTTGAAAGGGTTGTCTATGATATCAGCCGGATTAGCAAAAAAAAGCGGGATAAAACTGGAAGAGAGAGTATACGAGAGGGTCGGACGACTCAAACAAAAATATCCTTCTATACATAAGTATTATCAAATTGATTATCAGGTCGAAGAAAAAGCGGTATCAAAGAAAAAACCGGCAAGGCGTATCGTAACGTCAATGAAATGGAAACAGAAGGAAGAACTGGATATGGACACAAACTGCGGGATATATTTCCTGCAAACCTCGTTAGATGACAAAAACCGTATAATTTGGGACAGTTACAATACCATCCGGGAAATCGAAAATACTTTTCGCGTCTTGAAAACCGACTTGGACATGCGTCCAATATTCCACAAGAGAGACGAGAGTACCATGGCGCATCTGCATCTGGCAATATTGGCATACTGGATAGTGAACACGATACGCCATCAACTGAAAGAAAAAGAAATCAATCATCAATGGAACGAAATAATACGTATAATGAACACTCACAAAGCGGTGACAACAACGGCACAAAACAAAAGCGACCAGATTATTCAAATACGGCGATGTTCGGAACCTAACCCAAAAGTGAAACAGATATATCAAGCGCTTGGTTACAAATCAATACCATTCAAAAAGAAAAAATTTGTAGTACACAAATTGACACCTGAAAATCTCAAAAAGCAAGAACCACAGGTATTTAACTCGGCGTAACTGCAAAATGGGTTAAGAATGTCGAGCATCGTCATTTCCCGCAAATTGCCGCAATCGCTCAATCCCAGGGCATATCTGCAAGTACTGACTTTTCCGTCGGGCGAAATATGCAGCGAGGTCGGGCGATAGAAACCCTTTTTGCTGCATGGGGCTTTATTTGACTGCCGACAATACATTTTTTCGTCAAGTTCGGCGGCAGCGCCAATATCAACCATTTCCATTCTCACAGGAATCATGTATTCCAATTTACCGCATTCTTCGCTTAATGAAGAAATCATATCCCACATTTCGCCGGTTTCCACGCCCGTAAATATCAACTGATATGCGACGCCTGCCGACTCGCACAATGTTATTGACGAGGTAAGATTTTTTCGTTTTTCAGGCGAGTTAAGACGCATATCACAACTAAAAGCAAGAACATTTATACCTGATGATTTCATGTATTCAACCAAATGACGGGCTGTTGCAAAATGCCGTCTCCCGACAGTAAAATCTGTTTTATTTGCCCACCACGAATTTGTATTCAACCGTATCTGAATGTCAAGTGAATGAGTAAATTCTATAATTTCAAAAATATCGTCGCGATTGCCCAGCACTTCGCCGCCGGTAAAATTAATCAAAAAATCGTTCAAATCGCTGTGATACAAATGCGAAATCGCCGTTTTTACTTCTTCGGTGGACAACTCCTCGACGGAATGTTTTTTGATATTTTTCTGCAAACAGTGAACGCAATTGAAAGAGCATCTGTAAGTCAACTGAAAACTGACAAAATTTACATACGACAGGGATGATTTTGTTGCCGTTTTTTTTCTGATACCTCCAATTTCCAGATTTGAATTTAACTTGGCGTCGATGAACTTGACCATATTAAACATCTCCTGGATATTTTCTTTAATGTTCTCTTTCTTAGCATTAAAAGTATCGGCGTCAACAAAAAAAGTTGATTTGTCGGTCTCTGTATCTATATCAAACCGATGCTTGACGCCACAGTTTGCCATCAAAGTCGCAAATTCCGCCAAAAGCGGATAATCAGCCCAGTTGCCCTTCATCGCAAATATTTTGTTCATATTATTCTTTATCCTTTATCATATTTAAAACTGAACTTTTTCTACTCCTCAATCATTTGAAAGGGTACACGGATAAGGCTCTCGTAATCCTGACCTGCTTCCAGCATATCCTCGTCTTCTTTGTCATAAAACCAATTTATGGTAACGCCTTGATTGACATTATGTATTGTTTCTATTTTCTTGAAAACATCAAGGATACACTTTGAAGAGCTCGTATTAAAATACTCTAATTTTATGTTTACTGTAGTCTGTGGCGGTGTTTTCTCTGTATAATCTTCGATCATATCGACCACATTTCTGTAAAACTCAATTGAATTTTCAGGAATAGAGCGACCTTTAATCTCAATAATACCCTTCGAAGCATCAATATTGACAGCGGGCGTTTTTGGAGTTCCTCCTATTGATTGTGCGCTAAAATGTTTAACAATCGAATATTCAGGCTGTTTATATTCTTGCTCTTGATTCTTACGTTTACGCTCTTGATAATTATGTTCTTGCTTTTGCGCTTGTTCGAACTCTTGATAATTAAATTCTTGTTCTTGCTTTTGCTCAAGCTCAAGTTCTTGAAAATTACACTCATGCATCTGATTAATATAATCTTTTTTGGAAATAAGAAATATCAGAAACAACTCCAATCCTATTGCAATACCTAATAATATTTCCATGTCAAAAACTTATTATTATTCTGCCTTTACATCGCCGTTTTCAGGAGTATTATTCAGTTCTGCTTCCTCAACGGCAGGCGCTACAACAGGTTTGCCCATTAACTTGGCGTCAATGAACTTAACCATATAAAACAACTCTCTGATGTTGTCTTTAATACTTTGTTTATGAGTATTAAAGGCTTCCTCATCAACCATTAAGGTTGATTGCTCAAGAACATGATTTACTAAAAATTCATGTTTTACTCCCACTCTCGCTAACAATGTAGCAAACTCTACCATAAACGGGTTTTCTGACCAGATACCCTTCATTACTAATACGCTTTTCATTTTATAAATATTTTTTAATTATACTGTATATTAACTTATTAACTTATTTTTTCTATCCGCAGCGCCAATATCTTGCGCTATTACCGAGTGAATTTCATCCATATCCATTTCCGGAAACTTTATTTTCATTTCCGCTGCTCTTGCTATTATCGCAAATCGCGTACATTCGTGAATAACAGGGTGATAATGATGTAAGTACGGCAAAAACAGTTCTTTTTCCGCTTTTTCAAATTTTATCGGGTCGGAAAAGAGGTCGTGGTTTGCTCTGTGCTGAAAATTTTTAACGATACCGAGCATCGTCATTTCCCGCAAATTGCCGCAATCGCCAAGTCCTACGGCATACATGCAGGCGCGGACTTTCCCGTCGGGCGATACATGCAGCGTTGAGGGGCGATAGAAACCCTTTTTGTTGCAGTAGGATTTATTTGACTGACCGCAGAATATCTTACCGTCAATTTTAGCGCCGCCGCCAATATCAACCATTTCCATAACGGCAGGAATCATATATTTCAGTTTGCCGCAAGCATCTGTCAATGATTGTATCAACTTTCGGATTTCGCCGTTTTCCATGCCTGTAAATATCAACTGATAGGTGACTTCCGCCTCCTCGCACAATTTTACCGAAGATACAAGATTGTCGTAATATTCAGGCGATTGAAGACGCATATCGCAACTGAAGGCAAAAATTCCTGTTCCCAGCGATTTGAGGTAATCAACTAACTGACGGGCTGTTGCAAAATGACGTTTCCCGACAGTAAAATCCGTTTTGTTTGCCCACCACGAATTTGTATTCAGCCGGTACATTATGCCAAGCGAACAGGTAAATTCCAAAATTTCAAAAATATCGTCGCGATTGCCTAATACCTCGCCGCCCGTGAAATTAACGCCGATAGAGCACAATCCGCTTTGATGCGAATGTAAAATCGCCGTTTTTACCTCTTCGGCAGATAACTCTGCGACCGGATGTTTCCTGATGTTTTTCTGCTTGCAGTGGATACAGTTGAAAGAACATTTGTAAGTCAATTCAAAATTAACGGTTTTTACAAACGATAATGACGATTTTGTTCCGGTTTTTTCGGTTTTTTCTGCGTTTTTTCGGTTTTCGCTCTCTATGCAAGTTTGACTTTTAATTACGGTTACTTTCGATTCGTCATCCAGATAAGCGCGAAATATGTCGACGCCTTCCCAAACCATGAACGACGAATAAAACAGATATTCGGGATATTTTTTCGTTAATGAAGCAAAATCGCCGTTCCATTCCACAACTAAATATTTTTCAGGACTTTTATTGTCCATACCTGCAATATCCATGCCAAGATAGATGTTTTTTATATCCATCGGGGTCTGCATTACAGCCTGATATGCGTCAAGATATTTTTGACTGTTTTCTTTATATTCCCTTTCGTCCATTGCTATCAAAAAATTAAAAATTAAAAATTAAAAATTAAAAATTATTGATTATTGGTTTTATCATATTATAAATTTCTGTTTTTGTTATCAAACAGCAACAAAGGTTGTCGCAATAATGAAAAATTCAGAACAATTTCTTCCGGTAACGGCAGTGTATTTGCTTCGAATATCAGTTGTTTCAATTCTTTTTTGTATGCGAGTAAAACATTTGGCAACCTCAACGTTTCTTCCGTTTCGGCAAATATTTTCGCTTTTGAAATGGATTTGTGTGTATGCGAATTTCGATATAATCCGTCTTCAGCGGTTACCTGCTGCATTGCATCCAAAAATTCATCGGATTGAATAAAATTCACATATTCAGGATTGTTTAACAGACAATGAATATCATAAACATCACGAATATGTTTGGCTACAAGCATTTCGTAATCGTCGCCGTATGAAAGCCTTGTCAATCTCGAAATTTTATCGCATAAAGTCCGTTTCGGGTCAATTGTTTGCACATCAAAAGTTTTCAATTCGAAACGTGCAATCAAATTCCTGTTTTCAACAGCGTTCAGATACTCGGCAACAATCGGCTGTATTTGCCGTTTTTGCACGGGATAGTACATCATTGACTTGTCGTCCAAAGTGCAGCATTTGATTTCTACTTCCAGATTTTCTTTCAATCCGCCGCTTTCATAATGCGTGTCGTATGAAAAGGCGAGTTTGCGGAAATCACCGCCGGTTTTGGATAACTCCTCAACATACATCTTCCTGTTATTGTCGATGATAAAGTGTGAAACACTACGATTAAGCGTCTTTTCCGATTGTTTGGACGAGGCTTGATTTCCGGAATAGACAAATATGTCCAGGTCTTCTGAAAATCTGTAAATCAATCCATAACCCTTTGAAAGCGAAGTCCCGCCTTTGAAATAGGTAATTTCCGAGAATTTGGAAAAAGCAAGTTCTTTCAGGATTTTGCACACCCAGTAATCTTTTTCGACGTGAGATTGTTCATATCCGAAATGGTCGGCGGCAAATTCCACCAATTCCCTGAAAGCGTCACCGTGCAGATGTAAATTCATATAATTCCCTGTAATTATGTTTGTTCTATCAACTCGCCGTTGTTATTTTCATGCAACATGCGGCTTAAAATTTTAATAACCCTCGGCGGATAATTTTTTGACAGCAATACTAATTTTTTGAGGTCTGCATGTTTAAACGTTGCCACATGCAGGCTGAATATCCTGTCGTATGCCGTCTCAGGGCTTGTACCCGGTATACGTCTGTAATCTTTAATTGCATCCAAAATCCTGACCAAATGCAAATCTTGCCTGTTGCCGGTATCAATGTACGCTTTTACACATTTTATTGATAATTTTTCAAATTTGAACGCCCGTACAGGATACATGGCTGCAATAGTAAACACCGACGGAACTTGTTCTGTAAGAGACATTTTGTTGTAAATATATGCTCCGGTCAAATATCCGTCTAATTTGTCCGTCAAATAGTTCAATTTTTCTTCCTGATAAACGGGAAGGTACCCCAAACCTGCTAAACTTGACGGTTTTGGTTTGTAATAAGCGCCCTTTTCTATTCTGACAAGTTTCTTTTCCCTGGCTAAATTGGAGAGAATTACCGCTACATTGGCAAACTTGGACTGAGGAAACGCAAGCGTATCGAAGGTAAATATTCTACCTTCGGGTATTTTGTCTATCTGATTATGTATGTTCGACTTAAATGACTCCATATTAAAAATATAGTTTTCACAAAAATACAAAAAAATTATATAATTACATGTAAAAACATATTTTTGACTGTTTCCTTTATATTCCTTTTCGTTCCAAAAGAATGTCTTTTAACATCTTCGTTCCAACCGTGGCATTTTCCTGAATTTTCACTATTTCTCTATCCGAATAACAATTAACGTCGTTAGGGTCAATCAGATAAACCGGCGCGTCTTTCTTTACGTCGTGTATCAGTTTGGACGCCGGATAGACATTAAGCGACGTCCCGATGATAACAAATATATCGGCTGTTTTCACCGCATCGACGGCTGTTTGAATAACAGGAACCTTTTCGCCAAACATCACAACATGCGGGCGTAACTGACTGCCATCGGGCGCTCTTTCTCCCCACTTGATTTCCCTGTATCCTATGTCAACAATCAGATTCGGGTCGACAGAACTCCGCGCTTTAGTCATCTCGCCGTGCAGATGAATTACTTTGGCGCTTCCCCCGCGTTCGTGCAGGTCGTCAATGTTTTGCGTGATTACCGTAACGTCAAAATGCTTCTCTAATTCTGCCAGAATACGGTGAGCGTCATTGGGTTCGGCGCCCCTGTATTCATTGCGCCGGTTGTTCATGAAGTTTAATACCTTCAACGGATTTGTATTCCAGCCGTTGATATGGCAAACTTCCATAAAATCAAACTGTTCCCATATACCTCCGGCATCTCTGAAAGTATCAATTCCGCTTTCCTTGCTAACGCCGGCGCCCGTTAATACAATCAACTTCTTTAGCGGATTTTTAAGCAATTCTTTCATTTTGTTTATCAACGATTCTACTTGAAACGGTTTACTAATATACCAGTCGCATCCCGCATCCAGGCAGGTTTCACTGTCTCCGGCAAGAGCATTTGCTGTATTAACGATTATAGGAGTACGATGAATCCCACTCCTTGCTTCTATCTCCCGTATTATTCTGATTACTTGAATACCGTCAATGTCAGGCATCAGGATGCCCGTAATAATGATGTCGTAATTACCGGTTATGAATTTTTCTACTGATTCACGTCCATTACATGCAGTATCAATGCGTTTTACCATTTTTTGAATACTGAGTATCACTATTTTTTGATTAATCAGATTGCCTTCTACCAAAAGAATATTAGCGTCTTTCAGGTTGCTGCATCTTTTATAATTACTCTCATCCCGCCGGATTATTACTTTTGAAAAATCTTTTTCTTCTATAGATTCCATTTTTTTATTTTTAAAATTATACTTTATTTGTTTATTTATTATCAATCAATCGTTTATAAAATTATTCAGCCCCCATAGCCTCTAATGCCTGATAAAGTTCAGGAGTTATTCCGAGACCTTTCGCCTTTTCTACTACGCTTTCCAGGTCGTCGCCCTCATCGAGAGCAGCGTACCACACAATTTCGGGCGATGAATCTGCCAAATCAGCCATACTGCCCGACCATATCATTTTTACACGTTTTCCGTGAGAATCTAAACCAAGGTATGTTTTCATGTTATTTTTTATTTTATTTTATTATTTTTCTCATTTCTTCTCCAACAAACTTGCATCAATCGAAATAAATTCAAACGTCGGCAAATTTGCAATGTCAAGATATTGACTTGTTATTCGGTCTAATAAGGATTCCGTTTCAATGTCGTCCTCAAGAAACTGCTCGATGTCGGGAAATCTTTCCAAAATTTTTTCGTCGCTTATTTTGAGGCGATGACGAATGGTTTTGAAAAATTTTACCTCCGAATACTGAATGATATTGTCAGCCTTAATCATTTGAATGGCATAATCAATAAGGATTAACTCCTCTTCTTCGGACAGGGAGGCGTTTTTCAGCACGTTCAAATAATTCATTAAAAATCCCTTACCCTGTTCATTGATCTGTCCGATGAATATGTTTACATCTTTTTGAAAATCAATGTCTTTTAACAGGGGTAATTTTTCGCACATTGATTTTAACAGAGGTACTTCTCCCTCGGCGTCAATGTCGCCGTCGCAAGCCATACAGCAGAACGCCGTATGAAATAATAGATTGCCGAATGATACTTTTTCCATGGTTATTCAATTAAATTTCAATTATTTGGTTTAAATCCTACTCTTGTTCTTTCTTTTTTCGATTCAATATTTTCACTGTTCATTTTTGCTTTTATTGCGTCATACTTTTGCAATTCGTGCATTGGAACGGAAGGCTTTGTTGTTCTGATAATTTCTTCCAGATGTTCCATCGTTATCCTCGATTTTTGCTTCAATGCCAGCCGCGCCGCTTCGTTTACCAGAAATTTGATATCCGATGACACATAATTTTCCGTCATATCCGCAAGTTGCCCGCAGTCAATGCCGAAATCAAGAGGTCTGTTCTTGAGGTACATTTCAAACATCGCTTTTCGCGCTTCAAAATCGGGCGGCGGCAGGTAAAATTTTTTGTCCAATCGACCTGCCCTCAGCATTGCAGGGTCTATCATGTCGGGATAGTTTGTAGCCCCGACAATGAATATTCCCTTTTCGCCTGTTCTGTCCATCTGCGCCAGCATTTCGTTTACCGCGCTTTTCGACATTTCGTGCGCATTGCTGTCGCGGTTTGGCAGCAATTCATTTATCTCGTCTATGAAAATGATTACGGGAGCGCTTTTTTCGGCTTCGGCAAACATTTTTGCGATATTTTCCTGAGTTGCATTTACATACTTGCTTTTCAACGAAGAGGGCGTCATAAGCATAAATTTGAACCCCGCCTCTTCGGCAAAATGTTTGGCAAAAAATGTTTTTCCGCAACCCGGCGGACCGTACAGCAACATTCCGTTGGGAATAGTTACCCCGTATTTTTCGTATTCTTCGGGATTGTGCAGCGCATCTATCACATCCAGTTTCAGTTGCGCTTTCAGTTCGTCCATGCCGGCAATCGCTTCAAAACCTTTTCCCTTTGCATTTTGCGGCTTGGTTTTTTTAACATGGCATTCGCCGGATACGACTTTTTTAACTGTTTCCTCAACGTCTATTTCGCCATTTACGGCTTGTAAAAATTCGGCGGCTGATTGAAAACGGTTTTCGGGGTCGTGTTGAAGCGATTTTTGTACTATTCGCACAATAGATTCGTCAAAATCGACAATTTTATCCGAAATATCAGGAAATACGAGGGGCGATTTTCGTTTTTCCAAAATCGCATCTTCCGCTTTTATACGGTCTGCCTGAAATTTCGATATATCCACAACCCACGGCGGCACGCCGAAAAGCAAATGATAGACGACGGCGCCCACCGAAAACAAGTCTGTTTGAGGCGAATACAGACTGTTAAAACACTCGGACGCCAAATAGTTCAAATTCAAGCCCTCTCTGCAGTACGACCTTGTAGATTGATGAAACGAACGGGCATAGCCGAAATCAATGATTTTCGCCTGCGGTATGTTGCCCGACAAGTCGAGCATGATGTTTTGCGGCGTTATTTCGTTGTGAATAATCGGCTCTGGCAACGAGTGCAAACAGTGAAGCCCCTGCAAAACGCCTGAAATTATTTGCTTTACGTCGTACCACGAACTGACCGGCTCTCGTGTCATACGTTCAGCCAGAGTTTCGCCTGCAATAAAATCCAAAATCAGATACGCGAACTTTTTATTTTCGTGAATCGTTTCGCCACTGTCCCTGTACGAAACAATATTCCTGTGTTTCGCCCTTTTCAGAAATTCTATTTCGAGCAGGTTTCCCTCGCCGTCAAACGCTGTGCGATGAAGTTTTGCACAATTAAACAGTTTCAGAAAATAGAGTTTCCCGTCGACGCCTTTTACGCGGTAGGTTTCGGCGTTACTGCCTCTCTTTATGAACAGAAGGACAGTGTATTTGTTTTCAAAAACGAAACCTTTGGATAGTATGCCTTTTTGCCGTTCCATCTTTTTATTGTTTGAAGAATTTACGATTATTTCAGCGTATCTTTTGGTTTTTCATCGTCGGGCATCAGGCTGATTAATTGAACAAGAACTGGACGAAGTTCCGAATTTTTCCCTGCTGCTACCATTTGCATACCCTGATTTATCAGTTGCCGCGCTTTTGTGGCGTCTTTCCAGTGAAATGAGCCGAATGCGCTATTGAGATGTTGTAAGTATTTAACAAGCATACCGCCATCTGTAGCTTCATTTCTCAAATTGAAATCCAGAGAACGTATTTCTGCAATAAGTTCCTTAGCCTCGCTTCTATTTTGGCTGCGTATAGCAAAATCCGTTTTTTGCTTTATATCGGCAAGTATGTTCTTATTTTTAACTATGGGCAAATCCACGTTATTACCCGAATTTTTGATTTTTTGCACCAAATCTTCCAATTCAAAGTACGATTCTTTTAATTCCTGTTCAATCTGAGGCCATTCCTGCGCTTTTTCCAATGTTTCAAGTTTTAACAACTCCTTGCGTAATCCGTCTAAAATTTTCAAACGTCCGTCGGCGTTACCACCCTCGTTTTCTAATTGCTGTTCAAGTGTTTCAAGCTGCGCCATAATATCGGTTGCATTTACTCCGCGAGCGGAGCGTTTAGCATTGCTTATTTTCTGCTCCAACGTATTAATCGACATGGGTTCTTTTGCCTTGGTTGGTATTTCGAATTCTTCCGTGTGGTCTAAAAGCGGAAAATATGCGCTGAATTTCATCAAGCCTGATTTATCTACTTTTATTGTAATTTCCACGTCGCTGCCTTCAGGAAGCAGAGCAGGCAAGGATTCTCCGGTAATAATCACCTCAAAAATAAGATTGTTCAACTCTGGGTTT
>Ga0082212_10009842_pt1 | contig 12295 bp, 12 predicted proteins | sample TergutNt197P3_FD_71548 | JGI IMG/M metagenome (GOLD analysis project Ga0082212, IMG submission 71548) | Neocapritermes taracua P3 segment gut microbial communities from Petit-Saut dam, French Guiana - Nt197 P3 | ecosystem: Host-associated > Arthropoda: Insects > Digestive system > Gut ... | reverse complement strand
TTGCTTTTTTATGGGCGGCGGTATGCATCATGCACGGTACGACTCCGGTTCGGGCTTTTGTCTTATAAACGATTCGGTTATAGCAATAACAAAACTGCTTTCGGAATCCGGTATACCTGACGGACAATCTGCCGGCCCGCTCGTCTGGATAATCGACCTTGATGTTCATAAAGGCGATGGTTCGGCCGAACTGATTCATTTTGCCAGAAAGAAAGGTGAATTACAAAATGTCCTTGCCCTTTCAATACACATGGCCGGGGGCTGGCCGCTTGATGCAGACAGCATTGCACTAGCCAAAGAAGGCAGGGCGCCGCTGCTTGGTTCAGACATAGACATTGGCATTGAAGCCGGCGAAGAGGCAGAATATACCCCGCGGCTTGCAGAAGGCATTAATGAACTGGAAAAGATGAGCGCTGCCCTTTATCCGGCAAAAAAAAAGCCCGATCTGGTTCTGGTTGTAGACGGCGCCGATCCTTATCAGTACGATGAACTTCCTTCCAGCGGCCTTTTAAACCTTACCCTGGAGCAATGCCTTTTACGCGATAATTATGTATATCGCTATGTTATGGATCGCTTTATTCCTTCTACATGGATCCAGGCCGGAGGTTACGGCAACCGCGCCTGGGAACCGCCTGCGCATTTTTTGCTCAGGTTACGGCCGGGATGAGGTAAACGGATAAGGTACAATAATTTTCGCACATTGTTTTTAGAAGCCATTTTATTTCTCCAGCAAATAAAGGTATTCAGTTACGTGAATGTCACGATCACCTTTTTCGGCAAGGTTTGTAAGATTACGACAACCGCGAAATGTATTATACGATGTTTCCAATACTTGAACCTTTCCGATTTTTCTTAGCATATTCTTCATTTCATCAAGTGAAATAAACCCTTCAGAATTAAATGAAATAAGAACATATTTCGCTTTAATATTTTTCACTAATTCAGATAATGCAGAATAAGCATACTGCTTTTTATTATATGCAGAACGGTTCCAATTATTTGGTATTCCGGAAACATTACTTATATTTTCTGGAAATTTATTTTCAAGTATCAAGTTAAGCATAAAATAATTTGAACCATAAGGATGTTGATTATAAGGAGGATCTAAATATGCTAAGTCTACTTCTGGTACCTCTTTTACAATCTGATTTGAATCGCCGTTGTATACAGAATAATTGCAACAAAAATTACTGAATATAGGAAAAGGTAAAACAATATTTCCTTTAATACGAAAAAGAGCATCGCTATTGCTACCACCAAATTGTCCTACACCTGTTTCTTTATTCTTGTGAAATCCTTTAAACACACCAGAAGTATTTGCGTGAATAGAGGCTTTGGCAATTAAAGGTGCAAGAAAATATTTTTGAAATTGTAGTGGAACGGATTGGATGTAACCACGAATAGTGTCAATATACATTGCATTTCTACGTGTATAAAAAACTCGCTCATCTTTTTTTATGTCACTATCATTTTTGGGTGAATACAGTTTTGTAATTATCCCTTCTTCCAATGGGTAATTTTCCATCTTTGCAAGAAGTTCATTATAAATGTCTTTCAAAAACAGCAGATTTATTTCATTTTTATTTGATAAGTAGCATTCTCCAGTAATAGTAGCATATTTTTCCAAATCATTAACTAGAAGAGAGTTAGAAAATTGCTTACAATGGCGGGCAACAATACCAGATCCTGTAAAAACATCAAAAATATCCAGTTTGTCCTTATTTAGCCGTTTTTGTACAATTTGTATTCCTTTTGTTATAAAATCCAAAAGAGCGCGTTTGTTTCCTATGTATGTTATTATCTGCTGTGTTAAATAGTCTGTATTTTCATACAAATCGTCGAATAGATCAAAATTGAAGCTAATTTTAGGCAAATATTGCCTTTTTGAATCATTATGAACACTTGGTTTCTTGGTAACTAATTCCGCAACTGCAACCATGTTTTTATTCTATGCTATTTTGATTAGAGTGTACAGAAATAAATATACTATTATGTATACTAAATTTTTTGCCTGCTGCGCCGTAGACACAAGATTCTTATTTTAGATGTTATAAATCATTTGGTTTTAATCCTGTATGTTTAGCTACCCTTGCAAGCATTTTAGGGCCTATTTCATCACCGTCGTGAAAAGCAAAAACATAATCGGGATAACCGGTTCTTTCCAATGTTTTGTGCGATCCATCCTGCCTTTTTATAGACCATCCAATTCTTAACAATACGGCTAAAAGGCGTTTTGCCTTAATTGATCGCCACTGGCTCATAATGGCTTGCAAATTCAATAGAATTAATACCAGGAATTGAAACTTCATTTTCCATCCGTTCCGCTAAAACCCTCAAAGCCAAAGCTTTTGCTTTTGCTCCTGCCTGTAACGGTGTTACGCCGTATGCAAGCACACCGGGAATTTCAGGGATTTCAGCTATCCACCGTCCGTCTTCTTCCTGTTCAAAATCAATATCAAAATTCATATAAACCTCAATAATAGCAAAATAGCATTTTTTTTGAGAAAAGTCAATAATTGGAAAAAATGCAAGCGCATATTGCGCTGGGGAGCTTCCGCAAGAGGTAGCGCAATAGTGTCAGGCACAATTTCTGCCCATGCAATTTACCTGCTCAAACCGTATTCCTCCCATTCCAGTTCAGAAAGTGTATTTATCTGGCTGTATACCTTAACATCATAGGAAGGCGGAATAAAATTCATTGGATCAGACGGGTTGCCGCTGGCAGGCTTATAATAATTGCCCCAATATATTTTTCCGCCCTGCAGTTTAAGCGCCATTCTGGAATAGTATTGGCACCAATACTGTTGATTTTTCCCAAAATAATCAGATAGCCACTGATACTCATAACCGCTGCCATAAAATTCATTGAACATGGCTTCATTCATTATTAGATAGCCATTTTGGGTTCCCCACGTTTCGGCGGCTGTCGTAATTGCAAGGTTAAAAGCTTCATGTTGCGATTGGGTTTCACCGCCGCCGTTGATCTGCCACGAGTCATCAAAGAACAAGGTGATAGTATATTTCTGCCGCAGATATGCATTTTTAGCAAGCAAGGCAGCAAGATCATCTCTGTAGTCATCGGAATCAAGGGTATAATTCGGGAAATTGTAATCATTCGCAGCTTTATTAAAAAAGACCTGGAATTCCCCATTAAAATTTGCCATATCCGCATTAAACTCTTCCCACATGCCATTGGGAACTAAATAAGAAAATTTCCATTCCTGATTTTGATATAAATTGGGACAGTACCACTCGGGGGGGTAATAAGGAAGCTGAGAATGATAATAGGGATCGTCCGGATCCGTTATAAGGTTAGACCATCTGCCATAAAGGCCGTTTTCCTTCAGCATTTCTTTAATTTGATTTTGATTATCGGGCAGATTCATCTGGGTACTTATGTACTCATTCCGGATTTCCCATGCGTTATTTACCAGTTTTTTACCAGGGTATTTATCTTCTGCATAATCCTCAAGCATTTTCTGCCAATAATCCGGGGTGTTTGCTACAATCGCATCCCAATCCCATCCCATAAATGCAGTTACACCCGAAGTAACACCGCCAGATGTTGTAACATCGGTAAAAAACATTGTTTCCGCTTCAACCCATGTACCGCCTGCCTTTTCAAAGATCGACACAGAAAAAGCGTTTACCATTGCGTAAAAACTGGCATCACTTGCATCTCTCCAAATGCCGCGCATATTTGCAGGTATCCCGCCGGGGGTTTCATCGATAATTTCTCCGCTTGCATCAATTTCGGGAGCAGTTCCGGTTGTTGTAACTGCAATTTCGGTGGTCGTCCATTCGCCTGATGCCGGGTCAAGAGGGTTATTATTTACCTGAACCGTTGCTGTTCCTGTTGTTGCAATGCCTGAAGTATCAAATTCGCCATAAATTATGTATCGAAGAAAGCTTGATGCGGCGGAAAGCGTATAGGTTTTGGTTTCGCTGTTGTAACTTCCCTTCAGTCTGAAGGTAATGTCGCCGTCTTCCAAAAGTCCGTCAAGCGAAAAATCCGTTTCGTGGATTGCTCGTGCAAGTGATCTTGCGCCTGTTCCTGCCTTTGCTGAAAATTTTGCTTCAATGCCGCCATTTTGGGATGCGAATGTTCCCGCTATGGTAAGGTTTTCCGCCTGCAGTTTTTCTATTATTTCTTCTAGTAAACCATTGTCGCAAGCAGCCATTAATAACCCGATAATTGCAGAAACCGCAATAATTCCGAATATTCCTATATTGTTCTTCATTTGAAACTCCTTGTGCGAACTGAATTCATATGTGCTGGAATATAACTAAAATATACGAAATTTTAATTTTTTTTCAATAGTTTCACTCAATTTATACGAAAATATAGTTTATTTAGGTTATTTACATATAATTTATATATCCTTTTCCAGCCATATATCCTAATATTCCTATTAAGCCAACCACAGTCATAAAAATTATCGGCAATAATGTCATAATTTTTTTATGTTCATATTTTATTGATAATTTTAATATTCCAATAAACAATAATACATATACTATTGCTTCAGGATAACCCCAAAAATTATACATAAAAGGTATTGTCGTATAAATGAACCCTTCAAATGAACCTATTACAGGACCTATTGTTGATATTAATGATAAACCTATAAAAACCAAGCCCAATTTAAAAAATCCATATTTTTCTTCAAAAAATACTTTCCGTATAGGTAAAATTACCAATCCAATAATAAGCCCACGAAATATTTGCAGAAAAGGCCCTAATGCCACAATAGGATCATCTGCGGAACGCATAAATGATGATATTATACCTCTATCAAACAATTCATTATAAACAAAAAGTCCAATAAAACCAGCAAAACAATATGCTATTGTATGAGAATATATCATTTGCCAAAGATACTTTTTTACTTCAAATCCATTTCCATTTCCCATAAATGTACCATCCTTTTTACCTATTCTACAGTAAATTTTTTATTCCATATTTTAATAATAACGTCAAGCACAATTTCGCATAATGTCCAGGCTGTATGTGACGGTTTGACAGCCCGAATAAGGGCTTGCGAAGCAAGACCAGGGCTGGCAAAATGTGGTAGAGCAAAATACCACAAAGGGCGTTCAAGCGCTTAGCGCACGCCCGACTGAGGTTTTGCGGAACCCGAGCCGCCGATAGGCGGTGAATCGCTAACCGTTGTTATGCGAAGTAATATTTGCTTTATACAATATAATCTATTTTTAATAACAATTTTTTAATATATTGGTTCATTGCGACTTTACCACTAGCATTTAATATTTCATATATTATTCCAGTTTCATTTTTATTTGATAAAATATAAGTTTCAAATTGTTTAACATTAATATTGTTATCAAGGCTGGCAAAAATAATTTTTAATTTTTCCATATTTAGTGTAGATTTTTTTTCTTCTATCTTAATTCTACCCTTCTTATCAGGTGCTCCAACTAATACTATTAAGGCAAGAACTCCAAATAGTAAAAGTAACACTATCCACGAACCAACTGAATATCCTTTTTCAGAAGCAAGCCATCCACCTAATGCAAAACAACCAACAAAGTATGCTATAAGCAGTATTACCCATAAAACTCCTAATCCCAATAATGCATCCATTTTATTCCTCCTAACCATTATTTTAACAAAATATATTCATGTTTTCAAGTATTTATACTATTTCCCCCCAAATATTCAAATATTATTTCACATAACTACATACAGAAAAATTTCAGGTTAACCATAGCAAAATTGCGGGGATATAAAGGAAAAGTATGCAATAACCTCGAAAAATGGGCATCCGCCCGAATTTTTTCACATGGATATGGCAGAATAATCAGACTTACCCCTCGCGTAAATAGATTTTTTTACAAGGATACCCGGAAAAAAACAATGTCAGGCGGGGTTGGGGTTGCTTCCGAAAAAGTTCTGAACGTTCAGAACAATACATCTGTTAAGCGGTGTTTTTCCTGACTGCGCCGAGTTTGGTAATGGGGCGTGTTCCGTTTTTTTTATCCCATGTCTGTATGTTTTATTGCATTTATTATCCTGTCAAACTCTTCCGTAAGTTCTTTGGCAATTTCAGATAATTCCTGTCCGATACTACGAACTTCCTGTACAGATTTTTTCTGCTCTCCAACAAGTTCAGAGGTAGTGCTTGCCGTTTTCTCTACCATATTTATAAAGGTCATAAGTTGATTTATTGAACTGGCAATATCATTTACGAAAGTTAATAATTCCGTAATGGTATTTGTTCCAGATTCTATATCTTTTTCGGTAGCGTCAAATGAAGTGGTAGTTTCCTTAATTAAACTGTTAATTTCATTAACAGCATTTTTTATAGACACTGCAGAATCCTGAGAAATTTTTGACAATTCTCTAATGCCGTCAGCTACTACTTTAAATCCTCTACCTGATTCTCCGGCATGAGCGGCTTCTATTGAAGCGTTTATTGACAAAAGATTTGTTTTAGAGGAAATATCCTGTATTATTTTAATAAACTCAATGATCGATTGTGATTTTTCTCCGAGCTGAACAATTTTTTCAAAAGAAAATTTCATTGAGTCATTGATGTTCTTCATATTACTCTGTACATTTCCAGCGTACCTGCTGCTCTCTCCTGTTTTTTGGGTTACACTTTTGCCAGTTTGGACCCCGCTTTCAATTTCACTGAGAGATTCTGTAGCATTTCCATTAACTTTTTGCGATGTATTATTTACATTTTCCATTGCGGCATTTAGAGCACCCGACAATGAATCAATTTTTCTAATGGTTTCTCCAATAGCGTCCATAGTGCTTTGTATTACGGTATTATCTTTAACAACTTCAACTGCTCCTATTGGATTGCCGTCTGAATCATATACGCCAGCGTTTGAAACAAGAGTATGAACTGTTGAACCGTCTTTATTATATACATCGACTGCAACATCTCTTAAAAACTGTTTTACTGTAATACATTGTTGGGTCGGGCATTCGTTGTGAGGCGGACAAACTATGGCTTTAAATATTTCATAACATTTCAATTTTTTTGCTTCATCTGCCGTATAGCCGGTAACTTTTGCTATAGCGTCTGGCCAAAGGACTATATTATAATCCATATCCCTGACGTAATATGGGTCGGGCATGGATAATTGAATGCCTTCAAGTTGTGCCGTCTTGAGTTCCAATGCTTTATATTTTTGTTTTAAATCCTCTAATTCATTCTTTAATTGATTTTCAGAAGAATCAGAATTAATTCTTTTAGCCTCTTTTATTGAAAACATAACCACCTCCATTTTCTTTTAAAATTATACCATAACTTCCATTTCTTTTGCAACCAGTCCAGGGACATGGCAGATAAATATATAAGGAAAATTGAGCATTAGCATCAGGAAAGAGGCATCTGCTTGAATTTTTACATTTGTATTGCAGCATGATCTGGCTCACATCCCCCGCTTCCAATGCATCAAAGGCAATATCCAGATAGGGCAGCTTGCCCGGTTCGTCGCTGTCGGTGAAACCTACCTGTTCCAGTTCGTTTCTATACTTGATGAATGCCTCGCCGATATACAGCCAATTATAAATACTGCCGCGTGAAGCATGATCAAGGATCAGGCAAAGTTCGTCTCGTTAACCTTAAATCTACACTTTTCCGTTTTATTGACATGTCGCGTAATGTTACAGGAACCCAAGCTGCCCAAACAGGGCGGTTAGCGTATAAATTTTGTTATACGAAGCTGTGCCCGTATTTTATACTATATATTCTCATTTGGTATATATCCATATTTCATTAATTCATTTTTATTTTTCATTTCTTTTATACTGCCATTTATTAATAAATATATTTTATTTGCTACTGATAATACATTTCTATAATCATGATCCGTTAATATAATGCCTTTTTTTAATGAATTATTTATGATTATTTTTTTCATTTCGTCTACCAAAATTGGGGATACGCCATTAAAAGGTTCGTCCAATAATATAAATTTTGATTCTAAATACATCAATAATTTAACTTCTAAATATCTTATCTCACCACCTGATAATTTTCCTACTTTTGTTTTAATTATTTTTTTTATAATTTCATCATTTATGATATTCCCAACATTTTCTTCTTCAAGATAGAGTTTTATTATATCCTTTACTCTTACTTGTTTTGGTAAAAAGTCATTTTGAGGCAGATAGTTTATTGTATTTTTATTTATGAATGCTTTTTCGAATACTTTATCTCCAATTTTTATGAATTTGCTTTCTGCTTCTAATGTTCCAAAAATAATTTTTAATAAAGTTGATTTTCCAGAGCCATTTCTTCCAAGTATACCCACTATATCTCCGATATTAACTTTTAAATAAATGTCTTTGAGTGTTTGAGTGTTTGAGTGTTTGTAAATGATTTATTTACACTATCAATTTGAAAAATATTGCTTTCCATAAAAATAACAAATTATTAAGATTGTAGAAAATAATATATTCATAAAAGAACTTAATACTAGCAATTTAATTTTCGATATTCCAAAATTATAATAAAAATAATATTCGTCTTTATTTGAAAATGAAGATTCTTTTACTGACCTGCCCCTGATACCGATACCAAAACATAAGTTAGGCATTATGCGGTCTTGCATAACAACTTCCAAAATTCATACGACTGTGGCGCTGGCGGCAAATAGTTCCTGCTGCTATGCGGCCTGAAACAATTATAATGTATTCGCCATTTTTCCGCAAGTACTTCTGCCTCCTGCAATGTGTCTATCTGCTCACCGTTCAAAAACTCATCCCTCATTTTTCCATTAAACGATTCTATGTATCCATTTTCCCATGGGCTGCCAGGTTCAATAAAAGTCGTCCTTACCCCTATATTAGATAACCATGCTCTCAACTCTTTTTCTATGAATTCGGACCCGTTGTCTGATCGGATGAAACAAGGTATCCCTCGTGTAGCGAATAAATAAAACAATATGTCACTGACATCCTGGGCTTTCAGGCTTCGGGCAACCTTTATGAATATGCATTCACGGGTATATTCATCAATAATATTAAGAAACCGCAAACTTTTCCCGTCACTGGTTCTGTCCATGACAAAATCGTAACTCCACACATGGTCTGCATACTCAGGCCTCAATCGGATGCAGGATCCGTCGTTAAGCCATAATCTGCCCCGTTTTTGCTGCTTTTGGGGTATTTTTAGCCCGCATTCCCTCCATATCCTTTCAACCCGCTTGTGGTTAACCCTGAATCCTTCCATACGCAGCAATGCCGTTATTCGTCTATATCCATACCGCCCAAAACTACAAGCCAAGGCTGTAATCCTATGAGTTAATACATCTTCGTCATCCCTTTTTATGGGCGCCCTTCTTTGGGTTGCCCGTGATTGGCTGAATATCTTGCAAGCCCGGCGTTCAGAAATAGGGTGGTTCTCCACGGCCTGGACAACTGCCTCTTTCTTCTTCGCCGGGCTATTCATTTTCCCAACGCGGCATCCTTTAAGACTGCGTTGTCTATAGCCAAATCTGCCACCACTTTTCTCAATCGAAAGTTCTCTCTTTCCAGTTCTTTGAGCCTTTTGGCCTGCTCAATATGCATGGTCCCATAAGCCTTTCGCCAGCGGTAATAGGTTTGTTCGGTAATTTCTATTTTCCGAACGGCTTCCTGAAGGGTCATTCCTCGTCCAACTTCCAGCTCGACTTCTCGCAATTTGTTAATAATTTGCTCTGTCGAAAACGTCTTCCTTGCCATTGATTCCTCCAAAATCTTAGTATATACTAACCTAAGTTATGGATCGATTTTCAGGGGTCAGGTCAAAATTCAAAATCTGAACTATTAAGCATTTCCAGTTCTATACCAGAAGCTATCAATTCTGCAGAGAAAAGTGCAAAAAAAGCAGAGAAAAATACCGAAATAACACGAAATGTTGGATTTATTGGATTTATTGCTGTTATTTTAACTGCAGTAGGAATCTATATTGCAGTACATGCAATGTTTAATGATATTAATGGTCGAATCCAGGATTTTAATAAAGAAATAAGGAATTTAAATGAAGAGTATCAACGTATACAATTTAAAAATAATGAAAAGTATGATAATGCTATTAAAGAAATAGAACGCAAGTATAATTTATTGCTCGAAACAAGCTCTAATTTTCAAAAGGAAGGGGAACCTTAAAGGAACATATTCTAAAATTTTGGAACTTGTATAGAGGCTCTCAATATGTAATTTGCGACATTTCAAAGACAAGGCGATGCTTTGATTCTTCTTTTTCATTATATAAACGGCATTGAAATAAACTGATAAAACTGCCCCAGTAATTGTTTCTATCGGTCAATTCTTCAAGAATGTCCAATGCTGATATATTTTTTATAATAAAATTAGTACATTCAAGTTTGCGTAAATTTTTCACCGTTGCAAGCGGGCTTACATCCAAAATCTGATATGCATCAGTATTATTTGGATATCCCTCACGAGCAACATCAGCATAAAAAGCCGCACCAATGAGATTCGGCATATTTCGTAAAAATTCAATCGAAGGCTCAGACGATACGAGATTTATCCATAACGTTTTGAGATTGTTTAAAGCTTCGATACCTTCCATATTATACGGTTCAGCATAAAACAGATTAATCTTTTCAAGCGCTGACATATTTTCCACGCCCTGTAAATCTATTTCAGCATATCCATTTATCATAAGGCATTTCAAGTTAGGCAGGTTTGCCATATCTGCGATTTTATAAACATTTCCCCAAAGTCTGCCAGATATTTCCAACTTTTCCAGCCAGACTAAATTGTTTAGTGGCGCAAATGAATCTATTTCCCTGTTGTTAGTTATCGTTATACTTTTCATATTAGGCGCGCCTATTCCTTCCAGACTTTCTAATGCCGCATAGGATTCTGTTGTACCTATTGTAATACTATGCAGGTTCTCAAGCTCTGTTAAATCAGGAAGTCTGGAAATATTTCCCGCAAGTCTTAAACCTTGTAGATCATGCATTGTTTCTATAGCAGATAAATCTACATTTTTTAAATTAGTTCCGTCTATAGTTAGATATGTTAAATAGGGCAACGCATGCAGGACGTAGTACTGATCAAAATTTACATTCAAAATTCCTAAAACACGCAAAGATTTAAACATTGACAGATTTGGCAGAAATCGGATGCTTCCGTTAATAATAACAGTGAAATGAGTAATATAATTGAATTGTTCCAATGGCGATAAATCTGTTTTGTCTAAATTTCTGCCAAGAAAACTAATTTTCTCTATGTTTTTTGCATTGTACAATTGTTCTATACCTTCAAGACTGCTCATTTTAGTATTGTCAATTGGATCGATTTCTAAATAGAGAAATTCGATATCATCAATATCACCTAATGTAAGTGCTTTTTTATCGGGATGGTCTTTCTTGAAACGGTTATTATACTGTATCCCGCCAATAATAAGGGGTTTTTCACTGTCAGAAACACTAAAATTCTCATCGCCCTCAGGGCTGGCTTTCTGTTTTGCACAACAACATATAAAAAATATTACAGGTATTAAAATATATGTTTTCATTCTAATCCTTCTTTATAATGGAAATCTCCATGCGTCTCGTTCCTTAAAATATCTTTCCAAAAATTCGTAGAAAAGTAAGGTATTATCCATGTGAACATCTTCGTGCAGTATCAGTCGTTTTTTGATATTTCTACTCATTTCAACGGATGCAAACCTGCCATATTCCTTTTGGAAGAACGGATTATTATCACTTTTTGCTTGATTATTACGGTATACAATTTTTTTAGAATCATAATCCTTTTGCTTAAAATCAGGGTCTTCCATTCCTTTCCGGGTTCCATCCCGGTAGCTATCTGCCAATTCTATATCAAAGCAAGGAACACGATTCACGGGTGAAATTTTATCTGAAGAGTATATCTTCCATACCCACTCTCCTTCATTGTTGGCAACATATGGATTTGATTGATAAAAAAAATGCTTCTGATGTATGTTTGTTGGATCATCGTTTTTTACCTGATTTTCATTAAAAACATATCCAAATAAAGCGGATGTCATATAATTTATATATTTAATTATTTTTTCCTCAATGAAACCATAGCCACCATCAACTGTATATGGTCCTAAAACAGTTCCCTGATCATTTCCACTTGGATTATTTATTCTATTTTCTGGATTTGTAGCATCTTCGTGTCCGTGCATCATAATTACGTTAATGTTTTCAGGATTGGTTTTAAATACAGTACTTGGCACAGGGTAATAAATTAATTTTGCTATAAATACATTGAAAGCCTGTGATGATTTAAGGATATTATAATAATCGCGGTTAGAATCTAAACCATATATGG
>Ga0082212_10009841_pt1 | contig 12295 bp, 9 predicted proteins | sample TergutNt197P3_FD_71548 | JGI IMG/M metagenome (GOLD analysis project Ga0082212, IMG submission 71548) | Neocapritermes taracua P3 segment gut microbial communities from Petit-Saut dam, French Guiana - Nt197 P3 | ecosystem: Host-associated > Arthropoda: Insects > Digestive system > Gut ... | reverse complement strand
CTGTAGATCAGCGGCAGAAAGTCCTCCACAACGACGTCCCGGTAGTCCTCAAAGGCGGACTCGGTGGGGCCTTCGGCCAAAAAAGCGTCAGCTAAACCGCTTTTCAGCAGGTCGTAGACCTCGTGATACTCGGCGACGTAGACGGACTCAAAATGATCGGCGGTATAGAGGGCGACCTCGCCCGCCGTGGCCGAACCCTCGAGAAAACAGTACCGCGGAGCGCGGGACTCCGCGATCTCATGCAGGGCGCCGCTGCCAGCCAGGCGTATGGCCACCACCTGACGCTCGGTGATTCCGTCGGTCATAATATATGTACCCTGGCGTTCGGGAGTGGCCGTGAGTTCGCCGGTAAAATCAACCGCGCCGGTTTTGAGGCCGTCTATCAAATCGTCCCAATCGAGTATCACGGGGTTGAAGGGGATACCGAACAGATCCGTCAGCCAGCCGCACAGCAGCGCGGTATAGCCGCCTATGTCCCCGTCGGCGGTGATAAACGCCTCGGAACTGGGCAGCATCCCGTAAGTAAAGGAGGTCCTCTCCGATCTGAGCGCCTCTATGGCCTGCTTTTCGGCGTCGGTGACGCCGGGTATTTCTTGATACGAGTCATACTGCTTGGCCTCGTCCGACCACGCCGCGGAATCCACGCATCCCGAGACAGCCGCCAGCAGGAGAAGCGCCGTGAGCGTCACGCAAATCGCCCGGTTGAGTATTGACATAACCGTTACCTCCCAAACGCGAAACAAAACCCATCTATACCGTAAATAATAGCACAATACGGCCTGTCAGTCAAGCGACGGGCGAAACGGGTCGAAAAAGGATAAAAATTCCAAAATAGTTGTTGACATCGGATCGGGGCCGTGGTATAATAAATGCGTACAGACGGTTAAGTTTCCCCGCAATGTGACTTCTTTGCTGGAACGGCGTCTGTGGCATATGCGTACTCAAAGTGTAATGGCTATTTCTCTGCTGTTTCTGTATGAACCACCCGTGTGACTTCCGGGCGGTCGTAGAGAAAGAGGGGGGTGTGGTTACTTACGCTTATTATTTTGTAAAGGAGTGTTCTCGATGTATCTTCTCGGAATCGTAATTTTCCTGCTCGGCATTTCCTCGGCCGCGGTTCTCAAAGGTTTCCCGGTTCAAATACTGTGGAATCCGGCGGCAATCATCCTGCACCTCACCTCCATAGTTGCCGTTTTGACGGCCACAAACGGGTTTTCGGCGTTTTGGCACGGCCTGAAAGCGGCCATTTTACCCAACGCGGACATTTCAGACGACATGCGCGGACGGGCGGCGTCGCTGTTCCGGCTGCTGTCCAAGACGGCAATATTAGTGTCGCTGCTCGGATTGTTTATTGCCGTGATGTCAATGTTGGCGCAGTTGGACGATGCCTCGATGGTGGGACACACGCTGGCAAACGCCCTGCTCATGCCGCTCTACGGGCTGTTCCTGATCGCCGCCGTGTTCGAGCCCGCGGTGGTGGTGCTGAAAAAACGCCAAAGCCCCGAGCGACGGATCAAGCAAAAGGATTGAATTTCCATACGCGCAAGCAGGGGGGGGGCGGGGCTGCCCCGCCGCTGCTTGCGCCGGGCGCGGATGAAAACGAGCTGATCGCCCCGTTTACTTCCCGCACAGCATTGCCAGCAGAATGTACCCGCTTGTGCCTTCCAGTCCCAGCAGGCGCTTCATTTCGTTGTCCAATACGCCGCCGCATTCATAGCCTTGCAGTCCTTCTTCGGCCATCCGCAGGGCCAGGTTTTGGGCGTAATGGCCGCACTCCTGCAACATGAAGCGTCCGGCGCGGGCGCCGTATTTCCGGCCTGTCTGCTCGATAAAACCGGTGAAAACAAATACCGCCGCCGGTTGTCCCGCTTCTGGATAGGCGTTGCAGACCCGGTTCAGTTGCTCCCACGGCGGACAGTCTCCAACGACGGTCAGCGCGTGGGCGTCCGGCTGATGATAAACCAGCGCCTGATCAAACGGCGGCTGGGCGCGAAGCAGAAACGCATAGGTGTGAACCGGAAACTTCCCGCCCGCCGACGGCGCCACCCGGTGCCCGGACGGTTTTTCCGCAAACGCGGCGAACAAACCGCCAAGCTGCCGCGCGGTCAACGGCGCGTCCGAAAAAACGCGCCCGCTTTTTCGCCTGTTGAACAGCGATTGCAGCGAGTCCTCCGGCATGTGCAGCGGCACGGGCGCGCCCGGATACTCCAAAATCCGCCCCGCGTCGCGGGGATCGTTTTCGTCAATCATTTTTTGCAAGCGCGGCATACGGGCCTCGTCAAATTTAGAGTTTTCCCAAAACAAATCAAACAGCTTCCGGTCGTCTTCCCTCATTCGGGATTCCTCCACTCCAACTTCCCGGTGTTGTGATAGCCGTCCGGGAAACAGTACGGGCACCACGGCAGCGTGAACACGGCGTCCGTTTGGGTTTTGAATGTGTCCAAATTGAACGAAACCGTCTGATATACCAATTCAGGGTGGGTTCCGGTCCGGTCGATGACGTCAAGGGTATCGGCGATCAGCCCGGCCACAAACGCTTTTCTGTCCAACGCACCCGGGCGTTCGGGCGGCGGCACGTTGCCCCACGCCGATGTAACCCGTCCCGTAAAACAGCCGAGGCAGGCGGTTTTGCCCGGAAAGACCAACGGGCCGAGCGATACCGTATGCCCGTACCCCATGTCGGTCAGCAGATGCGGTTTATTGATCCGCCCGTATTCGTCCATGACCGCGGAAAGCGGCCCGGTCGTACGCATAATCAGAATCAGCCCGGCTTGTTCCGCCGAGACAAAACGGACGGGAGACAGCCGGCGCAGCATATCCGTCAACCCGCGGTCTTCCCGGCCAACCCATTTGAACCCGGCTGTCAGCGCCTGATCCGGCGCTTTGACCGGGTGTTCGCACAGCGCCCCGGCCCTGACCAGCAGCTCGATCTCCTGTTCCAAGCCGTCCGGCGGAATAAATCTGTCCGCGTGCCGCTCATAAGCCTGTAACAGCCGTTCGGCTTTGTCCGGCGCGACCTCATCCAGATAGTAAATCTCATCTCCGCCCCGTGTGGCGAACAGTTTACCGTCGTCCATAAACAAGTTCCAGGCATGATTTTTGATCATATCTCTCCTCTATCCTAACGGGTGCGGGAACGGATTAGGAAACGCCCCCGCCGCGAGACCGGGATACCGCCATTCCGCGTCGTTCGTCCGCCCGCCCAAAAACGGCATGTTCTCATCGCCGTGCAGCTGCGACAGCTGCGGGGACAGTACGCGAACCACCGTGACCCGGCTCTGCCGCGCGTCCGGAAAGGTCAGGTCCCGATAGAAGAGGTCTATCCCCGCGCCCGCGAGCGCTTCGGCCAGCGCCTCCAAGGTCAGGTCATTCGCCGGCGCTTTTTCCGGCGGCGCGTAAGGGGCCGCGCCGCGAATCAACGGCGTCTGCCCCCACCGCCCGGGGTAGAGCGTGTAGTACGCCGCGTGTTTATCAAAGTCGTCTATATCGGCAGGTTCCGGCATCCGCAAGTCCGGGTTGTTTTCAAGATAATACCCGGCAAAGGTCGTCCCCTGCATCCATTCCAGCCACGCCTTCTCAACGGCGCTTTGACGGTCAAAACGGCAGGCGCACCCCAAGGAGATGTTCGGCTTGCCCTTCCTGAGCAGAAAACCGCAGACAATCACCACAGGGCAAGGGTTCCAGGCTTGGGTTATGTCGAAGCACCGGACTTGGCCCCCTTTGGCCTTGACCGGCATGGTATAATGATCAGGTAACACCATTTCACGGCCGCCCAGCGAGTTCATCCATGTGACCGTGAGCGCGTCGCGCTCCAGCAGTTCCAGCAATCCCCCGGTCAGCGCTTGCCGGGGCGTCGTATGGGCGGCCAATCCGGTCGATGTGGAAGGGACAGGCGGCATTTGATCTGGAATCTGCGTGCCCAGCCCGATAAGTTCCTGCGGAACCCAGCAGGGCCGTCCGTCCGTCAGGGAGAAACACTCACCGTAATAAACCTCAGACGGTTCGGGCCGCTTCCACGCAAAGCCGGGGGCGTCATACTGTTCCCGCGTATACAGCGCGAAATCGCTGTGAAAAAGGATGTTCTCTCCGGCCAGGTCGCGCCCCTGTTTGATTGGGAAACGGACTCTTGAAGCGTTTTCACGCTCCAGCGCCTCGCCGATCGCGCCCATGACGGCTTGATTCTTATCTCTGCCGATACTGCCGCTGGCGGTGTGCCAGCCCTGCCGTTCGTCTTGCGGTATCGAGATGTTGTAAATACCGTCCAGATGGCAGAAGGTGCTGTCAAAGACCTGATACGGCAAAATAAGGCCGCAGCGGAACCCGGCGGCCTTCTCCAATATGTACTGCCGAAGTGTTTTCATAATACGCCCATAAAGAAAGCCCAGATAAAAAACTCGGCGGCCAACGCCGCGACCGTCAGGATGATTGCGGTAACGGCAGATCCCCCAAGCCTGTTTTTTATTGCCAAAACGACCATACCGATCAGAGACGCTGCCGCGAGAACCCCAATAAACCACCACGATGTAACAATCATAAGCAGCGCGGCCAAAGACAGGCCAATCAGGCCGCCCAGAACGGGCAGCGCGGTTCGGCTTCCACTCCCGGTTTTGGGAACGGGTTTCGGCTCCGCGTTTTCCGCGCCGTCTGCGCGCCCATCGTCATTCAAACGCTGCGACTTGCGATGCGCCGCTTCAGCCGCTTCACGCCAGTCCTGTCTCTCTAAACTGTTTTTGAAGTGCCGGGATGTGATAACGCCGGAGGCCACGACGGTCACAATGCAGGAGCAGCAGCAACAGCTGGAACAGCAGGCGCCGCAGCAAGTGGGCGTTGACAGCCTGGTCTCGGTCTTGTATGAATCAAACTGTGTGGTTAATTTAACCATATCCGTCCTCCCGCGCGGCCTTTCGGACGCCTTCTGATGTTCAGTGTATCACAAGTGTGACCCATGCGCAATCTTTCTCATTGCGGTATGTGTACGGTCATGATGTCGAGGCCGCGCTTTTCGGCCATGTCTATGGTCTGGCGGGTGCCGCCGCCCTCCATGCCGTCGTAAGCCACGATGAGACGCGCCGCGCGTTTCACCATGAACCGGTTGCGCGCGGACATGCAGCCCTGTGTGTAATGGGGTTGCAGCACGTATACGTCGTCCGCCCGCGACAGGACGCCGTAGTACCGCGCCTTCAACTTGTGCGGCCAGGTGTGTTCCTGACCTGCGCAGGGTATGGCCACATGCAGGCGTATGGCCGGAAGCTGGGCCTTGAGCGCCAGCGTCTGCTCCGCCGCCCATATGTCAACGCCCACGGCGCCGCCGCTGAGAAACGTCCGGTACCCCTCGTCGTAAGACAGCGCGATAGCGTCGCGCAGACGCGACAACAACTCGCCGTGGCGCGGGTCGTACTCGTCAAACGCCCACGGCAGCCGCTGTGGCCTGTGCCCCGAGAAGCAAGCCGTAAGCATCTTGGCCGGGAAATCCGTCAATCCAATCACCAAGGCCCATTATAACCAAACAACGGTTCTGTTGTCAAATGCGGATTGCTTCGCAACCGCGCGACAATCGCTTTGCGATTCTCGCGGCGTGGGGTGCTGTACTTAGTAACTGCTGAACTGTGAGAATTGCTTCGCAATTCTTGGCGTGTGGCGCTTTACTTAGTATCGCTCCCCCAAACAAAATCTTGAATTGATATTGGTGAGGAAATTTGCTCCGTCGGAAAGATTGGGGTTGAAATGCGGCTGTTCTTGTGATATAGTCTTTAACAGCGGTTCCATACATATAATACGGTACGGCGCCATAGCCAAGTGGTAAGGCAGGGGCCTGCAAAGCCCCGATTCCCCGGTTCAAATCCGGGTGGCGCCTCCAGCATCCGACAGGCCGCGGGCAATTACGCTTGCGGCTTGCCGCGATATTTGCTATAATGTTTTCATGTATACGGATATGCCAAAAATCGCCTGTACGCGCACCTTCGGCTGTCAGCAGAACGAGGCCGACACCGAGCGTCTGCGCGGCCAGCTGCGCCTGATGGGCTTCGGGTTTGCCGACTTGCCCGACGGCGCGGACGTCATGCTGCTCAACACATGCGCCGTCAGGGAACACGCCGAGTCGCGCGTGTGGGGGCACGTCGGCGAACTGTCTCACTGGAAGGCGGAACGCCCCGGCCGCGTCCTGGTGCTGTGCGGCTGTATGGCCGCCCTGCCCGAAAACGCCGAGAAAGTCAGGTGTTCCTACCCCCACGTGGACCTGCTGATCGAGCCGCGTCAAATCGGCTCTTTTGCCAATATCCTGTCCGCGTATCTACAGGGCAAAGAACCCTATCACTCGTTAGAACCGGATCAACTCTCAGCCGCCGTGCAGCGGGCCGCGCCGCCGCGCGCTTGGATACCCGTTATGAGCGGCTGTGACAACTATTGCAGTTACTGCATTGTGCCGCACACGCGCGGGCGTGAGCAAAGCCTGTCCATGGACGCCGTTTCAAACGACATAGAGTCCCTGCTCGACGAGGGGTACAAGGATTTCACGCTGCTCGGCCAAAACGTGAACTCGTACCGCGACCCTTCGGGCGGCGGCGGGTTCCCGGAACTCCTGCGCCGCGTGTGCGCCCGCGGCGGCGACTACCTTGTGCGCTTTATGACCAGCCACCCCAAGGACTGTTCGCCCGCACTGCTGGAGGCGATGGCCGGGCTTGAACACATCGCGCCGCATCTGCATCTGCCGGTGCAGTCGGGGAGCGACCGGGTGCTGGCCGCCATGAACCGCGGTTACACCGCGGCGCGCTACCTGTCGCTGATTGATTTGGCGCGTTCGCTCATGCCGGGACTGACCGTGACCAGCGACGTCATTGTGGGTTTCCCGGGCGAGACGGAAGACGACTTCGAGGACACGCTGAAATTAGTCGGACAAGCGCAATACGACATGCTGTTCACGTTCCTCTACTCGCCCCGGCGCGGGACGCCCGCCGCCCAAATGCAAGACCTGCCGCGCGACGTCAAGCAGCGGCGTTTCGACCGTCTGCTGGAACTCCAAAACAGTATATCACATGATAGGCACGCCGCGCTGGAGGGCACGGTACAGCGCGTGCTGATTGACGGTTTCGAGCCTAAAAACGACCGCCCGCTGACCGGGCGCACGCCCGGCGGGCGCTTGGTGCGCCTCGAGGGCGGCCCCGAATGGGTGGGCCGGTTTGTTCAGGCCGAGATCACGGCGCACACCACCTGGAATTTATTTGGGAAAATTGGAGGGAACGCCTCTTGTCCAACATGACGCCCATGATGCGGCAGTATTTCGAGCAGAAGTCCAAGCACCCTGACTGCCTGTTGTTTTTCCGGCTGGGCGATTTCTATGAGATGTTCGGCGATGACGCGCTCACCGCGTCCAAAGCGCTTCAGCTGACGCTGACCACCCGCGACCGCGGCCAGGAGAACGCCGACCTGCGCATCCCCATGTGCGGCGTGCCGTACCACAGCGCCACCGGGTATATCGCCAAGCTGATCGCGCTGGGCCACAAGGTGGCCGTCTGCGAACAGATGGAGGACCCCGCGGCGGCCAAGGGGTTGGTCGAGCGCGGCGTGGTGCGCGTCATAACGCCCGGCACCGCGTTAGACAGCGCCATGCTGGACGAGACCGCCAGCAATTACATCGCCTCGGTATGCTCCCGGAACGGCGTCGCGGGGATGTGCTTCACCGACGTCTCGACCGGCGTGGCGCACATCACCGAACTGCCGGACGCCGCCGGGCGGCTGACGGCTGAACTGGGGCGTTTCACGCCCCGCGAGGTGATCATACCGGCGGACGCGCCGCCTATAGCCGATAACTCGGCAAAGGTTGACGCCGCTTGGTTCGGGCCGCCTTACGACAGCCTTGAGACGCTGTTCGGGGCGCGTATGGCCGGGTTGCTGTCGCAAATGCCGGCGGCGCGTGACGCGGTTTCGGGCCTCATGCGCTACTTGGCGGACACGCAGAAACGCTCCGCCGCGCCGGGGCTTCTGGTGATATACAACGACTCGGAGTACGTGGAACTCGACGCGCCCGCGCGCCGCAACCTCGAACTCTCGGCGTCGCTGGCCGACGGCGGCAAGCGCGGCAGCCTGCTGGGCGTGCTGGACGTCACGCGGACGCCCATGGGCGCGCGTCTGCTGCGTGACGACATCGAGAAACCCCTGCGCGACCCGGTACGCATAGACAACCGCCTGTCCGCCACCGAACACCTGTTAAACGACGCCATCACGCGCGGCGAACTGCGCCGCGCGCTGAAGGGGCTGCCCGATATAGAACGAATGATAACACGTGTGACCTACAACCAGTCCAACCCGCGCGAAGTGCGGGCGCTCGGTTTGGCTTGCGCGCGTCTGCCCGACATACGCGGGCGGTTGGCAAACGCCAAACCGTCCGTATTGCAGCAGTTGTACGAGGCCATAGCCCCGCTGACCGACCTGACGGCGCTGGTGACCGGCGCGCTGGCCGACGACCCGCCGGTGAGCGCGAGGGAGGGCGGCATCATCCGCGACGGCTATCATCCCGAGGCCGACCGCTTGCGCGGGCTCAAGAACAACTCCAAGAGTATGCTGGCCGGCGTCGAGGCCGCCGAACGCTCCAAGACCGGCATCAAGAACCTGAAAATAGGCTATAACCGCGTGTTTGGCTATTATATAGAGGTCACCAAGTCGAACCTCTCCGCCGTGCCCGGCGCCTACATACGCAAGCAGACGCTGGCCGGGTGCGAGCGTTATGTGACCGGCGAGTTGAAGGAGCTGGAGACGGCCATACTGTCGGCGCAGGACAGTTTGAACTCGCTGGAATACGAACTTTTCACCGAGATCACCGAGCAGCTGGGCAGGGCGGTTGACCGTTTCCGCGAGACTTCGCGGGCCATTGCCCGGTTGGACGTGATCCTATCGCACGCCGAAACCGCGTCGCGCAACCGCTACTGCCGCCCGGTGATCGACCTCTCGGGGCGGCTGGAGATAACCGAGGGGCGTCACCCGGTGGTGGAGGCCGTCCAGTCCGGCGGCCTGTTCGTGCCCAACGACGTGTCGTTAGACGCGCAAAACCCGGTCATTATACTGACAGGCCCGAACATGGCCGGAAAATCCACGTATATGCGCCAGACCGCGCTGATCGCGCTGATGGCGCACATCGGCAGTTTCGTCCCGGCGCGTTCGGCGCGCGTCGGGATACTCGACAAGATATTCACGCGCATCGGGGCGCAGGACGACTTGGCGGGCGGGCGTTCCACCTTCATGGTGGAGATGACCGAAGTGGCGCACATCCTGAAAAACGCCACCAAAAACAGCCTGCTGATCCTCGACGAGATCGGCCGCGGGACGTCCACCTTCGACGGCATGGCCGTGGCGCGCGCCGTTCTGGAGCGCGTGGCCTCGCGCGTCAAGGCCAAGACCTTGTTCGCCACGCATTACCACGAACTGACCGCGCTGGAGGGCAAGTTGGGCGGCGTGAGAAATTTCAACGTGTCGGTCAAGAAACGCGGCAAGGACATTGTGTTCCTGCGCAAAATCGTGCCCGGCGGCGCGGACGACAGCTACGGCGTCGAGGTGGCGCGGCTGGCCGGACTGCCGGAAAGCGTCATAGACCGGGCCTCGGCCATACTCGAGGAATTGGAGTCCGGGGCGCAAACCGCGCCCGCGCCCAACCCGCCGTCACAAGACGGCGGCGGCCAAATTTCGCTGGGCGGCATGATGGGCGCGGAACTTTTGGCCGAACTGGCCGCCGTGGACATGGACACCCTGACCCCGCTGGAGGCACTGCAAATGTTGTACAAGCTGAAAAAAGAAGCGATGCGCGGAGGGATGCCCGGTGCCTGAAATTCGAGTGCTGCCCTCCCACGTGGCCGACCTGATCGCGGCCGGAGAGGTGGTCGAACGCCCCGCGTCGGCGGCCAAGGAACTGATCGAGAACGCCATAGACGCAGGCGCGTCCGCCGTAACCGTCGAGATCAAGCGCGGCGGCTCGGACATGCTGCGCGTGGCCGACGACGGCTGCGGCATGTCGCCGGATGACGCCCGGAGCGCGTTTTTGCGCCACGCCACCAGCAAGATACGCGACGAACAGGACTTGCGCGCCGTGAAGACCCTCGGGTTCCGGGGCGAGGCGCTGGCCGCGCTGGCCGCCGTGTCGCGCGTCGATCTGCTGACCCGCCAAACCGGCGCGCTGTACGGTACGGTGCTGACCCTCGAGGCCGGGGAACCTATCAACTGTTCGGAAGCCGGGTGCCCGGTGGGGACCACCATTGTGGCGCGCGACCTGTTTTTCAACGTCCCGGCGCGGCAGAAGTTCCTGAAAAAAGACCACACGGAGGCGCTGCAAGTGCAGGGCGCGGTGGCCCGCGCCGCCCAGTCGCGCCCGGACATCGCGTTTGTGTACATCAACGAGGGCCGCGAGGTACTGCGGACGCCCGGCACCGGCAAACTGGAGGACTGCCTGCACAGCTTGTGGGGGCGGGACGTCTCGGCCATGCTGGCGCCCGCGTCCGGGGCGCACATGGGCTGTGAACTGTCGGGGTTCATAGGCCGCCCGGAGCTGACGCGCGGCAACCGCGACTATGAACATTTCTTCGTCAACCGGCGGCCCGTGCGTTCGCGCGCCGTAAGCGCCGCGCTGGAACAGGCGTTCAAACACAGCGCGGGGCCGGGGCGTTACCCGGTCTGCTCCCTGCACATTTCGGCCCCCGAGGACTCGTATGACGTCAACGTGCATCCGTCCAAACTCGAGATCAAATTTGCCGACGAAAAAACGCTGTTTGAACTGGTCTACGCCGCCGTCCGCGACGCGCTTTTAGACAACCCCAAACGCCCCAACTGGGACGCGCCCGCGCCGTTTGCGCCGCCTCCCGCGCCTCCCGCGCCTCCCGTTGTTAACTGTTCGTTGTTAACTGTTAACTCTCCGCCTCCGGCGGCGTCGCCGTCGTACGCCGAGACGCGGTTGGGCATGGCCAGGCTCGAGTCGCCCGCGGCTTCGCTGTCCGCAGCGGCACAGCTTATAACACCTGTTACAGACGCGCCCGTCTTCCCTCTGCCCGCCCCCGCGCCGGTACTTGATATAGGCGGGGATTACCGCTATATCGGCGAGGCGTTAGGCGGCTATCTGATCGCGGAGAGCGGCGATGAACTGGTTTTGATCGACAAGCACGCGGCGCACGAACGCATGATATACGACCGCCTGAAGGCCGTTGACGGCCCGCCCATGTCTCAGGAACTGATCGCCCCGGCGGTGGTGACGCTCTCGCCCGGCGACTGCGCCGCGCTGTCCGAACACGCCCAAATGCTCGAGGGCGCGGGACTCCGCGCGGAGGGTTTCGGCGACGGCAGCGTGGCCGTGCGCGCCCTGCCCGACGGCGTGGACGTGAGCGACGCCGCGCTGCTGCTGTCGGAGCTGGCCGGACTTCTGCGCAAACAGGGGCGTTTGACCGAGGATCAGCGGCGTGACGCCGCCCTCGAACTCATAGCCTGCAAGGCCGCCGTCAAGGTGGGCAGGCGTTTCTCGGAACTCGAGGCCATGGAGGTGGCGCGCTGGGTGATGCGCGACAAGAGCGTATGGCACTGCCCGCACGGCAGGCCGGTGGCCGTCGCGCTGACGCGCGCCGACCTGCACAAGAGGTTCTTGAGGTGACGCCAAAGGTGATCTGCGTCGCCGGCCCCACGGCGTCGGGCAAGACGGCGCTGGCCGTCGAACTGGCCCTGCGGTACGGCGGCGAGGTGGTGTCCTGCGACTCCATGCAGGTGTACAGGGAGATGGACATCGGTTCGGCAAAGCCCGCGCCGCAAGAACAACGGGGCGTGCCGCACCACATGCTGGGTGTGGCCGACCCGTCGGAGCCGTATTCGGCGGCGCTGTACGCGGAGCAGGCCGGGCGGTGTGTTGACGGTATCCTATCACGCGATAAGCTGTGCGTGGTCTGCGGCGGCGCCGGGCTGTACCTGAACGCGCTGCTGTTCGGACTGCACGGCACGGGCGGCGACCGGGCTTTACGCCGCGCCCTGACCGAACGCGCCGCGCGCGGGGGCGCGGAGTCTGTTCACGCCGAATTGAAGAGCGCCGACCCGGAGAGCGCCGCGCGCATACACCCCAACGACACGCGCCGCGTGATACGCGCGCTGGAGGTGTTTTACAGCACGGGTCAGCCGCTGCCCGTGATACACGAGGGTTCCCGGTCCGCCGTGCCGCGCTGGGACGCGCTGATACTGGGCCTCGGTTTCGCCGACCGCGGCGAGTTGTACGCGCGCATTGACGCGCGTGTAGATCAAATGATAGCGTCCGGGCTTGCCGACGAGGCGCGCGCGCTGTTTG
>Ga0082212_10009840_pt1 | contig 12296 bp, 14 predicted proteins | sample TergutNt197P3_FD_71548 | JGI IMG/M metagenome (GOLD analysis project Ga0082212, IMG submission 71548) | Neocapritermes taracua P3 segment gut microbial communities from Petit-Saut dam, French Guiana - Nt197 P3 | ecosystem: Host-associated > Arthropoda: Insects > Digestive system > Gut ... | reverse complement strand
CCGCCGAACCTGCCCTTCACCCCCGCCGAAGCACGGCTGCTTGTGCGCGAACTGAGCGCCTACGCCAACGATCTTGCCGGCAGAAGCCGCACCGCTGCGAATGCTCTAGATGTATACGAACCAGGCGCAAAAGATGCGAATAACCCTGCGCACGGCGATGCCGAAGCCTTTGCCCGCCTGGGGCTGAATGTCGGACTCGGACCGCAGGACGATCCGAAACAGGTCATGCTCAAACGCGCCCAGAAGGTGCTGTTGCTGGCGCGTGATCTGGAAGATCAGTGCCTGGAAGCGCGCGCCCTGGCACAGGCCTTCTGCACGGGCCAGGCGGCTTTGCCCAAACTGGTGGGCGCGGAGCCAAACGTGCCCGATGCGTTCAACGAGCCCGACGACTTCGCCGAGTTTGCGCCCTTCACGCCGGATTTGCCGGGAGATCCCGGCCTGCCCGTGCTCAATGTCTGGGAGCGCGTGCTGGACGCCATGTGTGCCTTTACCCCGGCCGAAACGGTATTCCTGGTCGGGCATCCGGCGATCGTCGAGGTCCTTCTGGCGCGCGGCGTACGTTTCGCCAAAAAGGGAGCGGCGGATGGACAATATGCCGAAGCGCCCCTGTGGCAGGCGCTGGGACGCGCCAACCCGGAAGATCCGCCGACCGCCGGAAGACACTCCCCCCCGGTGAGATTCCTGGCCGCCATAACTCATGATGCGCTTACATAGCGAAGGGAATGGGCCATCCGAATGCGCGGGATGATTTTCGATTGCGACGGCGTGCTGGTGGATTCGCGCGAATCGAACGTCAGGTACTACAATCTGTTGCGCATGCTCGTGGGCTTGCCGCCCATGTCGGCGCAGGATGAGCATTTCGTGCATACGTCCACGCACGATGAGGCCATTGCCCGCGTGATCCCGCCCGTCCTGCTGCCGAGCCTGTCCCGGGCAGCCGCGAATGTTAACTATATGCGCGACGTCTTGCCTCTGCTCTCACCCGCGGCCGGCCTGACGGAGTGTCTCGACGCGCTGCGCGGCAAGGGAATCGCGCTCGGCATCTGCACCAACCGCTCGGAAAGCATGTTCGCGCTGCTTGAGCGCTTCGGCCTTGCCGGTTATTTTTCGCAAATAATGACGGCCGGACGAGTGACCCCAAAACCCGCTCCAGACGGACTCTTGCGTATCCTCGACGCCTGGGGCGCGAAGGGGGACGAGGCGGTCTTTGTGGGCGACTCCCATGTGGATCAGCAGGCAGCGCAAAACGCAGGCGTTCGCTTCTGGGCCTTCAACGCACCGGAACTTGCAGCCGAGCGCCATATCAGGAATTTTTCCGAATTGCGGGACATAAACAGCGGCATGCAGCGTTGACATGGTATCCCTTGACGCGCCATGCGTTCTGTAGCAGAGTAAGGTTGAAAAAACGCCCGCCACGCGGAAATTTCCGGAAAAGAGGTGCTCCCGCCCATGTTTGTGCTTGCCAACATCCTTTACGGCCTGGCCTGGATACTGAACACGGTGCTTGAGATCTACTTCTGGATCGTGATCGTTTCCGCTGTCTTGTCCTTTGTGCGGCCCGACCCCTACAACCCGATCGTACGCACCTTGCGCATGTTGACCGAGCCGGTGTATTACCGCATCCGGCGGCGGCTGCCCTTTCTGATGCAGGGCGGCCTTGATTTCACCCCCCTGGTGGTGCTCCTGGCTGTAAAATTTTTGCAGATGGTGCTTGTCAAATCCCTGTTCACCACAGCGCTTAAACTCGGTTTCTCATAATTTCCCGGCCACGGGACAGGATTATACGCCATGCGCATAAGCCGCATTGATCTGCTCAACCATACCTTTACCCGGACGGTGCGCGGCTACGCGCCCGTCGAAGTGGATGCAGTGATCAAGGAAGCGGCTACGGCCATCGGTAGCCTGAACGAAGAAAAAAACGCACTGGAAGCGCGCCTGCGTGAACTTGAAGCCCAACTTGAAGGACACCGGGATCGCGAATCCACCCTGCGCGACACCCTGGTGACCACCCAGCGCGTGACCTCGGATTTGAAAGCCGCGGCCAAACAAGAGGCGCAGGTGATCATTGAGGCCGCCCACGCCAAAGCTGAACGGCTGCTCAACCAGTGTACCCAGCGCCTGGCCCGCCTGCGGGACGAAATAGCCACCGCGCACCGGGTGCGCGCGCAGGTATACATGCAGGTGCGCGCCGCACTGGAGCAGCACCTGACGTTGTTGGACATGACCTTTGCGGAGCAGGAAGCGACGGACGCGATGGACTTGACGAACCTGACGGACGCGACGGACGCGGCGCCGAGCGCCGCCCCGACATCCAAGCGCGCGCCCAAGTCCACGGGAAATCCAAAGCAGTGACCCGCGCTCCCGCATTGGACGGACAGGCGGTTCCCCTGCCGGCCTGGCTGAACCGCCGCGCTGACGGCGCATGGCGGGTGCGGGTTTGGGCGCAGCCAGGCGCGAAAAAAAATGAGGTTCTGGGCGAGCGCGGTGACTGCCTTGCCGTGCGACTGGCTGCACCGGCTGTGGAAAACAAGGCGAATCGGGAACTTCTGGATTTCATGGCGCGTTCGCTCGGCCTGCGAACCGACCGGGTGATCCTTGAGCGCGGTGCGCGAGGCCGGCTGAAAACCGTCAGCATCGCCGCCGGGGAGGAGCCGAACTGGTTCGGTCTGTGGCGTTTTTGAATGCTTCGCGTGTAAAACACCAAGAAAGGAGGCTTCCTAATGGAAAAGCGCGACAGCGATCTGCTGGAAGAACTTATGGGGACGCATCCCGAGCTGACTTCACTATGGGAGGAGCATGTTTTGTATGAGAAGCAGATCGCCAAACTCGAGTCCAAGCCCTTTTTGACCCCTTCCGAAGACATCAGCCTAAAGCAGCTCAAAAAGCAGAAACTCGAGGGTAAAACGCGCCTGTATGACCTCTTGGATCAGATCCGGACGGAGCGCGCCAGCGCGTGACTCCCTCGCTCGAATCAGGCAAGCGACAAAAACCGCCCCCGGTTTCTCTGGCCGGTTTTTTTTCGCCATTGCCCCTCGATGATTTTCCTGATAGACTGATAGAGTACGGACAGTGAGGGGCGAAATGCTGAAAAGCATGACCGGCTACGGCCGCAGCGTTCTTGAAATCGCAGGTGTGACACAAGCTTGGGAAGTGCGTAGCGTGAACAACCGCCACCTGGACATCAAGTGGCGGCTGCCGGCTATGGCCCGGCCGTTCGAAGCGGTTCTTGAAAAAGTTGTGCGCCATCACGCCAAACGCGGCCGCCTGGACATCCTCCTGCGCCTGCATCTCGACCAAGGAGTGGGATCCGTGCAGTTCGACACGGCATTGGCCAGCGCCATGCTCAACGTGATGGCCGACTTCGCGCGGGATCGGGACGATGTGTTCGTGCCCGACTACAACCGGCTGTTCAACATTCCCTTCCTCTGGGAGGGCGATCCGGACGAGCCGGACACCGACCTGCTGGATCAGTTGGAAACAGGTCTGGACACGGCCTTGCGCGACTGGGACGTAACCCGGCGGCAGGAGGCGCAGGCTCTGCAAACGGACATTGAGACGCGCCTTCTGCAGATCGGCGAATGGGTGCGGGGCATTGCCGAGCGCGCCCCGGACATTAAGGAAGAACGTTACGGCCAGGTGCGCGAACGCCTTGCGCAGACGCTGATCCGCTGCGGTTCCGATCTTGACGAGGGGCGTTTTTTGCAGGAAATGGTCATCCTGGCGGACAAACTGGATGTGAGCGAAGAATTGACGCGCCTTGCCGCGCACCTTGAACGGATGCACGAGCTGCTGGCCGAGGGGCGCGAGGTAGGCAAACGCCTGGATTTCACCCTGCAGGAGGCCTTCCGCGAGATCACCACCTGCGGCAACAAAGTGCAGGACATGCAGGTTTCCCGCATCGTGGTTGACTGCAAGGGCGAACTGGAAAAATGCCGCGAACAGGTGCAGAACATCGAATAACACGATACGATCATTAAGGTGTTAGATATAAAAAGGACATGCGGAGCGGACAATGAGCGGTGCGCTCATCAATATTGGTTTCGGCAATTTTGTCAGTGCAGGGCGGGTGATCGCCGTGATCAATCCGGATTCGATGCCCATGCGCCGCCTGCGGGAAGACGCCAAAGAAGGCGGCCGTATGGTGGATGCTACGCAGGGACGCAAAACGCGCTCGCTGATCGTCATGGACTCAAACCATCTGATCCTCTCGGCCCTCCAGGCCGAGACCGTAAGCCAGCGCATGCGGCAGGAAGGCGGTGATGAAGAAAGATAGAACCGGCATGATGCTGGTACTCTGCGCGCCCTCGGGCACCGGCAAGACCACTCTCGCGCGGAAGCTGCTCAAGGAATTTCCCCGGCTGACCTATTCTGTTTCCTACACCACGCGCGAGCCGCGTGACGGCGAAACGGACGGGCACGACTACTTCTTCACCACGCCGGAACGCTTCACTCATCTGCGAGACCAGGGTTTTTTCGCCGAATGGGCGCAAGTGCATGGCAACCAGTACGGCACACCGCTCAAGGCCACGCTTGATCTGCTCAGCCAGGGGCACGACGTGATGTTCGATATTGACGTGCACGGCGCGCTGCAATTAAAGGGCAGTCTGGGCGTGGACAAGGGCTTTTTCGTCTTCATGATGCCGCCCTCCTATGATGTGCTGGAGCATCGCCTGCGCCACCGGGGCACGGAAGATTCCTTCACCATCAAGCGCCGTATGACCTCCGCCATGCGAGAAATGCAGCAGGCGCACTGGTTCAACGCCTGGATTGTGAACGACAACCTGGATCAGGCCTACGACGAACTGCGCTCGGCCTACCTGGCCATGAGCCTTGCCCCCGCCCGCTGGCCGGGCTTGGTGGAATCTATCCTTGAAGGCTGGCACCTGCACCCGGAGCCGGGCGCCACGTGAGCGAAAACGCACCGGAAATCATCGTCGCCCTAGACGTGCCGGGCGCGGACGAAGCCTTGGCGCTCGCTGAAATGCTCACGGGCGCGACCCCAGACGATCCGCCTTGGTTCAAGGTGGGGCTCGAACTGTTCACCGCAGCCGGGCCGGACATGGTGCGCGAACTTGTCCGCCGGGGCGGCAGGGTTTTTCTCGATTTGAAGCTGCACGACATCCCCGCCACCGCGGGCCGCGCGGCAACCGCGGCTGCCCACATCGGCGCGGGCATGATCACCCTGCACCTTTCCGGGGGCGAGGCCATGGCCCGGGCCGTGGTCAACGCCGCGGCCGACTGCCCGGCCCCCCGGCCAATCGTGCTCGGAGTTACGCTCCTGACCAGCCAGGGGCCGGAAGACCTGCCGCCCGGCGTCAATATCATGAACGAGGTGATCAACTTGGCGCAGCGCGCCAAAGCCTGGGGACTGGACGGAGTGGTCTGTTCCGGGCACGAAGCGGCAGGCGTAAAGACGGCCTGCGGCAGGCATTTTCTCTGCGCCACCCCAGGCATACGCTTGGCGGCAAACAATGGGCGATCCGGGCAACCCGACGATCAGCGCCGCGTGATGACCCCGGCCGAGGCGACTGCTCAGGGCGCGAATTTTCTGGTACTGGGCAGGCCGATAACACGCGCCTCGGATCCTGCGGCCGCCCTGCGGCTGATCCGGGCCGAGATTGCCGCCGCCCAAACGTAATTTGAGTAATTTCGACAGTGCCGCGGTTTGCCGTGATCTGATGGTAAACCGCTCCCCCTGCGGAGGCAACATGAGCACCGATTCCCCCATGACTGCGGCCCCCGCCGCCGACAATGCCCCGTCCACGGCCACACAGGAACGCCAGCAATTACGCGGGATATTTTCCATTCAGGAAATCCGTAAGGTGGGCACCGGTACCACGCAACGCAAGACCATCCAGAAAACCTACTGGTTCGCGGACGAACTGCCGAACGGCGAAATGCAGGTTCAGCTTCTGAACAGCAATTACATCCCCGCGGGGCCGAAAAAAGCCATTTCCATGGAGAATTTTCTGGAAAAATACAAGCCCGAGCCGGAATTTTACGTGCAAACGGTTTTTCCACGCATCAACGAACTGAACAAAACCCTCGCGCGGGCCGAGCGCCACCGGAAAAACGGGGAAACCTTCAGCGCGGAATACGAATTCGGCAACGCCCTGAAAGTGGACGTGGAAAACGTGCGCGCCAACTTCGGTCTGGGTCTGACCTACCTCGAGCGCGGCGCGGGCGACAAGGCCGAGGATATTTTCCAGCGCCTGGTGAAACTCGACGCTGCCTTTGAGCAGGAGCACAAACACCTGTTCAACGAGTTCGGCATCAACCTGCGCAAGAACAAAATGATCGACCAGGCCGTTACCTACTACAATCGAGCCCTGGAACTGGAACAGCGCGACGAGAACATCCACCTCAATCTGGCGCGCGCGCTTGTTGAGAAAAAGAACTACCCGGAAGCGGCCCGCAACGTGCTCGAGGCCCTCACGATCAACCCGTCCAACGAAACCGGCCGCACCTTCCTGGAGTGGCTCCTGAAACACGAGATGCTCGACAGCCAGCAGATTGCACAGGCGCGAAGCATCCTGGCCCAGACGGTTCCCGCTTCCGAGAGCTCCCCAGCTGAAATGCCCGCTCCGCCAAGCGACGCTGAACCGTCCGGCTCCGCATGAGCGCCCACTGGATATTCCACCCCGGCCCTGACAGCGGCCATGTCGCGCAGCTTGAAGCCGATGCCGACGCCTTGAACATTTCACCCTTGCTCGCCCGGCTGCTCTGGCAGCGTGGCATGACAAGCGCCGCCGATATGGATCTGTTCCTCAGCCCCAACCTGCGCCACCTGGCCCGCCCGGAAGCATGGCCCGGCGTGACGCAGGCAGCGAACCTTCTGGCCGAGGGCATCCGCGCCGGCAAACGCCTGGCGGTCTGGGGGGATTACGACGTGGACGGCGTGACCTCCGTGGCCTTGGTGAAAACCGTGCTGGCCGACCACGGCATTGACATCGCCCACCACCTGCCCGATCGGCGCGACGAAGGCTACGGTCTCAACGCCGACACGATCGGCAAACTCCACGCCCAAGGGGTGGAGATGCTTCTGACCGCCGACTGCGGCATTTCCGACGTTGAACCAGTCGCGGTCGCACGCGATCTGGGCATGACCGTGATCGTCTCGGATCACCACCTGCCGCCGGATATCCTGCCTCCAGCCCACGCTGTCTGCAACCCGCGCCTGGGAGAATCCCCCTGTGCCGAGTTGGCCGGGGTCGGCGTGGCCTTTTTTCTCATGGCCGAGCTCAACAATGAGCTTTCGCCGCACACCGGCCGCCGGGCTGACATGCGCGCAGTGCTCGACCTCGTGGCCCTGGGCACCTTGGCCGATGTGGTTCCGCTCACCGGCCAGAATCGCATTCTGGCAAAAAACGGCCTTTTGTTGCTTGATGCTCCCCAAAGACCCGGCGTGGCCGCACTCAAGGAAGTGGCCGGCTTCTCCCCGGCCGCGCGCCTCTCCGCCGGGCAGGTGGTTTTCGGTCTCACTCCACGCATCAACGCCGCCGGCCGCCTGGGGGCGGCTCAGACCGCCCTTGATCTGTTGCTATGCGCCGACTACGGCCAAGCCGCCCGGCTCGCCCGCCGCCTCGATGAAATAAACCAGGATCGCCGCGCCGAAGAACAGCGTATTTTCGCCTTGGCCCTCGAACAGGCCGGGCGCGCGCCTGGGCGTGCCGGCCTCGTACTCTTCGGCGAAGACTGGCACCCCGGCGTCATCGGCATCGTGGCCTCGCGCCTGGCCGAGCATTTCTACCGCCCGACCCTGATCCTGTGCCGCAAAGACGATGCCCTAAAAGGCTCGGGGCGCTCCATACCGGAGTTCGACCTGCACGCGAGCCTCGCCGCCTGCTCCGATCTGCTGCTCGCCTACGGTGGGCACAAGCAGGCCGCGGGTTTGCGCATTGATCCGCGCAAGCTGCCCTTCCTGGTCGAGCGTTTCGATGCCTTGGCCCGCGCCGCCCTGGGCGACAACCCCGTACCCAGCCTGCATATTGACACGCACCTGCCCTTTGCCCAAACCATAAACCCGGAGTTGCTCAAGGAACTGGATCTGCTCCAGCCCTTCGGCCCGGGCAACCGCGAACCCCTATTCGCCTCGCCGCCGCTGCTCTTGCGCACCATCCGCCGTTTCGGGCAGAACAGCGAGCACGCCGAACTCCAGCTTACCGACGAAAGCTGCAATATCACCTTGCGCGCCAAAGCCTGGCGGCAGGGCGGGGAGTTCGTGGACGCCCTGCGCGGCAGCCGCATCCATCTCGCCTACAGCCTCCGCGCGGATCGCTACAAAGGGCCGGGCGAAATCGAATTGCGCCTGAAAGGATGGCACAGTTCTCCTACAGTATAGAAAGCTGTAGATCCGAGGATCGGAAAGGCATATAATTGGGGCGACCACTGTCTTACGTCCGCACAAAAACCAGGGAGCCACGCATGACCACCAGATCCAAAATCATTCTCGGCTTTGTCGTGACGATCGTCTTGTTGTTCATTATTGCGGCGACCGGTTACCGGAGCCTCCTCAACCTGGGGCACCAGTTTGACGACTTTGAACGCGTCGCCCACATAAACACAGCCTCCAGCGAGCTCCTCGGCCTTCTGGATCAAACGGCCATGAATATGGATCAATTTACTCAGGAAGGCGACCCGAAACTCGTGGACAATGCCAGAAGCCTGCTGGGTCAGGCCAAAGAAAAGGCCCAGCAGGCCCTGCAACGGACGAAACGGGAGGATCAGCACTCTCGCATGACGCAGATCCTCGCCCTCATTGACAACTATTCCAGCGGCATACAGCAGATTCAGGAAAACCAGAATGCCTGGAACGCCGTCTATCAGGGGGAAATTCTCCCCGCGTTCGACGCCATGCGGGCCTCCATGACCCAGGTGGCTAACGGCACATCCGCGGGCGCCGGCCGCGAGGCCGCGTTGCGCCTCAACAGGCTGTGGCAGGCGCTGCTACTGTTGGAAATTGCCCTGAACGACTTTGATGTTATCTCCACTGAAGAACACAACACGGACGTGGAAAACGCCATCGCCGCAGTCAGCAACCGCCTTGCGGGCATCCGCCGGGCCGCCGAATCTGAGGCGGGCATGGGGGATTTTACGGCGAATCTCGACAAGCTCACGGCCTCCTTTGCAAAAAACCACACCTTCAGCATCAAAGCCGATGCAGCACTCGCCCAGCTCAAAGATATGAACAACTCTCTCCAAGACCTGGCCTCCGAGAGCAGCGACACCGCTGATAGCGTGCAGGCCGAACTCAGCCAGGCAATCCAGGCGGGAAACGCCCTTACCCAGCGGGTCATGCTGATCATCTCGGTTGTGGGACTGATCGTCGGCGTTGCCTTCGCCATTCTGATTATCTTCGGACTGATCCGTACCCTGAATCGCGTTTCTGCCTATGCCACAGCCGTTTCCCGGGGAAATTTCGCCTTTCGCCCGAACATCCGAGAAAGGGGCGACATCGGCCGCATGGTACAGGCTCTGGAGCTGATTCCAGCCGCCTTGCAGGGCATTCTGGCCGACTTCCAGGCTCTGGAACAGGAGATCGAAACCGGCCACCTAGACGCTCAGGGGGATGCGGCAAAATACCAGGGCGGCTTTGCAACCATCATCAGCGGAGCCAACAACATCATCAGCAGCTTCCGCCTGGTGCTGGACAGCCTCCCCTCCCCGGTGTTCGCCATGACCCCGGATTCGATTCCCCGCTATGGCAATACCGTGGCGCGCCAGATGTCCGGCGTGGAGAACTCCACAAACATCCCCAAGAATCCGATGCACCGGGAAGACGCCGGCACGCCGGAATGCGCCCTGCGCCGGGCCATGGAAAACCGCAAGCCGGCTTCCGCCGAAACCCGCGCCCATCCGCGCGGCACGGATATGTACATCAGCTATACGGCCATTCCCATGCTGGACAAGGACGGCAAGCTGCTCTCGACCGTCCAGCTCATCACTGATCTGACGCAGATCAAACAGACCGAGATCACCATCAAGACCGTGGCTGAGAAGGCCGCGACCATTTCCGACCGGGTGGCCGCCGCGGCCGAGCAACTCTCCGCCCAGGTGGAGCAGGTTTCGCGCGGGGCGGAGATGCAGCGATCCAGGGTGGATTCCACGGCGTCGGCCATGACCGAGATGAATGCCACCGTGCTGGAGGTGGCCCAAAACGCTTCCCAAGCCGCCGAGCAGAGCGACATGACCAAGAACAAAGCCGCGGACGGCGCCGCCCTGGTGAATCAGGTGGTGCAGTCCATCAACCTGGTGAACAAGGTGGCCTCCACCCTGCAGGATAACATGCATGAGTTGGGGCGCCAGGCCGAAAGCATCGGCGGTGTGATGAACGTGATTTCCGACATTGCCGACCAAACCAACCTGCTGGCCTTGAACGCGGCCATTGAAGCGGCACGGGCCGGCGAAGCGGGCCGAGGCTTCGCGGTGGTGGCTGATGAAGTGAGAAAGCTCGCGGAAAAGACAATGTCCGCCACGCAGGAAGTGGGGGCCAGCATAACGGCCATCCAACAGTCCACCCATACCAATATCAAGGAAGTGGAGGACGCAACCAAGGCCATTACCGCGGCCACCGATCTGGCCGATGCCTCGGGCCGCGCCCTGGGCGAAATCGTGGACATGGCCGCGGCCAGCTCCCAGTTGGTTACCTCCATCGCCACAGCCGCTGAGGAACAAAGCGCCGCCTCCGAGGAAATCAACCAGTCCATTGAGGAAATCAACCAAGTGGTAGGCGAAACCACCGACGGCATGATCCAGTCCTCCAACGCCGTGCAGGAACTTTCCCGGACGGCGCAGGAACTGGCGAGGGTTATGAAGGATCTGCGCGCCTCATAAGAAGCGGCTTCAAGCGCCGCGGGGAAGATTTATCCTGAAAAGGCTCTTGATTTATTTCTTTCAAGCGATTACCCCTAATTCAGTCTTAATTTTTCCCTATGGAGGATGCCATGCAATTTCACTCAGACATCAAGCCTATTTCATGGCTTAAAAATAACGCCAAACAGATGGTTGAAACTGTGGATGAAACCGGCAACCCCATGATCATTACTCAAAATGGCGAAGCCAAAGCCGTGGTTATGAACATCAGAGCCTATGACCAGATGCAGGAAAGTCTGGCCCTGTTGCGTATCCTTGCTGACAGTTCCGCTGATGCTGAAGCTGGGCATCTTCGCGATTCAGACGAAGTTTTCGCGGACATACGCCGGATGATCGCGGAGCAACGCGATGCGCGGAAATAAATCGGCCTGGAAGGTGGCGTTTACCCGCCGCGCGGATTGCGATATTCTTGATATTTTCGCCTTTATCGTGGATCGGGACGGGCCGGATAGAGCTGAAACGATCCTGGAAAGATTCATTCAGGCGCGGGACAGTTTGCGTGATCTCCCTGACCGGGGCCGCATCCCCCCGGAATTGGAGCGGGTCAATATACGTTCTTTCAGGGAAATTCAGGTCGCTCCGTATAGAATCGTCTACCAAGTCAATAAAGACGCCCATGCAGTGCACATTCATGTTGTGGCTGATGGACGGCGTAATTTTACCGAGCTTTTGAAAGAACGCCTGCTTGGCGCTTCCCCCCCGCTCCCCGCCTCCGCGGGGACAGGCGTTGACGCATCATAACAAACGTTCCGCCAGTTCACGCGTCAGGCGCTCCAGTCCCTCGCCGGCCACGGCGGAAATCGGCAATGCCTGCGGGTAGTCCGTAAGCAATTCCACGCGACGCGCTGGCGCCACCATATCCCATTTGTTGAGCATGAGCAGGCGGGGCATGCCGTCAAGCCCCATCTCGCCAAGAATGTCCTCCACAGCCGCCAGTTGGTGCGGCAATTCAGGATGCGCGGCGTCCGCGACATGGACAAGCAAATCCGCGGCCTCCAGCTCTTCCAGCGTGGCCCTGAAGGCGTCCTTCAGTTCCGCGGGCAGCCCGCGGATAAAACCCACGGTATCAGCCAGGATGAGTTCGCGCTCGCGCGGAAAACGCAGCCTGCGGGTTGTAGGGTCCAGGGTGGCGAAAAGCTTGTCCTCAGCCAGCACATCGGCCTTGGTCAGGCTGTTGAGCAAGGTGGATTTGCCTGCGTTTGTATAGCCCACCAGCGCGACCAGGCGTATGCCCTGGCGGGTCCGCCGCCGGCGCGTGGAAGCGCGTTGCCTGCGCAGCTCTTCCAGCTCCTTTCTGATGCGGGCTATGCGCTCGCGGATACGGCGGCGGTCGGTTTCCAGCTTGGTTTCCCCCGGTCCCCGGCCGCCTATGCCGCCCATCAGGCGGTCCATGGCCCGGTTTTTTCCGACAAGGCGCGGCTGTA
>Ga0082212_10009839_pt1 | contig 12296 bp, 16 predicted proteins | sample TergutNt197P3_FD_71548 | JGI IMG/M metagenome (GOLD analysis project Ga0082212, IMG submission 71548) | Neocapritermes taracua P3 segment gut microbial communities from Petit-Saut dam, French Guiana - Nt197 P3 | ecosystem: Host-associated > Arthropoda: Insects > Digestive system > Gut ... | reverse complement strand
CCTCTCGGAAAATGTGACGATAACGATTTCAGGAAAACCGTCAACCATTTTTACTATATTCGTTGGCTTCAATATTGCTTCTGATGTATCATCAAAGGTTTCAATTATAGACATAAAACACCTCAGAAATAAACTCAATAGTCTGCTTTGCAGTCAGCAGGTATCGCAAATACTACAAGATTGCATTCGCTTTTATTATAGTAGAGCTTGCACATTACACGTCCCTCCGTATCGATCAACTGACCGTTCCTGTGTAGACATGCCCTTTGCGCACAGGGACGCCACTTTCCTTTGAGAAGTGGAACTCATCGCTCTCTTGCGCTATATGGCACAGGGCAATCCCCATGTCGATGCAGTGCATTTTGTTGTAAATAAAGCCAACCAAGGGGTTCGACTTCTTACGATAGCAATGTATCTTCCCGCTGTCTACGCAAAAATACCAGTTTTGCGCATTCATTGCGCTTGGTGCGAGCCTCGCAGCCTCTAGTCTGTTATCATCGCCTTCGCTAATCTCAGATATGGGCTTGCGCTTGAACCCGGAAAGTTCACGATGGAGCGGCTCGTTCGGTTCTCCGAAAGCCATGCAGATAATAAATGGCAGAGCTGTTTCTTCCTTTCCTTCGGGCTTTGCAGCGCCAAGCCAACATGACCCGATCCCTGTGCTTGAAAAGAACAGATCCAACTGCTGCCCTATAAAGCCGATATTCTCGAGCGCTCCGTCTTTTTCTTCGCTGGCGAAGAGCAAGTAATGCGGCGCTTTAACGTTGAATGCTCCTTTCGTCTTGTTCGCGATTTCTACGGAGTAGCGAATATCCGGGTAGAGCGGTCTGACGTTTTTTATCTGCTCCCGTACCAGCTCCAGAGCAGGCGCGCCCAGAGGCGCAGGGTTGAACTTTCTGATTGATTTACGTTTGCGGATGATCTCGTTCATAATGCAACGCTCCTTTGTGTTTGATATAACATTGGGTCGGTTTGTTAGCCGTCGCCCTGCCGGTTTAGCGGAAACATGATTCACGAACGATTATTTATCTGTTAAGTACGGAGCTATATGTACTTTCTGAACGAAACCGTGTTACAAATAAATCCTCATTTCCCCCTTGGTTTTCCAAACGAGTTACGGGTTCATCGAATGGCGGCAAACCACCATTAGTAAAATCAAGATAGTCACCATAAATCTCATCATCCTCAACATATGCAAAAGCTAGTGTTTTATTACCGGGTAGTGCGATTGTTCCCCATTCCTTACCGGCATCTCTATGTTCCACAAATTTATATGTAAAAGTAAATTTGTCGCCGGATATACTATAATTGCCTTTATAGACTTGCTCCCAATGAGTAGCACCACCCGCACTATTAAATCTTACCTCTTGCGTGAACTCACCGCTTGAGTCAAGGTATAGTAGAATAAACCCAAAGCCAGGTAAGCCCGCACGCCACCAACGACCTGCGAAATTTGTATTCCCACTCGGCGGAGTTGCCGCCTCTGTGTCGCCCATCGTGATAGAAGCGGTCTGGGTGCTGCTCTCCCAATCGACAGTGCCGCCGAACGCTTCCGCTACGAAGCGCAAAGGCGCAAGCGTCCTGTTTTCTTTGATCACCGCCGGTTAGTCTATAGGCACGACTATGCCGTTTATCGTGGGGGACACGTCGCCTATCTTTAAGATGACTACGGTGTCGTCCTTCGTGCCTGTCACGGTCTGCGTTTCGCCGACCCAGTCGACCTTCGCGCCCATAGCTTCGAATATGGCGCGGAGCGGTACTATCGTCCTGTTGTTTATTATCTGCGGAGGCACGTCGAAGGTCATCAGGTTACCGTCCAGGAGAACCTTTACTCCCGTAGAAGTTGCTTGCGCCGGTGACGCGAACGCAGGGAGCGCAGAGACGCCGAGAATAACGGCAAGCACAATCGCGATCGATATGGCTTTCTTTTTCATTGTGCAAATCTCCTTGTATAAATTGTAAAGTGTGTTTTTCACAATTTTAACACAAAGGCCTGAGCAATCCTACTAAAACCTTCAAGCACTGGCTTGAAGGTACTGTCGATTAGTCGCGATGGGTTAATGTTGCTATAACTTACAACCTTGTCGGTAGTTTGACATGCGCATAAAATAGGAGTATAATCAGTTTTGATAGAGGGGTGAAGGATGTGCGCGTTAATGAAGTTTTGAAGAAGCTCCATGACGATGGATGGTATGAACTGCCGGGTAAACCTTCATCCCATATACAACTAAAACATCCGTCCAAGCCGGGAAAGGTGACGGTGGCCAATCATCCGGGCGACATCCCGCCTTTCACCGTTAAAAGCATCAGCAAACAGTCATGAGTAAAGTTATAAGGAGGTGCATTGTAATGCGTAAGCTCACATACTATGCGGTATTTGAACCATCAACCAACGGGAGTTTTGGGGTGTTTTGGCCTGACCTGCCGGGATGCGTCTCGATGGGCGATGATCTCCAACACGCAGAACGCATGGCTGCGGAAGCGCTTGGGTTACATATTTGCGAAATGGAGCGAGACGGCGATGCGCTGCCTGTGCCCACGATTCCGCCGTCTGACGAAATGCCGGCTGGAGGGATAGTCATTCCGATAACGGTTTTCCCGGACATCGTAAAAAACGAACTTGATAACCGCTCCGTGAAAACGAACATAACGATTCCGTCATGGCTCAAGGACTGGGCAGGGACTCAGGGGATTAACCTCTCTCAGACAATGCAGACTGCTTTACGTCAAATGTACGACGCAAAGCCATAGAAAACAAAGAAGACAAGAGCGGTTACACTTCTTCTTTATAGTCGGATATGTGTTCTATTATCTGGATTCAAAGGCAAGCAATTGCGGGCATTAGCGGACATAGCAGGGGAGTTGCACAGCTTAACAAGAAGAAATAGTGAAAAACTAATTCCGGCGGACAGGCATAAACATTTACAACCGCCGGAGATGACGCGGCTTCAGCACGCTCGGATCCGACTTCGCGCTTCGGATCTGCTTTAGGAGCCTCTCTTTGTCCTGTGGGAGAGTCCCTTTGAGTTCCAGCCAGTTCGAAGCGTGATTGCTTCGCAGTATGGTCTCTCTCTCGCAGTCAGTACGCTCAATTATCATTTCGAGCTCACCCACAGACTCAAGCGGCGTGAGCTGAACGAACTTACCAGTCAACACGTCATTATAAAGCGGAGTTTCCGAAGAAAGCATCAATGTAAGCAACCCGACGTATGAAGCGCCCATGGCGGAGATCATTTCGCCGGTTTTGACGGCGTGTTCCTCGAGGAGCTCCCTGCCGCCAAGTCCGGAAATAAATGTGACCGAGGCGATGACGCCATTCTCTTCCGCTTTTTGAACAGACTCTGCGATTTGTGCTGCGGACTCGCCTTTATTCACCCTGCGCAGCACCTCGTCAGAACCCGACTCCGCGCCAATGTACAGTATCCCAAGACCGGCGTCTTTCAAGCGCTGGAGCTCATTATCGCTCTTGTTTAAAATCTGCGACGCCCTGCTGTATGCTCCAACTCTGGTACACTCCGGAAAGAGCGTGCGAACGTCGTCCAGCAGTCGCATAAGCTCGTCTGTTTCCATGCAGAACACATCGCCGTCCGCGAAGAACACCCGTTCGACATGGCGATAGTATGAGCGAGCCTGAAGCAAATCGTTGTGAATGATATCATAATGCTTGACCCTGAACTCCTTAGACTTGTAGTTCGGGCAGAAAGTGCAGCCGTTGTGGGTGCAGCCTACCGTTACCTGAACGATGAGGCTGTACGCCTCGCTTGGCGGGCGGTAGATATCTCCTTCGTAATGCATTATGCCTCCAAATTTGCATGATGACTGCAAGCAAGACAGGAGAACGGTTCTGTCTTGTGCGGCAAGACATCCGGATAGCGTCGTAGGGGTGGGCCTTGTGTCAGCACTGATTTAGCAGGACAAGAGAACTGTCCCTCTGTCTTGCTTACCGTTGAACGAATATGTCCCCCATGTATTTGTACCTTGATTATCTGCTTTGTCTTTCGCACGATCAAACCCATAAAATCCATCTCGCGGTATTTGAAAACGGAATGTGCCGTCTTCATAAAACACGATATACTAAACGCTAACTTCCGGACATATTCAACAGTAAAGTCCGCTGCCGCGAGGTCAGGTCAACAAGACAAGAGAACCGCCACCCTGTCTTCCCCATCAGTTATTCAACCACACAGCAGCGTACCAGTTTTGCACTTCGCCTTTTTCTCTCAGAGGCTTGATCGGGAGGCCTAACTTACCGACGGTTGAAAATATATCAATGCCGACGCTGTGAAACGCGGGTCGTGCCTGCTTTGGATTCCGGCATAGCTTTCCGCTGTTACCGGTGCAGTCTTCGCACAGCGCGCAGTCGGACATTGAGAAAGCAAGGACGTCGCCGTCAAAAAAAGCCTCTCGCTCAACTGCGTATGACGCTTTTTGCGCGACGTCCTTGTCATGCGAATGTATGATCAGCACCGAACTGTACTTGCGGAGCAGCGTCTCATACTCCCACGGTTTCAGCGCTCCTTCTCTTGACGGGCAGGTGCATCCCCGCCCCCAATCGGAACAGCCGAACATACATTTTAGCAGCGTCCGCCCGTCAAAGACAATGTCGTCCGGCGTGACAAACACCGCGTCAGACGCGCCCTCTGCCAGTGCCATCGAGACATATTTTTGCGCCATACTTCTGTTTGGTTCCATTGCGGCTCCATTCATATCTTATCTCCATCATTGGCTTGATGTCTCCATCATTATGCCACTTATCTTCTAAACTTCATGGGTCTGTTTTCTGCGTAATCAGACACACCAGGGATATTTCCTATGTTTAGGTATTCGCCCTTATCATCGCTTCCGATAAAGTACTCGACAATTTTGTCATTTCGTATTTCTCGTACTCCTCTTCCGCCTGTTACATAAAACTCAGTAAGATATATTTTTCCTTCAGATGTAGAATACTTTGCATCGCCATAGTACATCATCCCGCCAGTAATGAAAAATTCTACAGTGCCATTTTCATAAAAGAAGTAGTTATGATGTTCATTGCTGTGCAAAGTGATATCGTCATAGCTCCATTCACCAACTAGCTTTGCGTCAATGTTTCCACTCGGCTCCGTCGTTTCCGGTGGAGTTGTCGCCTCTGCGTCGCCCATCGTTATAGTAGCGGTCTGGGTGCTGCCCTCCCAATCGACAGTGCCGCCGAACGCTTCCGCTACGAAGCGCAAAGGCGCTAGTGTCCTGTTTTCTTTGATTACCGCAGGTTGGTCTATGGGGACGACTAAGCCGTTTATCGTGGGGGACGTGTCGCCTATCTTCAGGATGACTACGGTGTCGTCTTTCGTGCCTGTCACGGTTTGCGTTTCGCCGACCCAGTCGACCTTCGCGCCCATAGCTTCAAATATGGCGCGGAGCGGTACCATCGTCCTGTTGTTTATTATTTGCGGCGGCACGTCGAAGGTCATCAGGTTGCCGTCCAGGAGTACCTTTACCCCCGTAGAAGCCGCTTGCGCAGGGAGCGCGAACGCAGGGAGCGCGGATATGCCGAGCACAACGGCCAGCGCAAGCGCGATCGATATGGTTTTCTTTTTCATTGTTGTAAGTCTCCTTGTATAAATAGTAACGCGTGTTTCCCCAATGTTAGCACAAAAGTTTGAATAGTTCTACCAAAACTGACAGCAAATAATCCGGACTGCTTTTTGAGCGAGCTGTATACTGTATGCACTAATCGGAGGTTGGAAAACTATGAAGTTGAAGTGGCTTGGAACAGCCTCAATTCTGCTTGAACACGAAGGGACGCAGTTGCTGTTTGACCCATTCCTTTCAATTAATGAGAAAACGTTCAGACCCGATATTTCTGAGTTAGCGGCAGTGGAGAACATTCTGGTCACACATGGGCATCTTGATCATATCATCGATATACCAACTATAATCAAGCATGGCGATGGCGGAACTACAGTATGGTGCACTAAAGCGCCTGGCAAAGCGCTGATTTCGAGAGGCATAAGCGGTGAGAGGATACGCATAATAAAGCCCGGCGACGCCCTGGAGTTCCCTCCGTTTGAGGTACGTGTCCTTAAGGGCAAACATATACGGTTTGATATATGGCAGATTGTCAAGACGCTGCTTAGCCCACGAATGATAAAGTACAGGAAAAACCTGAGCTATATGCGTAAGCAGAACAAGGCAAACGTCGAGGCCGGTGAGACTGTGATTTACGATATCAGCGTATCTGGCGAGCACATTCTTTTATTGGGAAGTCTAAATCTGGAGGGCAATACAGAGTACCCCGTGGGCGTCGACCTGCTGATACTTCCTTTTCAGGGGCGCAGCGATATAACAGGATATGCAATGCAAGTAGTGGGCCGGTTGCAGCCGCGAAAAATACTTCTCGATCACTTTGATGATACGTTTCCGCCAATCTCCTCCAGTGTCCGGACAGGGCGTTTTGTGAAAAAAATGCAGCGCGATTTCCCGGCTGTGCCTGTAATATGCAGACCGGCCGGAAGCGAGTGGATAGTTTGAGAATACGGGTTTCATTACCTTGGGAGCAGACACATGTTTATGCCCACAAAGCATTGAAATTGCTTGCATTGCGTGATTTGGTGCTAATAATGTTTTGTAGACTCAAGTACAATTCCCGCAATGTTGTGCTGCCGTACCACTTCATATGCCACGACTGCGACGCTGTTTGCAAGATTCAGCGAGCGGATGTTCTCGCGCATGGGGATCCTTACCGCGCTGTCCATATTGTTGAAAACCATTTCCTCAGGCAAACCTCTTGTCTCGCTCCCGAAGAGAAGCCATGAGTCATCCGGATATGTTATGTCAGTGTACAGCTTTTTTGCTTTTGTCGAACAGAAATAGAAGTTCTTGCCGCCATGCTCGTAGAAAAAATCCGCTGCACTCTCGTAGACTCTTAAAGATAAATGCTGCCAGTAGTCAAGACCGGCCCGTTTGACTGCTTTATCAGAAATGTCAAACATAATCGGCTTGACAATGTGCAGCGTCGCTCCGATCGCGGCGCAAGTCCTCGCAATATTTCCGGTATTTTGTGGGATCTCCGGCTCCACCAGCACAATGTTGATCATATCATGAGTTCCGCATATCCATATTATTTTTATTTTCGAAAACGATGAGCAAGACAGGAGAACCGTCCCCCTGTCTTCTTAGTTTCCCAACGATATGCCTAAAAGTTTGGCTTGATGGAGCATCTCTGCGTCAAGAGGAACGTTTTTTGACTTTCCCGCGACTTCATCCAACGGCACCGCCACAATGTCACTATCTCGCAGCGCAACCATATACCCAAATTTTCTCTCATATATCAGTTCACCGGCTTTCGCTCCAAAACGCGAACATAACAGCCGATCTGCCGGCGTGGGTTCGCCACCTCGTTGAAAATGGCCGGGAATAACCGCGCGAACCTCCTGTTCCAGCCTTTCGGATAGTTTTTTTGCAAGCCTGCTACCCGATGACGAGTCTCCGTTCTTCCGTTCGTTTTTAGGCATAGCGGCTTCTTCCTTTGTCAAAGCGCCTTCAGCGATTGCAATGATTGTAAATTTTCCAATATTTCGATTACGCGCCTCGATTGCTTTTATCACGGTTTCGACATCATAAGGGATCTCAGGAATCAAAATAACATCGGCTCCTCCCGCTATGCCCGCGCACAGCGTGATCCACCCAACCTTATTTCCCATTAGCTCAATAACGAAGACCCGCCCGTGAGACGCGGCCGTTGTGTGAATGGCGTCTATGACGGAAGTTGCTTTGTCAACGGCGCTGTCAAAACCGAATGTTACATCGGTGCCGTACACATCGTTGTCGATTGTTTTCGGCAACGTCACCACGTTAACACCGTTTTGGCTGAGAAGATGTGCCGTTTTGTGCGTACCGTTGCCGCCCAGTATCACAAGCGCGTCGAAACAGCCTTTCTGATAGTTCTCCAGCATCATCGAGAGCTTGTCTGTACCTTCGCTGTTCAATTCCCGTATCTTTTTGAATGGCTGCCGCGAGGTTCCCAATATGGTTCCTCCCTGCCGAAGTATGCCGGAAAACTCCGCGGACTCCATTTTGTGCCAGTTGCCTTCAATCAAACCGCCGTAACCGTCCGGTATCCCGTACAACTCAATATCCGGCATACAGATAAATAGTGTTTTCGCTATACCACGCAATGCGGCATTTAATCCCTGACAATCTCCACCGCTCGTTAATAGACCGATTTTCATTTGGACACCTTCTATGTAAGTTTTTGTGATGTAATTAATAATCGTGAGGCGTCCGGTCGTACATGGACGATTGCCCCCAGTCAGTTTTCCCCAAAAAGTGTTTGACGCGGCGAAATGCACGTATTATGAATAATGGTCTGCCGCCACTATGATGGTCTGCGTTTTTCTTTGAATCCACATGGCTCGCGTTGATACGCGCTTCCTGCGTGAAAAGCTCTTGTGAATTGATTTTTAGATCGGTACCGGGTTGGTAGCGCGAAGCATATCTGCCGTCGGAGAATTTCTCCCACGCTTGGGTGTTGTCTCTCAACAGCACTTCAAACATCCCCAATATCCTGTCTTTAAGTCCGGCGTCCGAAATCGGACAAGCGACCTCCACACGCCGCTGCGTGTTGCGGGTCATTAGATCGGCGGAAGAAACAAATATTTTTGCAGTCGAGCCTGTCCCAAAACAAAAGATGCGAGAGTGTTCCAAAAACTTTCCTACGATACTGATGACTCGGATATTTTCGGTGGCGTTTTTCACTTGCGGAACAAGGCAACATATCCCTCGTATGATCAGGGATATGTTGACGCCGTCGCATGAAGCTTCCGCCAGTTTTTCGATGATTTCCTTGTCGGTCAGAGAGTTGCATTTCATTATAATAGAACCGCCCTCTCCATTCAAGGATTTTTGCCGTTCTCCCGCGATACATTGCAGAACATTGCTTTTGAAGTTACCGGGAGCAACCCACAGATAACTGTAACTCCCTTCCAGGTTCCCAAGTAAAAGATTCCCAAAAAAGTCAGCCGCGTCACGACCGATATCCTGATTTGCTGTAATCAAAGATAGGTCTGTGTACTGCTTGGCTGTTTTTTCGTTATAATTTCCTGTTCCGATCTGCGTGATATACTGAATTTTTCCTGCTTCTTTTCGCGTAATCAAGCATACTTTTGAATGAACCTTGTAACCGACAAGTCCGTAAATGACACGACATCCGGCTTCTTCCAACCGTTGAGCCCATTCAATATTGTTTTTTTCATCAAAACGGGCACGTAATTCCACGAGCACAATGACTTCCTTGCCGTTCTCCGCCGCTATGATAAGCGATTCAGCCAAATTTGACCGCTGCTCATCAATGCGGTAGAGCGTAATTTTTATGGACAATACGGCAACATCCTCTGCCGCCTGACGAATCAATGTCAAAAAAAGCGATATGCTTTCAAAAGGATAGGAAAGTAACAAATCCTTGCGTTGCACCAGCTTGAGCATACTGGGCTTTTTCTCTGGGAGCAGCGTCTCAGCTGGAATGTGGGCAGACCAGACGAGGCGCCATAGAGTCTCTTTGTCAATAATATGTTCTAACGTAAAACAAAAAGACAAATCCAGCGGGATTTCGGAATAAAAAACTTGCGAAATATCCAAAACAAATTTGCTACATAGAAATTCAAGCAACTCGGGCTCGGCTGGATATACCAATTCTAAACGCACAGGGGAAAGACGCTGACGCTTTTTAAGCAGATTCTGCATATGCAGGCGAAAGTCCATGTCCTCATCAAGGCGCTCATCTGCGTTAATATCCGCGTTGCGCGTGACCGCGAAGATGTTTTTCTCCAACACTTTGTAGACACTGAAAGCAAGCTCGGAAAAATACCAGATCAACTCTTCAAGCAAAACAAACCGGCAGCCATTATCCAGAAATATCATTCTGTCAATTCCCACAGGCATCGCGATCAAACCGTGCAACGTCTTCTTTTTATCTTCGAGCGTCACCGCGATGTGTATCTGTTTATTGGCAAGATGAGGGAAAGGATGTCGTGGATCGATAATTTGCGGGGATAGAAGCGGCATGATGTTTTGCGTAAAATACTTTTTTAGCGTTTTTAGCTCATTGGCACTCAGCTCTTGCATTTTCAACAGTTGTACGCCATGGCGCGCAAGTCCGTCCATTACGGAGGAAAATGCCCGCTCTCTGAGCGCGTACAACGGAGTTGTGGCGCGAAAAATCTCGCGCAGTTGTTCCTGAGCGGTCATACCGGTCTTGTTGTCGCTGTACGTTTTATCGAAAAGCGCGTAATCCGTGAGCGTACCAACCCGAACCATGAAAAACTCATCCAGATTGCTTGTGAAAATAGAAATATACTTCAACCGTTCCAGCAAAGGGGTTTCGATCCGATTGGCTTCGTGCAATACCCGCTCATTGAATTTCAGCCACGACAGTTCCCGGTTCTGCATGTACGTCGCCGTATTCGTAAGTTCCGTTAGCATTGACTGCATCACCCTCTTCCAATATGCTGTCTTCGTAGCGGAAGACGGATAGACGTATGGTATTGGAACCCAAATCAATTATGGCGCAACTCATATCAACACTCCTTTTCACGACACAATATGACAAATATATTGTATAGAAAAAAGAAAAGGGATACCATGATATCCCGGTAAAACTTATGTAAGGCTTTGGTAAAATGACGTGGTAACTATGAATGTGGAAATGTTAGCTTTCAAGCTGACGTCGGAAAATGAACATCTACTAATATTCATGTATTGCCGGGGGATCATATAATTGAACTGATGGGGATAATCTACGGCAAGGGCTTGCTTTGTCCATCATTATATGGTGTAATGATGGAGATAACAGGTAAATGAGGGAGATTAGACGTGAAAACCTTTGACTATATCAACGCACCGAAAACCCTGCTCACGCCGGACATCGTAGCCATGCTCACCAGCATACACGAACACAAGGGCAAACAGGAATTATATCTCGAAGCCCACGCCGACGCGCTTGCCACTCTAGTGGAAATCGCAAAAATCCAAAGCACCGGCGCGTCGAACCGTATAGAGGGAATTAGTACAACAGATAAACGTCTTGACGAATTGGTGCGTGATAAGTCAGCGCCAAGAAACCGGACAGAACAGGAAATCGCGGGCTACCGTGACGTTCTCGCGACGATCCACGAAAGCATACGGAGAATTTGAGGAACGATTTGCGCGTTGGCTTCTTTATTTGAGCGATGTAGGCCATTTTGGCCTACTTTCTCGTGCGCGTTTGCAATAGGGCTTTTTCACACCGCCCTCGGCGTTTTGCTTATAGCTACTGTACAGTCTTAATGCTTCCTAATACTAAAGATGAGATATACTCATTTATGGTTTTATCGCTCTTGCTGGCGTTATAGCGTACCGTATCTATGGCATCGACAGGCAGTTGCAACGACCTAAGCAGTAACTCGTCTTTAGCGGCTTGCACAACATGCTTAACATTTTCCGGCATTTCGGCGTCTCCTCTGCGCCAAATTACTTCAACATCAGAACTCATTTTACTGCCTCCTCAAGTAGTTTTTCATACTGTTTTGTTATCTTATTGGCATGAATAATGAATACTTGCCCGTCTGCTCCGGTATCTGTAATGACTTCAATGGCTCTGGTTTTTGAATCAAATCCCAAGAACAATATTTTTTCCGGGTCAGACCTTAGTCTCAAAGCTATATACGGGTCAGCTACGACTTCTATCATGTCATTATCGGAAATACCATGCTTTCGCGCTGAATCAAGAATAATCAAGCTATCACTCCACTTCGTTTAGGAAATGCGACTTATCCAAGCCATTCAATGGTCTCTTCGACAGGCGTTGCAAAAGGCGGCAGTACCAACGGCTGTTATCTCTGCGACAGATTGACGGGCTGTATTACTGAATTCTCTGAATCGACCGCAATAAAAATGGTAATCAGACCAAGAGTTGTTGCTCGTTTCACACTCGTCACCTCACATGTTTTGACGCAATGTGCAAAGAATGTTCTGTACGTTATATAAATTTACTACCAAGTACTCGTAGAAACCCGTAAGTACAGAAAAAAATAATACTGCAACGCGCCCAGTCTATCACAGGTTGCGTGATTATTCAACCCAAGCTTCGGGCCGAATCGGACTGAAGCCGTCAGTGCCGATTTAGACAGATAAATGACAAATCCAAACCCATCTCCCATAGGGATAATAGAGTTCGGATTTGACCAATTTTGGTTTGGTGGACTACATTCACTGAAATCCGAACCCTGCGCAGACAGAGCATTCTCAATATCTGATATAGGAATTGTTTCCGTTCCGTCCTT
>Ga0082212_10009838_pt1 | contig 12298 bp, 7 predicted proteins | sample TergutNt197P3_FD_71548 | JGI IMG/M metagenome (GOLD analysis project Ga0082212, IMG submission 71548) | Neocapritermes taracua P3 segment gut microbial communities from Petit-Saut dam, French Guiana - Nt197 P3 | ecosystem: Host-associated > Arthropoda: Insects > Digestive system > Gut ... | reverse complement strand
ACTAAAGACGGACAACAAGTGTTCTTTCTTTTGGATGAGGTACTGCGCGGCACCAATTCGCGAGACCGTCAAATCGGCTCGATGGCGCTGATCAGACAATTGGTCAGGCAACGGGTGTCGGGAATCATTGCCACACACGATCTGGCTTTAGGCGAACTGGAGAAAGAACTGCCCCATCATGTCAACAATCTGCATTTCGACGTGAAAATCAATGGCGAGGATATGTCATTCGATTACAAACTGAATCAAGGTATCTGTACCAGTCTGAATGCTTCAATTTTAATGAAAAAAATAGGAATTGAAGTAAGCGAATAACTGTTAACCCACCATTGTCCGAATATTTTATACTTTTGCACGAAAAATATTCTTCTTCATCATTAACCCCAAAAACAATGAACTATTTCAAATGTAAATCATTATTTCTTCTTCCGGTTTTTTTCCTGTTACAAACCGAATGTTTCTCACAGATTGATCTTTCCCAATCAAAAATTATTTGTTTGGAAACAAAAGATAAGGTCGTACAGAAATCCGTGCTGGTACTTCAGGAGGAAATACAAAAACGCACTTCCATCCTTTTGTCCGTTCAAAACAAATGGCCAAAAGATGCTGGTAGTATTATTTTTGTCGGCATGGAAACCGACTTGGTCAAATTACCGCAAAACTATCTGGAACCCGTCCTGAGAATGCCTTCTATTGCAAAAGAGGGTTATAAAATTTATACCGACGGCAATACTGTTATCATTTTAGGCGCCGATCCGAGGGGAACGCTTTACGGAGTTGGAAAATTATTGCGTACATTGGAACTGAGAAATAAAAATATCCTGCTTCCAAGTTCGCTGCAAATATCATCAACGCCCAGATACCCAGTCAGAGGGCATCAGATGGGATATCGCCCCAAAACCAATGCGTATGACGCCTGGACGCCGGAAATATATGATGCCTACATCCGCGATTTGGCGTTATTTGGCGCCAACAGTATTGAAATTATGCCACCCAGAACCGATGACCAGTTTGATAATGATCTTATGGTGCTGCCTGCCATGGAAATGAACATGAAGATTTCTGCCATTTGTGATTCGTATGGATTGGATGTATGGGTCTGGTATCCCAACCTCGGCAGGGATTTTGAAACAGCAGAAGCCATTGACAGGGAACTGAAAGAGCGGGAAGAATTTTTTAAGAATTTACCGCGTATCAATCATATTTTTGTGCCCGGCGGCGATCCCGGAAATCTTGAACCGGATGTGATGTTTCCATTTCTTGAAAAAGAAGCCCAACTGCTGAAACGTTATCACCCTCATGCAAAAATATGGGTATCTCCTCAGGCATTTAGCCCTACACAGCAGTGGATGAATGATTTTTTTAAACATGTAAACGCTAAATATGATTGGTTTGGCGGTGTTGTTTATGGCCCCTGGGTCAATGCAACCATCGAAGAAGTACGAAACCGGACACGATCCGACATACCTGTTCGCCGTTATCCCGATATCACGCATAGCGTAAGGTGTCAATATCCTTTCAATCACTTGGATCTTGCCTGGTCAATTACATTAGAAAGGGAATTTATTAATCCCCGACCTGTTGATCACAAGAAAATTCATAATGCCTTTGACCGGTTGGCTGTCGGAAGCATCTCTTACTCGGAAGGCATTAATGATGATGTGAATAAATTCATTTGGAGTGATCAGGATTGGAATCCTGAAACAGATGTGATGGAAACCCTCAGAGATTATGCCCGGCTTTTTATCGGGCCGGACTATACCGATGACTTTGTTTCAGCCCTTTTCGCATTGGAACGGAATCTTCGCGGACCGATTGCTGCCAATCAATCAATCGAAACGACGTTGCTTCAATTCAGGGATATGGAGAAAAATGCTTCAAAAAGCCTGTTATCCAACTACAGGTTTCAATTAGCGCTGATCCGGGCATATTACGATGCTTACATATACAGACGTTATCACTACGAAAAGGAACTCGAACTGCAGGCAAGAGCTGTACTTTCTTCCGTAACGGAAGGGAACTCGCTTTCCGTGCTGGCGAAAGCCAAAGAAATATTGTTGAAAACCGGCGACAGGAGCATTATGAGCGATGTCAGAGAAAAAACTATGGCATTGGCCGATTCTCTTTTTCGCTCCATCCGCGCTCAGTTAACAGTAGAACGACATCAGGGAAGAGCGGGAAGAGGCAATTTTATTGATTATATGGATGCCCCTCTCAATGATGCCGGCTGGCTCATATCCAACATCAACAGGATTTTACAATTATCCGATGAGGCAACCCGTCTGGAAGAAATTCACAAAATGCTGAATCGCACCAATCCCGGCCCCGGAGGCATCTACGACAACTTTGGTTCATACGTCACTGCCGGTAAGATACGTCGAGAGATACCCTGGGAAAAAGACCCCGGAGGTTTAAAATCACCCACCATTGACTTTCACGCTTTCAGTCGAATGGTAGGAGTCTTCGGCTACAGATGGCCTGACAAAATATTGCCGGACGGTTACGAACAGGAAGTGCCTCCTGTTGCATGGATGAGTCAGCTCGTATCGCTGTATGCGCAACCGCTTATCGTTTCTTATGAAAATTTAGACGCCGAAAGTCAGTATAAAATACGAATCACATATAACGGATGGACCCGAACGATGGTTAAATTATATGCCAATGATGTTCTGGTACATGATTTTATTCGTTCGGGCGGTGAAATTCCGACATACGAATTTCCAATACCGCGTGAAGCCATAAAAGATGGTCATCTGGAATTGAAATGGATAACCGATGAAGCGGTAAGAGCAGTACAGATTTCCGAACTTTGGATTATCAAGGAATAATTTTTCACATAACTCCGTGTCTACTCCGCGTAATCATTTGTGAAACAGAATTTCGCATAGTAGACGAAAAGTTTCGCATAGGCTGAATTTTTCATGGGTTAAAAATATGATGAAATTTTTGTCGTATTGTAAATTTTTTTGTATTATTGCACCGGATTTAATTGCTAAAAAGTATGAGTATAATAATCCAAAATCTCTATGCAGGTATGCAAAAGGGCACAGCGGCAACACTGTGTATCGTAAGCACGTTACTTTTCCGCTACCTGATTGTACCATTTTGCAAGGCTCAGTCGTGCAGCGTCTTTGATACTGTTTTTTGAGAATATCATGCGTAATGAATGTGCCAGCGAGTATGCTTTTTTGAGGTTTGGACAGAGTTCAAAAAGTATTTCTGCTCTTTGTTTTTGGCGCTCTGTCCACTTGTCAGCAGATTTGAAGAGCAGATACCGGCTTCGTGCGGGAAGTTGCTTCTTTGAATCGCCATTTTCAAGTATCTGCGGGATATATTCTTTGCCGGAGAGTTTCGCTTCTTCCATAGCATCAGTTTCTTCGTTGATGGCGTCCCACCGGTGCGCGATGCGCATTTCCTGAACAGCGTCGTACGTTAATTTCTGAACGTGAAAACGGTCAATAACACGAATAGCTTTGGGAAAACAACTGCGAACAATCCTGTGCATGGAATCTGACATGTCAAGAGTTACCTCTTTGACTTTGTCGCGCAGTTTCTCCGGTATACGTTCCAGCGCCCCGATAACCTCATCAGATTTTGTGCCCGATACAATAGCAACAACAGTCCCCCGACCGCCATGTGCCGATTTACTGGTAACAATCGTATAGAGCTCTCCCTGCGAAACTGAAGTCTCATCAATGCTCAAATGTTCGCCGATATTTTCGGGAAAAACCAGCCAGTCCCGTGCATGAGATTTGGCTTCCCAGTCTTTGAAATTACTCAAATGCTCCCTGTATTGACGCCCCAACTGTTCGCCGTCTATGTGACTATAAATCATCTCAAGGGAATTGGACGCTATCGGGTAAGTATTGGGCAAGTTCTTTTAAAAAAGACGCAAAACCCTGTGTGTAATGCGTCCCTTCGGATACCAAAGTCCAATCCCGGCTCACTGACTTACCGGTAGTTTTGTTCAACCAGCGACGTCGACGAACATGAAGATACAAAGCCTTCTCGCGCAAAGGAAAATCTTTGATAACACATTCCTTGTGGAAACCTTTCGATTCCAGGTCTTCACCTGAATATGCTTCAGGTAAAATATTCATCTCGTCAAAATAAAAATGAAGCCCGTCTGGTAATTCTTCTACTTGACACAAACTGAAATAACGGAATATTTCTTCCGGTAGAATGTAATTTGCTAAATCTATTGAGGATGATTTTGGTTCCATAACAGGTACTTTTTTATGAAGACAAAAGTAAGGGTTTTGATGTTAATCCACAACTTTTACAGGTGAGCCCAAAAAAGTATATTTTTGGCACAAATTAGAGTTATTTGACAGGTAAAGTAATGAAATGTAAAGAAATCGGCTCGTTACCAAATCATTACCCATTTAGGAAAAACTTGGCATTAATAAACTATAACACAGAGCGTTGAAAAAAAATGAAACACTCATGCGACAATTTGAACGACGCAACCCTCGACGCAGTCAATTGCACCCGGTTTTTTTAACCGATTGCTCACTTGAACTGAAATAATTTTGGAGATACCTGCGAAAGTTGAATGATTATATTCTTCGGTTTTCTCCAGAAAAATTCTTCTTCTACCTGTCCACCCTTGCGCCTCCGCCTTTGGTCAGTTTTTCCACTTCTTCGAGCGTAGCCATCGAGGTATCGCCGGGAGTGGTCATTGCCAGCGCTCCGTGTGCTGCGCCGTATTCAACGGCTTTCTGCGGGTCGTTAAAAGTCAGGAACCCATAAGCCAAGCCTGATGCAAAACTGTCGCCGCCGCCCACGCGATCGAATATTTCGATATCTTCGCGGTGCGCGGATTCGTAAAACGAACCGCCCGCATAGCAGATGGCTCCCCACGAGTTGATGGTTGCCGACTTGACGGTACGCAGCGTGGTGGCAATTACCGAAAAGTTCGGATATTGTTTCACGGCTGTTTCAATCATTTTGCGATAACCTGAAATGTCGAGTTTGGCGAGTTTTTCGTCGGCGCCTTCAATTTCGAAACCAAGGCAAGCGGTAAAATCTTCCTCGTTGCCAATCATCACATCCACGTATCCGGCTATCTCGCGGTTCACTTCCTGCGCTTTGGCTTTTCCGCCGATGGCTTTCCACAGCGACGGACGATAGTTGAGATCGTAGGACACAATAGTACCGTATTTTTTGGCAATCCGCGTGGCTTCGATGACAACGCCGGGCGTAGTTTCGGACAGGGCAGCAAAAATACCGCCCGTGTGGAACCAGCGCACTCCGCATTTCCCAAAAATATATTCCCAGTCAATGTCGCCGGTTTTCAGTTGCGAAGCAGCCGTATTTCCTCTGTCCGACACGCCTTTAGCGCCGCGTATGCCGAACCCCCGTTCTGTAAAATTCAATCCGTTGCGCACGGTACGTCCTACGCCGTCATAGTTCATCCATTTGATGAACTGCGTATCGACGCCGCCCTGCATGATGAAGTCTTCCACAAGGCGCCCTGTTTCGTTGTCGGCAAATGCAGTAACAACGGCGGTTTTCAAACCGAAACATTTTTTCAAACCCCGTACTACGTTGTATTCGCCGCCGCCTTCCCATGCGTCAAATCTGCGGGCAGTGCGGATACGACCATTACCGGGGTCGAGGCGAAGCATGACTTCCCCCAGCGAAATTGCGTCGAACATACATTCCGACTTTGATTTTATCTGTAAAATACTCATGTTTATTGATTTTTGTTGTCTGACATTTCTATCTTCGTCAATTTCACGCCCAGCATGTAACCGTCCATATCCACATCCACGCCGCCCTCAACGGTTTCAACGGTTTCGAGACTTACGCCCAGCACCTGCGATGTGATGTAGTCCCTGTGCGCGGCAATTGCAGCGTCCGTTTCAGGGTGTTTTTGCAGCACAATGCTGATTTTGTCGGTTACATTGAACCCGCTGTCTTTACGGAGGTTCTGAATGCGATTGATTAATTCGCGGGCAGTACCTTCGAGTTTCAAATCATCGGTAACGGTAATATCCAACGCTACGGTAAGTTTTCCCTCGTTGGCAACCAGCCAGCCGGGGATGTCTTCCGAAGTAATTTCTACGTCTTCGGGCGTCAATTCTACCGTTTGACCGTCAATAACCACATTACGGATACCCGACATTTCAAAACCGGCAATGTCCTGTTGCGAAAATCCGGCAATCTGCGCCGAAATTCCTTTCATCAACCGGCTGTATTTGGGACCGAGCGTTTTGAAATTCGGTTTGATTTTCTTGATGAGGATGCCTTCCGTATCGGAAACATAGTTGATTTCCTTCACGTTCACTTCGTTCAGAATCAGTTGCCGCACGGCTTCCACCTGTGGCTGGAGGGTGTCGTCGAGTACGGGAATCATGATTTTGCGAAGCGGCTGACGCACACGAATATTCACCTTACGCCGCAAAGACAGTATCATCGAAGAAATTTGCTGCGCAATATCCATACGCGATTCCAAATCGCTGTCTATAAATGATTTATCATACAAAGGAAAATCGGTAAGATGCACGGAAATAGCCCCTCCCATTGAGGTGGCTGTCAAGTCGGTATAGAGTTTGTCCATGTAGAACGGAGCAATGGGCGCGGCTAATTTGGCAACCGTCGTCAGGCAGGCGTAGAGTGTCTGGTAGGCAGCCAGTTTATCGGCGTCCATATCGCCGCCCCAGTAACGCTTTCGGTTGAGGCGCACGTACCAGTTGCTGAGATTTTCGGTAACGAAATCCTGAATCAGCCGACCGGCGCGCGTGGGTTCGTAATCGGCGTAGCACTCGTCCACCTGTTTGATCAGTGTGTTGAGCAGCGAGATGATCCACCGGTCTATTTCTGGGCGTTCGCCGACGGGTATTTGCTTTTCGCTGTTGCGAAAACCGTCCACGTTGGCATACAGTGCAAAGAACGAATATGTGTTGTGCAACGTGCCGAAAAATTTGCGCATCACTTCCTCTACGCCGGTAATATTGAATTTGAGGTTGTCCCACGGCTGCGCATTGGTAATCATGTACCAGCGCAGAGGGTCGGAACCGTATTTTTCGATGGTTTCGAACGGATCAACCGTATTGCCGAGGCGTTTGGACATCTTGTTCCCGTCTTTGTCAAGTACCAATCCGTTGGATACCACAGTTTTGAAAGCGACTTCATTGCGAATCATTGCCGATATGGCGTGCAGGGTGAAGAACCAGCCGCGCGTCTGGTCAATTCCTTCGGCTATAAAGTCGGCAGGGTACAGTACGTGATTTTCGAGGTTGTCCCTGTTTTCAAACGGGTAATGGATTTGCGCGAACGGCATGGCGCCCGAATCGAACCAGACGTCAATCAGGTCGGCTTCGCGGCGCATCGGTTTACCCGAAGGCGATACCAGCATGATTTCGTCCATAAACGGACGATGCAGGTCAATCTTGTTATAATTGGCGTCCGAGTAATCGCCAACGATGAAGTCTTTGTACGGATTTTTCTGCATCACACCGGCATTTACCGCTTTTTTAATTTCCTGCATCAACTCTTCCATCGACCCGATACATATTTCTTCGTTGCCATCGTCAGTGCGCCAAATCGGTAGCGGCGTACCCCAATATCGACTGCGCGACAGGTTCCAGTCCTGAAGGTTTTCGAGCCATTTGCCGAAACGTCCCGTACCGGTTGATTCGGGTTTCCAGTTGATCGTATTGTTCAGACGGATCATCTCGTCGCGGCAGGCTGTAGAGCGGATAAACCACGAATCAAGCGGATAGTACAGTACCGGCTTGTCCGTCCGCCAGCAATGCGGATAGGAGTGAACGTATTTTTCGATTTTGAACGCTTTGCCCTGTTGTTTCAGCATCACGCAAAGGTCTATATCCAAAGAAGCCCCCATATCAACTCGGTCGTTCTCTCCCCCTTGCGGGGAGCCGGAGGGGGTTTCTATATACTCATTCTTTACATAACGTCCCGCAAATTCCTTATATACATCAACATTTACCCGCTCTTTCACGAAAGTGGGATCAAGGTCTTCAATACAGAAAAAACGTCCGGTGCGATCGACCATTGGCTGGCGGTTTCCGTCCCTGTCGATGAGCAGAAGCGGCGGTATGCCGTTGGTTTTGGCGACGCGGTCGTCGTCAGCGCCGAAAGTAGGGGCGATGTGTACAATACCCGTGCCATCTTCGGTAGTAACGAAATCGCCGGTTATGATGCGGAAAGCGCCAGAAGCCCCACCCCTACCCTCCCCCAAAGGGAGGGAGAAAGTGCGCTGTGATTGTGCAGGGTTATTTTCTGTTACTGTGTCGGCATCCGTTCCCCCTCCTTGGGAGGGAGGCAGGGGGAGGCTCGGATTCACCCACGGAATAAGCTGCTCGTAAACAAGCCCTTCAAGTTTTTTCCCATCGCACTCTGCCAATATTTTGTAAGGGAGTAATTTATCGCCCGATTTGTAGGAATCCAACGGTAAACCGGCGGCTTGGGGATTGAAATGTTTTTCGACCAAATCACGCGCTAAAATCACATGTACAGGTTCGCCCGAATACGGATTAAAGGTCTGCACCAGCGCGTAACGGATGTTGGGTCCCACGCAAAGCGCCGTATTCGATGGAAGCGTCCAGGGAGTGGTTGTCCATGCAAGAATAAAAGCCCCACCCCTACCCTCCCCATTAGGGAGGGAGAAGGCGCGTTGTAACTGTTCTTGATTTTCCACAATCCTTTTTTCTGCGTCCGTTCCCCCCCCTTTGGGGTGGACCGGGGTGGGGCTTGTCAGTCTGAACATCGCCACGCAGGTAGTGTCCTTCACATCGCGATAGCAACCGGGCTGGTTCAGTTCGTGCGTACTGAGACCGGTTCCCGCGGCTGGCGAATAGGGTTGTATGGTATAGCCTTTATAAAGTAATCCTTTGTTGTACAGATTTTTGAGCAGCCACCAGAGCGTTTCGATATAGCGGTTATCGTATGTAATATACGGATCGCCCATGTCCACCCAATACCCCATGCGAAGGGTCAGGTCTTCCCACTCGCGGGTGTATTTCATCACATCCTTTCGACAGGCTGCATTGTACTCCTCTACCGAAATGGTTTTACCGATGTCTTCTTTAGTAATGCCGAGCGATTTTTCCACGCCCAATTCTACCGGAAGACCGTGCGTATCCCATCCTGCCTTGCGTTTCACATGGAATCCCTTTTGCGTTTTGTACCTGCAAAAAATATCCTTAATGGCACGCGCCATCACATGGTGAATGCCGGGCATTCCGTTGGCGGACGGCGGTCCTTCGTAAAATACAAAACTTGGTTTTCCCTCGCGGGCGGCGAGACTTTGTTCAAACATGCGTGCGGCTGTCCATCGCTCCAATATGTCCTTATTAACTTGCGACAGATCAAGCCCTTTGTATTCAGGAAATTTTTGCATTGATTGCTGATCCATATTATCCGTCTTCAAAAAAAAGTGAAAATAGCCTACTGTTTGGGCTGGGTGGGGCTTACCGGAAAAAACATATCGCGCTCGGTGATACCGCATTTTTTCATCATTTCAATGCAATATTCGAGTTTTCCGATATCCGATGAACTGGCATTGTTGGTTCCGAAAGCAAAACGAATACCGGCTTCCTTAGCGGCGCGGATTATCTTTTCGTTGGGTATGCGGCGGCGGGCATTGATTTCCAGTGCGATCTGCCGTGTTACCAGCGCTTCAATCACCTTGTTGATGCGTATATCCGTCCAAAGGTTGTCGTAGTCCGCCATCATCTGTTCGGGCAAAGCAGTAGGATTCACATAAATATTGATCGGTTCTTCCTTAAGTATTTTCACCGTCCGGTCGACGATGATATCCATGTAACGTTCATGGCTGACGTCAATCCACAGTTCGTCGGGTATCCAAATGCGTGTGCGGCGTCCTTTGTGGTCGGTAAAGGTCATGGCGTCGGTAAACACGTAATCGAACTGTTCACGGGCATGTTGCGAGAAAGTGGTTGCCCACTCGCGACCCTCGCCCTGCATGGCTTGGAAACTCGACAGGTTTTTGGTGGTATCGAGATATGTAAAAATATCGGCGTCAGAAGTTACCGGAAACCCGATACCGCAGTTAGGCGCAAAACCATAGAAAATACCAATCTTGCGCGAATGTGCCATCGCCTGATGCTGGTTCCAGCCTTTCAAATGAACATGGAAGTCAATTACCGGAAAATTGGCTTGCTGCAGGCGAATGATGTCGTCATTCTGCTCGTCAACGGCGTCTGTACGTTCGGGCTGTTTGTCGTCGGGTAATGGCTGTATATGAATATCGCGAATCTTTACGTTGCGACCGGTATAGTTACTGATGGCAATCGTACCCTGCGACAGCCTCATTCCGCTGTTTTCCGCTGTCCGGTAGGGGTTGTCGGGTTCTACGTAATCCACCACCAAAATATCGTTCACATGAATCGTGATGTGTTTTTTCACCACTTTTACATGCAGTTTACACCATTCATTGTCGGCTGCCATACTTTTGTAAACATTGCGGACACAACCAAGACTGCCTGTTTTGCGACGCTCCTCGCTGGTTGGCGTATTATTGACAAGTATCTGGTAGCCGGACGCATCGCCCGAATGAAACCACAAGGCGGCAACAGCATCCGGTTCGGTCTTGATTTCGGCAAGCAATTCAAAGTTTTTGAATCTGGCTTCGTGGATTTTTCCGGAATAGTAGAGCGTACCCCGTCCGGTTAAAAGCAGCGTATCGCCCGCAAAGGTGAAATCCTTTTTATTTCCGTCCGTTTTCCAGCCTTTCAACGATTTGCCGGCGGGCATGATGGAAACCCATTCGCCTGTATAATCCTTATTTTTACATGCTGCCATCGAACAGACGATGACGGTCATTAACAAATATTTGATGGTTTTCATATTGATTTGATTTTCAATTTTCAATTACTTTCAGCAACAAATCCGAAAACTTTTTTACCGATGGAATATGAAGCTGTTCGCTGGGCGAATGAACATTTTTAATGGTTGGTCCGAATGAAATCATATCCAATTGCGGATATTTCTCGAAGAACAAGCCGCATTCCAAGCCGGCATGTATAGCCCTCACGATTGGCTCCACGCCGAACAATTCGCGGTATGCGGCTTTGGTAATTTCCAGAATGGGCGATTGCGGGTTGGGCGTCCACCCCGGATAACCGTCGGAACTTTTCACATCGGCGCCCATCATGGCAAAAATCCTGCGAATACGTTTGTTGATGCTTATTTTGGCTTCTTCGCGGTCGCTTCGCTGACTGGTAACGATGGTAATTTTCGTTTTTTCCACAAATTTCACAGATGCTACATTTGTAGATGTACTCACTAATCCGGGCATCGTTTCGCTCATGGAAACTACTCCTGATGGACACAGCGACAGGGAATTAAGCAGGAACGACTGATTGACAATATCCATGATATACGGGGGCATGTCGCACGGCTCAACGGTAAAACGGAATCCGGGCGAGGTCGTCGTCAGGGCTTCCTTCCACAGTTGCGACTCGCTGGCGCAATGCCGTTCAAAATCATCGCGGTAATGACGGTCTATAACAATCACGGCAGACGCCTCGCGGGGAATGGCATTGCGAAGATTACCCCCATCAAACCGGTAAATAGAGATGCCAAACAAACCTGAAGCGTCGAGCAGCAGATGGTTGAGTATCTTGATGGCGTTGCCGCGCCGCCTGTTGATGTCGTCGCCCGAATGTCCTCCAGTCATCCCGCTGATATTCAGTTGATAAGCAATGGAATTTGGCGGAACGGCATCATGTTTGTAGTCGAACGTTGCCACAGTATCAATTCCTCCGGCGCAACCGATGAACAACTCCCCTTCGTCTTCCGAATCAAGATTGATCAATATTTTGCCTGTAAGAAACCCGGCTTGTAATTCTCTCGCTCCCGTCAGTCCCGATTCCTCATCAACGGTAAACAGGGCTTCGAGATTTCCGTGTACAATTTCGTCATCGGCAAGAATGGCAAGCATGGCTGCTACCCCGATGCCATCGTCGGCTCCTAAGGTTGTACCGCGCGCTTTCATCCAATCGCCGTCAATGTAATGCACAATCGGGTCGGCGTCGAAATCATGGCGTACATCGCCATCCTTTTCGCAAACCATATCTACGTGGCTTTGCAGTATCACGGCTGGCTTGTGTTCCATACCCGGCGTTGCGGGTTTTCGGATCACGATATTGCCCGCTCTGTCTTGTTGGAAAGCAAGTTGGTGATCATCAGCAAATTGACGGATGTATGCGCATATCTTTTCTTCCTTTTTTGAAGGTCGCGGAATACGGCATATTTCTTCAAAATACTGCCAAATTTGTGGTGTTATATCTTTCACTGTTTTAAC
>Ga0082212_10009837_pt1 | contig 12299 bp, 10 predicted proteins | sample TergutNt197P3_FD_71548 | JGI IMG/M metagenome (GOLD analysis project Ga0082212, IMG submission 71548) | Neocapritermes taracua P3 segment gut microbial communities from Petit-Saut dam, French Guiana - Nt197 P3 | ecosystem: Host-associated > Arthropoda: Insects > Digestive system > Gut ... | reverse complement strand
TTGCCTTTACGCGCTCCGCGCTCCCGGGAGGCGCCGTTAGCGGGTTGGCTGGAAAACCCGCCCCTACAAAAACCCCGTTAGCGCGGGCGCGGATGGTTGACATCTGAGTATGCTCACTGCGCAACCCGGAATTTCCACACGCAATAAAATACGGACTGCTCCGAAGAAACTGCGGGGGATTGTCAAGGGGTTTCCCCTTGGCCGCGCAGGGGATCCAAGGGGACTCTCGCGTAAGAGTCCCCTTGGTCGCGCCGGAGCGCGAAACCCTCCCCATCGCGCCGGGGCGCGAAACTCCCCCCGCGCGCCGGGGCGCGAAACCCTCCCCCTCGCGCCGGGGGCGCGAAACTCCCCCCTCGCGGGAGGGAGTGTTGACAGCACTCTCTCTTTGCTTGTATTATATATAGTAGATAAAAATACTTTTGTCAAGATAAATAAGGGGGTCTCATCATGCAGCACGGTTTTATTTCGGCGGCGGCGGGTTCGCCCATGCCGCGCGAGGCCGATTGCGCTTACAACGCGGAGCAGGTGACGGCCGCGCGCCGCGCCGCCATTGAGAACAACGCCGCCCTGCTGCTGCTGCCCGCGCTGTGCCTGACCGGGGCGTCATGCGGCGAGAAGTTCCTGCAAAACGCCCTGATCGACGACGCCGCGCGGGCGCTGAACGAAGTGCTGCGCTCCGGGGCGGACGACGGGCTGCTCACCTTCGTGGGCCTGCCCCTGCCCATCGACGGCAAACTGTACAACTGCGTGGCCGCCCTGCACAAGGGCGAGATACTCGGCATTGTGCCCGAGCGTTCGCCGGACGGCGCGCGTTCCAAGTATTTCGCGCCTTGCGACGGTTCGCGCGCCGCGCTGTACGTCGAGGGCAACCCCGCGCCGTTCGGGTCTGGGCTGCTGTTTGTGTGCGGCGACATGCCGTCGCTGGTGATCGGCGTCGCGTTCTCGCCGTATGAGACGCAGGAACTGGCCGCCGCCGGGGCCACCCTGATCGTGTACCCGGAGTCCGGCCCGTCGCCCGCCGCGCGGTACGCCAAGGAGCGCGCCATCCGCATGGCGCAGTCGGCCATCTGCCACACCGCCGCCCTGCACGCCGCGCCCGGCCTGTGCGACTCGCCCTCCGAAGGCGTGTTCGCGGGCGGCGCGCTGGTCATTGAGGACGGGCGGCTGCTGGCCGAGGCGCCGCGTTTTTCGGCGTCTATCGCGGTGTCCGAAATCGACATGGAGCGCGTCGAACACGGGCGGCGGTCAGACGGCGCGTACAAACCCTCGGCGTGCGTGGCGGGCGGCGCGCCCGTTCGTATTTCCTTCGAGATGGACAAATCCGAAACGGAGCTGACCCGCGCCATACCGCCCCTTCCGTTCGTGCCCGAATACGCGCCCGACTGGGCGGCGCGCTGTGAGGAAGTGTTCCTGCTGGCCGCCCACGCGCTGTCGGCGCGTATCCGCCGCACCAACGCCAAGCGCGTGGTGCTGGGAATGTCGGGCGGCTTAGGTTCGACGCTGGCGGCCCTGACCGCTTCCAGCGCCATGTCGCTGCTGAACAGGCCGTCTCAAGACGTGCTGGCCGTGCTGATGCCCGGATTCTCGACCGGGGCGCGTTCGAGCGCAAACGCGCGGCAGACCGCAAACCTGCTGGGGTTCTCCATACGCGAGATCGACATCAGGCCGCCGGTCACCCAGGGCATGGAGATGACGGGCGGCGTGAAACGCAACGGCGGCGCGTTCGGCAACGCCGAGGCGCGCGAACGCGCGAATTTGCTGTTCAACATCGCGGACTCGGAGGGCGGCTTCGTACTCGACGCCCGCGACATGACCGACGCCGCCATGGGCACGCGCGAGGACGGGATCGCCGCGTGGGCGCACTTCTCGGCCACCGGCGGCATCCCCAAGACGCTGGCGCGCGCCATGATCCAGCATGTGGCCAAGTTCACGCCGGACGGCGACCTGCGCGACACCCTGAGCGACGTGCTGGAGACGCCGGTGGAGACCGGCGCGGGCAACTTCGAGCTGCACGACTTCTTCATGTACTACACCCTGCGCTGGGGTTTCACGCCCGGGAAACTGCTGCGGCTGGCAAACCGCGCGTTCGGTGACAAGTACGGCGAGGAGGAGTCCGCCGCCGCGCTGGGCGCGTTCCTGGAACGCTATCAAGCCCGCGACATCTACCCCCGCCCAGAGACGGCCCGGGTGGGGACTGTGTTTGTGGATTAGTTATTTTTGTGTGAATAATAAAACACCGCTAACTGCGTCCTGTCCCTGAGCCTCAGCTTCTCTAAAATGCCGCTGATGTAGTTTCTGACCGTGCCCTCGCTCAAAAACAGGGCGTCCGCGATCTCTTTGTTGTTCAGGCCCTTGGCAACGTGTTCGATGATCTCTATCTCGCGGCCCCCGACGCCGAACGCCGGCAGGTCGGGTTTCCCGCCGCCTATGAACAGCGGCATTTTGGCCACGATCTCGCCGCCGAACACGCTCTGACCAGACATCACCGATTTCAGCGCCGGGGCTATGGCCTCGGCGTTCTGTTTGATCAGATAGCCTTTAGCGCCCATGCGGAGCGCTTTTACAATGTACTCGTCGTCGGAGAAGGTGGTCAGGAAAACCACCTTCGCGTCCGGGTGCGCCCGCAGGACGCACTCGCCGGCCTCTAAGCCGCCCAAGCCGTCCATCCTTATGTCCATCAGCAGAATGTCGGGCCGTATGCTCTCGTACAGCCGTATGGCCTCCGCGCCGTCCGAACCGGACGCGGCCACCTCGATCTCCGGGTCGGCTTGCAGTATGGTTTTGAGCGACGCGCAGATAAAGCCGTCGTCGTCCGCGATGACCACCCTCATATATGCTCCCCCTCCTTTGGCGCCGAAATGAATATCTTAAATCCCCGGTCGTACCCGGCCCTGAAAACGCCGCCCAGCGCGCCCACGCGGTCGGCCATGTTTTGCAGCCCGATACCCGCCGCGGGGCCGGTTTCTTTGGGCGCGCCGTTGTCCCATATGACAAGCTGGCAGAACGCCGGATGCTCGGTCACGGTCACCGACGCCTCGGTGGCGCCGCTGTGCCGCGCGATGTTACTGAGCGCCTCGCGCGTAACGGCGGCGAAACAGGCGCGCATACCCACCGGCAGGACGCCCGCGTCGTAACGCAGTTTTACCGGGCAGAATTGGAACTGTTCGGTCATGGTTTGCAACTGTAACCGCAGGTCAACAGACTCGTCGTGCAGGTCGTGGACGCTGTTTCGGACGCTGTCCATGGCCTCGGACAGCGTGTCTTTCAACCCTTCCAGTTCCGGGGACGCGCCGCCGCCGGCGTTGGCGACGCGCATGGCCCCGAGCTGCAAGATGGAGCGCGTGAGCAGATGGCCCACGTTGTCGTGTATCTCGCGGGCGATGCGGTTTCGCTCGGCCAGCGTGGCCAGACGCACCTCGTAGTCCTGCTTGTCCATCAGTTCGCGGTTTTTGCGTTCCAACAGCGCGGCGCGCTCCTTGGCGTCGTCGGTCAGCGTGAAGAAGTCGCCGAGCGTTTTCAACTGCGCCGAAGTCCTGTATTGCAGCAGGAAAGCCGCGCCGGACGCCAGCAGGACGACCGCCGGAACCCGCAAAGAGTCCGCGAAGAAGCACACCGGCAGCGCGGCGCACCAGCAGAACCGCAGATACCACTTGTCCATCCCGGCGCAGTCGTAGACGATCAGCGGCAGGAACAGGGCGAATTCGGGCATGGCGAAACACGCGCCCGCATACAGCGCCGACAGGTACGCGGGCAGCCGGTTCTCGAAGTAGCTGTTCAGGGCGCTGACGGCAACAGCCGCAAGCATCGCCACCACCGATTTCCAATGGAAATCCGTCAGCGACAGCGCCAGCAGGCACAGCCCGAACAGCGCTGATTTGTCGCTCAGTTTTTGCATGGGTCAATTATACCACAACAAGTTACAAATGTCATACGCCCCCGCGCCCACATTGTGAGTATCCTCACTTGCCGCCGTTGGCGGCCGTTTGATACAATGGGGCCGGAAACCAGAAAAAGGGGGTCGCGTGTTTTGATACAAGTGCGCAATTTAGTGAAACGCTACGGCGAGCTGGTGGCGCTCGACCACTTCGACTTGGACGTCCGCGAGGGCGAGATTTTCGGGCTTCTCGGCCCGAACGGGTCCGGCAAGACCACCGCCATCAACTGTATGCTGTCGCTGCTCAAATACGGCAAGGGCGAGGTCAGGCTGTTCGGCCAGCCCATGAAGCCCGACAACTACGCGCTCAAGAAGCGCATCGGCGTGGTCATGCAGAACGTGGCCGTGTTCAACGAACTGACCGTGGTTGAGAACATCGAATACTTTTGCGGCCTGTACGTGCCGGACAAGGCGAAACGCAAGGCGTTAGTCGATGAGGCCGTGGCGTTCACCGGCTTGGGCGACTTCCGCAAATTCCTGCCCAAGAAACTGAGCGGCGGCCTGCTCAGGCGCCTGAACATCGCTTGCGGCGTCGCGCACAAGCCGGAACTAATCTTTCTCGACGAGCCGACAGTGGCGGTCGATCCGCAGAGCCGCAACCACATACTGGAGGGCATCCGCGAACTGAACCGAAACGGCGCGACGGTGGTGTACACCTCGCATTACATGGAGGAGGTGGAACAGCTCTGCACGCGGATCATGATCATGGACAAGGGCAAGGCGGTTGCCACCGGAACCAAGGACGACTTGAAAGCCATGATCCGCACCGGCGAGAAGCTGACCGCCGAGGTGTATCACCTGCCGGAACCCGTCCTGCAAGAGATACGCGGCATCGACGGCCTGCTGCAAGCGGACTATGACGGCGCGCGCCTGACCGCGCGTTACGCCGGGGGCGGGCGCCATTTAATCTCGGTGCTGGACATCCTGCGGAGCAACAACGTGGCGTTCGGGCGCGTGTCCTCCGAGCCGCCCACGCTGAACGACGTGTTCCTGGAGATAACCGGCAAGGAACTGAAAGATTAGGGGGGCGTACGGACATGTTTTGGAACATCTACTCGAAGCGCGTACTCGGAGTCATACGCAACCCCGAGACCGTAATCTGGACTTGGATTTTCCCGCTCATGCTGGCCACGCTGTTCTACACCGTCTTTGCCAACCTCGACACGGCGGGCCAGTTCCGGGAAATACCAATAGGCGTGGTGGATAACGAGGCTTACAGGGGCGACACTGCGTTCAGGGCGGCCGTGGAGTCGGTCTCCGGCGGTGAAGATAATTTATTCGGTTTGCGCCTGTTCGCCGCACAGGACGGCGCGGACGGCGCGTTAGAAAACGGTGAAATCGAAGGCTACATTTTAACAGACGGCGTGGGCGCGCCAAAGCTGTTCGTGAGCGGCAGCGGCCTGAACCAGACCATCGCCAAGGGGTTCCTCGACCGCTACCTGCAAACCAAAAACAGCGTCGAGACATTGCTGTCGCAAGGCCCGGAGGCCGCGGCCAAGCTGCCCGCGCTGCTCGCGCCGGTCAACTACACCGAGGAGATTTCGCTATCGGACAACCCGCTCACCGAAAAGGTCAACTACTTCTACGCGCTGCTGGCGATGGTGTGCCTGTACGGCGGCTTTCAAGGGCTGACCACCGTGACCGGAATACAGGCCAACCTGTCCGCGCTGGGCGCGCGCAAGACCATGGCCCCGGTGGGCAGGTTCCGTTTGGTGACGTATGACCTGCTGGGCGGCGTCACCACGCAATACCTGTGTTTGCTGGTGGTGGTGGCGTATATCCATTTCATACTGGGCGTCAGCTTCGGCCCGAAGCTGTGGCTGGTGCTGCTGACTTGTTTAGCGGGGAGCGTGCTGGGCGTTTCGTTCGGCGCGTTAGTGTCGGTGACGTCCAAGCTGAAGGAACAGGCCAAGGTGGCCGTATTGATAACCGTGACAATGGTGTGCTGTTTCCTGTCCGGCCTGATGGTGTACGGCATCAGCTACGCCGTGGCCCAAAAAGCGCCCGCCGCGGCGTGGCTCAACCCCGCCGCGCGGATCACCGACGCCTTCTACTGCCTGTATTACTACGACACGTATGAGCGGTATTTCCTGAATATCGGGATTATCGCGGCAATGTCCGCGGCAATGCTGGCGGTGACGGCCATTTTCGTCAGGAGGCAGAGATATGAGAGTATTTGACACATGCCTGACCATTATCAAACGGCGTATCGGCGCGTTTGTGCTGTATTTCGTGATTTTTATCGCGCTGTCGGTGATCATGCCGGCTATGGCCGGCGAGCAGTTCAGCACCGATTTCACCGCAATGAAGCCCAACTTCACGGTTATCAACCGCGACGGCGATACGCCGCTGTCGCAAGGGCTGACCGCCTATCTCAGCGGGCGCGGCGTTGAAGTCGCGCTTGAAGACAGCGTGGACGCCATGCGGGACGCCAGCTTCTACCAAGCCACCGACTACATCGCCATCCTGCCGCAAGGGTTCCGTGACGCATTCTTCAACGGCGGGCAGTTTTGCGTGGAAACGGTGGTCACAACGGAGTCGGCCAAAGGCTACTACGCCGACAGCCTTGTGAACCAATACCTGAACCAGGCGCGCATGGTACAGGCGATTGGCGGCACGGACGAGCAAACGCTTGTGGCCGAGGTTCTGAACAGCCTGGCCGCCGAGGCGGCGGTGGAAACAGTGCGGTTCGGTTCGGGCGCGCCTGTGGACGCGGTTTTTCAGGTGTACGCCCGCATGGAGTGCTATATCCTGATCGTGCTGATTATCCTGTGTATCAGCAACATGATGTCCGCGTTCAAACGCCCCGACCTGCGGATGCGGAACCTGTGCGCCCCGCTCAAGCCGCGTTCGGCAAGTATCCAGCAGGCGCTGTGCGGCGTATTAGTCAGCGTGGCCGCGTGGCTGCTGACCACCGCGCTCGGGTTTGTCATATACGGCAATAAGCTGGCCGGAACCGACGGGCGGATTGTCGCGCTGATTTTACTGAACTCGTTTATTGTCACGTTTGTGGCGCTGTCACTGGCCATGTTGGTCACGCCGCTGATCAGGAGCCCCAACTCGCAGAACGCGGTGGCCAACTTCCTGTCGCTGGGGACGTGCTTCCTGGGCGGCGTGTTCGTGCCGCTCGAGATGATGGGCGACGGAATCCTGGCGGTGGCGCGGTTCACGCCCGCCTACTGGTATGTCACCGCGCTTGACAGGATCGGCGCGCTGACCTCGTTCGGCGGCGGCGCGTTGAACGGGGTCTGGCAGGCCATGCTGGTACAGTTGGCGTTCGCCGCGGCGTTCCTGTGTATCGCGCTGGCGGTCGGCAAGCACGTCAACCAGTCCGAGCGGTCGTTCGGCAGCGTGAGGACGGAATTGGAGCCTTGATTGCTTTCTCTGTTTACCCCCCGGCGGCAGCCGGGGGGAGTTTCGCGCCCCGGCGCGAAATATGAAATATAATTTTAGTGGTTGCTTTTATTCCCCGCGCATGTTAAAATAAACCGGCATAAATAAATAAAATTCTACGAACGGTGATGAAACGCTATGATGAATATTTTGGTCATCAACGCGGGCAGTTCCTCCCTGAAATACCAGTTGTTCGACATGGAAAACGACACCGTGCCCGCGCGCGGGCTGTTTGAGCGCATCGGCATAGACGGCCGCGTCAAGCACAAGGCCGAAGGCCGCGAAGACTACGTGGCCGACATCCCGCTGCCCGGCCACGCCGCCGCCGTGCGCGCTCTCTTAGACCTGCTGACCGGCAAGGATCACGGCGTGCTGAAAAGCGTGGCCGACATCACTGCCGTCGGGCACCGCGTGGTGCATGGCGGCGAGCAATTCTCGTCGTCGGCGCTGATCACGGACGACGTGCTGGCCGCCATAGAGAGCGTGGTGCCGCTGGCGCCGCTGCACAACCCGCCCAACTTAGTGGGTATCAACGCCTGCCGCGAGGTGATGGGCGAAAGTATCCCGCATGTGGCCGTGTTCGACACCGCGTTCCACCAGTCCATGCCCAAGCGCGCGTTCCTGTACGCCGTCCCCTACGAGTATTACACCGAGAATCAGGTGCGCCGCTACGGGTTCCACGGCACGTCGCACAGGTACGTCTCGGGCCGCGCCGCCCAAATGCTGGGCAAGCCGGTTTCGGAACTGAAAATCGTCACCTGCCATCTGGGCAACGGCTCGTCAATCGCCGCCGTGGACGGCGGGCGTTCGGCTGATACCTCGATGGGCATGACGCCGCTGGAGGGCGTGCCCATGGGTACGCGCTCGGGCAGCATCGACCCGGCCATCATCGCGTATCTCTGCTCGGCCAGGGGCATGACGGTGGATCAGGTGACCGACGCGCTGAACAAAAAATCCGGTATGCTGGGCGTGTCCGGGGTGTCGCCCGACTTCCGCGACCTGTACGCCGCCGCCGCGGACGGCAATGACAGGGCGCAATTGGCGCTTGATATGTTCGCCTACAGCGTGCGCAAGCAAACCGGCGCGCTGGCCGCCGCCATGGGCGGCATCGACGTCTTGGTGTTCACAGCCGGCGTGGGCGAGAACAACTCGACCATGCGCGCCTCGGTGTGCGAGGGCCTTGAATTCATGGGCGTGTCGGTGGACGGCGAAAAGAACCGGGCGGCGCGCGGCGAGGCGGACATATCCGCCGCGGGCGCGCGGGTGCGCGTCCTGGTGGTGCCCACCGACGAGGAACTGGTGATCGCCAGAGACACGCGCGACCTGATCTGAAAATTGTCATTCCGAGGGAATCGCGCTTAGAAGGACAGCTGAAAGAAGTGGATTTCCAAAGGCGGGGGGTGGTTGCTTTGGAATTTGGCCCGAACTCCTCTTATATAGACGCGACGCTGAAGGCGCTTTCCGAAAAGTTAGACCCTCCCGTGGTCAAATTTTCGGGCGACCCGGTGGACGCCTCGGGAAAGATCACCGTCGCGCCCGACAACATGTGCGCGTATCTGAATATCACCGAACCCCAAAACGGCGGCAAGCCGCTCACAGTCGAGCAGATCAGGCAACTGGCGGCCAACGCCGGGATCAAACACGGCCTGCGCGAACTCACCGTGTCGCAGCTGGCCATCCGGCCCATGTACGGCCGCAACCTGCCGATCGCCGAGGGGACGCCGCCCGTCAAGGGCAAGGACGGCGCGCTGAACTACTTGGTGCGGCTGACCAAGGACGCCGCGCCCACCGTGCGCGAGGACGGTTCGGTGGACTACAAGGATCTGGGTCTCACCGAGAGCGTGGCCAAGGATCAGACGCTGTGCGTCAAGACGCCTCCAGATTCGGGCAAAAACGGCGTCACCGTCATGGGTCAGGAACTCCCGTCCCTGCCGGGCAAGGACATCCCGCTCCCGGTGGGCAAAAACACCTATTTGTCGGAGGATAAATTAGAACTGCGCGCCTCTATAGACGGCCAGTGCGACTTCGTGGAGCGCCGCCTGATGGTCATGGAGACCTTCTTCGTCAAGGGCGACGTGTCTATCGCCACCGGCAACATCTCGGTGGCGGGCAACGTGGAGATCATGGGCAGCGTCCTGACCGGATTCTCGGTCAAGGCAGGGGGCAACATCAACATCAACGGCAGCGTCGAGGGCGCGTCGCTCACAGCCGGTGGCAACATTGTCATACGCGACGGCTTTATCGGCATGAACAAGGGCGAGATCATAGCGGGCGGCAGCCTGCGCTGCAAGTATATACAGGGCGGGCGCGTCAGCGCCATCGGTTTGATCGAGACACAGACCATCGTGTCAGCCGAGGTGCGGTCGTCCGACTCGGTGATCATGCCCGGTATGCGGTCCATCATCATGGGCGGGCGCGTCACGGCCAAGAACCGTATCGACTGCCATCGGATCGGCAACCCCAACAACCCCGTGCGCACCGTCGTGGAGGCGGGCAGCGACCCGACGCTGCTGAAACGCGCCAACGAGATCGGCAAGGAGACCGAACAGCTCACCAAGAACCTGTACGGGTTAGACAACATCCTGACCATGTGCAACAGGTTAAAGGAGCAGAACCGGCTGACCGAGGAGAAACGGGAAGTGATGGAAAAAGCCGCCCACACGCACCGCACCGTGAGCGAGACGCTGGCGGCCCTGAAGGACGAGGCCGAGGACGTGAAACTCCGGCTGGCCTTGGAGGGCTATGGAACCATAATCGGGCGTACGGCCATCTACCCGGAAGTCCGCGTGATCATAGGCGGCGAACAGCAGGACATTCAGATCACCCACCAGGCGGCCAGCTTCACGCGCGGCGACGACGGCCTGCGTTTTTCAGCCTGTGTATAGCATTACGCGCGAAGCGCGTAATGCGCCGAATACATGCTGCGCATGTATTCGCGGCGTGTTGTGTGGGGATAATCCGCAAAAAAGGTTAAGGAAGACAGGAAGACAGGAAGATGAGAGAAGCCATTAAAAAAGCCGCGCTTACGGTATTTGAGGACAAGGGCTTTTACAGGGCCGGGATACGCGACATCGCCGCGCTGGCCTCCTGTTCGCTGCCCACCCTCTATTACTATTTTAAGAATAAAGAGGCGCTGTTCGAGGCGGTGGTCTGCGACGTGTACAAGGACATCACCAGCCAGATCGAGGAGCAGATACCCGAGGGCACGCCGCTGTTAGACCGGTTTTATTTCGCGGTCATGCAGCGCCAGATGATGGAGGAGGATCACCGCAAGGTGTTCCGCGTCGCGCTCAAAATGCGGCTGGGCGTGGACGGTTTCAGGGCCGCGCGCGAACGCTTGGGCGAATGGGAGGAACAGCGGCGTGAGCGCGAGATCGCGCTGATCACCGGCCAGACCGGCGACCCGGTGTTCGCGGGGGTGGTCATGCGCGTGGTGGACAACATGCTCCAGCGCTGCGTCCTGTCCGGCGAAACCCTTCCCCCCGAGCGGATCAAACAGGAGCTGGCGTACCTTTTGACAGTTGACAATTGACAGTTGACAATTGACAATTGAGAACGAAGAACGAAGAACGGGGACGTCGCGTTCCCGCAGCGTCCCCTAATTGTCAACTGTCAATTGTCAATTGTCAATTATTTCCGTTTGTCCATCACCGGGCCTTCCATGACTGATATGTGGTCTCTGTCGAGTGATTTTTCACGAAGCTGTTTGCGGTACGCGAAAGAGGCGGTGATGATCACCGTGACCACCACTATGAACACCAGCGCGATAAACGGCGCGGTGGCCTGGGTGCCGGTGACGCTCTGATCGGAAAGGCCGGCCTCGTATTTGACGGTGTTGATGTCCAGCGCCTCGTTGATCTTGTTCATCTGCTTCACAAATAGAACCACCAGACCGGCGACGGCGGCAATGATTGTCAGATTCAAAACGAAACGGCCCTTGTTCTTTTTCGCTTCGTCGGCTTGATTGTCCTTGGCCTTCTTATCCATGACGCCAGCCCCTTTCAGTACGCTCATGTATATTCTATCATAGGCGATTATAAAATACAAGTATTACTTTAACGAGGTAACAAAATGCCAAAGAAAAAAGCCAAAGCCCCGAGCCAAACGCCGAAAGCCAACCCGCCAAAAACCGCCGCGCCGCAAAAAACGCCCCCAGCCCAATCCGCGCCCGCGTCCGCCGGGCCGAACGTCAAGGCCGCCCGCAAACAGCAGCGCATCGAGTCCGCCGCCCTTGAAACGCGGGGCAAGGCGCTGGCGCTGTGCGGCGAGGCGTATGTACTGGCTATGATCGCGGTGTTCCCGCTGTATCTCAGCAAGGAAAAGTATTTCGGGCTGGTACAGCACAAGGCGGATTTTTTGTGGGTGGTGACGCTGATCTTCGCGGCCGCGCTGGCCCTTGTCGCGCTGGCGTTCTTAGGCGTGGCAAAAAACACCGGTAAGACGTCCTGGAAAAAACTGCTGTACGCCGCCGACATCGCGGTTCTGTCCTATATCGCGTGCCTGTTCCTGTCGTGCGTGTTCTCGCCGCTCACCGCAGAACAGCTTGGGACTTCGCGTTTCGACTTCTTCCTGTGGGGCAACGCCGACCCCGGCAACCCGAGGTTGGAGGGCATGGTCACAAGGCTTTGTTACCTGACGGCCTACTTCGCGGCCTCGAGGCTGTTCCGGCCCAAGGAGCGCGACTGGGCCATATTCGCGGCGTCGGCCACCGTTCTGGCCCTGATCGGCTACTTCCAGTTCATCGGCCACGACGTCTTCGAGATTTTCCCCTATGCCGATCAGGAAATAACGCACCCCTACGCTTGGCTGGACATCATTTTCCGCACCACGCTGGGCAACGTGGACGTCCTGTCGGCCTACGTGGGCATCACCGTGCCGTTCTTCCTTGTGCTGTACTGCAAGGGCAAGGGCAAGCTGCGCTTCCTCTACCTGAGCGCGGTCATAACCAACTTCATGCTGATGATACTGGGCG
>Ga0082212_10009836_pt1 | contig 12299 bp, 8 predicted proteins | sample TergutNt197P3_FD_71548 | JGI IMG/M metagenome (GOLD analysis project Ga0082212, IMG submission 71548) | Neocapritermes taracua P3 segment gut microbial communities from Petit-Saut dam, French Guiana - Nt197 P3 | ecosystem: Host-associated > Arthropoda: Insects > Digestive system > Gut ... | reverse complement strand
AAAAAGCCCGTGCGCTGCTGTCGGCAATTCTGCCGGCAACGCCGCTGTTCAACATGGCGTTCCGCTATAATGCGGGGCGCGCGCTCATGATGGGCGTGCGCAAGGGCGGGCGGCTGCCGCTTTGGGTGCAGCGGCTTCGCGGCGCGCAGGCGCTCGACGGAGCGATCACGCAGAAGGATCACCCGATCATCCAGGAAACGCTGCGGGAATGCGCCGAAAACTATCTCGATATCGCGGCGATCGAGGATGTCCTTCGGCGGGTCCGGACCGGTGCGATCACGGTCGTCGAACTGCACCTGAACGAGCCGTCGCCGATGGCGCTTCCCCTTCGCCGGGCGGCCGTGATGCAGCTGATGTACGACTACACGCCGACGCCCCGCGGCGTATACAGCGCGGTGGACCAAACGCTCTCGACCCTGGACATGATCGCGCCCGCGAAAGAGCAGCTCGAGCGCGTCACGGAGCGCGCGCGACAGCCGCAGGACGCGGGCCAGCTGCACGCGCTGCTGATGGCCGAGGGCGACCTGGTGGCCGGCGAGGCGGACGTCCCGGTCGAGTGGCTGACGAGTCTCGCTGACGCGGGGCGGGCGCTGTACATCGAGCCGGGGCTCTGGATCGCCGCGGAGCACGCGGACGCATACGCGGCGCTCGAGGCGGGCGACCCCGAGGCCGGGCTGCGCGTCGTACGGCGGTGTCTGCGGTTCCGCGGCCCGCAAAGCGCCGAGTCCCTCTCCGAGCGGTATTTCATTTCCGAGGACAGGGCCGGGTCGCTGCTCGCGAAGCTGGCCGGGGAGGCCGTCGCCGTTTTGGACGGCGACGTGTATTATCACGCGGAGCTCTACACCCGGGCGCAGCGGGAAACGGTGCAGAGCCGCAGACGCGAGATTCAGACGCTCCCGCCCGAACGATACCAGGCCCTGCGGATAAGAGGGCTCCGGACGCCGAAAACACCGGAACAGCAGCTGCGGGACGCGCTGCATTCGCTCGCGCGCAGGCCGTTTCCGCCGTCGCTGTGGGAGTCGGTGTTGTTGCCGGCGCGCACGGCCTCTTACAGGCCCGCGATGCTCGACGCACTGCTGTCGGAGGGTGAGTTTTTCTGGCAGATGGTCGCGGGGGAGAGACCGCTGCTGGCCTTTTACCGGTATGAGGACTTCGACTGGAACACGCCGGACGCACTGCCGGAAGAACGCCTGGGCGAGGCGGAGTCAGCCGTTTACCGGACGTTAAAAAGCCGGGGCGCGACCTTCGCGCAGGGGCTATCGGACGCGCTCGCCGGCCAGTCGCCGCTCCCGGCCCTGCTCTCGCTGGCGGAGCGCGGACTTGTCCGGGCGGACAGCTTTTTACCGGTCCGGCAGATACTCGAGCGGGAGGAGCGGGGCGTCAAACAGCGCGCCCGAGCAAGAGCCGCAGGCGCGACGGCAGGGCGCTGGGAGATCGCGCGGCCTGTGAAAACGCCCGAACCGGAGACCCTGCTTGGCGCGCAGTTCGACCGGTCCGTTCTGCTCTGCCGGGAAACAAATGAGGACCTACCGTGGGCCGCCGCGCTCTCGATGCTGCGCATCCTGGAATACACCGGAAAGGTGCGGCGCGGATATTTTATCCGCGGGATGTCCGGCGCGCAGTTTATCCGCGAGGAGGATTTCGCCGGCGCGATGCTGACCATGCAGACGCCGCCGGACGACACGCTTTGGCTTTCGGCGGTCGATCCGGCGCAGGCTTTCGGGCGCGCGCTGCCGCACGGGGCGGGACGCTCGTTCTTGTGCGTGCCGGGAACGGCCGTGGCGCTTACGGCCGGACGGCCGGTGGCGGTGTTTGAGCGCGGCGGGCAGTCGCTCCGGATCTTTGAGCCGGATCTCGCGGAAACGGCGCTCCGAGCGTTCGCGCGGGACTACGCCGCCGGTCGCGTATTCGGCGCCAGGAAACGGATCGTCGTTAAAGAATACCCGGGGGACGCCGAAGGAGCGCTCGCGGCGGCCGGGTTTGCGCGACAGATGCTGGAATATGAGCTTTGGAGGAAGGCGCTGTAGCCGGACGCTTTCGGGTCCTGTCGCCCGGACGGACATTCCAGTTGCTCAACGCTCGGCCCGATAAAGGCCGTAAACCGCCTGCCCGGGTTTACTCGCTCGGCTGTTCCGGACGCCTTTTATCCGTGACGGCGGACACCCGCCAGCGGACAATCTCCGCGATCAGGTCAAACGGGACCGGTTTATCCAGCGGGAGTTGAACCGTTCCCTTGGCGATTTTATACCCGGCCAGGCGGTCGGCAAAGGCCGCCGTCGCTTCCGTGCCCGGATACAGGCCGATATGCTTCCGGAACGCGGCGAAATGGATCAGGTTTTCTCCCCGCCAATAGGTGGGCATTCGCCAGGATATCCTCTCCTCGGCTTCCGGCGCGGCGGCGCGGATGCACGCGCGGACCTTTTCCAGCAGCGGGCGGACGCTCTCCTCCTGTTCGGCAATGTACGCGTCCACCGAGAGGATTTCTTTGCAATAGTGCGACTGGTCCGTGTTCTTGAACACACGGCCGCATCCCGGGCATTTCCACATGGGTATTCCTCCTCTTGCGTGAAAGGTGATCGGCAATGAACGACGCTGCCCCCGTATGGGCGAGAAAGGTGCCGCCCCATAAAATCAAACAATTGTACGAGCGGGACGCCCGTGGCATCCGTGACGAAGAGCTCGCCGACGACGTGGGCGCCGGTCTGTACGCGCGGGTGGAAAGCATGCTCACGGTTACGTCGTCCAACCTCGGACACCCGCTGTGCACGGAATGCCGGGCGGAAATCCCGCACTCCTGGCAGAAAGGGTTTCTTTCGACATGCCCCGCCTGCGGCCGGACGATCGACCTTTCCGAATACCGGGCGTCCTACAAGGGGCAGACGCTGAACGGTATCGGAGCGCTCCCCGAGCTGAAAGCGTTTTACGCAAAATATCCGTCCGCTCAAACCTATGCCGAAAAGATGCGCCTGATCGATTGTCTGATCCACGCGTTTCATGGCAACCTGAGCGACGAGCCCTCCAGGCCGACAGCCACAAACCTTATCGAAGGCAACGCGGGAGATATCGCGAAGCTCCTGTACGATTTGGCGTACGGCGAAAACAGCACGGTTTCCACCGAAAGCCTGGAAAGATGGCTCGAACAATTCAACCGGTCCATTTCCAGAAACATTGACCCTTCGACGGGAAAACTCAGGGAGGGTAAACGATACGTATATGACGGCATCGGCAGAAAAGGCCGGGCAAAAGCCCCCGAAACGAGGTGACCCCGTGTCCGCTTCCCCGATCATCGATTTTTCGCATATTTCCATGCGGTTCCCGGGCGTTCTCGCCGTGGACGACGTCTCGTTCTCGATCCACGGCGGCGAGGTGTTCGCGCTTGTCGGCGAAAACGGCGCCGGGAAATCGACGTTGATGAACATCCTGTACGGGCTGCTTCGCCCGACGGCGGGCAAACTCACCGTGCGCGGGCAAACGTTCGTCAAACACAGCCCGGAGAACGCGATCGCGATGGGCATCGGCATGGTACATCAGCATTTTATGCTCATCCCGTCGTTCACCGTCGCGCAGAACATCGTGCAGGGCATCGAACCGCGCAAGCACGGGTTGTTTTACGATTTTAAGGCGGCGGAACGCTCCGCGCGCGAACTGTCCGAGACGTCCGGCCTCACCGTGGATCCCCGGGCGCGCGTGGCGGACCTCGGCCTCGGGCTGCAGCAGCGGGTCGAGATCCTGCGAGCGCTGCACCGCGGCGCGGACATCCTCGTGCTGGACGAGCCGACCGCCGTGCTGACGCCGCAGGAAACCGATGAACTGTTCTCGGTGCTGCGACGCGTCGCCCGGGAGCGCGGCATGACCGTCATCCTTATCACGCACAAGCTGCGGGAGGTGATGGCGCTCGCGGACCGCGTCGGCGTCATGCGCGCCGGGAAACTCGTCGCCGTGCGGGAGACGCGCGGCATCACCGAGCGGGAGCTCGCCGCGATGATGGTCGGCGACGATGTGCCACACGAGGAATACCAGCGCGAAAACGCGCCGTCGGATATCGCGATCGAACTCCGGAACGCGAACGTAGCCGGCGACCGCGGGCTGCCCGCCGTCCGGGGCGTCTGCCTGGCCGTCCGGCGCGGGGAGATACTGGGCATCGCCGGCATCGAGGGGAACGGGCAGAGCGAGCTGGTCGAGGCGGTTGCCGGCCTGCGTACGCTTTCCGGCGGCGAGCTGCGGCTGCTGGGACGGCCCGCCTCCGGGTTGTCGCCCGGCGATATCCGCGCGCTCGGCGTGGCGCACATTCCGGAAGACCGGCTGCGAACGGGGGTATCCGCGCGGGCCAGCGTGACGGATAACCTGATCGCCGGGAAACAGCGGGCGTTCTCCGCGCTGGGCATACATCTGAAGCGCAGCGCCGCGCGCGCCTACGCGCGGCGGCTGTATGGCGAGTACGATATCCGGGGCGCCGGTATCGACGCCGAGGCGGGGACGCTCTCCGGCGGCAATCTCCAAAAGGCCGTCGTCGCGCGCGAGTTTTCGTTCGACGCAGACGCGCTGATCATCGCCCAGCCGACGCGCGGCGTGGACATCGGGGCGATCGCGTTCATCCACCGGCTGATCCTCTCCAAGCGGAACGCCGGATGCGCCGTGCTGCTCGTCAGCGCCGATCTGGACGAAATCTTCCGGCTGTCCGACCGCATCATAACCCTGTACGACGGGCGGATAACCGGCGAGTTCGACGCGAAAACGGCCGTCCGCGCGGAGGTCGGCCTTGCGATGACGGGCGGCGCGTAGCGGGCATATAACGACCGCTCCCCCCGCAGCGCGGCTTCCGTGACGTATCACCCGGAACAACAGGGCGCTTTCCAGAATTAAACCCACCAAGGAGGCGGCTTCATGACCCGCAGCCGGCGATCCTACTTGCTTTCGCTCCTGCTCAGCGTCGCGATGGCGCTGGCCGTCGGCGCGCTGCTCATGACGCTGACCGGCGGCAACCCGGCCCGGGGCTACGCCGAGCTGGTACGCGGCGCGCTGTTCACGCGCCGCGCGCTCGGTAACACGCTGGCCCGCGCGGTAACCCTGTCGATGACCGGGCTGGCGATGGCCGTCGCCGCGCAGGCAGGCATTTTCAACGTCGGCGGCGAAGGGCAGCTGTTCCTGGGCGGCATGGCCGCGGCACTGGTGGGAAACCTGCTGTTCGGCTGGCCGGCCTTTCTCGCGATACCGCTGGCGCTCCTGGCGGCGATCGCCGCGGGCGGGCTGTACGCGTACATTCCGGGCGTTCTTAAAGTCCGCCTGGACGTCAGCGAAGTGATCACCACGATCATGCTCAACTCCGTCGCGATCTATTTCTGCGCGTATCTCGCGAACGGCCCGCTGCGCACAGCCGACCGGGGCATCGCGGCGGGCACCGACGCGATCGATCCCGCGTTTCTGCTCAAACGGCTGATCCCGCTGTCCAACCTGACGGCGAGCGTGTTCATCGCCGCCGGCATCGCGCTGTTCTGCTGGTACCTGATGAAACGGTCCCGCACCGGCTACGAAATGAAACTGACGGGCCAAAATGCCCGTTTCGCCCGTTTCATCGGCATGCGGCCGGACCGGCTGGCGCTCTTTTCGATGGTGTTGTCGGGCGCGCTGTGCGGTATGGTCGGCATGTTCGAGGTATTCGGACTGCACAGGCGGTTTATCCCCTCGCTGTCAAACGAGTTCTACTTTGACGGCATGCTGGTCGCGATGATCATGCGCTATGACCCCGTCGGCATCGTGCTGATGAGCCTGTTCTTCGCGACGCTCAAAATCGGCGGCATGGCGATGGAGTTGAACGCCGGCATCTCTTCGGAGTTGATCCTGATCGTACAGTCGGTTATTATCTTTTTTATGGCGGCTGAAAACGGGATCACCAAACGGTTTCGTGAAAGGAGGGCGCGCCGGTGAGCGGCTTATTCACCCTGGCGCTGCTGCAGAACACGCTGCGTACCGCCACGCCGATCGTTCTCGCGGCGCTCGGCGTGCTGATGACGCAGCACGTGGGCATCATGAACATCGGCATGGAGGGCATGATGCTGTCCGGCGCGTTCTTCGCCGTCGTCGGCAGCTATTTCCTGGGCAGCTGGTTGGGCGGCTTGGCCGCGGCGCTGCTTTCGGGCGTGCTGCTCGGGCTGTTCTTTGGCGTGCTCGTCATCAAGCTGCTCAGCGACGAGTTTATCATCGGCGTCGCGCTGAACATCTTTGCGGGCGGGCTGACCGTGTTCCTGCTGCGGTCGATGTTCGGCGTCAAGGGCGCGTTCTCGGGCCCTGGCATCGTACCGCTGCCGAGGCTATCCTGGCCGCCGCTGGAGTCGGTCCCCTGGATCGGCCCTTTGCTGAACAACAACTCGCTGCTCGTGTACGCAAGCTGGCTGCTGGTACTCCTCTGCTGGCTTATGCTGTACCGGACGCCGTACGGTTTTTGGCTGAGAGCTTCCGGCGAACACCCCGCCTCGCTCCGCGCGGCCGGAAAAAACCCGGAGCGCATGAAGATGTCCGCGTCGATCCTTTGCGGCGTGTTCGGCGGTCTGGCCGGCGCGCACCTGTCGCTGGGATATCTGACCATGTTCACCGAAAACATGAGCGCGTCGCGCGGGTTTATCGCCGTCGCGTGCGTCATCTTCGGCGCGGCGAACCCCCCGAAAGTGTTCCTGGCGGCGCTGCTGTTCGGGTTTATCGACGCGCTCGGGCTGCGGATGCAGTCGATCGGAGCAAACTCCAACCTGACGGCGATGGCGCCGTACGCGGTGACGGTGCTCGTGATGGTGCTGGTCGTCGTACGGAAGGCCAGGGCTAGGAGTTGAACTGCATCGCCTCGTGCGGCTCTTTCCAGTTGTCGCCGCCGTACATGTGCGCGTCGGCGGAATGCTTGTGCAGCCAGCCGTCCTCCCCGTCCGTGAAGTAGAGGCACGCGCTCGTGCCGTGCGCGCATCCCGCGTTCGCCGTTTTCAGCCCGTCGCCGGGATCCCCGAGCAATGCGTCCATCGGCGCCGCGCTCACGATCGCCCCGTCCGAAACGCCGAGCACCCACCAGCCATCGAGCAGCTCGTTCCGGAAAGGTATAAGCGTCTCTCCCGTATACCCGCTAAAATCCACATCAAAATCGAGTTGCGCCCACTCGCGCGGGATCTCCGATATCCAGGCGGGCAGAGCGCCCTCCTCAAGCGTTCCGCCGTGCAGCACCTCGGAATAGAAGTTGGTCGGATGCACGACGACGCGGAAACAGCACGTGGACGCTACGGATTCATTCATGGACATTTTACGATAGGCAACCACTGGCATTTTCATGGGCTTCCCCCCTTTGTGACATATTACGCGCATGATAGCAGCGCGCCCCGGACAAGTCAATGGACGCGATGTGACGGGAATGTGAACAACCCGGTTCCCGCTCCCGGCGCGGAGCGCCGGACCTCGGCCCGCGGTTTCCCGCAAACGCGAGGACGAGCGGATCGCAAGCGCCCGGCGTCCCACTTTACTTCCCGACGCAAAACGTGCGGAAAACGGCGTCGATCACGCTCTCTTCCGCGCTCTCGCCCGTGATCTCCGAGAGGGCGCGAAGCGCCGCGTGCGCGTCGATCGCCGCCAGGTCCACGGGACGCCCGGCGGCGAGCGATTCCGCCATATCGGTCAGCGAACCGGCCGCGCGCAGCGCGGCCTCGATATGCCGGGACTGCGTCAGCAGCGCGTCTCCCGCCCGTGTATCGCGCGCGAACGCCTCGAGCCTCGCAAGGAGCGCGTCGATCCCCGCGCCGGTCTTGGCAGACACCGCCAGATCGGCGGCGACGCCCGGCGCGCCCCCGCCCGCGGGCAGATCCGCCTTGTTTGCGACGATAAGCCGCGCCTGCTCCTCCGTCTCCGCGAGCAGCGCGGCGTCTTCGTCCGTCGCCGGCGCGGACCCGTCCAGCACCGCCAGTACGAGGTCTGCGCCCCGGATGGCGGACCGCGCCCGCTCGATTCCGATCGTCTCCGCCTCTCCCGCCATATCCCGCAGCCCCGCCGTGTCCGTGAGCACGGCGCGGATCCCCGCCAGCCGCAGCGTTCCGCGCACGGCGTCCCGCGTCGTCCCCGCCTCGGCGGTGACGATCGCCAGCGGTTCTTTGAGCAGCGCGTTCAGGAGCGAGCTTTTCCCGACATTCGGCTTGCCGCAGATCACGATAGAGAGCCCCTGTTCCAAAACCCGGGAAGCGCGCGCGTCGCACGCGGCGATAAGTTCCGCGAACAGCGCCTCCGCGTCGTCAAGCAGCTTTTGCGCGGTCGGCTCTTCCTCGATTTCGTCCGGAAAATCCGTGCAGGCGGCGATCTCCGCCAGCATCCCGGTCAGCTTATCCCGCGCAGCCTGTATCCCGCGCGAGACCGCGCCGTCCAACTGCCGGAGGGCGGCCCTCGCCGAAGCCTCGCCGGTCGCGCCGACCAACCGCATCGTCGCCTCCGCCTGCGCCAGATCAATGCGCCCGTTCTCAAACGCCCGCCGAGTGAACTCCCCAGGCCCGGCAGGCCGCGCGCCGAGCGCAATCGCCGCTTCCAGCACGCGCCGACAGGCATAATCGCCGCCGTGGCAGTGAAGCTCCACGACATCCTCGCGCGTGTACGACCGCGGAGCGCGCATCAGCACGGCCATCGCCTCGTCGACGCGTTCGCCGTCCGCGGCGATATGCCCGTACAGAAACCGGTGGCTCTCCGAAAGTTTTCTGGAAAACAGCGCCGAACCGATCCCGGCGGCGTCCGGCCCGCTGAGCCGCAGGATCGCGATGCCGCCCGCGCCCGGCGGGGTCGCGATGGCGGCAATCGTATCGTTTGTCTTCGCCGCGCCGGGCGAAGCCGTGAACATATTCGCGTCCGTCATACGTTAAAACGGAACAGCGCGACATCCCCGTCCCTCAGGATATAATCGCGCCCTTCGGAACGGACAAGCCCCAACTCGCGGCACGCCGGCATGCCGCCCTTTTCCATGAGCGTATCATACGGGACGACTTCCGCCCGAATAAAGCCGCGCTCAAAATCCGTGTGAATTTTCCCGGCGGCCTGCGGGGCGCGCGTACCCCGCCGGATCGTCCACGCGCGCACCTCATCCTCGCCGATCGTTAAAAAAGAGATCAGCCCCAACAGCGCGTACCCGGCTTCCACCAGCCGTTCCAGCCCGGAACGCCCGATACCCAAATCCGCCAGGAACGCCGCTTTGTCCTCCGGCTCCAGCTCCGCGATCTCCGCCTCCACGCGCGCGGAGATGGCCAGCGCCTGCGCGCCTTCCGTTTCCGCCCGCGCAAGTATGGCGGAAACTCCGGGCGACTCGTCCGGCGGACGGCCCGCCATATCCTCGGCGACGTTCAGCGCGTACAGCACCGGTTTCTCCGTCAACAAAAACCAGCCGCGGACAATTTCCCGCTGTTCTTCCGAAAGCGCGCACGTGCGCGCCGGCCGCTCCGTCTCCAGATGCGCCGCGAGCGCGTCCGCCGTCTCGGCCTCGAGCACGTATCGCTTCTCCCCGGTCTTGAACAGCTTGCGCGCCCGCTCGCCCCGGCGCTGCACGGTGTCCAGATCGGCCAGGATCAGCTCCAGATTCACCGTGTCCACATCGCCGACCGGGTCGACCTTCCCGGCGACATGGATGATATTCTCATCCTCGAAACAGCGCACGACATGCACAATCGCGTCCACCTCGCGGATGTGCGAAAGGAACTTATTCCCCAGCCCTTCTCCCCGGCTCGCGCCCCTGACCAGCCCGGCGATATCGACAAACTCAACGAAAGCCGGAACCATCTTGCGCGGATAGTACATCTTTCCGAGCCCCTCAAGCCGCGCGTCCGGTACAAAAGCGACCCCGGTGTTCGGCTCGATCGTGCAGAACGGGTAGGTGGCCGCCTCCGCCCCCGCCCCGGTAACCGCGTTGAATAACGTGCTCTTGCCGACATTCGGCAGGCCAACGACGCCCAATTTCATGGCTGTCCCTCCCCACGCGCGCCGCGCAATAACAAACCGCCCATAGCCGCGCTACAAGCGGTCAAAACCCGGCAATCGGATTCAACCCAGGCCCCCGCCCGTTCACGCATAGTATACCGTAGCGGCATTTTGTTTGCAACTCCTTTCACGGGCCGGGAAGAACGTGTTGTTCCGCCCTCCTCCATTTGATATAATATCCAAAAAACACGGCAAAGGGGTAGCGCTATGGAAATACACCAGCTGGACGCGCGGATACGCAGGATACTCGCGGAGCTCAAGGAACTGACCGTCCGGGAAAGCGTCCCCGTGACGGGAATCCGCGTCAGAGAAAAGGACGGCGCGCCGGACGGCTGGAAACCGTTCGAAAACGGCTCGTTCTGGATCGCCGGGAAGCCCTGGCTGGACTTCGCGTTTACGCTTCAGGTCCCGGCCGGCTTTCGCGGGAAGACGGTTCTGCGCGTGCGGACAGGCCGCGAGGGCGAATGGGAAGCGTTGGGCCCGCAGTTCGTCGTCCGCGTGGACGGACGCATCGAGCAGGCGTTTGACACGCGCCATTCGGAACTGTTCCTGATGGAAAAAGCCGTCCCGGGCCGCTCGTTCGAGGTCCTCCTGAACGGCTATGCGAAAGACCGCGAGCCGGGCCGGCCGCAGCCTGTCCTGGAACTGTACCTGGAGGACATAAACGAAAACCTGCTCCAGCTTTACTACGACATCGGCATGCCGCACCAGGCCGCACTGCTGCTCCCGTCCGGCAGCCGCGAACGCGAGACCACGCTTCACGCGCTGTCCGCCGCGATCGACTTGCTGGATTTACGCGCGCCGCACAGCGGGCCGTTCGACGCCTCGGTCAAGGCCGCGCGAGAATACCTGGAAAACGAATACTACCGTCAGCGCGCGCCGCTCCCGCCGTCGCCGGTCGCCTGCGCCGTCGGCCACACGCATATCGACGTCGCGTGGCTCTGGGACCTGTACCAGACGCGCCACAAGGCCGTGCGCAGTTTCTCGACGGTGCTCAAGCTAATGGAACGGTATCCCGAATATAAGTTTATGTCGAGCCAGGCCGTGCTGTACAAGATGGTCAAGGAGGACGAGCCGGAGCTGTTCGAGCGCATCCGGGATGCCGTCCGGGCCGGCCGCTGGGAGGTGGAGGGCGGCATGTGGGTCGAGGCCGACTGCAACATCGCCGGCGGCGAATCGCTCGTGCGCCAGTTCCTGCACGGACAGACGTTCTTCTCGCGGGAGTTCGGCGTCCAAAGCCGCATCCTGTGGCTGCCGGACGTGTTCGGCTACTCGGCGGCGCTCCCGCAGATCCTCCGGCAGTGCGGCATCGACTATTTCATGACGACCAAGCTGTCCTGGAGCGAATACAACCTCTCGCCGTACGATACGTTCACGTGGAAGGGCATCGACGGCAGCGAGGTGCTGACGCATTTCTCGCCCGCGCGGGACGTGGTGGCCGACGGTTACGAGACGCACGAGGACCTTCCGAATTTTACCACCTACAACGCGATGCTCGAGCCGAACATGATGGTCGGCGGCTGGCGGCGGTTCCAGCAAAAGGGCTTGGACGATCATTTCCTCGTCTGCTACGGGTACGGGGACGGCGGGGGCGGTCCGACCGATTGGATGCTGGAAAACGGCCGCCGCATGAACGTGCCCCTGCCCGGGACGCCCGTCGTGCGCCAGACGCACGCGCGCCCGTTCTTCGAGGGGCTCGAAAAGCGCGTATCGGGCGATCCGCGCCTGCCCAAATGGTCCGGCGAGCTGTACCTGGAATACCATCGCGGCACCTATACCGCCATGGCCCGCAACAAGCGCGACAACCGCAAGTCCGAACGGGCGCTGCGCGACGTGGAGCTGCTGCGGTCGATGGCCGAGACGGATTCCGGCCTCGCTTACCCGAAAGACGCGCTCTGGGCCGTCTGGGAAGACGTTCTCACGCTTCAGTTCCACGATATACTGCCCGGATCGTCCATTAAAAAGGTCTATGACGATTCGGAAGCGATGTATAACGCCATCTTCGGCAAGCTGGACACGCTGCAAAGGGAAGCGCTGGACGCGCTGTCCGCCGGCGTCCGGGGCGATGTGCTCGCGTTCAACACGCTCTCGCATACCCGGGACGATATCGTCTGGTTCGACGCGCCGGCGGACGTCGCCGCGCTGCGGGACGCCCGGGGCAACCTGTACGCCGTGCAGCATGTGGAGGGCAAAGCCTGCGCGTTTGTGCGCGGTATGCGGCCGATGGGCGCGACACCGCTGTTCTTCTCCCGCGAGAAACCGGATGTTCAGCCGGTACGCGCCGACACCAAAGGCTTCTCCACCCCGTTCTTCACGGGCGCGTTCGA
>Ga0082212_10009835_pt1 | contig 12299 bp, 8 predicted proteins | sample TergutNt197P3_FD_71548 | JGI IMG/M metagenome (GOLD analysis project Ga0082212, IMG submission 71548) | Neocapritermes taracua P3 segment gut microbial communities from Petit-Saut dam, French Guiana - Nt197 P3 | ecosystem: Host-associated > Arthropoda: Insects > Digestive system > Gut ... | reverse complement strand
AAAACATCAATGAAAGAAATTCTTCATCAAGATGGATTCGTGAACTGAAAAACATTATCCTCGTTTCGCCAAAAAACGCTGTGGTTGATTCATTCAATGTGCAATCACCCAACAATATATATATTAGTACAGAAGGACGTAGCATCACCAGGATTCGTGTAGTGCGGCTCAAACCCTTCGGAACTTCCGTTACTGACAGTTATACCGGTAATGTTAAGTGGGCGGGTAAAGTCGGAAATATGATACATGTCAATACCAATGAATTTATCATTCACAATGCCCTGATGTTCAGAGAAGGAGATAAGGTCAACAGCCATCAGTTGGCCTATACCGAACGCTATCTTCGCAGTATGAAATATATTGAAGACGCCCGTGTGACCGCTGTTTCCATTTCCGATGATGAGGCTGAAGTACTTGTTGTAGTGAAGGATGTTTTTCCCTATTCGGTGAGTTTTGGCACCAACTTTGCCTCGCGTGTCAATTCTGCTATTACCAATCATAACATCATCGGACTGGGTGTAGAAATAAGCGCGGGAGCCTTTATAGATTCGCAGAAAAAAAATCTGATGGGATATGAAACAAGGCTACGCGTACCTAATATTGGTCGCTCATTGATTTCTTTTCAGGCTGACTATTTGGACAGGTACGAAAATCAACGCTATGGCTTCACTGTTCGCCGTGATTTTTATACGCCGGCAACAAAATACGCCGGACATCTGATTTATTATAATGCACAGACTCAGGTACGTTACATCGTACCCGACGAACAACTCCATGATGTAATTCCTGTCACTATCAGATATAAACATTGGGACGCATGGTTGGGACGCTCTTTCCAGATTGACAAAAACCAATTCAGCAAGCAACGCAGAAACATAACCTTTTCACTTGGCGTACAAAAAATGCACTTCACCGAAAGACCCGATAATTCAGAAAAATATTATTACAGATTTCAAAACCGTACCACTTGGCTTTCCTCCCTCACTTATTCGCGACAGGCATTCTACAAAGCCAACCTGATTTACAATTTTGGCCGTACAGAGGATGTCTCTTACGGCTACCAGTTTTCGATAGTGAGTGGCAAAGAAATAAACGAAAAATACAACCGTCCATATGTTGGTTTAAATTATTCTACGGGTTATTTCATTCCGAAACTTGGCTATCTGTCTGGTGCAGTTTCTTATGGCAGTTTTCTACGCAGCGGGCAGGATCAAGGTATCATTAATGCTGAACTGAATTATTTTACCAATTTGTATGTGCTTGGTCAATTCAGGATGCGGACATTCATCAACGGGCATTTTACCAGACAATTACATAATATGTTAAAAGATCAGTTAGTGATCGATGGAGAACATGGGATACCCGGATTTCGCAATGATTCGATATTGGGACGTCATCGTTTCAATTTTTCGCTGAAACAGAATTTTTTTACGCCCTGGTATCTTTATGAATTTCGCTTTGTGCTGTATGCTTTTGTATATCTCAGCTGGCTTGGCGGATATGATAAACCCGCTATACTGAGTCCTTTATATTCATCATTTGGCATTGGTGTGCGAATTAGAAACAACCGTTTAATATTCAACACACTACAAATTCAATTCGCTTATTTTCCCAATATCCCAAAAAATTCCAGATTTCATTATTTCACCCTTGATAAAGAAACCGTCTTGCAACCACGTGATTTCAGCCCAAAAGCACCTGAAATCATGCCTCTGTATTGAAGTTTAAGTTCAATTAGTAAACGCAACTTTTTGGGGATCAATGGATGGGTATAATTTTTTTCTTTTTCCATTATATTGTTAAAGAAATTTACTATCTTTGCGTCTCAAAAAAAATTTCATGAGACATTTTTTTTTAATTATCATCATATTGTTTTTCAATATATCATGGCTTTTCGCGCAGGTATTGTCGCTGATCCCACTCCCTTCTGAAATAAAACAGGGTTCGGGATCATTCGTCCTCACATCTGCCGTTAAAATCGTATTGAAAACTGATTCGTCCGAAATAAGAAAAACATGCGATTTTTTTCTCAACCTGATCAACCCCAGCACAGGTCTGAACATCGGATATGCCGCTTCTTCATCGTTTCCAATAGTTGTGGAACTTGATTCATTGATAACACATCCTGAAGGCTATCGTTTACGAGTTACTCAGAAAGACGTCATGATACGTGCAAAAACCTCAGCAGGTATATACTATGCTTTTCAGACGTTACGTCAACTTTTGCCTCCTGCCATCGAAAGCAGCACCATGATGCTCAATCGCAGATGGACAATACCGGCGGTAGAAATCAACGATGCGCCACGCTTTGCGTATCGAGGTCTGATGCTTGATGTAGCACGACATTTCTTTCCGGTAAACGACCTCAAACAGTTTATTGATATCATGGCCTTGCACAAATATAATCATCTACACCTGCACCTCACCGACGATCAGGGCTGGCGTATAGAAATACCCAGCCTTTACAGGCTTCAAAATGTCAGTGCATGGCGCAAGGAAACACTAATCGGCCACTTGAATGATGAACCTCGCCAATATGACGGCATTCGTTATGGAGGTTTTTATACTCAAGCGGAACTCAGGGAATTGGTGCAATATGCCGCCGACCGATTTATCACCATTGTTCCCGAAATTGAGATACCGGGACATACTACTGCTTTGCTGGCTGCCTATCCCGATTTGGCTTGTACGGGAAGTTTTTTTGAAGTAGCCCGCGACTGGGGCGTTTTTTCAAATCTCTTATGCCCGCGTGAAGATACTTTTCTGTTACTTGAGCGTATTCTGACTGAAGTTATGAAAATATTTCCCGGAAAATATATTCACATCGGTGGTGACGAATGCCCCAAAGAGCAATGGCAAAAGTCAGAATTTTGTCGTAACACAAAAATACAACATTTTTTACGTACTGACGAGCAGCTACAAACCTGGTTCATGCGAAGGATAGCCAGATTTATCCAATCACATGGACGCGAAGTCATTGGCTGGGATGAGATGATTGATGGCGGAGATATTTCTGAAGCTATCATTATGTCGTGGCGAGACGAAGAGAGGGGAATAGACGCCGCACGTAAAGGCTATCCGGTCATCATGACGCCGCACAGCAGCTGTTATTTCGATTCTTACCAGTGGAACCGGCGTAACGAAGAACCGTTAGCACAAGGAGGTTACCTGTCCTTAAGCATGGTATATCAATACGATCCTGTTCCTAATGAATTAACTGACGACGAAAAACAACATATTATCGGAACACAGGGAAACCTTTGGACGGAGTATATTACCGATATTCGTCAGGCGGAATATATGCTGTATCCCCGTGCTTGCGCCCTTGCCGAAACCGCATGGTCGCCTGCAAATAAAAAATCGTATGCACAGTTCCTGAACCGAATGCGCGAACACGGGAATCGACTTCAAATGCTCAATGTGAATTTTGCACGACATTTTTTGACCCGATAATCACCTGAATGATTGAAAAAATAGTTTACCTGGAAGGTATTGACCCAATAGACTTGTATGGCGTCAATAATTCATTGTATGAGAAAATAAAATGTTTTTTTCCTAAATTAAGGTTGGTAGCTCGAGGCGACGAAATCAAAGCAATGGGCGAACCTTCCGAGATACAGCGTTTTGAAAACGCCCTAAATCTTCTAATTAATTATCACCACAAATATCAACGACTCACTGAAGCCGACATTGTGAACATCATGGATGATACAGTAACAGCGCAATTAACGCTCGTTGAAAGTGATGACGATGTAGTTGTATACGGAAACAACGGAAAAAGCATTCGGGCACGAACAGTCAATCAGTGCCGAATGTGCGAAGAACACAAAACCAACGATTTGCTTTTTGCCGTCGGCCCTGCCGGTACTGGAAAAACCTACACGGCTATTGCGCTGGCTGTTGCAGCATTCAAAACCAGGTCGGTAAAAAAGATCATCCTTACCCGTCCGGCAGTAGAAGCAGGTGAAAAACTTGGGTTTCTACCCGGAGATTTGAAAGAAAAACTTGACCCCTATCTGCAACCGCTCTACGATGCGCTACACGACATGATCCCTCCTAAAAAGCTGACCGACCTGATGGACGCCGGAACGATACAAATTGCCCCTTTAGCCTATATGCGTGGACGAACGCTCGACAACGCTTTTGTGATACTTGACGAGGCGCAGAATGCCACTGTCAGTCAGTTAAAAATGTTTCTCACACGTATGGGACGAAACGCAAAATTCATCGTTACAGGCGATCTTACGCAAATTGACCTCCCGCAAAAAAAAATGTCAGGACTTGATACCACTATCAATCTGCTGGAACATATCAAGGGTATTTCGGTGGTACGGTTTGACCGACGCGACATCATCCGCCACTCATTGGTAAAGGATATAGTAGATGCTTTTGAAAATCAAGAAGAAATATGCTGACACTCAAAAAAATATATTTGCGCTATTTTTTGGAATAAAAAATGAAAAAACATCTTCTCACTCCCCCCGTTATCACCAATTACCATACGCATACCGTTTATTGCGATGGTCGTGCCGAACCCGTTTGTTTTGCCGAAGAAGCCGTCAAACTGGGACTGTGTTCATTGGGTTTTTCAGCGCACGCTCCTGTAAATTTCCCCACCAGCTGGACAATGAATCCGGTGCGTATTGGCGAATATAACCATGTAATTCAACGTTTGAAAGAGGAATACGCTGGTCGTCTCGACATATATTGCGGCTTGGAAGCCGATTATTTCCCCGACCTCATGCCCGAAATAAAAGTCCTGTATGCCGCACACAATTGGGATTACATCATCGGTTCGATACATTTTATTGGTGTTTGGCCAGACGGACGACGATGGTGTATGGACAGCACGCACGAGGAATTTCTCGAAGGATGGCATGGAATTATGGGGGGCGATCCCTTGCGTCCTATCTATGATTTTTTTGAGATTACCCGCAAGATGGTACGCGAGATGAAACCCGACATTATCGGACATTTAGACAAAATCAAGATGCAATACCGAGAAGGTTGTATGGTTCCTGACTCGCATCCTTTTTTTCGCAAACAGATGATGGCTACTCTTGAAGAAATAGCTGCAACCAACTGTATTGTGGAAGTAAATACGAAAGGACAAACCGACGATTTTTTTCCCGGACGATGGGCATTCGCTGAAATGAAAAAAATGGGCATTCCAGTAATGATTAACTCAGATGCACACACGTCTCAAGCGCTCACGTATCGTTTCGAGCAAGCAGAAGCGATGCTTCGCGAAAGCGGATACCGTACCGTAATGATGATGAAAAACGGAAAATGGGAGGAACGAGCAATTACAACACCGTCAAATAAAAACTTGGCGTACGATCGTTAGTTAACTCCCATGGCATTTCACGGCCTTGCTTGGTATACGTGCCGGTTGGCGCTTTAGCCGTATTGAAATGGATAATTTCTCCTGTTGGTTTCCGTTTGGTTTTTCCCTTTGCGTCAAGCAGTTCCATCGAAAGGATAATATCTCCCTGAAACACCAATTGATACCTGCTCAGGTCAATTTCAATCCATCCTGATTTTTTGGTGATAGACAGGATGATTTTTTTTTTCAACAATTCATTAGCGGGCGTTTCATTGGCTATATTTCGAACGTGCAACAGCAACAGCGAAGTATCAACTGAATTTTTATGAACACGAATATGCAGGCTTTTAACGAATACGGGCGCTTCGCCCAATTCAATTTTTAAACCTCTTTCGTATCCTTTTCCGAGATGCGTAGCTTCAAAACCAAATGTTGGACCCGGAGCGCATTTGGTCATCCCAACTTTCCGTTTTTTACCGGGTGTTATCACTACCTCCGATAAGGGAACAGTCAGACTCTCCAACCTGACAGTAATTTTTTGGTTGCTTGTCAGTTCCTTTATGGAAAAAATTTGAACGGGATAGCCAATCGTCGAAAAACGAATAGTGGTTTCATCGGTAAGACCATTTATGTCCAATACAAACATTCCGGCTTCATCCGAACTGGTTTTGAATTGTTTTTCATTCACTTCGATAAGGACAAAGGCTAACGATTCACCGGTAGAAGCATCAACAACTTTACCGGTAATGGTCTGTCCAACTATTGAACCAATATGGAAAACAAATATCAGTATCAATAAATATTTCGATGACATATCATTTGATAAAATTCGTGATTGCAAAATTACTTTTTTTTCGAAATTGACAAAAGATATTTGAAAAGAAGCTATATTTGGCAAAACTTTTCAAACATGTCTCTAATTCAATTACACGAAATATTCCATGCTTACCCCGACGGGGAGGTCAGCGCCGAAGGAGTAAAAAAATATTTACCGGTACTGAGCGGGCTTACACTTGATGTTCGGCACGGTGAAGTTATAGCAATTACAGGCCCGTCGGGTTCAGGTAAAAGTACTTTATTGTCCGTTATCGGCACGTTGCTGAAACCCGACAGTGGCGAATACCTTTTTGAAAAGGTTTCAGTTGAAAGCATGGATGAGACGGCAAGAGCTAAATTTCGCAACCGTAGCATCGGGTTTATATTTCAGGATCATCGCCTGCTTCCGCAGTATTCAGTAAGGGAAAATATACTTTTACCTGCATTAGCCTTTCAAAAACAAACCACTAAGGAACAGGAGGAACGTGCCGATTATCTGATGCAAAATTCCGGTATCAAAACTTTAGCGCACAAATACCCAGAACAGCTGTCGGGTGGCGAGTGTCAACGTGTGGCCATTTGCAGGGCGCTCATCATGACGCCCAAACTGTTGCTGGCCGACGAACCCACCGGTTTGCTCGACGCCGCCAATGCCAATCGCATTACCGATTTGTTGCTGTCGGTCAATGCTTCTGAAAAATGCACCTTGCTGATGGTGACACATTCAGAACCTGTGGCACAGAAAGCAGAGAAAAGGTTTGGTCTTCGTGAGGGAAAACTGCTTCAATACTAAAGGATTTGTTTTTCATCTAATAAATTAATTTGTGATTTAAAAAATTAGTTTATCTTTGTGTCAAAAAATAAACGCACAAAATGAAAAATATCTTTTTGTTCAGCATCCTGTTCTATACTGGGCTTAGCGCGCAGCAAACCGATTATGATCTTGCATGGACGGCATATACTTCAGGTCGGTACGAAGAAGCATTAACCGCCATACAGCAATGTATTGATAGTGATACTGCCCGTTATCAATATTATTTTCTGAAAGGCAGAATACTCGAAAACCTTTACCGCTATGACGAAGCAATTGTTGCGCAACAACTGGCGCTCCGGTTGAATCCTGCCAATGTTGAAACGCGGGCTGTACTGGCTGCATTGTTTTTATTGTCCGGTCAACCATCTGTTTCGGCAAAATACTATGAAGAGCTGGTTACTGCCGAACCATTCATATCCCGCTGGAAAATGAGTTGGGCGTCAGCGTTGCAGGCAGCCGGAAAACCCGCCGAAGCGCTGGAACAATTAAAAATAATTGAGCAAAGCGACAGCACCAACTGGTTGATATATAAAAATATGGGCGACTGCTTTCTCCGACTCGACAGTATTTGGCTATCCACCAGACATTATTACTATGCGCTTCAACTCTATCCGAACAATAAAAACCTCTGGGGTACGCTCACGCGAATACTGGCCACAAATGATGAAAACGAAAATGCCATTCAAATTGGAAATGAAGCCGTTGCCATTGATTCAACCAATGTAGAAGCATGGAAATATCTTGGCATCGCGTATTATCAGTTTGGCGATGCGCAATCTGCCTACCATGCGCTTGAAAAAACGCTTGCCTTGGGCGATTCAACAATCACTACCATCAGTCACTATGGAATATTGAATCACCATTTTGCACAAATTCGGGCCGACTGGATTTATCGCCGCGATGCTGAAAAATATCTTAAAAAAGCCTATGAAATGCGCCCTCGCGAATTAAACATCATGAATTATCTGGCGTCTGCATACGGTTTCAACAACAGAAATAAGGAAGGTTTAGAAATTATTGAAGAAATGGATAAAATAATTGCCGGTTATGATACCCTGCGCTTCAAAGCCAACATTCAGCGGGGATATTTACTTCGCCGCTCTGGACGATACAGTGAAGCCGTAAGTATATTTATTCATGCAACAAAGATTTTTCCAAAAGACATTCGTTATTTCTATGAAGTAGGAATATGTTACGAAAGGCTGCAAAATAAAAAACTTGCCATTGACTGGTATACCCGTTATTTAGAAAAAACCGTATCTGATTGGGCTACAAGAAAATGGACGGAACAGGAACTCAAAAAATTTGAGTTTGCAGAACTCGCTAAAGACAGGATTCGTGTGTTAAAAGAGGAATTGTTTTGGGAAGACGGATCAGGTAAAAAAAATTAATCACGTTTGGAACGTAGTTGACAATGTTCGGAATGTAATAATGAGGTACTCTCCATTTTTCTGACAGAAAATTACTCCTTTTAAGGTGTATTTCTCTCTTTTGTTTGGTGCATATTTACACAAGTTTTTGATAGATTTTTGTAGTTAGGAAAAATTATATTTCGACAGGTTCATTAATCATTTGTTTACTTCGGTTGTCACGTCTTAAAAATGGGGAGTATTTCATTTTTGTTTTCCTGTAATTTTTTTTATTTTTGCGGCAAGTTATAGAAAGAATAAGCCAATAAATTTATTTCGGGTAATTCGTATTTCAGCATGAATATTCAAAGTTTACGGTCGATGTGGAAGTTTTTCCTGTTTGTTTGCGCCTTTGCCATAGGGGTATCGTCGTTGTTGTATACGAACTCGCTTGTGGGAAAACTAAAAGATGAAGAGCGGAAAAAAATTGAAATATGGGCTGAAACATACAGGCTTGTAAATGAAGCTGATTATGATGATTCCAATCTTGATTTCTATTTACAGGTGATGGAAAACAATACCACCATTCCAGTTATCATTGTTGACAGAAATAACCAAATAAAATTTTCGCGAAACATTGATTCAGTAAAAATGCACCATGAAAAATATATTTCACGTCGCTTAGAAAAGATGAAAACCCAAAACAGTCCTATCATTCTGGACCTGGTTGACGGCAACAAACAATATGTATGTTACGACGATTCATACATTTTAATTCAACTATCGTCCTACCCGTACATCCAGTTTGGTATCATAACTTTGTTTATTGGCGTGGCATTTATTGCATTCAGTACATCGCGCAAGTCAGAACAGAATCAGGTGTGGGCAGGTCTATCAAAAGAAACGGCACACCAGTTGGGAACGCCTATTTCGTCGTTACTTGCCATTACAGAGATGCTTCGACTGCAGCTGCACGATCAGGCATTGGTTGCTGAACTGGAGAAAGATGTGAGCCGCCTTCATGCCATAACCGAACGTTTTTCGAAAATAGGTTCAAAACCTGCCACTCCAATGGCTGATGTAGGACAAGCCATCGCCAACAGTCTGAACTATATTCGCAAACGTTCGTCGGATAAGGTTACTATCCGTTACAACCCGCCTGACGAAGCTGTTATGGTTCCATTAAGCGAACCGCTTTTCAGTTGGGTCATCGAAAATTTATGTAAAAATGCGCTTGATGCAGTAGCCGGTGCCGGAACAATTCATGTTGAGATCAAATTTTTGCAAAACCATGTGGTTATTGATGTTTCAGATACAGGGAAAGGAATACCCAAACGTAAATTCAAAACAGTATTTAAACCAGGATACACCACAAAATCGAGGGGATGGGGGCTTGGCCTCTCACTTACCAAACGCATTATTGAAGATTACCATAACGGACGTATCTTCGTATTACGTTCTGACCCTGATAAGGGGACAACATTTCGCATTTTGTTGAAAACGGGAATTAATGTTACGTTCGTAACAAATGAATGACATCAGAGATTATCATTCTTTTTCAATCATATCCCTAATCACCACCGATGCACACACACAGCCAAACATGGCAGGGAGATATGAAATAGTTCCCACTGTTGATTTTTTGTTTTGCTCATCGCAAGATTCCACCAAATCCCGGTCTACTTGTTCGATAGAGAATACGGCTTTAATACCGGTTGTTACGTTCAGTCGGCGTAGGCGCTTCCGTAGCATATACGCCAAACGGCAATTGTAAGTGTCTGACAGGTCAGCAACGCGAATTTGCAGCGGGTCAAGTTTTCCGCCAGCGCCCATTGAACTGACAATGCGCTGATTATTTTTCAGGGCGTGGTACAGTAAAAAGACCTTTGGGGAGAGCGTGTCAATGGCGTCAACCATGTAGTCGTAAGGACGAGCAGCAACCTCCATCAAGCGTTCGTCACGGATAAATTCAGGGATGGTTTCCAACAGCACATTGGGGTTAATATCGCGGAGTCGTTCGGCCATTACATCGATTTTTCGGAGACCTTCGTTGCTGCAAAGCGCCAACAGTTGCCGGTTGCGGTTGCTGGCCTGTACAGTATCGCCATCGGCGATGGTCAGTTTTCCTATCCCTGCACGGCACAGCATTTCGGCGGTATAAGCGCCCACGCCACCCAAACCTGCCACCAGCACATGCGCCGAGCGTATTTTTGCCAGATTGGCAGGACGGATGAGCATTTCAGTTCTATTGAGCCATTCCATTTGATGAATAGTTATTACGTACTAATTAGGATAGCAAGCTGAGTATTTAGTATCCTTGCATCAATGAGCAGAAACTAAAATCGCGGATTCAACACCTATCATAAATTCAAATGTTCCTGAATCTAAGTCATATTCAGCAACGGACGTAGCATGGTGTATGGTTTTACGAATAAATTTTGCGCCGGTAATGGTTTGAAAATCCGAAACACTTTCGTCAATGGGCAAATAGAGCTTGGCTGTTGTGTTTGCAGGTACTGAAGTCTTGTAACTTGTAAGATTGCCTTTACCGTCGGATGTCCATTCGCTTGAAATTAATCCATAATTGGAAGCATAGCTTCCTGAAAGTGAAAGATAACCTGTTCCGGCTGATGGTTGAAGAACAAAACATTTATATCCGGCATCTCCATTCATATAGTCGCTGGTAATGCCCAATTGGTATTCATACATCCATTGTCCCACCGCTCCGAGTGCAAAATGATTGAATGAATTCATGGTATTTGCGTTGTTTTTTCCAAAAGCTGCTTCATACCCGTTCCAGCGTTCCCAAATGGATGTTGCGCCTTTTGTAACGGGATACAGCCAGGAGGTTAAATCGGTACAGGTAAACATGCGGAAGGCTTCTTCTTTGAATCCGGCACGGCTTAATGCAGGCAAAATATTGGGCGTCCCTGAAAATCCGGTGGTAATGGTAAAAGCGGGGTATTGCTTTTTCCCGTCGCCACTTAGCGAAGGGTTTACGGCAAGTTTAGCCAGCCAAGTCTCGGCTTTCGCTTGGTTTGTTTCGTCGAAACAATTGAAATTCAAAGGTGTTGCGTAAGACGATTGGGAGTGAATGAGCTTTCCGTCAACAGTCTTTGTTTTACCTGTTTGCGGATCAACATAAGCACTGTTCCACTCGGCCTTTGCTAAAGTATAACGTTTGCGCAATAGTTGTGCTTCTTCGTTGCGTCCAATAGCATCAGCCATCTGCGCAGTTACTCCCATCATGTAAATATAGATGGCATTGTTAAGTATATCCGGAGGAGTATTGCTGTCCATAGCCAACCAGTCGGCTAATCCGGTGGTTTTTCCCGATAAATGGGGATAGGTTTCGCTGAATTGATAAAATTCCATACCATTTAACCAGGCCATCATAGCATCCATATTTTCTTCAATTACCTGAGTGTTTGCATATTGAAGATATAGCTGCCATGGCACCATACACACTGCAGCTGCCCATGTTGTTCCGTCGGCAAAGAAAGTGTCGTCGGTTTGGTTGTAGGTGGGCACGGTGCTGCCTATTCCTCCGGGCGCATCAGTAGCGCTACCCACACCCTGGTCGGCACGAAGCATACACATCCATTGCCTGAAAAAGTTCAACACATCAGAATTATAAGTAGCTGTACGGGTGTAGGCCTGCGCATCGCCTGTCCAACCCATGCGTTCATTACGTTGCGGACAATCAGTAGGAATAGTGAAGAAATTTCCCAACTGGCTGCGTTGTATGTTCCTGAACAACTGATTGACCAACATGCCGGTTTTGTTTTTGTCGGTAGTAACCGCTACATATCGTCCGGTGGGAAGCGCATCGGACGAAAGTACTATTCCTTTCACATTTTCTACCGGCAAGGGAACCTTGCGGTTTGGGATGGTGATCTGAATATATTGATAACCACGATAAGTGGTTGTTGGTTTTATGGTTACTGCATCATCATCTTTGGCAATATAAAAATCGGTTGCTAACGCGGCACGC
>Ga0082212_10009834_pt1 | contig 12299 bp, 6 predicted proteins | sample TergutNt197P3_FD_71548 | JGI IMG/M metagenome (GOLD analysis project Ga0082212, IMG submission 71548) | Neocapritermes taracua P3 segment gut microbial communities from Petit-Saut dam, French Guiana - Nt197 P3 | ecosystem: Host-associated > Arthropoda: Insects > Digestive system > Gut ... | reverse complement strand
AATTTTTTTGATTTTGCTTTAAAATACATATTATGCACCCCTAGCTCAATTGGATAGAGCATCGGTCTACGGAACCGAAGGTTACAGGTTCGAATCCTGTGGGGTGTACTTTTAAGTCTTTGATATAGAAAGACTTACGGCGAGCAATAAGCATATTCTGAGAAGCACGAAATATGCTAAGGCGACGCGATCTGCTGTGTCACGCTTTTCCCTGTTTTTCCCAGGTTTGAATGCTATTATTTCTCGGATCGTGTATCGTCTTGCTTGAATTCCTCTGCCTGAATATTCAAAAAACTTTTTGCGTTGTCACTGGAAAAAAGGAGCCAATCTTTCTCACGTTCGGCAAGTGACCATTCAGGAACCTGTTTTCCACATTTACCGGAATAACAAATTTTATTTGCTATCTGGCGAAATAGCGATTGGTTTTTTGAGTTAAAATCCTTTAAGGGGCAATCCAGTACGGCTTTTTTTCTTCCTTTAATATCATTGTCCTGATATTTTGCAAAGCGGTTTTCAAAGAAGCATTTATAAAAGAATTCCCATATCTCTTTGACGCAAAGACGATCATTAAGCAAGGATACCCCCCAGTCCGTTCCGAGCATAACACGTTCGCGCATCGTCTTCCTTTCTGCCTCCGTCATACGATATTCGCCAATCAGGTGATCAAGACAGAAGTTTGGCCTTGGCGCGAAAATGTCCGCAATTAATAATTCGCACATAACTCTTGAACTGGTGTCCGTATCCGCTGAAAAATAAGAAAAGTCCGTGTAAACGTTTTTGTGTTTGACGGCGAGAGTGCAGATTTGTTTCCACCAATCCACGCGTTGCTTCTGGGTAAATTCCAAATACTGACGCCACTCCTTTTTGGCTTTCTCAAAAGCATCACTTATTGTTGGGCCTATGGAACCTTGGGTGTTATTTTTTGGGTCACTCAAAAATTTAACAAAATTCTCAACATAATAATGGGAGAAATTTGAGACAAGTCCTGGAAACCGGAGTTCAATACTATTTCCATCAGCCACATCCTTTGCATGCTCTTTAAGTTTCTCATACCGGGTGCGAAGTGCCTCAAGCCGGGTATTAACAGTGTGAATGAAAAAATGGTAAAACCTTTCACTGCCCACGATAGCCAATGTTCCTAATGCGAGGGGATAACGTTCTGCGGCACTGAGGTGAGAACATTTGAAGTGCTTATCAATGGGGTCGAAAGGCGTATTATCGTCATTGAAAGGATCATAAATATCATGGAGAGGTTTTCTGAAATAAGTGGCCAAAACATTATCGAATGAGCCACCGTGAGCAAGACAGATGCGAAAATTACGTTTTTGCTTGAGCGTTTTCAACCAAAGATTCGGCGAGCAAGTGGCATCGATATATTTCAAGACCATCGCAACTTCGGCGAAAGCACTCCACATCAACCATTCCAAGTATTCATTTGTTTTAGGACATAGTGGAAAACCTGCCATCCACCAGTCGTAGTTCGGGTCTTTGTGGTTTTCTGGGTATTTTGCGTATCCTTTGTCTCTTAGGTATTTTGGGTCTTTCTTCGGGTAACATCCTTTGGGTGGAACGATGATGTCCGTTGGAGGAAATCCACCGGGCGAATGGTGATTGGTGATGGGAAGAGAGTGCGTATCACAAAAGTCGAGCATCGCTTTGACCGTTGCATCGACGGACTTCGATGTCTCCGCAGGATAAAAACGGGCGTTATCTTCCGGTAACCAGCCTGTTTTCATGTAAAGCTTGACGCCGAGCATTCCACCTTTCGGATTGTCTTTAGTCCAGCAATATGTTTTCAGCCGCTCAATCGGTTGTTTCTTATCCAAGTCACGCCGGGGATCGAATGGAAAAAAGGGAATCGTTCCACCGGCACCAAAACGGGTCAATGCACGAAAAATATCAAGCGTGAGATTGAAAAGGTCAAAAGTCTTCTCGACGACTTTTACTTTTTCACCATTCTTAAATTCTTTGCGGATTGTTACCAGGTCATCCCAATAGAAATAGTCCTTTCTGGCATTTTCATCTTCTTGAGGTAGTCGATAGAATCTATTAAACTTTTCGAGTTTTTCGTCGGGGATGCCGGATTGTGGCACGGTCGTATCGATATTACGCCAGGAATTCAGGATCGCAATTTTCTTAGATAAGAGCGTATTTCCCGTTTCCGGTGAAGCATAATACCAGGTGAGACAGGAATAATCCAAGAGTAACGCCACACAACTTGGAAAACTCTTTCGATAGATTTTTTTTTCAATTTTCCGAAACGTTTGACCTTGAAGAACATCTTCAATATTTTCGGAAGGTGAATTCAGTAGATAATTGAGTTGATTTAGTATATACTTGTCAAAAATAAAACCGGCAGATATGATAGCTATTTTGCCGGCAGGATGTTTCACAAGAAATGGAGCCAAAAATTTAATGACTGTTTGCAATTGCCTCATTCGTTGCGCTGACAAGATGTTTTTCGCATCATTCTTCAGAAGTCCCAAGAGAGGATGGCAATGAGCATCAGCGGAAGTGCATGTAAAATGATTCAGTTCAAACGGATACTCGCCAAAACAGTATTTATTCCATTGGTCATCATCCAACTGCGGTTTCAAACCAAGGAGTGCCTTCGTTTGATCCAAAAGAGGGAGTGGATTGAATTCATTTTCAATTGCCTCTTTAAACTTATCTGAATTCGCAATCCAAGACGTGAACGTTGAGAATTCCAATCCAGGCGGCGAAACATATCCGAGACGATCCAGTAATCCGGACAGTTTCGTGAGACCGTAACCGCCGCAATGAGGAATTTTGTAGATATAACCAAAGGGACTTTTATGATAATTACAAACAAAAATTAGAATTTCAGAACGGGTGTTAGGAGGGGGAAGAACACATTTAATTAATCCTGATTGATCCGTTGTATCTTCACCAATTTTGTTTTTAATCTTTTTAATACCATCATCGAAAATATAGAATAATTCGTAGTTCCAACCTTTGAGCGGTTTCATATTGACCAGGCATCTGTACGTAATCTTCTTGCGATCAGATTTCTTTTCCGTTTCCTCGTTATTGGATACGTCCTTGACAACTCCTGCGGGTGGGGGCGGAGTAGTCGACGTTTTCGGCGCAGTGCGAGTTGGTTGCCCAAGCGAAATCCTGCTGCTACTTGGGGCGGCAGATGGTTGCAGCTTAATCGGACCGTACAAGGTCATGATTTGTTGAGCGTGGTCTTCCGTAATCGGAATTTTACCTTTGACTTTGAACGGTGCCCGATCGGCCGGCGGAACAAGTAGCAACATACACGGCAGCATATTCTTCGGTGGACACGACGGACTGTTGCATGTAATTGTAGCCTGCGCAAGTTCGTCGTGCAGGAGAATCCGTTGACCGTTGCACTTTGCCGATTCTGATGCCGTGGGTGTAGGCAATTGAAGAATTTCCTTCAAGTTGCAATCGCCCGGACAACAAAAATTTTTCAAATCATCATGGGTCAGGTATCGACTTTCCGGCATGGCTTGACTTCCTATTCTCCGACGTTCAGATTTCCCTTGATTTTGGCATTCTTCACCACTTCCATGTCTTTTTCGATTTTGATGTTTCCATCCACTTCGCTCAATTTGGCGGAAAGCAAAATTTCCGCATTCTTTTTCAAGGAACCGTCGTCCTTCTTGATCTCCTTATTCTTGTCAATTTTGGTAATGACATCGGCCACAGGAATACCGCCGTGTTGGAGCGTAACCAGTAGCTCATCTCCTTTTCGCGGAGGAACGTAAACACCTCGACCGCCGAATTGAAGACGCGGATAAACCAATAATGAACTCTTGGGTTTGCCACCAAGCTCAATTTCCCAGAGATTCTGTTTCCACTTGACAAACTTTGCCATGCAGGTTTGAGTGAAAGGGGGAAAATCCTGAGGATATTGCGGCGTTTGCAACTTCCAACGAAGTCTGGCGTTTTTTGTTGACGACGAATGAAAAGTAAGTTCAAATTCGAGAAAAACCCCCATCGCGTTTTTTTCGTCAAAAGCATTTTCCACCGGAAGCTCATACACGGAGGGTTTGGGAATGATGTTCGCGCTTTGCTCCTGATCACATCCGATGATTTCGGAAATGGCATTCGACAGGGTATCATTGTCAATGTCCTTTTCAAAACAAAAGATGCTGTCGAGAAGACTTCCTGTTGTCATGGCGGACAAAGTCCATGAATCATCCCATTTCAAATCCTCGTCCGTTTTTCGAGCCAAGTGAATTTGAGAGTTGTTTTTCGCGTTGTTTTTCGCATCGAGGGCAACGTACCAACCCTGTAATTCGGGAATGGCACGCCGAAACAACGAAATTGTTTCGTGAAAAAAATCCAACCGCGCCGCTCCTTGCCGCCAAATCAAGAGGGTCGGCGATGCAAAGCATGATGTGAAGTGCTCCTCGAATTCATCATTGTGGGGGATATCAAGGAAATCCTCCGATTCATCGAATATTTCACGAAAATATTTCCGCCATGATGTCTTATCGCCCTCATCACGGAGTTGATAATATGTCGTTTGCTTTGCAGGCTTGTGCCAGTATTGCAGGAATTCCGTGACAACACCGTAACCAAGAATACAAGGAGACTCACTGATTGTGCAAGCATCCATGTCATACCCGAGCGGTGTCCAGGGAATGACTTTGTCGTCACCCCACTTCAATTCAATATCCTTGAACGATGACGCCTTGAAACTATTGGGAAGCCGGAGTGTCCATGTATCAATATGGTTGAGTTTTCGCGACCATGTCGCTTCCAAAACGGGATACGCGATACCATCAACATGAATCGTCAATAAGTGGAACATGGAAACACTCCGGCAAATCATCGAAAAAAAAGACACTGTAGCAACATAATGGATAAATAATATCGTAACATGTTTTGTACAAATAATTTATGGGCAGATTCGTCGCTGTTTTTGTTTCACACAGAGGCACAAAGGCACGGAGAAAACGGCGGTCACGGCGTGAACGTCCTACCTCAGTGCCCCCGCGCCTTTGTGTGAAAAGCCAATTTACCATTTTCATGATACAGTGTCAAAAAAAACGTTTAAAGCCCGCCGTTATTATGGAACAGGATCAGTTCGACGGGCGCATCAGAACTTGAGGGGTCGCTTGGAGTCTTCTTAACACAGTTCTCCGGATTCGTAATGCACGGTAACGAAGAAACCATGTCTTCCATAAGTTCTGCAAACCATTCAACATCAACTCCAGGTGTCATTGGCAACGTAAGAAAATCATTGACTTGTTTGGAGATTAACGGTAAGAGTCGCTTGAACGAACCGGCAAGGACCATAGCACAGCCCGATGTGCCATTTTTGGGGGCGACGAGAAAGTCCTTGGAATAAAGGGAATTACCGTCATGACCATTTCCGGGAAAAGTGAAAGTCGGGCTTGGGGGGATATTTGTCAGTTGCATTGAACCCATGATTAAATCAAATCCCATTCCTGATACAAAGGGGCCGACATAACCAAGTGATTGTAGTTTGGTTGGTGTACCTGATTTGATCACGGCATGAACCTCAATCTTGGGACCCTCATCATTTCCTTCTGTTGATGTAATGATTTGTGGCATGTAGTAGTCGTCATTGCCAAACGATCCTTTGGCTTCCTTGATCCATGATGTTCCGGCAACGGGTGGTGGCGACGTTCCTACTGCATAATTACTACCCGACGAATGAAGCGTAACATACGTATGACCGGATTTGACTTGACTTGTATGTGATATTGTACCACTTAACCACTTGATCGTATTTGTGTCTGAATCTACATTGTCATGATGATTTAAGGCAAGTGTGGCGTTACCAGATGCAGGCCAATAGCAAGGAGAGGCCATCTCGTCACTGTTCGCTTTGAAATCTTCTTCATTTCGTTGCAATAGGACAGAGGATTGCTCCACCGCTAAAAACGCAGCATGGAAAGACTTGAGTAAATATCTGTTATTTGGATAAGTGAAACTGTAAAACAGCAAAAAACTGTCAAATGAATGAATGACTTGTGTCTCATTCTGAACTTGAACATAACTTAGCGTGTAACTCATCGGAATTCCTTTCGTAAAAAACGAATTTGTTTATTAGTAACAGGCACAAAGCATCGTATATACTCATTCGAAAAACTGAAATCATATTTTCAAACTATTGTCAAAGCAACACGTTATCCCACTTCCAAAGCACCTTCTGGGTTGCGGCATTGGCATGATTGGCTTTTCCACGCTCGGGCAAGGGAATGGGAGTTGTACCAGGACCGGCTGCGTTGTCCGCTTGATCTGCATTGTCTGCCTCATTCACCTTGCCTATAGCAACAATCATTCTGGTTAAAGGAGTTTTTTCTTGTTGCAGTTTTTCGAATAATTTTTCGGCGGGTTTAAAAGCCAACTTTTGTGCTTGCCAGTTGCCACCACCGTAGGGGTTGTAACTACTGGTAAACTGCAATTCGAGATTGCGGCAACGGTTACGCAAAAATTTCATCGCCAGATCATTGTGATAAGACCAAAACAGTTTGAAGGCTTCTAAATATTTCTCAATATAGAAAGGTGCATCTGGAAAGCCTGAAAACGGAGCCGTTCCAAACCATTCCGCATATTGCCTTTTGAATTTTCCACTGGCACCCACTTTGCCACCATTATCCTTATCTTCGAAGAGAGTGCTGGAGAGTAATGAGGTTGCCAGCAACAGAAGCGGATTTACAGAAGGTGAAGTTCTCGGATCATAATCCGACGCAGTTGGAATGTTCGTGAGAACAACGTAATCCAAATATGCAGGGGCCGTAATTTGCTTTTCGTCCAAAGACCTATCGCAAAATACGAGCGGCAAACACCGAATCGAAGGAATTCTCTTATCCGTATCATCAAAATCTCCTTGTGAATTGTCTATTGCTGTGTCAAATACCTGAACAGCTTGCTGTACGGTTTGATGACTTCCGGCATCCTTGCTAATGAAAACCAATGGAATATCGTCATGGAAGTTTCGACCGACAAAGGAATTGGCACCGGCATCTGTAATTATCACGTCCTCATTATATTTTTCAAACGTATTATCGATCAAGTAAAGTTCCGCACTGGAGTTGGAAATGGTTTCAAGTTCGCGAACCCGTTTGACGTAGTCCACGAGTTCGAAGACTTTCTTGCAACGATCACGGTAAAATTGAGCCATTTTTGCCAATTCACCTGGATCGGATATCGCGAAATGTTCCCAAAAACGTATCTTTTTCAAATCCTCTTTATTCCAAGCGTTCGTCGGGGCTTTGCCTCCATAAGCAACGGCATCAACAAGAATCGCGTATTCCTGAGCCATGAAATCTTCGTCGAAATTCGCCACCTTGTCCGGAAACGATGCAATAACATCGGCCAATAAGAGAGCCAAAGACTTGTTGAGATACTCGGGTTTTCTCTCTTTGAGCAACTTTTTCAATGTTTCCACAGGTTTGGAAATCAAGGCCGGAGTCGTCCTGGCGTTTCTCTGAAAGTTAAGGAACACCCTCATATCCAACAGTCCCTTTTTAATCGTTTCAGACAAAGCTTTTCCAGATTCCCCTTGTTTTTCCAATTCTTGCCTGACAAAAATTTGCTCGCCGTTACTTTTCGTGACGACAAGATCAATTTTTTTGGAATCCTTGTCTTCAAGAACTTTTTGAAGGCAAAGGGTCATGTCTGTCGCCAAGTTTTGGTTGCCCTTCTTTGAATCATCCTGGTTGCCCTTCTTTGAAGCATCCTGTGGGGGTACTTTTTTGTCATCTTTTACCTCTTCCGCTTCTTCAGACAGTAACTTATTCACGATTTCGTCATCGGATAAATTATCCGCATCATCATTCGGAGGTTCGGGTTGCCTCTTTTGATCTTCCTCCGATTCTGACGAAGATAAAAAGTAATTGAACACTCGCCTGTCTTTCTTTTCTGAATTCACTTTATCGTCGGTAATCACTTGTACCTCGTACATTTGATTTCCGATCAATCCGGAAATACGATTCATTGCTTCATTAAAAGGTGGAAGCAAGTCGTTAGCCGTCTTCACAGCACATCCGGTCGCATTCTTTTCAACGCTGACCATCACCGTGTCGCGGTAACCAAAGTGAATCAACTTTGCCCGATCATGAATGTTAGCCAATTTCGGTTCTCCTTCTTCGGGAGAATCACTTCGAATGCAGGCCGTTGCCACAAGCGAGTCTCCGTAGATGGATCTGCGGTCATAGCAATTACCATCCAGTGAGTTCAACGCTGGAAGCAGGGGTTTGAGATTACGTTTTAAGTCATCGAAAACATTTTTCTTCGATTGAAAATCATCCTCGTAGGTTTTATTCTTGTGTTTCTTAAGTGCTTGTCGAAGTTTGCCACGTTGGTTCGATATGAAATCATTAATGTCAATTTTGCACTCATCTATGTTCTCGCTTGCCTCTAAAGCTTCTTGCACTGTTTTATAATCTTCTTTCGCTGTTTCGGCTTTAAGATCAAATGCAGCATAGAGTTGGATCAATTCATCTTCTGTAAGAAGACGAGCATCACGAGCTTCCTGCGTGGTCGTTCCTTTTTCATCTTTTACTTCATCTTGATCTTTCCAAAGTTTCAGTATGGCGTTAATACTTTTGTTTCCGAGAGCATTATAAACCTTCCTGAAACGCGATATTGCCGCACTCTTGAGTTGTTGTGCAGCCGGTGAGGCGACGGAAAAAAGGTTTTCCGCAAGATTCAACAGACTTTTTTCCATAAATCTTTTGCGTGAGATTGCCGTTGGAGGGGTCATCAACGCACGCACCTCTTGATCAATCTCAGACCCAACCGCTCGTTGCGTTTCATCATCAAAATTCTCGTAAGTCAATGCGGCAGTGAATACTTCCTTGTTCTTCTTTACTGACGCATTGTCATCATCGAACAATAACCCGATGGATTCATCCCGAACGGCGGCGGAGGCGGCTCGATCATCCGCAATATTGATTGCCGCCGTGAACAATTCGGCGTTATTCACGACATTTTCCGGTTTTTCACCATACTGGGAAATGATCCAAAGAGGGATACAACCCATCTTGATGCTGTTCGTCAAAATACTTCGTACCTTATGCATGCAACCTTGAAAGGCTTCGATTTCACGAGTGCCAAAAAAGACACTATCGGGATTCAATTCCTTGTCATCAAAATCGCGAAAATTGTTCCCGCGTATTTCGCGAAGGGTCACCTTAAAACACAAGATAGCCTCTTGCGAGCTGATTTTGTCTGTGCATTCGATTTTTAAATCATCCATTTGAACTTCAGGATTCAAAAGGAATCGAATACATGCCGCAGCGTTTTCCTGGATTAAGGTTGTTACTTCATCCCCGATGTCCCCCTTGGTTGTGTTCGCAATAACCAATGACAGTGCTGTGGCGAATTTCTCATAAAAATCTGATGCGATGAGATTATGATATTCAAGCAATGCGTCGTAAATCGCCGTATAAGCCTCTTCCCCAGTTTTCTTGGCCCACTTGATGACGCCGGATTGTGACTTGTTTGCTTGGTCGATCTCACTTTGAATTTTGGAAATCGGTGAATCCTCGTCAATGGAAGTAAAAGTGAATTTTGTCAAATCAATATCGTTCCTGCCAACCACTTCCGAGGGCAACATGAACCTGAACCCTGGACGATACTCCGTACCTTCCAGACCGACCAATTGAATGGCTTTCGGATCGGGGCCTTGATAGTACCCCGGCGTGACGCTTTCATAAAACTTGCCTTGCGGTACTTTTTCTCCTTTGGCGTATTGTGTATTCTCCACGGCGGAGTATTTGCCAATGACGAGAATTCGATTGTTTGCTTCTGTCCAGTTAATAGGCATTGCGACCTCTCTTATACTAAGTTGTAAAAAAATGTGAAATGTTCAAGGTTAAGAAAAATCAACACAGGAGGGTTGAATAAACGTGTCCGCATTGTTGCAGACTTCTTCGGAAAGCAGTCTGGTGCAACCCAGTTTGAATTCGCCGAGACGATTGCGGTGCGTGTAATCACTTAACGGGTAAATGACATTCCATTCGGCAAACCAAAGCAGGTCGCGCCATTCTTCCCACCAAAGATTATGGTAAAGTCCCTCGTCTGTCAACCGTTCCTCGACAGTCAACCGTTGCTCTGCAACAAGGCGAAGACAACGGGATAAAAAGTTTGCCGCTCCGTAACTCGGCGTATTGACAAGGTCAAAACACCACCGGTTGGCAAACGATTCGTAGTTTTCCCTCTCCGACTCTGAAAAAAGGTTGCTGGATGGAAACTCGACGAGAATTCGGGAACGCGGAACGACACACTCGCGGCACCACTTGTCCAACTTGCTATAGGGATTGAATTGGCAAGACGTGTCGGCAGGATGTTCATTCGCCGACATGGCCTGGAACAATTGCGTGAAAAACGATGCCTGATCCTTCAAATTGTCCTGCTGTTGCATGGTGTCGCAAAACCGGCTTTCCTCGGAAATCCCGTGCTTCTTGGAGCGTTCGTGTGTCTCCCCGGAACATTGGAGCGTCAAGTGGGAAAGATAACGGCAACCTTGCGGGATGGGGCGTTTCATCAATAAATCGGAATGGTCTTCGTGAAGACCAACCGTCATTTCACCGCAGGTCATTTTCCGACAGGCGTAACGAATCACCAGTTGTTCCTGCGGCGAACGCTCACTGAGCGGCGGGTTGGGAATAAAAGTCATCGTCGGCTTGCGGCCAAAACCACGGACGTAAAAATCCCCGTTACACTGGTCGAGGAGCGAAAACGCGTCTTCCACGGAATCCGTTTCGGGAAAGAGTATGCGTTTGACGAGCGAATGTTGTGCAGCGTTTCGCATTTTTTTGGCGAGAGTTTGCCTGGCAAAAATACGTCCACATTCATCCTCTGGCCAAACGGGAAGGCATTGGATTTCCACTTCCTTGTTCTGTTCTCCCAGGATTTCACTCAGTTCATCCAGAATTTTCTTATCATCCGGGATTTCCTTATCCAATTTCGCATTCAAATCCAGACAAAGGATCAGCGGATTACACCAAAGTTCAAAGCTGTCGTTATCGTGTGTACGTGAATAAGAATAATCCTTCCGTTCCAATTGATATAGCGGATGCAAATTCGCATGGCCATCGATTCGTGTTTCGGCATTTGAGCAAGGTTTGAGTAAAACAACCTTATTTTCCCATTTCAGTGAAAATTCGCATTTGATATTCGCATGTTGCGGCATCCAAAAACAGTGCTCGGCGTTCTTATTGTCAAGATCATTTTCGGAGTTTGGAATCTCGCCGCCTTCCACTTTGAGGATTTCCATGCGGCGATCATCTTCCATGCTGCGCCGGCTGTTCAGGAACGAGACACCGATTCTTTCCTTGCCATCCACGCGAAAAGGGGTGGCGAAGTCACGAAATCGCGGCGATTTCTTCGGCATGATGACAAGTAAAACACGGTGTTCCGACATGGTTTCTCCCAAGGGGATAGGGGTGAGTGCAAAAAAAATGAGGGAAAAGGCTTCAGGTGCCGGGCTTCGGGCTACTGTTCTTGCGTTTCCGGTTCTTCCGGCTGTTCCGGAGTATTCAATTTTTCAATGTCTTGTTGGATTGTTGTAATTGCATTAAGAATGTTCGTAAGTCTTGTTCGTAGCAATTCAGTTGATGCATCCTGTTGCTTGATTGCAGGCAATAGTTTAACAAACCGTTTGTCAAAATCATCGATATTCCATGGCTTATTATTTGGTCCGCTCACAAAACCAACACCCAATTCGTCGCAATACCAACTACTCTTAAAAACGATCTCCAGGTATTCGTGAAGAAGTCTGGTAGTTCTAAGAAGATTCATGATTCTACTCGTGAGATTATGGGTTTCCGTGATATCCTTATTGACTTGCTCCGCTAACGACACCAGCGATTTTTTCAAAACCGCGTTCTCCTTTTCCAATGCGTCCAGCCGCTCGGTTTCAAGTTTTGGCGTGAATACCATGTGAAGACAAAGGTCCTCATAAAGATCATCAATCATTGTGGCGTGCTTCGCGATCGCCTGGTCATGTAAACTTTGTGTGTCTTCAAGTTGCTTACAAAGCAACGAGATCTCGTCGGCATGTTCCTTGATCGTCCCGGCATGGCTTTTCGACTCCTTGAGCAACAAAACCAGCAGGAGCAGGACGGCAATGCCAACTAACGCCGTCAGAAAAAACGTCCATTGGATGTGATGAGATTTGGTCATGAGTTGTACCCTTTTCTTAATGCCTCTCTACCAGAATCTGTGGGTGAAATCTGGTTCGGGGAGTTTTCCAAGTGCGTGAAACAAGGCGATTTTCAGAGATTCGTCGGATGCGTAGCCGTATCCTTTTCTCACCGTCAATT
>Ga0082212_10009833_pt1 | contig 12300 bp, 11 predicted proteins | sample TergutNt197P3_FD_71548 | JGI IMG/M metagenome (GOLD analysis project Ga0082212, IMG submission 71548) | Neocapritermes taracua P3 segment gut microbial communities from Petit-Saut dam, French Guiana - Nt197 P3 | ecosystem: Host-associated > Arthropoda: Insects > Digestive system > Gut ... | reverse complement strand
TTCGTGAAAATGAAAACAAAACGAAATTTATGTGAAAGACGATGGGAAATCAGATCAGAGGCAGAGTTCAGAAAATGTGATCAAGAACAAGCACAAAATGACAGATTCCTCACGTCGCAAGCGAAATGAAAAATTATCAATTTGTCCTCCACGACGCTTGGATACATAGCGCGCCCCTATGGCAGTCCACCGGACTACGATGCCTCCGTGCAAGACAAACCCTCGCGGATCAGTTGCACATACGATATAATTGAGGAAACGAATTTTGCATTTACCAGATGTTCCCTCAAGACTCGCCTATCTTACCCAAGTAATTTCAAGAATGCAAGCGGGCAAACCAATATTTTTATAAAATATTTTGATGGAAACTAATACGTTAAAAGCAATTTGTTACACACCATAGACTTACAAAATAAGAAAAATTTTGGCGTCGCTAAATATTGTTGGCTACGGGATTTATCATCTTATGAATGAGGATTAGTTGTCATAATGAAAACACCAATCGACCTCACTACTTGGCCGCGCCGCGAGCATTTTGAGTTCTTCAAGCAATTTCTATAGTTGGGACAGTGTCACACATTAAATCACTATTTGATGGCAACATAATAAACTGAAGAAATCTTGGTGGTCGTTGATGTGACCACTGAGATTTCTCTGCTCCAAGTAATTTAATTTCTTTGGGACTTTCTATCCCAACGCGATTTCGAGCGGTTGGTTCATTCCAACGAGCCAGTTGCCGACAGTGAGTTTTTTCAGGCTGTCACTGCGATAAATGCTGACGGTTCCCAGAGCGGACAATTCGCGGGACGCGCCGCCCGCTTGCACGACACATGGAATGTCGCTGTTGTTCTTCAATTCCAAAATACCGGGTTTTACGGTCATGGTAACACAAGACATGAACAGTTTTTCGACCCATTCCCGACTACCGATAATCATCCCCGCAGCGAAGGCCACGGTACGTCTGGCAAAAAACGCTTCCTTAATGGAATCATGTGAGCGTTCTTTTGCAAGAAGGAGCGTCATGGGACGGAACGGGTTCTGGTGGCCGTAAACAGCCCAATCGGTTCCGTGAATATCTGTGTTTGAAATCGGGGCGAGGTTGCGTTCTTCGCACCATTGCGAAACGATCGGGTAATACGTGGAACCATTGAAAATTTCGATGCCGTGCAAGAGGCCATTTTTGAAGGCTTCTTCAATTTCATCGAAAAATCGCATCGGTTCGCCGCTTTTGAGTCCGAATGGTGCCGTATCGGGAGTTCTGTCGATCCAATTGGGATGGTTCCAGTGATTGAACCCGCCTTGCTCCACGGAAATAGCGAGTCGTTTTTGCCACTCGTTGCGATCCACCGACGCAATTGCATTCGCATCCTGCAAGAACAGGGTATTGAAATGCCACTCGCTTGTCGCGATTTCCCCCGCGCGAACGAGAATCAGCTTTTTCGCGTCGGCTTCCGCTTTAGCGAGTTCATACGACCTGTTTCTGTCGGCACCGTTCGTAAGCTCTTTGTTTTGGGACTCAAGGTGGTCCGTGACGGCAATCACATCGAGTCCGTTATCAACGGCTTCGAGAACACGATCCTTCGGCATGACTTGCCCGTCGGAAAAGTACGTGTGCATGTGGAAATCCCCCTTGAGAACCTGGTATTCCCCCACATCGGGAATGGTGATTTTACGCGGAGGAGCGGGGGTTCGCAGGATTTGCCGATGGGAAACAACAAACGCTCCGTCGGAATGCTCCATAGTGGGTACCTGCGAGGTTTCGTTTTGCCCTAATGCAAACGTAACCGGCGTTGTGGCTGCGGCTCCAAACAGAGCCAGTTGTTTCAAAAAGTGACGTCGATCTGACATAATGATTTACCTTTCGTGGTTGATGATTGAAAAGCGGAAGTCAATTGTACATAATAAGTTAAGAGAATTATTCTGGAACTTGACGTCATCAGAATCACACGAGACTCTGATTGGGGTTCATGGAAAGTACGGTTGTGTCAACGCCGACATGGTTGGCGGTTCGTTGGCACTACGGAATTGCGGTTTTTTTGTCGAGGTAATGACGGCCCGGACATAGAGATCATCATCCATCATTTGATAGGAAGCGGAAGTTCCGGCAACCGTTTGAAGCGTGATTCCGATGTCACTGGAATAAGCGATGCCGGTTCGTGCCGGTTTGGAGCCGACTTGCGGATCGTCGAAAGTTCTTGTGTTTGTGTCGAAGCCTTTCTTGGTTCCGACAAATCGAATCGAATAAAGGATGCCTTCTTCAGGTTCGACTTCTACGAAAAGCGTTTTCGTTTCCGCGTCAAAATTGATTTCTTGCATGACCACGCCGGTTGAGGAATAGAAATCCCCTTTTTTCATCGCCGTAAACAAGGCGTTCGCTTCCAGTTGTTCCGATCTGACGCCAACCCATCCGTGACCGGGATTGCTGTTGTTGATCGTGAATTGGCGATATTGATGGGCGTCGTCGGTTGCCACCAAATAGATCGGCTTTTTACCTTGATGAAGTCGGAAAGCATTGATGATATCCCAGTATTTTTCATGTGTCGGATGATCCGGGTGAACGGGAACATATCCACTTGACGAAGCCATCGCATTCCATTCGTAAAACTCGATCTCATCCGCTTCAATGAACACCTCCAGATTCACGTCGAAATAGGGCCATTCCGGGTGATTGAGCATCCAAAAACCGACGTTACCGTCTTTTGAAGCATTTTCCAATGTGGCTTTTCTCCAACTCAACGCCGCCTCAGCAACACTGGGAAAATTGTTCGGAAACGGAATCGACTCGGAAATATTGATGCTGTTGGCGTGCAACGTTCTTCCTGCCACCGAGGAGTTTTGCTCATGGCCGGGAATGAGGTGAAAATTTCCGTCCTTGTCGAACAGATCACGCAGTTCGTGGATGGTTTTCAGCCGAACAAGCGTTTTTTCGTCTTCCACCTTTGTTTTGACGAAATCGTCGCCGAATTTTTTCCGCGATTCTTCGACAACAGTCGGATCAAATTCGCGCCATTTGTTTTGGTCGAGTTGTAACACATTATGGTCCGTCAGAGACATAAAGTGATAACCGTTGGAACGATACCAATCAATGGCGAGTTCCGGCAATAAGTTTCCATCGCTCCAGTAGGAATGGCAATGCAATTGTCCCTTATACCACTGTTCGGCAGGAAGGGACGCAGAATGTAATGCCGTTCCAAGCCAAACAATCAGCATCAAAATAAGTGATTTTTTCATCGTGTTGTTCTCCTGTTTGATTGTTTTTACCGAGTGGTTCCGATTCACGGTGAACTGGAACTATTCAGTATCTATCTGATCATTGTATTGAACATTGTTAAGAAAATGTAAAATGTTACCTAATTTTTAAATTGAGCGACATCAATAGTCAACTCGTTTTTCCCTTCGGTTGCCGTAAAACGAATGGGAGAACGGTTTTCGACTTTTCCTGACTTGCGTAATACATCAGGGACTTTCTTTTTGTATGTCGCCATTAATTTCTGTTTTTTTCGTGACAGTTCCCCCAATTCTCTCATTGACATTTTTACTTCATCATCGGGAGTAACGCCAATATCCACTTCGATTATGTCCTCAACTGTAACGACATACTCACCGGCGGGAATTCCCGCTTTGCTAAAACCACCTTGTGACGTTGAGATTTTTGCAACCCCATTTGCACTGGTCGCGCCGGAGGAAGCATAAGCGGCACCGGCTCCCGTGGTTGACGGGTAGAATACGATCAGGACTTTCGATAGCGGTGTTGTACCATCTTTCACAGTAACGGTCATGGGACAAACGTTGGGAAAATCCGAAGGAAATTTTTCACCACCACATCCTGATAAACAACCCAAGCCACATATTCCCAACACAAGAGCAATGGCACGTTTCATTGAAAGCTCCATAGTGAATCACTTTGAATTGCCGGAAAAATGCATCAACTCAGTCGCCCCCAAGGATAAACACCATGCCGGTGACTGGGTTGACGCGAAACACACAGTGACCGAGGGGTTACGGTATTGAATCCGATTCCCCGCCATTGATGGAACCAAGTGCTCCCCAGACTCCAAAAGGACTGGCACCGCTCGGCTGAATTTTTCCATCAGAGTTTTGACCATCTGTACCTGCCCTGGCACAATTGATTGTGCTTGAAACAAATTGAACAGAAGCATCGCCAATCGACACATTTACGCCACTGGTATGATTACTTGAGGCGGAATAATAGCCACCGGCCCAACCGGTATTTGGAAGTCCTTCATTGCATGAAGGAGAGTTGGGTGGAAGAATCGTTTGGAAACAGAGTATGTGTGGACGACCGTCGGCCCAAGAAATACCTCTTGTTTGTGAAATCGCGTTTCCGGCAAATGAGGAGTTTGAGCCAGGCTCACGTGGTATGCCTGCACAAACCGAAGGAGGACAGGCACCATCTTGACCACCGGAAGGCACAGCGGCGATATTGCCCTTGATCGATTTGCCTCCGGCCACAGTTCCGCGGACTGCTTCCGACAACATGATCGTATTGGAAGTTCCGTCAGACATGGCCGCAATTGAACGGTATATCGGACGCATTGATGAAATAGGACCGGAACCGTCCTCATACGCACAACCACCGCCAAAAAATCCTCGGTTATTCTGACTACTTTCTTTCGCGAACCACCATGGAGCATCCCCGAAGGAAGCCATATAATTGGTCCCGGCAGAACCACGAGGCGTCAGTGAATAAGCGGCTCCATCAGATGGACACCCCAAAGTATTGAGTATTGCACGATATGGTTCAGGGGCGAGAAGACAGTTGGGCCAGCACACAGACTCGTCTTCCGATATTCCTTTTGTACTTGCAGGAGGTGAGTTCGCCGTAATGGTACTGAAAAGTGCCGATTGCTCAAAATAGGGCAGCAACGGGATGTTGAAGCTGGTCATTCCCCAGGATACCCAGTCGGACGGACCACATTTGACCGCCGGAAACGTTTTGTTTGCGTCGTGATACGTGTGTAATGCAAGCCCCAACTGTTTGAGGTTGTTCGAACACTGCATTCTCCGTGCCGCTTCGCGTGCCGCTTGCACGGCGGGAAGCAGCAGGCTGATCAAAATTCCGATGATCGCAATAACCACCAGAAGCTCCACGAGCGTAAAGGCTCGCACTTTACCAAACGATTTTCTCATTCCATTTTCCTTTCAAATGAAATTTCAGATGAAGCAGACGCTTTGTCACGACATAGTGAAACAAAAAACGCGTCCACTCATTTTAGTGAACGCGTTTATCTTATAGCAACCGTATTAAGTTAGTATTAAGTGAATCTTAAGTTTGTGATAAATTCGGGACTTACCGGTAAAAGAAAGATTCTCCCCAGGCGGGTACAATCCACGGGACTTGAACGTTTGCAAATCGCCGGAAAGTTAGCCAGAATGATTCGCGATGGTCAATACTGTGTCCCATTTCGTTTTCATGGCCGGTGATGATGAGTTTCGGCTTGATGCCGTCCACGGACTTTTCGATTTGCGGCATCCAGCATTGAACCAACAAAACATCCACGTTGACTTCGTCGCGAACTTTGGTGATCCAATTCATGTCGGCGTCGTTTGCCTGGTCGCCGGTCTGCATCACCGTAAAGCCTTCAGGAGTTGTGACGGCATAGACGTTATTGATGAGGTCGCCTTGATGTCCCGGAAAGACTTTGACGGTCAACTCCGCATTTCTCGCAGGAATGAAAATCTTTTCCGTGATAACGCTTTCGCCGCGCAAATGCCTGATGTGGGGTGACATGTTTTCCTTTTCCCAAAGGCCGGGAGGTGCGATCACCGTTTTCTTTTGATCGCAAAACAATTGCGCGACCGATTGATCGGCATGGTCGCCGTGTTCATGCGAAATGAACAAAATATCACACTGGCTAACCAGCGTTTCTATGACCGCATCACTCACAAAAGGATTGCGTGGACGACCACCGCGGAAAATATCAAAACCGATCGTAACGGATGGCGTATGGATCACATAACCGTGATTGAACAGCTTGTGAATGACGATTTCGTTTTCCTTCAGCTTCTCGTTTTTAAGTTTTTCCGAAACATGCTGAAAACGTTTGTCAACATAATCCGCCAAAGCTTTTGTGTTATCCAAACGCACATCGTGCAAAAGCGAGTCCAGCGCGAACAAGGCCAATTTGCGTTCGTCACCGGCCATTGCCGAAGGCGGGTACTTGTCAAGAATCGTATCGACCTGTTCAAAAAGCAAGACGGCCTGTTCCTGCAACATGCCGTCCGGGTTATTCCAATACTGCAAAGGTCGTTGACCTTCTTGCGCAAAGAGGGAACCGCCGCCAAAGAGCAGGCAACAAACGAGCGTAAAAGTCCGACAAAGTGATTTTGTATTCATGGGAACTCCAAATGATATTGATGGGGTGAGGGACAAGTGATGTGTGGTGAGGGACTGGATGATTTTTACCATTGTATGTATCTCAACACAAGCCCCCAAGTCGCTATTTTTTGTAATCGGCAACGTTGACCGTCCATTCGCTTCCTTTTTTATCGACAGTCCACGTCAACGGGGTTGTCGTCGTTTTGCTGAGTTCTTTCGATATGGCGGTAGGGACTTCGCCGATCGGTAATGCGTTGATCCTTTTTTGCCTTGCTCTTTCATAAGCATCGAGCGCATCCGGCGGCAATGCCATTCTCTCATCCATCGTCAGGGTATGCTCCAGTTCCGGGTCTTCCGAACCGATCAACAGGACTTTGTACGTTCCTTCCGGAACACCTTTGCCGTAATATCCCGACAGTGTTGTGCGCATATTGGCCACACCACCGTCGTCCGTCATGGCAACCATTGTGTATTTTTGCCTCCCATTGTCCGGCAAAAAATTGACACTCACATTCTTCATCGGTTTGTCGCCATCCATGACGATGACACGGCAGGGCAATAATTTTGCGGGAAAACCATCCGGTCTTTTGTCGCCGCAACCGGCGACGGACAAAATCACCGCAATGGAAATCATCGAAACGTAATATTTCATAGCGTTTTTATTCTCCAATCAAAAGTAATCGAATTGTAAAATTCTTTGCGATCTTTGTTTTTTGTGCGTCTCTGCGATGAATCTCCGCGAGGAATCTCCGCGTGGAATTGCTGCGATATTTGACGATTGTATCGCAACAAAGGTCTTTGACGGCCTCAATTTTTATCCATTTTATTGCATCGCGACTGCCGATTGTAACGGTTGTTAATGATTTGACCGCAACGCAAGTCTCTTCTGCCGCAACGCCATTCCATTTCGCCGTGATTTTCTTCTCGTCGTTCTACTCATGAGTGTTCTTCATTAAGTCTTTTCTTCTCAACGTTCTACTCATGAGTGTTCTCGCTTCAGTCTTTTCTTCTCAACGTTATACTCATGAGTGTTCTTCGTTGAGTCTTTTCTTCTCGCGCTTGAGTCTTTTATCACGGACAGTTGCAACGAAAACAACGATTACGACAAGAAAAACAACGATTTTGCGACTCATAACAAAGATTCCGTGAATCGAAACAACAATTCTGCGACAGAGAACAAAAGACTCCGGGAATTCCGGCAAACGCATGACGTGAAAGGAACGGATGGGTCCAGTTTTTTTTAAGGAATCCGCAAAATCCGTTCCATCGTCGCGATTTGCCCATCCGCGCGATCCGACCGTTCCAGCGCGAAACTTGAAGACGGACCGGTTGTTTGGCCGGAATGCCGACGCAGGGACTCGCAACTCACAACTTGCCTCTCTCATTGGACAACTCAATGAGGAACACTTGTTCATTCTCAGGTATTCCGCCTGCAAGAGACGGGATACCTGAAAGGCTTGGAAGCGTTGTACTCTTGGTGGAAAAATTTAGAGAGCCGATTTGCTTTCCCCGCCGTTAATCGAACCCATCGCCCCCCAGACGCCGAACGGACTTGCACCGGACGTCACTTCCAATTCGCCGTCTGAACCGTATTGCTGGTTTCCGCACTCAATGGTGCTGGAAATGAAATGGACGGAACCGTCCGCCAGAACGGAATTGACGCCACCGGTATGGTTGCTCGATGCGGATACGATTCCCATTCCCTGCCCGGGATTGGCCGCACGATTGGTACTTCCACACGAGGGGGAATTCGGAGGCAAAACCGTCTGAAAGAATGCCACAGAGGGACGACCATCCGCAAAATTATATCCTTTTCCAAAACCAGTGAAAACCTCGAGAGCCGGATCAATTTGCGTGCGACTGGCCGGGTCCGTCGCGGCAAGACAGAGGCCGACGTTTTGAACAGGCGTCAGATACTCATTCGGCGAGAAATTCGGACGCCCCGCTCTCATGATGGTATTGTTGCTGACGGTTCCCGCCTTGACCGTTCGATCGCTGCGATCTCCGCCGACCGTTTCCGAAACCGCAATGGTGTTGGATGTTCCATCAACCATTGAGGCAAAGGTGCGATACGCGGGCTTTGCCTGAGGATTCGTTCCGGCATGAGACATTCCTCCGCCAAAGAAACCGCGAGGACTCCCCCATTGCTCATCGGTGAGGGCAATGGCGTCTCCCGAGGAACCGAGGTAACTGGTTCGTCCGTAATTCAGGTGCCAGGAAGGTGACGCAGCCAAACCATCCGAAGGGCAGGCATAGTAGGTGATGGTTCCCTTGTAATACGGAAGCCCGTCGCCGGAAGGCGAAAGCCAACTCCAGCACTGACGCCAGTTATCGGCAACCACTCCCTCATAACGGGCGGTTTGTTCCACAAAGGGAAGGATACTCACGAGAAAATTAACGGCGGCGTAACCGTAACCGTCCGTATAAGGACCACCGGGAGTTTCCCGCGGTCCGGTTCGCGTGGGTGGAAACAATTTGTTGGCATCGGCATAGTTGTGACAGGCCAAACCGATTTGCTTGAGATTGTTGGTGCATTGCATTCTTCGTGCCGCTTCGCGTGCCGCTTGAACGGCGGGGAGCAGCAGGCTGATCAAAATTCCGATGATCGCGATGACCACCAGAAGCTCCACGAGCGTAAATCCTGATTGTTTGATTGTACTGTCTTTCATGTTTTTTCCTTTGTGAAAAAGAATGTTGTGAAACAATTTATCGTAAATTGGTATTGTGCATGGAAACAGGATGACGTCTTTACCCCAGCGCGATTTCGAGCGGTTGATTCATACCGACAAGCCAGTTGCCGACGGTGAGCTTATTCAAGCTCTCGTTTCGGTAAATACTTGTTTTCCCCTGTGCGGGCAGTTCGCGCATGTTTCCGCCGGCTTGAACAAAGCACGGAATGTCGCTTTTGTTCGTCAGTTCCAAAATGCCGGGTTTCACTGTGATCGCAACACAGGCGGCAAACAGTTTTTCGAGCCATTCGCGACTTCCGAGCACTATTCCCGCTGCAAAAGCAATGATACGTTTGGCGAAAAACGCTTCACGGACGGAATCGTAAGAGCGTTCTTTTGCAAGAATCAAGGTCATGGGACGCAACGGGTTCTGGTATCCATATTGACTCCAATCCGTCGGATGGATGTCGCTCACGGCAATCCTCGCAAGGTTTCTTTCCTCGCACCATTGCGAAACGATCGGATAATACGTGAAACCATTGAATATTTCGACGCCGTGCAGGTGGCCTTTTTGACAGGCCTCTTCATGCTCGTCCATGAAACGCATCGGCTCGCCCGCCGGAGTGGGATGATTCCAATGAACGAAACCGCCCTGGTCGGACGCGACGGCAAGCATTTGCCTCCAATCGTCCACAACTGCGGCAATCGGATTGGCGTCTTCGATAAAATATGCGTTGAAATGCCCCGGCACGACCGTTTTCGTGATTTCCGTCCCACGCACTAAAATCAGGTTCTGCTTTTCCGCTTCCGGTTTGGCAAGGTTATACGCAATATTGTGATCGTCGTTTTTATCAAGCAGCTTGATGCTGTTGATTTTGTCGCCGCCAAAAGAGTCATGGCAACTGCCGAAATGCGGACGGTATTCTATGTGGTCGGTGATAGAAATCACGTCAAGCCCGTTATCAACGGCTTCCAGAACCCGGTCTCTGGGCATCGTGTTTCCATCGGAAAAAACGGTGTGGATATGAAAGTCTCCTTTCAAAACCTTGTATTCACCGACATCGGGAATGGTAATTTTACGTGGGGGAAGGTTGGGGCGTCTGATTTGCAGATTGGAAACGGTAAATGCACCGTCGGAAGGTTCCATAACGGGCATCGGCGACGGTTCGTTTTGCCCTAATGCAAACGTAATCGGCGTAGTGGCTGCTGCTCCGAACAGAGCCAATTGTTTCAAAAAATGACGTCGATCTGACATAGTGATTTTCCTTTCGGGATTATGGTTGACTTAGGAATAAGGACAGCCGACATATTCACGGCGGGGTTTGTCCGCATCAGGATGGAATCCATGTCGGCTGTGTCAATTAACACAACACTGTATCTATCACCAATATTTGGCAATATCAATCTCGGCAGTCGCGCCGGATTTTTCCGCAACGGTCAATTCGACCGGACTGCTGGTCGATCGCGTCAACACGAGGGGAAGCGACTGGTTTTCCTTCAAAAACGCGCTTAATTTGGCATGTCTTGCCGCAGCCGCAGCGGGGTTGTCCTGATCTTCTTCCTGCGGTTCCAATTCCGGCGGAACAATCACCGGTTTGACCAGCACGACAGCATAAGTACCGGGAGGTGCGCCTTTCCTGGTATGTTCGTTGCGACTTGACTCGATTTTCGCCACACCTTTGGCATCCGTCAGGCCGGTGCAGACAAAAAATCCTGAAGCACCGCCTTTGCTGTTGAGAGCCACGGCCACTCCTTCCAAAGGTTGCGAGTTATCCGTCACGGTGATCGTCACCGGGGCGAGATTCTTCAATTCCTCGGGAACTGCCGTATTGCACCCGCAACATAACAACAATGTTGAAACGAGTGATAATGTTGATAGCAAAATTCGCATCATGATCGGCTCCTGATGACGGGTTTATAAAGAGACCGATTCACCGCCGTTTCGGGAACCAGCCGCTCCCCAAATTCCGAACGGAGACGGTCCACTCGGGGATCGGGGCACCGGAAACGAAATGTTGCTCTGCGGCCCGGAGTCAACGGTTTCCGAAACAAAAGTCACGGAGCCGTCCATCATGGCAACATTGACGCCACCGGTATGAAAACTGCTTGAGGTGATCAAGACATTCCACGGATCATCTCTGTTGTAACAGGAAGGCGAGTTCGGCGGCAACACCGTGGAGCAAACGACGTGATAGAAGGTACTTCCCCAAAACCAACCATATCGATAGCCGGTTGCATCGGTGATTCCGTCTTCACCGATTCTGTATTCCCCGTTTCTGGCGGAACGGGCACAAATGGTACGGTCGAGTAAACCACCTTGCCCCGGGCCTTCCCATCCTCCGACTCCTCCGGTGACATACGAGGCATACTGAACTTTGACACTTCTGGAGTTTGCGCCGAAATCGTCCACGGCTCTTTCAAGGAAACAGATTGTATTACTCAAACCGTCTTTGACTCCGCCGAGATTAATCCAGGCCTGGTAAAGAAACGGTCCGCGAATTTGTCCGTTATAATTCCCGCCGTATCCCCCGGCATTGTCTCCATAATTAAACCGATAGCAGGTGAAGCCGGTATGGTCGTCGGGTTTGCTGACGCCGTTGGACGGACAAATAAACGCGACCGGTTGTGCGGCCAGAGGATTGTTTGCGCCTCCTTCCGATGCGGGAATGGTATGGGCCGTGTATGTCCTGAAAATGACTCTTTCGCCCATAAAGCGGTCGTATAACGATGTCTGTTCAAAGTAGGGGAGCAGTGCGATAAAACCGCTCCAACGGCTGTTATTATCGGCGGCAGCAAGATTTTGAGCACCAAATGCCCAATTGGCATAAGCGGGCAACGATTTGGTCGAATCCGCGTAATTATGGATTGCGAGTCCAAGTTGTTTCAAATTATTGGAACACTGCAATCTCCTTGCCGCTTCTCTCGCCGATTGTACTGCCGGAAGTAGCAGGCTGATCAAAATTCCGATGATCGCAATGACCACCAGAAGCTCGACAAGCGTAAATCCTGATTGTTTGTTTTTTAAGGTTTTCATGTTCTTTCTCCTTTGGGAAAAAATGGGTTATTGCAGAATCAATTCCGGTTCCCAGGTCATGCTTTCGCATAACAAACAGGTTGATTCCACATAGGTTTTGTCAAAGCATTCACAACAAATACAATACCCGCACTCGTGGCATTGAACGATTGCCATGGTGAACGCTCCGCAGTTTTCACATTCGTACATGATTTTTCTTTCTTGCGTATGGATTGGGTAAGTCATGCAAACAATGCAATAATAACCGCCAGTGCCAT
>Ga0082212_10009832_pt1 | contig 12300 bp, 10 predicted proteins | sample TergutNt197P3_FD_71548 | JGI IMG/M metagenome (GOLD analysis project Ga0082212, IMG submission 71548) | Neocapritermes taracua P3 segment gut microbial communities from Petit-Saut dam, French Guiana - Nt197 P3 | ecosystem: Host-associated > Arthropoda: Insects > Digestive system > Gut ... | reverse complement strand
ATTCGGCTATCAGTGGCAATCCTGCATGACCTTCCTGCACAATGGAGTTGGTCAGTAAAATACTGAATGGTATCGCTCCGTTGACGAACAGGGTGATGAACACAATATGCGGGCCTGATTCGGGAATCAACCCGATCAATATCGCTAAAAGCATGATGTATAAATGGTTTCCCCGAACCCATTCATCTATGTCAAAGAAATATTCGCCCGCCTGTAATATGGCAAGCACGCCCAGCGTCCACAGGAATATGCGCGGGAGATGTTTCCTGATGATATGCCCCCAAAGATGCTCCTGCAAAAAATGCTCCTGTACTGTGGCAATGATAAATAAAGCTATCAGACTGACCGCTACAAACAGGATGTTCAGCCAACGTTCCTGAAGCAAAATACCTGAAATGTCGCCATGAAGACGTTCGTGATGAGGTTCGTCGCGTACCATGACGTCTGCCACATGATCGTGTACATCGTCCGGCCCGTGCGAATGTTCGAACCATCCCAACAGAATGGCTACCATCACTAAAATAATGCCTGTAATCAGGATGGCTCGCTGAAAGGATATATGCTTTAAATTGTGACGCCAATTTCCCGTCACGTCAGCATGTGCATGTTCGTTATCCGCACGGTGGATGGCAAAATGTTCAGGATCGAACGGCGTTGGGAATTTCTTAACGAAAATGTTGACCATAAGTCCTGTAACGATAGCGATGAGAAAGATAATCACCGACAGCAGTATGGCCGTTTCGGGAGCTACGGCAAACAATATAAAAACCTCGTCGCCAAAGGTAGCGATCATACAGGCAACCAGCGCACCGAAATTGACAATGCCATGCGTGAACAGCGAAACAACTGCAAAGCCGCCCAAACAACCCGGAATAACTCCAAGAAAAGCGGTAATCAGTACCTGTTTCAACCGCGAACCCTGAAGACTCCGGCTCCAATTGCCTTTGGATACTACGTTAATGTATTCGATCAACAACATCATCACCAGCACAAAAGAGGTGATCATGAGGGTGTTTTGGATAATGGAAGAAATCATTTTTTTAATTTTACTCGCTTTTCATCACCTCCGCAGGATTCCGGTTTGCCGCCCTGTTCGTCTGGTAAATCAGCGTCAGCAACGAAATGCCTGCTGTTACGGTTACGGCTACTGCAAACAACCACCACGAAACCGGAGCTTTGTTGGCAAAATCTTCTAAGTAGCGATTGATGGCAAACATGGCAACAGGCGCGGCAATGACAAAAGCAACGACCAGCGACCAAAAATATTTTTTCAACAGTAATTTGATAATATCGTAAACCGATGCGCCATGTACCTTGCGGATAGCGATTTCCCTGCGGCGATGCTGAATATCGAACAGCGACATGCTGAACAAACCCAAGGCGGATATGAAAATGGCAATAAATGTAAAAATCGAATAAATGGTTGCAATCTTCTTGTCCTCCCTGTACATTTCGCGGATTTCATCATCTACGAAAGAATAAGAAAACTCGCCGCCTACCGTTTCGTCATGCAGGTTTTGTAAAAACGCAATGGCTTCCTGCGTTCGTCCGGGAACAATTGAGGCGACGAGCGGATTAGATCGCATCCCTTGAGAATAATAAAAGGCTATCGGGTCAGATTTTTGCGAAAGGTGCAAATAATCAAAATCCTTCACCACTCCTACAATCCGGTATGGCGGATTAGTCTGCATTTCTTCCTGTGGTCGTAATGAAGACATCCATATTCTTCTTTCGGGTTGAAGCATAGCGTTGTTAAAATCGGTTATTCCATAAAGTTTTAAAACCACTTCGCTAACTATAAGATTGTAACTGTAAAAATCATCTGTAGCATCATCCCAAAGCCGTCCTTCTTTCAATTGAATATCAAATAGTTTGAACCAACCCTCGTCGGCGCCGGTGAGGTGGATATTCTTATTTTCACCATCGGGAAGTTTGAAAGCAAACCCTCCTTTCCTAAATTCATTCGGACTGCTTCCATAAGTCCAATGGGTAAACAGCGGGCAGGCATTCATTTTCTGTACAATTTCGTCGGCAATTCGTTCTTCCCTGTCACGGTTCATTTGCCATTCTTCCCTGTTTCTTATCTGTGCAAGACGTGATTGGTCTTTTAGAAACTGAACTTTGACAATGTCCTTTGTCCGGTAACCGGGTTCGGCATTCAGCATGAACTGAAGTTGTTTGATGAAAAACAACGATACGACTATCATAACAATGGTAATGACGTACTGAAATGACAGAAAAATTTGCCGTAAACTTCCGGTAGTCCGTATTTTGTCAAAATTCTGCATCGAATTGACAGCCGTAGAATATTGGTATCGAAAGAAAGGATACAGGATAGTGAAAAGCGGCAGTACGAGCAAAACAGCGAATGACAGAAATATGTCGAAACGGATATTGAAAATCAGGTCGAGTTGCAGCACATTGGCGATCAGCGGATGCGCCACACGCGCAAACAGAAAGGCTGAAATAAGCGCTATGCCTGTCATCAATAAACTTTCAACCAATAGTTGTATGAAAATATTAGAACCACCGGCGCCAAAAACTTTTTTGATACCCAGTTCTCTTCCCCTGCGAAGAATAACCACCGTGTATATGTTGATATAACTGACCATGCCAACCAGCAATATCAATGCGCCAACCGCCATCAATATGCTTACATAACTGTAATTTCCCCGTTTGAATACATAATCTCCACCTATGCTTTTATCGAAATACACTTTCGACAAGGGAAATAATTGAAAACGAATTTGTTCGGTTTCACTCCAACCGGGCATGTCGAAAAACGCTTCATACTGTTTGTTGATAGCCCGATAATCAACGTTCGGATGCAGCAACACTAACGTTTGCGGCGATCTAAGCGAACTGAAATTTGAATAATATGAAACAACCACATCGAAAGAGAGCGTTGATTTTGTGGATGTTTGTCCTATAATACCTGTGATGGTAATCATTTCGCCGGTTGAGTGTCGAAATATTTGCCCGACAGGATTTTCGTTTCCGAATAGTTTTTGAGCGAAATTTTTAGTAATCAAAGCATTGTTGGGTTCAGATAATTTTTCTACACCCAAAATGATTGGATAACCGGTTATTTTCAGAAAATTGCTGTCTGTAGCCAATACTGTTGCATTGTATTTCCGGTTGTCCAAATCCATTTCATCGTCTTTGAACAAAACAATGTGGGAAAATCTTTCCACGCCCGGATGTTCTGTCAGGTCAACAAATGTTTTTGTTCTGTTCATGTTTCTTATCCACCAAAAACTAACGTCTCCGGGACTTCTGCTATTCTCTCGCGTGGTCACAAAAACCCGGTCGAGATTTTTATTGAACCTATCAACAGTAAATTCCCCGTGTACATAGCGGAAAATGGTAATGACGCACGCCAGACTGAGCGCCATCCCCAGTATGTTGATACCTGAATACATCCTGAAACGCAGGATGGAACGAAATGCCAATCTTATTACTTTCATACAAGACAAAAGTACAAATGAATTTTCAGAACTGCAAAATTTTGGCTTAGATATAAAAGGAGGTGCGAAACATTAGTTTTTAATTGTTTCGCATCAGGCCGACATATCGCTGCTGCACCGTGCCGATGATGTGCTCCCACGAATTGGCAACGGTTTTGGATGCGATGTGTCCAACGTTTTTCAATAATTGCCGATTGTTGAGAATTTGCCGGATTTTGGCTGCTAATGCTTCTTTGCTGTTCTGTGTCAGAAAGCCGTTCACGCCGTCGCAGATAATTTCGGCGGCTGTTGCGCCTTCCACCAGTAACGAGGGCGTACTCATGGCGGCGGCTTCGCGAACTACTAACGGTGCGTTGTCATACAGCGATGGAAACAGAAACAGGTCGGCTGCCGCGTAATAGTGCATCAACAACTGCCGGTCGTGGATGGTTCCCGTGAAATGCACTTTTTCGGCAATACCCAGTCGGGCGGATAACAGTTCGAGTTGCTGGGCGGCATAACCCTGTCCTACGAAATACGCGGTAAAATTCATTTCATGCAAAGCGCCAAGCGTTTCCAAAATCAGTTTCAGGTTCTTTTCCAAAATCATTTGCCCGACAAACAGGAAAATCGTTTCGTCTTCTTCGTGTCCGATCCTCTTTCGGGATAAACGCCGCATGGCGACTGCGTTCATTTCATCCTGTACGAAATCCGTTCCGTTCTCCACAACCGTCAGTTTTCCTCTGTAGCCATATTCTCGGAGCGTTTCCTCAACGGCAGGCTGCGGTATCCAAACCTCGTCCACCGCCGTATAGAACTCCACTACCCGCTGAAGCATCATCTTTACCAATGCGGGGTTGCCCACCGCCCTTGCGAAATCCTCGCGGTATTTTGAGTGAAAGGTCGCCACGACGGGAATACCTCTGCGGCGAGCCAGCCATAAAGCATGACGACCTGCCGAAAACGGCGAATGGCAGTGCAGCAGGTTGAAAGGAATATGGCGCAGTTGTTTGTTCAATTTCGCATCAAGCCATGGAAATCCTGCACGATAGGGCGGTCGTCCCGGAACAGGCGCCGATGCGTAACGCAACACCGGAAACTCCTCCCTGTCGGCGTATCCGGGGTAGGCAGGCGTAACCATGTACGTGTCGCCCATCATGCGGTTGAGCCAAAGGGCATAGTTACGCACGGTAAGCGATACGCCGTCCATAATGGGCGGGAAACATTCATTGAACTGTCCAATGATATATTTCATTTTTGATTTTTGATTGAAGATTTTTAATTGACAAAAGTATATCGCATGTATGAAATAAACGTTAATAAAAAAATAAGATTTGGTTAAGATTTGGTTGCGATTTTGTTACGAAAATGATAATATATGCAAAAAAAAATCCCCCACAGTTTGATGTCCGCAGGGAATTTTTTAATTTTTTATTTGATTACCTGATCCTGTTTTCTCAACGTTTTCCGTCCGTTTATCTTTTCCCAACGGCGTTCCGATATACCTTTTCGCCTGTATGGTTCACAAAACAGAACCGCACACTGTCCGCCGAAACCGTAAACACCGAATAACCCGGATCGGGGTTGCAAAAAATGGTACCCTCAATTTCCTTTACCGGACGTGATTGCGACGCCGACGAATTGACTACGTAATGCACTTTACTGCCTTCGGGTTTGATATGCTGAAAGTTGTGGATATGTCCGCAAATGTAAAAATCCGCCCCGCGATTTTCTAAAATTTTGCCGACACGTTCCTGCATGTCGGTTCTTTCGCTTTCTGTCTTGTTGGTTTCCGCGTAAACGGGATGATGTCCGATCACGATTTTCCAGCGGTCGTTCGAGGCGACAAGCGTACTGTCAAGCCAGTGAAGTTGCCGCTCCATGCTTTGTTCGTCTATGTCGGAACATTCATCGCGCTCAAGTATGCGGTATTTGTCAATTAACGGAGTGGTATCCATAAATACAAACAGCGCTTTTTTCTTTCTGCCGACAGGTTGTTCCATTGAGTAATAACGTGCGGGAGCATTCCAACGCCCGCTGACATTAGAATAATCGAGGATTGCCGGTACGCTGCCGTGATACTCGTGATTTCCCGAAACCACATACCAAGGAATAGAATGCAGCGACGAAGCGGTATAAACATCTTCGACTTTCAGTTTCCATTCTTCGTCATCTGTGCTTTGAACGCCGTTGTCGTGGATAGGATCGCCGGCTATTGCCAGAAAATCAATTTTGTTTTCTTCGGCAAAACGCCCCATAAGGTCGGCAATGTTTTTTTGTTCCGAAACTCCGCGCCGTCCCATGTCCGATGCCACGATGAAAGTGATATTCTGATGTTCCTGCTTGCATCCACCAAGAAAAATTGCAAGAAGCAAAAGATAAAAAAATATTTTTTTCATTTTTTATTCACTTATTTTTCCGTCAATATTTTTTCAAAATCCGCCGCCGTCAAAATTGCCGTTGTTCCAAATGGATGAAGCGTTAACAAATCTTTATCGCCGGTTACCAAATAATCCGCTTTTGATACAGAAATCAAATCCAGCAAAAAATTATCTTTAGGATCTCTATTGATAAAATGATGAGGCGATATTTCATATTTTTCCGCAATTGTTTCCAAAAAACAAATCAACTCCAAAACCTTTGTCTCGGAAAAATATTTTCTTAAATACGCTCTTTTTGTTACTTCTTTGATTTCCTCAATAAGTTGCCCGGTGGTAACGATGATAACCTGACGATTGGATATATATTTTTCAACAACGGACAATCTTTTTCCAATCAGAAAACTAATCCAGATATTGGTGTCAAAAACAACTCTGATTTTCAGGTTTCGCGCGTTCATATATCTGTTGGCGTACAATTTCGACTTCCTTGTCTATTTCGTCTAAACATAATTCATCTGTACGAAATGCTTTCAATAACGACGACAATTGGGAACCGATACTTTCCTTTTCAAGTTCTTCGGTCAATCTGATTTTCTGCAGTCGCGGCATTTTTTTTACCAGCGACAGAATTTGATCATAAGATATATCTACGACGGCTTCCATAAATAACGTTCATTAATTGACGGCAAAGATATACGTTTTTTGATTTGAAAAAAAACCTGCCCCGCAAATATACGAAGCAGGTTTCAAAACTCTGAAAAAATCTTAACTCTTAATTCTTAATTTTTAATTGTCTTACTTCGTTCCAAATGCGCCAAAACGTGCTGCCGGAGCGGGGCTTTTGTATTCCTTGCCTCCAACGGTCAAACCCGTTGTTACGAAGAAACCTGTCCATACGCCTGAAAAATCGCTTCGTGAGCCTGTCAGCGCGGGCGAACCTGCTTTCAGATGAAAATCCCAGGCATCGCTGTATTCGTATTGGTTCAGAGGAACGGTGTTGAAGCCGTAGTTTTCAAACATCGGGTCAAGGTTGCCGGCTGAAGCGCTGATTTTCCCGTTGGCATCCACACCCTCTTTGTAATTACTGTTAGCCTGCATCAACGTCTCATAACAGTTCTTTCCGCCATCCTGCGCTACAGTGCTTGCCTGCGTACCGGCACAATAGTAATTGTAATCAACGACGCTTGCCGGGTTGCAATCCAGATACATAGACCTGTACTTGCAATTAACCATCAGGTTGTTGAAAACGGATGCAAGACAATCTTTTTCGACGTAGATACCGCCGCCCTTAACGCCATCGCGACGCCAGCCGGCGTTGATCATCGTGTTGTTGTAGCAGCGGAAAACAGCATCAGGTCTTGCCGGACCGCTTTGCGATGATGAAAGTTTGAAGCCGTTGGTGTTGGGCGCGAAAATAACGTTGAAACAAAAATCGGCTTTACATCCCGATTTCGGCGCAAAATTATCGCCGCCTGTTTCGCCGCCGGCAATCATATAGTTGTTGGCTATCAAATAATTGCCGCCCCAAAGGTAGAAATGATTGTCAACGGAATAGCGCAGTACGGAGTTGGTAATGACATACTTGCCGTTTACATTTCCGCCAAGAAAAGTATGCATCGCTTCGCCTGCCGCTACTTTATATTCGTAGCCCAGCGCAGGCGAACCCGAACGGATTGTACCGCCCGTGTATTCGATAATGGCATGGTCAATAACCGCTTCAGCGCTGTTGTTGCCGAAAACAATACCGCCCCAGATACCTGCAAACCTGTTGGCTGCGGTGCGTTTTTGAGCGTCAACCGTGAAAAGAACGGGATTTTCTTCTGTTCCTTTGCAATACAGGCTGCCTTCCACAATCAATAATATTGCATCGGCGGCTTCGGCGAAAATGATTTCGCAGCCTTCCTCAACAGTCAGCGATTTGCCGGAAGGAACCTTAACATCGGCGGTAACATTGATTACCGTTCCCATCGTCCATGTACCTTCCACGTCGCCCGATTTCGTAACCACCTGTCCCGACATAACTCTTACGTTACATTCCTGAACAAGCGTTGCATCGGCTTTCGACTTTGCGGTAATCGTCGCATAGCCTGTACCGGCAGCCGTAATGACGCCATCGGCAACCGTTGCCACTGCCGGCGCCGACGTGCTCCATTCAAGTTCCTTATTATCGGCGTCAGCCGGAACAAACGCAGGAACTAACGTAGATGTCTGACTGCCGCCTTCCAGCGTCAAAAAGACCGAATTTTCCGAAAGAGTAAAACCCGCTAAAGGAACAGGGTCTTTCTTGTCGTCGCAACTTGTTATTACCGCTGCTACAGCGATAACTAACGGAATAAAAACTTTTTTCATTTTAGATAAAAAATTAATGATATTAAAATATTTGATTGAAAAAATAAATTTCCGCTGCAAAAGTATCATCCTAATATTACTTAATTGTTAAGAAAATGATAAGATTTGGTTAAGATTTGCTCTGATACAAAATTTTTCACGTACATTTGCGAAAAAATAACAGTAATAGGGTTATGTTAAGTAAATCATATCAAGATGAGGATTTTGCTGTCGAGAATACAGAGACTTCCATTGGACTAAATCCGGCGCAAATTCATTTTTTGCAGATACTTTCACATATAAAAACAGACGAAGCGCTGTTGAATTTAAAACGTTTGGTACGGGATTTTTATGCGCAACAATTGCAAAAAGAAGCCGATAAGTATTGGGAAGAAGGTAAAATAGGCGACCATTTGTTAAACGAACATCTTCGCACCCCATATCAATGAAAAATGTTGTTTTTGCACATCCCGCTTTCAGATTTAATCTTATTGCCGCCGACCCTGACGACAATAAGTTTGTAGATTGCGCCATTGTGGCAAATGCCGATTACATTGTTTCGCAGGACAAGCATTTCGATATTCTGAAAAAGATTGATTTTCCAAAAGTTAATATTATTCGAATAGAAGAATTTGCGAGAATAGTTAACGCTTCGGTTTGAGCGGCATTTTTTCAAAACCTGTATTTCAGCCCCAGTGTAACATTCTGCCAGTATTGTTCCCTTCTGTCCAGCAAAGCGCCATGGTGCAGCGCTGAACGCGGGTCGCGCAATTCGTTCTGCCGGTTAAGTTTGACATACTGCGTCATCCGCGAGTTCAGCAAATTGGATGCTTTCGCGAAAACCGTTACGCCGCCTTTGAACCTTTTCTCTATCGAAGCATCCATCGGGATATACGCCGACTGATACGTGTCGTCGTTGACGAACAGCGAAACAACCGTCAGTCGGTCGCTGGTATATGAAACCGACAGTTGCGCGTCCCAGCCACGGCGCGGCGCATGAAGCAGCAGCGACAGATTGGCAACGTGCGCCGCCTGTCCGAACAGCGGACGGGTCTGATTGACGTGAATTACCTTGGAATTGCGGTCGGGGTCGTCCAATTCGGGAACACGCTTGTTTTTGACGGTCGTTATCTGCGATTGCGTGAACGTGTAGTTTGCCTTAACGCCAAACCAGTTGAAATATTTGATGTAATCAACCTCCATGCCGTAATTGTACGCCGTTCCGTTGTTGACGGGCTTGTAATACGTTGCGCCTTCGAGCACAAATCCGTATTCAATCGGGTCTTTGATGTTTTTGTAAAACAGTCCGACCATAATTTGCTCGGACGGACGCGGAAAAATCTCATACCGCAAATCTACATTTTGGGCGACGCCGCGCCGCAAATCGGGATTTCCACGCTCCGTATAATCTTCAAAAACCATTTGATAAGGCAGTATCTCGAAAAAACTCGGACGGTTGATTGCCTTGTAATACGACAGCCGCAGGTTAGCGTTCGCATGGACGCCGTATTTGATGTGTACGCCCGGCAGCCAGTCGCCGTATTCCTGCCGGCTTTCGTTTTCAGCCCAGGGCGATGTATATTTCAGTCTGTAACCCTGTTCGGTGTTTTCGTAACGCAATCCGGCAACGATTTGCAAACGCTCGACGGTCAGTTTTGAACTGATGTACGTTCCCCAAATACGTTCCGTAGCGTTGTTGTTCAGCGGGTTTAGCGGATCAACGCCGTCAAATTCAAATGCGATCTCGTCGTAATTATTCCAGTCTTCGCCATGTACAATATCGCGCTGCCGGTCAATCGCTTTCGAGGGGTCGAAAGGGCGGAACGTATAAATGTCGAAATAACCCTCTCTTTTTTTATCCCGAAACATTCCTCCTGTGGAAAGGTCAAGGGTTGAATTGCCCATTTTTTGCGTGAAAATCAGGTTCATGTAACCCGCCATGTCCTTGTCGGAATTTTTTTCCCAACGGCGTGTTGCGCCCCCGTTTCGCGCTACGGTTTTGTATCCGGGCAACGCCTCGATGACTGTAATGGTAACGTTATCGGGCGTTTCGTTGAAAGCGTTTCCGTAATTCAGCGACCAGTCCAATCGTAGGGGCGGGTGTATTTCGTGCATTCCTTTCAGCGTTGTATTATAAATTTTCTGATGATTGTAACGCATCCTGACGGTATGATTTTTCGTGGAACAGGCGTCTCTTACCTGCATCGTTCCGAAATCCATATATGCGTTGTACCATACGATTTTATGTCCGGGAGCGATACTGAAATCCAGTTTGGCGTGCGTTCCCAGACGGTTTTGCTGCGTTGAAAAATAGCGGTGGTTGATGGTCTGTTTTTCCGTTTCCACGTCGAAAGTTGAGGAATAAATATCGCTTGCGGTTCCGCGCCGCACATCGGCATAACTTCCTGCCAGCATAATTCCGATCTTTTGTCCGAAAAACCTTTTACCATAAGAAAAACCTCCCGAAATATTCGGTTGCGCCCGCCGCTCGTTCAGATGCAGATTGGCGGTTGTGAAATCGCGCATCTTTACAATGGTTTCGTAACCCAAACCGTATTTCATCAGCGGCGATTTTTTGTCAATCGCCCTGTAATCGAAACTTTGAAAATCGCGGTTGAAAAACATGGAATTGTAGCCGGTGGAAAGGTTTGCGGTAAACTGTGCGGTAGTTGGCGCATCCTTCATGACCATATTGATAGCCCCGCCGATACCGTCGCCTTCCATATCTGCGGTCAAAGCCTTCGTAACTTCTAACCTGTCCAACAGTTCCGAAGGAAAAATATCGAGCGGAACGAAACGGTTTTTATTGTCGGGACTTGGAATTTTTACGCCGTTTACCAGCGTATAATTGTATCGTTTGTCCATCCCGCGTAAAAGCGCATACTGTCCCTCGCCGCTACTGTTGCGCTCAACGGTAACGCCCGAAACGCGCGAAATCACATTCCCGACGGTCATATCGGGCGAAATTTCAATACTCCGTGCGCTGACCACATTGACCACATTCATGGAAAACTTCTCGATGGCGCGGGCGCTGTTGTCCGTCCGTCCGCCGGTTTCGCCGATAATGACTACTTCGTTTATGGTCAATTGACTTTCTTCCAGCCTGATCATCACAGGCACGGCGTTTTCAACAACTATTTCCTGCGATGCGTAACCCACAAAAGATACGACAATCGTTACCGGAAATTTAGCGTTGCCCGTTATGGAAAAAGAACCGTCAAGCCCGCTGATAACGCCTTTTGCGGGCTGTTCCCCAAGAACAACAGTAGCGCCGGTAATGTCCTCGCCGGTATGCGCATCCTGCACCCTGCCGCGAATGGTTTGCGCTGACGTCCCTGCCGCAAATGACAGGAAAACGATGAAGAAAATAAACCTCATTTTTGTCTGAATTAATATTCGAGACAAAAATATATCGCGTATGTTAAGTGAATGTTAAGAAAATGATAAGATTTGGTTAAGATTTGATGTGAAACTTAACCAAATCTTAAGACGTCTGTCGTTCCGAATGAAATGAGGAACCTGACGCAGTGAGGAATCTCACAAAACGACAATTTGGATTGCAGCAAAAATATTTTTCATCTGACTGTTGCTTTTCATGGGAAAAATCTTGTCGTTACTGCCGATGATACCTCCATATTTTTCAAATAATTGCAATGGAACCTCCAATAAAGGCATATTCGACACATTGCCGGTCTTTTGTCTGTTGACGTCTAACCAAATCAAACCATCTTCATCCATTTTTATTTGCCTGCCGGTCAGATGACAAAGGTCTATATAACCCATTTTACCCCCTAATTTCAGTGCTATACATCTAATTATAAGCAAGATAAATTGAATTTTTCCGTTTTTTGTAGCAACATAAATATTTTTAGAAATCCGTATAGTTCTAATATTCAATTATTTAAAATTTTTAATATTATTTTGTAATGTAAAAAAAAAATGTATCTTTGCACAGCAAAGCAAAACTTCAAAATCGCTATGAGTTTGAAAATGAGAATGATTCTGAGGTTTGTAGCAACTGAATGACCAAAATTATTTTGTCATCTTGTTGGTTTACAGCATTAATCAAAAGTAAAATGGGTTGATACCTCCGGCGCCGGTTCGGTCACCAGCGCATTTCTTTGAGGTAAATCTTTACCAGAATG
>Ga0082212_10009831_pt1 | contig 12300 bp, 9 predicted proteins | sample TergutNt197P3_FD_71548 | JGI IMG/M metagenome (GOLD analysis project Ga0082212, IMG submission 71548) | Neocapritermes taracua P3 segment gut microbial communities from Petit-Saut dam, French Guiana - Nt197 P3 | ecosystem: Host-associated > Arthropoda: Insects > Digestive system > Gut ... | reverse complement strand
AACCCCCCCGCGTAGCCCGTAGGGGCGGTCGGTTTGGTAAAAAACAGGATATATTGCAAAAAATCCCCGCCGGTGTAGCCGTTATGGAACCGTTCAGCGAAATACGTCTGCGCGGGGATCAGAAGCAGTATCCCCGCGATCAAAGGGATGAGGAGCTTTGAAACCCTTTCCCTGGCAAACTCGCCGGCGCTTCTCTTTTTCAGCGCGTAGGCAGTGCTGGCGCCTGCGATAGCAAAGAGGAGCGGCATGAACCATGGCCAGGTCGCAATAATGAACGTAGTCGTTGCCTTGATATCCGCCCCTTTGACGTAGAAATTCTCCCCGAACGAATTGTAGACCATGAAGATATGGTACGGGAACAGCATAAGCACGCACATCCAGCGCAGGTTGTCGATATGGTTTTTCCTCATGTTATGCGAGCCGGCCGTCTCTGAGCCTGATGACGCGGCCTCCGTACCGGGCAGCCTCCTCCGCGTGCGTGACCATCAGGACTGTGATGCCGTATTTCTTGTTCAGCCTGCTCAAAAGCTCCAGCACTTCCTTCCCGTTCTGGCTGTCAAGGTTCCCGGTCGGTTCGTCCGCGAACAATACCTTCGGGCGGTTGACCAGGGCGCGGGCGATGGCTGTGCGTTGCTGCTGGCCGCCGGACAGTTCCATCGGCCGGTGCTTCCGGTGCTCATGCAATCCTACCGCTTTCAGCAGCCCTTCCGCAAGCTCCGCCATATCCTTTCGCTTTTTGCCGGCCAGAAGCGCGGGGACCAGGATGTTTTCCTCTACCGTCAGGTTGTCAATCAGATTGTACGCCTGGAACACAAACCCTATTTCATCCCGGCGCATGGCGCTTTCTTCCGCGTCACCCATCTTCCCCGTCTCTTTGCCGCAAACCCGGACAGTTCCGGAGTCGGCCTTGTCAAGCCCGCCCAGGATATAGAGCAGCGTGCTCTTCCCCGAGCCCGACGGCCCCATCAATGAGACGAACTCACCCTCGTGGATCGTCAGGCTGATGTCTTTCAAAACCGCCAGCTCTTGAGTGCCCACGGAAAAACTCTTGTAAATGTTTTGCGCTTCTATCATGACTGCGTTCTCCTTTCAACCCGCCAACGCAGGAACGGCTCTCCTGTATCCTGTCCACCAACTTACGAATGGTTATCTCGTACCTTGCCCATTAACACACATGAGAACGGCTCTCCTTTATTCTTCCCTCCCCACGCGATCATTCATAGCGGAGGCTGTCCATTATCGAAATCTTCCTGCTGCCAGCCAGCGGGACCAGGGAGCAAAGGTACATGGCGGCAACCCCCGCAGCGCACATGCCAAAGATCTTCATAAAGGGGACGGCAACGGATACATTACCCCAAAACATGCCGACGAGAAACGGTATGTTGCCCATCATCAGGGTCCCGGCGCACAGGCCGGCAAGCACCCCGACGACGCCGATAGTCCCCGCCTCGGCAACCAGCATCCGCGCGGCGCCCTTCCGCGTCATGCCGATGCACCTGTACAGCGCCAGGTTGCGCCTGCGGCCAAGGAAGCAGGCCGTCATGTTATTGACGATGCCGAGCACCCCGATCAGCATCGCAAACCAGGCGTAGGCATTGATGGCATTGAAAACGCCGACCACCTTGTCCGCGTTCGCCGCCTCCAGCTCGCCCTTCGTCTGTACCGACAGGGCGTCCTTGGAAAGCGCCTTTTTGATATTGTCCCTGACGGAAGCCGGATCGCCGCCGGCTTTAACATACACAAAGGTATAATCCTCCACGCCCGTGTCGGCTTTGAAGTTCTCCGACGAGATGTAGCCAAGATGCCCAATGGCCCTGTTCGTATCCACAAAACCCGTGACCCGGTAGTCAAAAGAGCCGCCCTCCAGCTGCAGCGTGAGGACATCGCCGACGCCGAGCCCAAGCTTGTCGCGGAGGATAAAAGACGTTACGATATTCCTGCCATCCGGAAGGCTGCCGAGCGCGGCCCTGGTTTCGGCCGGTATCGCCGCGGGCAGGTACTCAAAACAACTGTCGTCGTCTATGCCGATCACCTCATTCAGGAAGGTCCCGTAATTACTTACGGCGGCGAAGGTGTCATAAATCCCGACGAAGCCAGAAACGCCATCCGTCCCGGAAAGTCGGGCCAGCTGCTCCGGGCCTGACTGACGCAGCTCGAGCATGATGTCGTAATTATCCCGTTCATAATAGTTTTTAAGGTCCGCGCCGAGTGAACTGAAGAGGGTCATCATGAAAACCATTATCGCGATCGTCGCGGCGACCAGGCGGGTATTGTTGACCAGCGCCTTGAAGTCGCCTGTATTGCGGGCGCCCAGCGCGGTTTCATAAGAGGCCCGCCCGGCGGCGAGGGCGGCCAGCCGACAAAGTGGGGGTATCAAAAGGATGAGGCCGATAAGCGCCAGGGACGCGGCGGCCGAGTTGATGGCCATGCCGGCAAACCCCTGCCCGGCAAGGCGCGGCGCCATGATGCACGGGAGCAGCAGCAATACCCCCAAAGGCCAGAGCCTGGCATTCTTCATTTTCTGCTTCTGGTAGTCATTTAAGATAATATTCTTGATGGGGACCTTTGTGGCTTTCACGATGGGAAGCATGGCGCTCAATACAGTGATGACGGCCGCGGCGGCAAGGGTGATCAGCACCTCGCCAGCCCCGACGGCCATCGGGGCGTTTATTACAGCCGCCTCGCCGCTGAAGTAGACATTCTTTATTACATACAGGACGCCTGTGCCCAGCAGGCAGCCGAATGCGCCGCCGGCCAGCCCGATAGCCGCGCTTTCCAAGACAAGTATCCGGTTGGCCCTTTTGCGGCTGCACCCGACACTGCGCAATATGCCAAGCATCCCCATGCGCTCATTCACGATGAGGTTGAAGGACGTATATATAATGAACACACTCATGAACACGACAAGGATGCTGGAAAACCAGAACGGCAGCACATAGTTGTTTGTCTCCGCCCGGATCACGGCGTGGTCGATACCCATGTTCACGACATAGCCCGGGAATGCGTCCGTAAGCGTTTGCTTGAGCGCCGGGACGGAAGCCGGATCCTTTGTCTTCAGGAAAACCAGGTTGCACTCCCCGCCTGTGATCTTCTCCATCGTCTCTTTTGGCATGAGCAGGTATCCGCCGTCCGCCAGTTCGCGCAAAAACAGCCCCGTCGGCTCGCTTATACCGGCAACCAGGAACTCCCGCTGCTCCCCGTTTATCTCCAGCGCAAGGTAATCGCCCGCGGACACACCCAGCCTCTTCGCAAATGTAGCGCCCATAATGAGCCTGTCGCCCGCCCATCCATCCGCGCTGCCCGACTGGAGCCCCAGCGGGTTGTACGAATCGAATTCCAGGATATCTACGCCAAGCGCGGTGAAATAATGCATCCCGCCCTCGTCAGGGGCATAGAGCGCCTTGCACCGGATCAGGTTGTAAGCGTACTCCAGCCCCCCCTTGTAAGGGTCCAGGAGATCCGCGGGGATCCACTCCTCCGCCCCGGCCGCCTGCCTCGGCGCGATGAACAGCTCGGCATTCCCGCACCAGCGCGTGTCCGCGTCATAGACCATCTGCTCGCACGTCCGCTGGAACCCGACGTTCGCGAAGAGCAGCGACGCGCAGGCCGCAACCGAAAACAGAAGCAGCGCCGTACGCGCCTTGTGCCTCATCAAAGTAGTAAGTAATGTCCTTGCAATAACCACCGCTTCCCTCCTGTGCTCAATTCAGGAGTTTATACGGCCAACCTGAAATCCTTATTGAACGTTGATTAAAACGGGATTAAAGGTTCCGCTGAAAACCCTCACAAGCTGCCGACCATCAACCACTTGATGATTCCGAGCACAACTAAATGCAATGGGTAAAACCAGTAGAATGCCCACTTGTGAATAGGGCTGCCGCTGCCCTTTTCACCGTTATACAACAGCAAAAACAAAGGTACAAGAAAAACGCCGACCTGCCATATTTCATCGCCCCTTATCATAAACGGGATACAGGCCGCAACTTCCAAGGCGGCTAACACATAAAACGCGGCAAATTTCTTTTTCCTATCATCCCGGAAGACATAAAAACACAATATCCATAATGGTGCAACCAGCATCCAGTCTCCAAAAAATGACACGGCGCAAAGCAGCCCGATCACGATCCACTTAACGGGTTTGTTGATTATCCTCTCATATGCCACGAGGACAAGAAAACCAATAAAGAATGTAAATATTACATTCCAGTCCGTGAACAGCTTATCTGTGAAAAGTGTTCTGTTTTCAAAAAACGTGTAGGCAAATTGTGAAATCACAGCAAAAATACCAAGCCGCAATCCGTATTGATACCGGGATTGGGTATAATGGAAACCCTCGGCAATAAAGAAACACATTATTGCGCAAGTAAGCCTGCCAATCAACCGCATCACAAAATATGCAGGCGGGTATTCCGCCATGAATAACGTGGCTATATGGTCTGACAGCATAGCTGCGATAGCGATATATTTCAGGACGTTTCTGTTTATTAGTTTCATGTTGGCTCCTATCCTTTTATTTGGCTGCAAACTCTTTTTCAATTCAGGAGTTTATACGGCCAGCCTGAAACCTCTATTGAACGCTGATTAAAACGTGATTAAACCACCAGCTTTATCTTGCTCCCGGCGATTGTTTTTTCGACCTGCACTTGCTTGTCGATCTGCTCCCGCAATTCCGCGACATGAGAGATGATGCCGACAATGCGATTTGCCCCTGCCATTTCTGATAGCGTTCCAATAGCAAGGTCCAGCACCTCTGCATCAAGCGTGCCAAACCCCTCATCGATAAACATGGCGTCAAGCCGAACGCCGCCTGTGGTTTGCTGGACAACATCAGACAGGCCGAGAGCAAGCGACAGCGAGGCCATAAACGATTCCCCGCCCGACAAACTGTTGGCCGAACGTGGTTTTCCGGTATAGGCGTCCATGACTTCAATTACCAGTCCCGAACGCCTGCGCCCGTCATCGCTTCCGACCTTACGCAGCAGGGTATAACGGTTTTGGCTCATTTTTTTCAGCCGAAGATTGGCGGCGCGAAGTACCCGCTCGAAGTACGCAATCTGCGCATAGGTTTCAAAATCGAGTTTTCCATTTGCCGTATCCGCCAATTGCTTGATGGCGGCATATGTTTTCTCGCCCTTTTCGAAGTCTTTGGCGGCGAGACGGAGTTCTTTGAGCATGTTTTCTGTCCTGTTCAGCCGCTCGGTGATCACATCGCGCGTATCAAGGAGCGATTCGGCTTCAAGGCTTACCCTTTCAGCTTCAAGCTTAAGGCGCTTAAGATCCGGCTGTTCTTTTCCGGCAGTTTCGCTTTCCAGCCTTGAAATGTCACGTGCGAGCTGATCGCCCTTTTTTTCATGATCCGATATTTGTTTTTTGGCTTCGGCAATTTCGGCTTCGGTCAGAATGACAGCCTTGTACCCCTCCTCGTCCGGAAAACCGTTTGCCTGCAAAGCCGCCGCAAACGCAGTCTGTGCTTCCTCGCGAAGCCTTAGCGATTTTTGCTCATTTGCGGCGCGTTCGGCCACAAGGGTTTTCGCGGAATGCACGCCTGATTCGGCATTCACGCTTCGCCTGGTTGCGGCATCCCAATCCGATGACAACAGATGCAGCGCTTTTTCGTCAATTTCCCTGCGGGCGGCCAGTTCACCCGCCAGGGCCTGTGTCTCCGCAAGCAGCGCCGCAAGCCTTGGTTCAGATGATTCCCATCCGGCGTCTGGAATATATTTGGAGACGTCGTCCAAAAACCGTTTTGTGAGCGTATCTATTTCGCTTTGGAGCGAAGTGACTGCCGGGGCCAGCCCATCACGTTTTTGCGTAAGTTTGCCAAGGTCTGCCTTGAGCACGGAAAGCGCTTGCCCGGCAGCCTTCTCTTCCCGGGAAAGCTTCGCGATGGCCGAACCCACCACGCCGATGTTTTTTTCCAAAAGGGGTGACGCGGTTTCAATATCCGCATCCGGGATCAATGGCGCCAGGTCCTCAAGGAAACGGGCGCGGCGCGTCTCAATTCCGGATCGCAGCGCGCCGCATACCGAAGCTTGGGCTTCGCGCCTTGATTGTGCTGCATCCTTCTTCTCCCCCGCCTCCTTGAGTTTGGTTTCTGTAATGTTACCGTCCGATATTTTTGCGGGCGCGGGGTGCACGGCCGAGCCGCATACAGGGCACGGCTCGCCATCTTTTAGGCTTTGCGCAATAATGCCGGCCTGGCTGCGAAGAAACGCTTCCTCCAATGCCCGGTGTTCTTTGTTTGCGTCATTGAAGCTTTTATTCAGCTCTTCAAACCCCGCCTGTTCCCTTGTCAATTCCAGCTGCTTCTCAGCGATGGCCTTATAATCGTTTTGTATAGCTGACAGTTTTTTCAGCCTTTCTTCGTTGTCTTTTAAGTCCGCCGCTATCTTTTCGAATTCTGTTTGGCAATCTTCCACATCCGGAAGCTTGCTTAACAAGTCAAGTGTGCTGCCCAGCTCTTCCTGCTGCCTGGTCAAAGTGGTTTGTTTGTCGGTAATTGCGTTTCGGCCCGCCTGTAGATCCGTCAGGCTTGCGAGGTTTTGTGCAGTGGTTTCGTTTTCCTTCGACAAAAGGGCAAACGCTTTCTGTGCCGCATCAAGCGGCGGCAAAGCCGCAAGTGCTTTCCCGGCCGATTCCGATTCAGTAGTGGCGTCATCTTCCAGCACTCTTGCCTTGGCAAGGTCGGCCGCGGCTGAAGAATGGTTCGCGGCAGCTTTCTGTGCCGCGTCGCAGAGAGGTTTTACTTTATAAAGTGCAGTCTCCCCGGAGGTTACGCGCATTTTCAATCGCTCGGTTTCGGCGGCCTTTTCGCCATGCAAATCGCTTTCCTGGCGGCAGGCAGCAAGCTCTTCGAATTTCCCAAGGAGCCCCTCAGCTACAGCAAGCCCGGCAGCGAGAGCCTGCTTTTGTTTATCATACTCTCCGAGTTTTTTGTCCGTCTCGGCCAGGGCCGACCTGTCGGATCGTATTTGCTTTTCCCATTCTGCAAATTGCCCATCCCGTTTATATACGTCTACTTCGTAATGGTCAAATCTATGAATGATCCTGGCGCGATTTTCGCCCTCTTGCCTGACAAGGATCTTAAGCCGTTCCTGGAATCGCCTTAGTGGCTCCGTATCGAAAATACTGCGCAGTATCGAAAGCCGTTCATCAGTCCCGCTTTGCAGAAAACGAAGGAAATCATACTGTGCTATCATCACGATTTGAGCGAACTGGTCACGGTCAAGCCCTATGATTTCCGCGATTTTTGTTTTAACATTCCGGTCGCCGCTTACTATAGTGCCGTCAGGCAATACGAGGGCTACATCCTGCCCGGTTTTCTTTATTTTTCGGCTGATCCTGTACCGGCTGTCGCCGGAAACGAATTCAAGCTCGACAAGCGTCTTGGCCGCCTCTTCCGTGAAATCGGAACGGAGCATCGAGTAATCATCACGGCTCGCCCCGCTTGCCTTGCCATAGAGGGCAAATGAAATAGCGTCAAAAATCAGCGTCTTTCCAGAGCCCGTTTCACCCGTGATGAGATAAAGGCCGCTTGTGCCGAGTTTTGTAAAATCAATCTCCTGCGCGTCAGTATAAGAGCCAAAAGCGCTCATTGTGAGTTTCAAGGGTTTCATTCTTCATCCGGCCTTTCCAAAAGCCCCCTCACGATTTCGGCTTGTTCCTTGCTCATCACCCCTCCTTGCGCTTCAAGGAAAAATTCGCTGAACAGTTCGTAAGCCGAGAGCTTTTCTATTGATTCTATATCTGTTTTGATAGTCGCAATATCAATCCCCGTCCGTGAGTTTTCAAAATCAAGGCTCATGATATTCGGATAGACGCTTCTTAGCTTGCCCATCGGGTCGACGATTTCTTCTTCGTCGATAAGGATCACGCGAAGGTAGTCCTCTTTGTCCGCAAGGGCCGACACCTCCTCACTCATAAGATCGCCAATCCCGCCTTTGATTTCGCGCATGTCATGGAGCGGGGCAAGCGGAAGAAATCTTACAGACAGGCTCCCTTTCCCGCCAAGCTCCACGAGCGTGACGGATTTTTCCTGCCTCCACTCCGAAAAAGAGTATTTTACCGGCGAGCCGCAATAATGGATATGTTCCTGGCCTACTCCTTGTCTGCCGTGCAGATGCCCAAGCGCGGCATAGTCAAAACCCTCCAAAATCTCCGCATCCACAGCGTCAAGCCCGCCTACAGGGCTCAATTCCGATTCGCTCCGAAAAGGCTGCACCCCCTCTTTCGTATAGAATTGATGCGACACAAGCACATTGCGGGCTGTATAGTCAATGCCCGCTGTCCCAAGCGCCGCCGCGATAGCGTCCTCGTAGCTCTCGATTTCCTCTTCCGCAAACATGCCTGCGACAGTAACAGGCTTGATGAAAGGCAGGAGCCAAAAATTCACCTCGCCATATTCATCGGGCAAAACGACTTTATGCACTGTGCCGTCGAACTCCCCATAAAAGAAAATCTGCTTGTCCGACAGCAGGCGGCTCGCAAAACTTATCCTTCCCGGCGAATCATGGTTGCCCGAAATTAGCAGCACCGCGACACTTGCATCTGCAAGCTCTGTAAGGAAATCGTCAAAGGCCTGCACAGCATCGACGCCGGGAATCGCGCGGTCATACACATCGCCCGCTATAACAACGGCGGTGGGCCCTTCTTCTTTTATGTACTCGATTATCTGGTTAAAAGCATTTTTTTGCTCCTCTATCATAGAAAAACCGTTCACGCTCTTGCCAATATGCAGATCTGCCAGATGCAGGAATTTCATAGGCTGCTCTCTTTCAACTCGTCGATTATCCCCTTACCTTGGGTTTGAATAGGCTGTTTGCCATACAAGCAACAGTTCCCCGCACCCCCGTTTAAGCTCACTCAAATCAGTATAGCATAAGAACACAGCGGGGACGGTTCTTTTTGTGTTCCCCGGAACACAGCGGGGACGGTTCTTTTTGTGTTCCCCGGAACACAGCGGGGACGGTTCTTTTTGTGTTCCCCGCATCCCCGCGCTTTCTTGATTTTGACCTTGCATTTTGCATCGTTTTTGCGGTTGCGGCTGTGCAGCAAAAAGTGCATCCGGAATCTAATATCCCGTTTTTCACTGGTTCAAGTCCGTATTCCTCCTCAAAAAAGACTTGACAACTGTTTGCGCGCGATGTAAAGTATTTTTGACATTATGAACAATACATTTTACTTAATGTCGAACTGATTAGTCTGAAAGGTGCTTGTTAATATGTCTTACAGCAGCAAGAGAACCATCGCCAGCATCGTCGCGGGAGCCATCGCGATCATCGCCTACATTATATATGCGCTTTCGGGGCGTTCCCCCGCGCCGGAGGATCTGAAAGCCTGGGCAATCACAATGCTTGTTTTCATCGGCATCGCCGTCGCGCTGGTCGTCCTCGTACAGGTCATATTCCACTTCGCGACGGCGGCATTGATGGCCGCAAAGGAAAAAGGATGCGATGACAAAGAAATCGAGCGGAACATTTCATCCCTCATGGTGGAGGACGAAATGGATAAGCTGATCAGCCTGAAGTCTTCGCATGTCGGCTATATCATCGCCGGGATCGGGTTCATCGCCGCCCTTGTCGGACTGGCCGCCGGGATAACAGCCGTATTTGCGCTTCATATCCTGTTTGGCTCATTTGCCGCCGGCTCCCTCATAGAAGGCCTTATCAGCGTCCACTTTTATGAAAAGGGCGTCCACAGTGGCTAAGAAGCTGACGATCACGAACAACATCCGGAGGCTGCGTTTTTTCGCAAATGAAATGACCCAGCTTGAGCTGGCCGAAAAGGCGGGGGCTTCCCGGCAGACCATCGTCGCGCTGGAGGCCGGCAAATACACGCCGTCACTGGAGCTGGCGTTCAGGATCGCCGACGTGTTCGGCGTCCCGATCGGCGAAGTGTTCGAATGCAGACCGGAGGGCGTCCCCGATGGATAAGACACAATGGCTACTATGCCCTGTCTGCGGGAGCAAGACCCGAAGCAGGATACGCGGCGATACGGTGCTGATAAACTTTCCGCTATTCTGCCCGAAGTGCAAACAGGAAACCGTCATCACCGTACGAAAACAGAATATTTCAATTATCAAAGAGCCAGACGCCAGGACGCAGAGCCGATAATCCGTGAAAACCCACGGTTATCGGCTCTTTCTATTGATAAAGACCACCATTGAAAGCTTCCGCGAGAAGAAAAACAGACAGTGGAGGCGATACAAACCCTCGATGTCGCAGTGGACAAACAAAAACGACACGCGAATCGAATCAATCGTTGAATTGCGAAAGGAGTGCCAAAAATGAAAAAACTAAAAGAATTTACCGCTGACACAAGGCAAAAGCTGACTGGGCTGTGGACAACCCTGATGCTGCTCTACATCTATTGCGACATCTACTCGACATTCCGCCCCGGCCATTTGGAAGAGGCCATGGCCGGCAGGATGGGGCCCTTCGAGGTCGGCCAGGGGTCGCTTGCGATAATGGGCGCGTTGATGATCCCGGCAGCGCTCATGGTCGCCGTCAGCCTGTTCGCCAAGGCAAGGGCCGCCCGGCTGGCCGGCATTATCGTCGGCGCCATATACACGTGCGTCAACGTCGCCAACCTTATAGGCGAGGCATGGGTGTATTACTGGATATACGGCGCCCTTGAACTTGGGCTCACGATCATTATTATTATCGTGGCCGCAAGATGGCCCAAAGAAGAAAAAGAAGAAGTCGGCGCAAAAGGATATTGAGATAACGGGTATCTGCCTGCTGTCAAAGACCGGCGGAAAGTCCGGGGATTATGAAAAGATAGCGGAAGGGCAAGCAGGGGTAGATATATTACAGAAGAAAAAGAAGATGATGAGGATGAGGAGGGGGAAGAAGAAGATGATGATGATGATGAGGATGATGAAGAGAGCGAATAATAGAGCCGGCAGGCGATTATTCGTGACAGTTTATGTAGCCGTTTGATGACGTAATGGAGGGAATAATAATGATTAATGAAAACAGAAAAACCGCAAGGATAGCAGGCGTATATTGGCTGGCCTTCTTTATTATCGGCCCGGTCTCGTATTTGCTTATTGACGGAAAGCTGCTCGTGCCGGGCGACACGGCGGCGACCGTAAGCAACATCAATTCTGGCCCGGCGCTGTTCTGGGCAGGGGTCGCCGCTTTCCTCGCCGGGTACGCCTGCTTCATCCTGCTGGGAAAAACCCTTTACGGGCTGCATAAACCGGCAGGCCCCCGGCTGGCAAAGCTGATGCTGGGCCTTGTGATCGCCGGAACAGCAGTGGTCCTGGCCGGCAAAGCCGCCGAAATCGCCGCCGTAAATGCCAGCAGCATGAAGGACGCCGCCCGCCTCCTAAGCCTGCGACCGAATATGGAAATGGCTGGCGAGCTGTTCTGGGGCCTTTGGCTGGTCCCCCTCGCAATGCTCATCTTCAAATCGGATCTTATCCCCAGGGCAATCGGCGGCCTCCTGCTGCTCGCCGTCATCTACCACCTGGCGGTCTTCGGCGTGTTCTTTGCCTCTGGCGCGGACGTCTCCGGCCACCCGGCGCTTGCCGCCGCAGGGTTCATCGGCGAAGCCGCAATGGTCCTGTGGCTCATCATAAAGGGCGTGAAAACCTAACACAGCGGGGACGGTTCTTTTTGTGTCCCCCGCTGTAATAACACAGCGGGGACGGTTCTTTTTGTGTTCCAATCCCGCTCGTCATTGCGAGCGAAGCGAAGCAATCCACCGGAACACAGTTGGGACGGTTCTTTTTGTGTCCCAATCCCTCTATTCTTCTTCTTTCTATTCTCCCCGTGTGCCAGCGATATGCCGCTGATACCCATGACCAGTGCATACCATGACAGGCTGAAGGCGTCCTCAGTTTTGGGACTGGCGCTGACAGCTGCCTTGCCCTTAGCTGGCTCTTCCTTAGCCACCTCTTCCTTAACGGGCCCTCTTTCTTAACGGGTTCGCCCTTAACATAAGCGTCGGCGTTCGCGAGGTTTCTTACATATTATTAAACTATGTCAAACCTTCCTGCGCGCCTGGGCGGGGCCTTTGGGGCCTGATCCGGGTACCCCAATGTAACGGCAGCCAACAAGCCTCCCTTGTCCGGGGCGAATTCCGCGCGGATTTCCTCTGCCAACCCGGAAACGACAGGGGCGGTCGTCCAACAACATGCCAGCCCTTTGTCATAAGCCATAAGCAACAGATTCTGGATAGCGGCGCCAATACCCTGGACCAATGTCATTTCGTTATCGCTTTCTTTCAATTCTTCATTGAGCAGAAAAACCAGGATAACCACCGGGGCGCCGCCCAGCGTATTAAAAAAGGCG
>Ga0082212_10009830_pt1 | contig 12300 bp, 9 predicted proteins | sample TergutNt197P3_FD_71548 | JGI IMG/M metagenome (GOLD analysis project Ga0082212, IMG submission 71548) | Neocapritermes taracua P3 segment gut microbial communities from Petit-Saut dam, French Guiana - Nt197 P3 | ecosystem: Host-associated > Arthropoda: Insects > Digestive system > Gut ... | reverse complement strand
CTTTATATCCTATTTTATCGGCAAGAAAATGTGCTGTAAGAAAAAATGGAGAATACATGATAGCCATTCCCATTGATGTTTTTATAACATGTCCTCCGTTGGGAGTTTCTTCAGCCCAATACAATTTCCATTTCTTTTCTGCATTTCGAGTTGAAAGACATTGTAATGTATAATCTTTTTCAACAAAAGTAGCCGGTAGATAGGTGTAGTAAGTCCTTACATCCCATGCAATTACAGATTCCGGTTTTAAATATTTATTTGAATTAACAATGCGCCACGAATAACTCGCCAAGATTAAAATGATGGCGATCATGCTGTACAAATGTTTTTCTTTTATCTTCATAAGAAATAACTGTTGATTATCAATTTAATAGACTTTTTATTGAATGTTAAATATATCGCTGCAAAGGTACATCTATTCTATCATTAAATTTTTGTTTAGTAAAATGTAACACAACTATCTTTATTTATTTGATATACATAGGTTGTTTATTCTGTCAAATAGGTTATAAGTCCATTTATAGAAACTATTTGCAGCAATAGATATTGCATAAATTGTAATAAAAAACAGTAGAGCACCTATGATTTTGTCGTACCAGTTTGTTGAAAAATGAGGGATAAAACAGTATCTGAAAAAGCCGTGAATAATAAATATTGCCATAGATAATGTGCCAATGTTCAGCAATATTTTTTTTATCCATTGGGATTTGTTTATTGCTACAATTAATTTTGAAATTAAAAAATAGAGGATGATGGTAATGGAAAGAAATGATAGTGGAAAAAAACCGGTATTAAGGTTTCCTAATAGGAAAACAATGGATGCAGAGATAAAAATCCATGGATGAATTTTTTTATCGCGATTCATGGCGATATATAGCCCGAAAGCAAATTCGGGGAGATGCGCTACTGAGTTTGCCATCCAGAACACGCCGTGGGGAAGGTGAAAAATAAATCTTTCTACATAGGTGCATACAAACGAAAATAAACATATTGCAATAAAACCGTTTAAGTTATATTTTTTTATTATTTTGAATAGTAGGGGAAAGAAGAGATAAAGTTGAAATATTAATCCGAAAAACCACCAAGGTCCATTAAGAGATAGCGCTTGTTTGGGAAGGAATGTATGGATTAGTAATGCTTTCCATAGGAATGCTCGCCAATTACTTATATTTAGAAAGTGGTTTTCGGTAATAATTAAGGCTATATAATAAAACACAATAGCCACAATCAGCATCGCATAGATTGCTTTTAGGCGACGCAAAATATAAGGACGGAACTTTGTCGGTTTTTTTATCATTGACATTGCGAGTCCAACTCCGCTAATGAAGATGAAAATTTGCACTCCGTAATGTCCGAAGTAACTAAATAACAGATTGATTGTTTCGAATGGGGTGTTAATGAGTCCTGTAAACAAATTTTGAATAAATCTGAAAGAAAAATAAAATTCGTTCTCTCCTGTATTGGGAGCAACCCAATGAAAATAGTTATGAAAAACAATGAGCAATATTCCGATTGCTTTGAAGATGTTGGTATCTTGTTTTGAAATTTCTTTAATAAGCATGGTGAATTATTTATTTTGTTTCTTCTCCTTCAGTTAAAATTTTAATATTTCGCATTTTTGAGTGATTAATGGGTTTATTTTCACCTATTGAAAAATAGATTTTTACATTAATGTCGGTAACATCTTCTACTGAAAATTGGTTTTCAATGTGTAAAGGATACCATTTTTCTATTTCAATATCGTCAACCATGATTGTTTTAGTGATTCCGTCGGTGTAATAGTTAGCATTTTTCATATTTTGTCCATCACACAGAATCATATAGTTAAAATATTGTTGATTTTCGGGGATTGAAAGAAACTTGATTTCTCCGGTTATGGATATTTTAATTTTTTTCCATTTGCCTTCAATAGATGTTTGGGGGTAAAGGGTTATACTTTTCCATTCCGGTGTTGATTCAAAAAGAATAGTAACGGTATCTTTACTTATATCGTTGATTGTTTGATAGGTTGGTTTTTCGAATAAAGGAGATGTTGTTAATTTGTTATTAAGGTAAACATATTTATGGATGTACTTATACAAATCCAATTTGTTTTGCATAAGTTCTTTTATAGAATCGTTAGAAATTTCTGTTAAATCTAAATTTTCATTTTGAATTTCAAAGAGTTGATGATTGTAATAATAGTTGTTGTAAATAATATCTTTATATCCGTTGGAATAATCGAACATGACGGTTTTTACATTAGAGACAAAAACCGATGATGTATCTAAATGATTTCCAAGCCAATGAATATTGGGAGTAGAAGTAAGATGATAATGTTCTTTTAATAGAGCCTCAATGGTTGGAACAACATCGTTATGCGATACCAAAGCGGGAAACGTTTTATGGTTTAATAATAATGGCGACCAAATTATTAATGGAACATGAAAAGCAGACAGGTCGTTTTTTTGCATCATTCCGCTGGAATGGTCTCCGGTGAAAACAAAAATTGTATTTTCAAAATCGTTTCTTTTTTGGTAGTTTTCAAAAAAATCTTTCAAACACAGATCTTGATACAAAATTGCCGTCGCGTGATTTATCTTTTTTTTGTAATATTCTTGTTTTTCTTTGGGGGCAGATAAAATAATTTTTTCAACTAATTTGTATGCTCTTGCAAAAAAAGGATTATTTTTATCTGCCGGTTGATGGGCGGAGGTGGTGATAAATAAATTAAAATAGGGTATGGTATCGTTCAGAAAATTTGGGTCTTTCACAACCTTCGCATACATGGCGCTATCGTGATATCCCCAATATGGAACTCCATTAAGTTCTGTCTTATTGTTTTCATAATCTATATAAAAATTTTCAGACATATAGTCAATATTTTGTGCTAACAGATAATCGTTTACGGCGTCAAAATAAAAAGCGCCGGCATAAAAGGCATTTGTTTTATAATTATTTTCTTTGAGAACCTTTATGAGCGAATTATGGTCGGGCATATTTCCAAATTGAAAACCTTTTACTCCAAATGGTAACGATCCTGTAAGCGAAGGAACTGCGCCAAAACTTCTTCTTGTTGTTGATATGCAATTTTTCCAATAAAGTCCTGTATTTGCCAAAGAGTCAAAAAATGGAGTAAACGATAAATCGGACTGATTGGGAGTTGTCCATTCTCTGCCCAACGATTCTAAAACAAATATTACAATATTGGGTTTAATGGTGTCCGGCTTAAAATAGGGCGCTAAAACATTGACGTTTTCATATTTTCGTTCTAACGGATAATATTTATTACGTGTTTTTCTTTCAGGATTATCTTGTAAAAACGCTGTGATTTTTTCATGCTCATAGGAAACATCACTGTATTTATGTTCCGACATCCAATAATTTTTTAATGAATGAAAGCAGTAGAAACTTTTATTTTGTATATAATTTTTTGTTGTAGGATTTTTTGTCCCGGTAGTTAATTTTGGAATTATAGCAAAAAATGATGATATGACTAAAATAGTTATTGCAATCGATAAAGTGGTTTTTTTATGGAATGTTCTCTTGTTGAAAAAAGATAGAAGAAAGTAAAATAAAGTGATAGTCAATATAATAGCGAATATAGGAATCCAAATATTTACAGTGGCTTCAATGGTTGCGGCAACTTCGGAAAATGGGCGAATAAATAATTCTGCACCTAATAAGGATCCGGTATTAAAGAAATAAACCGTCAGTCCTGTTTCTAAAAGAATTAGAAAAGAAAAAACAACAGAAATAAATATTTTTGCTGCTATTTTGTTGAAAATAAAAATGAAAGGAATAGGAAATAATAACGTGGAATAGAAACAACAAGCAATGAGCAAAGACAAAATGCTTTTCAGAAAACAATAAAAAGTAATCTCCTCACCCGATTTTATTAAATAAAATGTCTCTACTGTTTTACATAGAAAAACCAATAAAAGAAAAACAACAACCGCTTTTACATATTGTGTTATAATTTCATTTCTTGTTTTCATCGAAAAGTTTTATTTTTTAATCTCAATTTTACTTGCCTCCGGCAATGCCGTTTTAAAATCTTCAACCACTTTTTTGATGGTTTTTTCTTCATTGTAGCAAGGTATCAGAACTGCGATTGAACTCATATTAATTTATATTATATATTTTACTGCAAAGGTAATCATTTTTATATAGGATTGAGCCTTTTAATTTTCTTTCTCTTTCTTTTCTTCTTCAATAACCCAGATAGCATCTTCCCTCATCACTTCTTCGAGGGTTTTGTTTTTGGTTTTGGCTTTCTTTTTCAGCGATTCCATCCACTCTTCCGATGTGCGCATTTTTCTCATTATTTGCGTAATCCGTTCTTCTTCAGAAAATACGGTTGCTTTGCGACTACCATCAGCAGCATAATATTTATTGTAAATTACGGCATTATCCTTGTTCCTGTCAGTTGGTACATCGGACGTGTTCAGTTGAGGAAAATATTTATGCGGATTTTGATAGAGCAGATAAGTCCCTTCTTCATATAAAACCTCATCAAACGATTTGCTTTCTCTTATAGATTTTTGTTCTAATTTAGACACCCACGTCGAATCGGTTTTAATGTTATAACCGATTTTTTCAACTACATTGCCAATTTCTTCTTTATCAAAACACAACGATACCATCCCTTTTAACAGGGTATTGATGTGCATATTATATATTTGGTGGGCGTTATAAAGAAGTAAAAAATAATCGGCAGAAATAAGTTCATCGGCAATATCTAATTGACTGACATATTCGTGTCTTTTGTCGAAATAGATGGTATTGGCATAGTACCAATAGGGATGTTCGGAAAAAATATCATTTAACGGAACATTGTCAACGATGTTTCCAAAGTGAGAATCTCCCAGCGTTATCATTTTCGGATATATGGTTGTGGAATCTACAACAATATCAACGTCTGCGTAATGATTAATTTGGTTAGGAATGGTACGGTATAGATTATATAATACTTCGAGGTCGTTGTCCTGACCTCTGGCGTTGTCAATATACGGTTTTCCGATTTTTAATTCTGGCATGTTGATATTCGATAATGTTGAAAATCTCTTGAAAATGGAGTCTGCGGCATATACGGAAGATATGGCGCTCCAATGCGCTCCCGTTTGAGAGTAAGGTTTAAAAGTTGCCGTGTCTTTTATGGCGTATAGCATGGGGGTGAAATTGATGTAATTAACGCCCGATTCATCAAATTTGCTGCAAAAATAATCAATGGGATTAAAACTGCCGTAATCGCCAAGGTCTTTGGTGATATATTCTCTGTAAATTTCTATTTTACTCGGCACAAAACATATCAATAACTGTGTATTATACTCTTTCAAAATATTGCTTAACTGATATATGTAAAGCGCTTCTCGGTCGAATCTATCTGTAAGATTCTGCGAATATTTTGGAGTGTCTAAATGCCAGTTCGGGAAAAACCAATTGTTGTTTCCAATCAAAGCGTGTGGAATTTTTTTGTAAAAATCCCATCTATATTGATTATATACCCGTATCAAAGGTTCTCTAAATCCAAAAGTAAGTTCCAAATTCTTTTCTACGCTCCTTTGAAAACTGAAATCATAATAATTTTTGAAATTCGGTTTTTTGATTTCAGGTACTTCAATGGCTCCGCCTAATGGTTTCATTTTGAAGATTTTATATTTTCGCTGTATCCCCGACGCAAACAAAAAACACATCGTCAGCGAAAACATTATCACGTAAATTATGGAATTTGATTTTTTCATCTCGATGCCTCCTTGTTAAAATCTGAAATAAATAAACGGACTGAACCCCGTGGCATTCAAACTTGCCAAACAAAACGCAAACCCGATGAGCGATAACACCCAAAATAAAATGTGTCCTTTCAGTTTATAATCGGTAAAATAGACTTTGTTTTGCAGTTTTAACCCGAATTTTGTCAGCGTGATAAACGAAAAGAAAGCGGCAATGGCAATGGTAACGTAAGATTGCAAATCATAAACAGCCACCGTTTTCACAAAGTCGAAAGCAAACAGTTTTTGCATAAATGTCCACGCCATTCCGATATTTTCAATCCGGAAAAACACCCGCGCCAGCACAATGATCAAAAATGTAAACAACACCGACGGTATTTTTCCCAACTTCGACATGATTTTCACCAAAAACAGCCTGTCCATCACAATAAACACGCCTTGTATGATGCCGTAAACAACAAAATTCCACGACGCCCCATGCCACAACCCCGACAGCAAAAAGACAAACCAAAGATTGAAATATAACCGTCTTTTTGTCTTTACCTTACTTCCACCCAACGGAAAATAGAGATAGTTTTTCATGAAGATGCTGAACGTCTGATGCCAGCGTCGCCAAAACTCGGAAATACTTGTTGAAACGTATGGATTGTCGAAATTTTCCGGAAATTTGAACCCCATCATCCTGCCCAAACCTATTGCCATGTCGGAATAACCGGCAAAATCGAAATATAGTTGAAACGTGTAGGCAACAATGGTAATCCACGCCGTAGAAGAATCCAACGCGCTGTAATCCGAAGCCGCCAACACTGCATCCACGTAAAAACCTATCACATCGGCAATCAAAACTTTTTTACTCAACCCCAACACAAAACGATAAAACCCCTGCAACCGGTCGCTTATGGCAGCATGACGTTCCCGTATCTGGTCGGCAACATCACAATATCGCACAATAGGACCTGCAATTAACTGCGGAAACATGGTGATATAGAGCATGTAATCCGTCAATTTTTTCATCGGCGTATTGATATTTCTGTAAGTATCTAACGTGTAAGTGATGGATTGAAAGGTAAAAAACGAAATGCCGATAGGCAAAGCAACCGCCATCCAGGGTATCTCCGGACGATGAACAAGCCCCAGCACAGCATTTACGTTCCACATAAAAAAGTTGCCATATTTAAAATAGAACAAAAGCGACAAGTTCAACGCGATGGATAATCCGCAAAATATCTTTTTCCATAGTAGATGTTTAGCGCCGAACATCGCCTTGACGAGGTAAAAATTCAATGTAATGGAACCGATAAAATAAAAGAAAAAATCGGGTGCGCCGTAAGCGTAAAACATTAATGAAAAGGCAAGTAGCGTATAATTTCTGTATTTTCTCGGAGTGAGAAAATAAACCGATAAAACAATCGGCAGAAAGTATAATAAAAATATATTGCTGCTAAAAACCATAATTCAAAAATCGGCTGCAAAGATAGATAAAAAAACACAATAATAACTTATGACACAGCGTTATTTACACATGGTTTTTAGCAGTACTCTCTTCATCCTCTTTTTCTTACCGGCGTTTATTTTGACGTACTATTTGGTTCCGAAAAAACTGAAAAATATTGTTATACTGCTGTTTAGCATTGTTTTTTACAGTTGGGGAGCGCCCAAATTTATCTTTGTGATTTTGGGAACTACTTTTGTTGATTTCCATTTGGTCAAATGGATGTCGCGAACCAAAGAACAACGCTATCGTCGCTTAATGCTTGCCTTGTCCATTTTTATCAATTTGGGATTGCTTTGTTATTTCAAATATTCCAACTTTTTTATTGAAAACGTTAATCATGTATTGTCGTTAGTGGGTGTGCAGCATATTCATTGGACAAAATTGATACTACCCATCGGCATCTCGTTTTACACCTTTGAAACCATTACCTATGTGATGGATGTTTATCGAAGAGTACACAAACCGTTAGATAATTTTTGGAATTACCAACTCTATATCATCTTCTTTCCCAAACTGATAGCCGGTCCGATTATCCGCTATCATGACCTTGCCGACCAAATTGAAGACCGTTCAAAAAACGAAACGTTGGATAATGTACTGACAGGTTTTTATCGTTTTGCGATAGGACTTGCAAAAAAAGTACTCATCGCCAACCAAATGGGGTTATATGCCGACACCGTTTTTGCGCTGAATTATGCCGATTTAGGCACTTATACGGCATGGATGGGCATTTTAGCCTACACCTTTCAAATCTATTTCGATTTTGCCGGTTATTCCGACATGGCGATTGGAATTGCCCGTATGGTAGGTTTCAAATTTCCCGAAAACTTCGACAATCCATACGTCGCCCAAAGCATCACCGAATTTTGGCGGCGTTGGCACATTTCGCTCGGCGCATGGATGCGCAATTATCTCTACATCCCGCTGGGAGGCAATAGGGTAGCAACCAAACGCAGACTTTATTTCAATCTTTGGTTTGTTTTTCTCGCCTCCGGTTTATGGCACGGCGCGTCATGGAGTTTTGTACTTTGGGGCGCTTATCACGGACTGTTTTTGGTTTTAGAGCGAGGTTTTCTGTTGAAATTTTATCAAAAAATCGGAAAATTACCCGCCACAATACTTACTTTTTTCTTCGTGGTGATAGGCTGGATATTTTTCAGAGTAGAACACGTATCCGACGCCTTCGTCTTTCTGAAACGACTCTTTGTCTTTGAAGGAACCTCCACCAATTTGTTCGATTCCGAATTTTACTTTTACCTCTTGTTAGCGATATTTTTCTCGTTTATCACCTGTTTTAAGTTTGGTAAACGATTGGAAACCAATGTTTATTTCAACAACTATTCCAACAAAAAACACGTTACGGTTTTTGTTTTAACGATTGTTTTACTCCTGTTTTCTATCAGTTCGATCACCGCTTTTGGGTTTAATCCGTTTATTTATTTTAGATTTTAGCCATGTTAAATAAAAAAAATCGCATACAAGTTATACTGTTATCTATCTTGCTCATTCTGTTTGGGTTACAGTTGATGCAATATAAATTTAAGTGGGTAAAATTGGAACCGTTGAACGGTTATTATGTCAATGCCGATATGAAAAAATTTACTGTAAAAGGCTGGTTTTCAGGAGAATTTCAAGAGGCAGGCGACCAATATCTGAACGAAAATTTTGGATTTAGAAATTTTTTCATCAGATTGAACCATCAATGGCGTTTCAGTCTCTTCGACAAAGCCAAAACGCAATGGGTAACAGTGGGAAAAGAGAACTATCTATACGAAGAAAACTACATTAAGGCGTACTACGGAACGGATTTTATCGGAGAAGACAGCATCGCCCAAAGAATGGACAAATTCAAACACCTGCAAGATACTTTGAGCCGATTAGACAAACAGATTTTCATCGTTTTAGCGCCGGGAAAAGGGTGTTATTATCCCGAATATATCCCCGACCGGTTTCATCAGGAAAGAGGCGTTGCAAACATAGACGTTTACAGAAAATATATCGAAAAATGGGACATCAACTGCATAGATTTTCATCGCTATTTCATTGATAATAAAGAATCTTCACCCTATCCGCTCTATCCGCAATACGGTATTCACTGGAGCGTTTACGGAATGTGTGTCGTCTTCGATTCCATCGTGCGATATATGGAACAGATGCGCGATATTTCCATGCCGCATATCTATTGGGATGAGATTAAAATAAGCCAGCCCAACGAGATGGACAGCGATATTTCCAAAGCGATGAACCTGCTCTTTCCGCCCCGAAGTTTCGATATGGCATATCCGCAAGTGTTGGTTGAAGATGATTCGGGCAAAACAAAACCGTCATTGCTGGTTATCGGCGACAGTTTTTATGGCAATGTATGGCGCTTGGGATGGGATTATCAGGTCTGTTCCGACTACCATTTTTGGTACTACAACAAAGAAATCTACCCCGAAACCGCTACCAACTGGACTTCCACCGACGGCATTGATTTGTTGCAGGAAATTTTGAAATACGACGTCATCTTCATCGTCAGCACCGACGCCAATCTACCCAATCTGGGCTGGGGATTTATCGAAGATGGGTATGATATTTTCTATTCATCTTCTCCTTCCCGGATAACAGGGCAAGGAAAATAAGACCCGGAACAAGGATTGATAAACTTTGCATGAAAAATATTGCGGAGTTACTGCTACCATCTTGCAAAACCGTTTGTTAGCCGATATCTCGTTTTGCTTTGTTGTGTTATCTTAATTCCCGCCACTCGTCCGTGCTGCACTAACACTCTCGCATGGATTAATATCCAAATATAATTCTGCCTCCAATGGCACTTCAAATCCTGCTTTCAATTCTATAAAATCGGTAGCCCGCAAAGAAACATTTTGCCCTGCGGTTAAAGAAGAAACGCCACTCAAACTGATGGACTTTTTAACTGCATAATTGAAAGTGTTGTAATTGAGTATTTCAGTAACTGTAGTGCCACAATCGTATTTTGATTGATAATACCGAAAATAGTTGACATCAAAAGAGCCTAACGGTCCATTGTCGATGTCTGGTGGGCAAACCACCCACCATGAAGGAGTATCAAACTTATCTGTTTGAAGATCAATTAGTACATTTGTGTTTTGATGAAACGGGGTATGTCTATCGCGTATTACAAAAAACAGATCATCATCCAAATAAAATGTTACTCTTCCCTCCAACCATTCTACCGCATATTTATGCCATTGACTCATATCTACATTATATTTGCTCATATCGTCCGGAAAAAGTTTTTCTACAACGTCCGGATAAATACTTTCATCGGGATTGTACCAAAAATGTACATGATGTTGGTTTGCTTTCACCTCACAGTTGTTTGGTTCAAAAATATCAAGTTCTTCATACCAATAGGGTGAGGTATAGCTTTGATGCCAAATCCAAAATGCGGGCCAAAGTCCTGATTGAATGCCGGGCGTTTGCAACACTCGGGCTTCAATTTCATAATACCCATATCCCAAACCTAAATGACCACTAAGGGTACGACCTGTTACAATACCCCCTGTATAGGGGATACCATTTACTATCTCGCCAATGAACCTTATAAATTGTCGTTCGTTTTCGCTCCCATATGTAATATTTTGCGGTATAGAAATAGCACCACCAGCTTCTCCTCTCTTCTCCAGCCAGTTGGCGTTTCTGTTTCCATCAAATTCATCGCTAAACATAGTGTTTTTATTCCAATGTAGCGGGTCTGTTGCCGGCGTTTGCGCGATTACTCCATAGATATTGATTATGTATTAACATCTTTCTCATAGATTTCATTTTTTATTGCTTTTTATTCCATGAATGGCATGATCTTCGTACATCTGCATTCCAAGAGGACCTGAAGCACCATAATTCATATTGATTTCATTACCAGAAAGAGAACCCAAAAATCCACTTTCTCCACTATTATATTCAGAATAAGTTAGAATCCCTTCCGGATCAACTGTGGGATATATTATGCCATTAATCTGTAAAAGCCAATGACTCGGTTTTGGCTCTGTTGCGTTAGGCTTAAAAACGATTCTCAACCTGTTTGTTCCAAATATTTCAATAGTTCCGATAAATTGTATGGTATCTCGTATGTCAAAAACTCCTGTCGAACACATTGGATCTTCGCAGTAGTGCAGATGATCAATCGTTGTAAATTCATAGATCCCCACCCAGTTATTGCGATAGTCCACATTAATACTACAAGTCGCTGTTTTGTTACCATCTTTGGTAGTGGCAGTAATGGTCGTATTGCCATCGGCAAGGGCGGTTACTAAGCCATTGTCGCTCACTGTAGCCACAGCAGGGTTGCTGCTTGTCCATGATATGTTTTTATTGGTGGCGTCGTCGGGTTGTACGGTAGCGATTAATGTTATGGTATCGTTAGGTGCAAGAAGCAGTTCTTTATCATTAAGTGTTACGCCGGTAACGTCTGTTATTGTTACGCCGGTTACTTCTTTGTCTTTCTTACAAGCCGTAAAACAAACGGCTATTACTGCTAAATAGCAGAAAAAATGTTGTGGTTTCATATTTTATATATTTTAATAATTTTTGCAAAGGTAAAAAAAATTATTAATACCCCTCAAACCAGTTTTGGTCGTCGGAGCGTTTTAGTTTTTTATTATAATCGATATATCCGGTTTTGGGGATGGCGATTTCGTATTCTTTGCCCGATTTGTTGGGCAGGGTGTTGCTGCGTAGCCATGGATTTAGTTCTTTCAGCACGATGTAAGGGATTTTTTGTTCGATGGCAAAGTCAGGCAGGGAGACGATGGTAGTGTCTATTTTCAGGTTTTCGGTGGGAATGACGGGATAAAGTTCGCTCTTTTTGATGTGGAAACCGTATTGCAATGGATTTTCCATGATATATTTCAAGGCGATGATGCGATAGACATAACGCGCTGTTTCTTGATTGAAAACCATATCGTAATAACTTTCAATCTGTTGGGTGGACATGGTTGAATTGACACGTCCGTTGCCGGCGTTGTATGCGGCGGCTACCAATTCCCAGTTTTTGTAGTTGCGATACGACTTGTTCAGATAATCACATGCTGCCTGCGTAGCTTTTTCCAAATGATAACGCTCGTCAATGTCGTC
>Ga0082212_10009829_pt1 | contig 12301 bp, 1 predicted proteins | sample TergutNt197P3_FD_71548 | JGI IMG/M metagenome (GOLD analysis project Ga0082212, IMG submission 71548) | Neocapritermes taracua P3 segment gut microbial communities from Petit-Saut dam, French Guiana - Nt197 P3 | ecosystem: Host-associated > Arthropoda: Insects > Digestive system > Gut ... | reverse complement strand
GATAGAGTTAATGCGCCGGGGGAAACGTAAACCCCGCCGCCGGTGTTTTGTGCGGTGTTACCTCTTATGATACAATTGTTTATGTTTAATGTCTTGGAGCAGTAGATACCGCCTCCGTTAGAGGATGAACCACCGCCGCTGGCAGTGTTGCCGCTAATGTTGCTTTCATAGATGATAGCATCGCCTGCGCTATGGATACCGCCACCCTCGTAGTAGTATGCCGTGTTGTTACTTATCTTTGAATTATTTATAGATAAATTATTGGTTGTGGAACTGTGATATATACCGCCGCCTGAACCGCCTGCCTGACAATTGTCAATCGTTGAATAGGCGATAGTCAGAATGTCTGTGGTATAAATGCCGCCGCCGCAGTATCTGTTATCCCATACGCCATTGTTGTATCCTGCCTTGCAGTTTTTTATAGTTACATCATTCAAACTTATTGGCGAACCTGCATTTATTCCGCCACCGTTAGTAGCAGATACGCAATTTTGTATCACAGCGCCTGTAATCGTGTTTGTTCCTGCTGCGACTTCAATTCCGCCTGCGCTGTTATTGCCGTCTAATTTTATTTTGTTAAAAGCAACTGTTTTTGTGCCGTTTCCAAGTAGCATGAAATGCCTGCCGTCTGTGGAATTTTCCGTAAATAATACCAATGTATCGTTTTTCTGATACGTCAGGGTCACGTTGTGGTCGATGTTGATAAATGCGCCGTCGCTGTAGATGGAATCGGGTCGGTCGTTGAGTATCAGGTCGTAATGTGTTCCCGTATATCCTTCTTGCAGGTGGTATGTCCCGAAGGGATGGATGTCGACGGTCTGGGCTTTCGTGTAGTTGTTGGGGAAACCGCCGTTTATGGCTTTTCTGAGGCGTGCCCAGTCGGAGTCGTCGGTGAGGTCGCGGGCTGCGTCGCCGGGGGAGTAGAAGTAGTTGGTGTACCCTCCCTGTCCGTAGGCGAGGACGATGACGCCGTCGGGGTTGTCAATCTGAATCTGTTTCTGTAAGAGAACACCGAGAAGCGTATGGCTCGTTCCCAGACAGTACCGTCCGACGGAATATCCGCTGCCGCCCACATCATGGGATACCCATTGAAACTCCTGATTGTCTATCAGTTCCTGTACGGGCTGTTTGGCGGCGCCGTTGACGGATATGGTGGTGGCGCTCTCGTTTTCATGGGGAACGGTGACAAGCAGATGATGTGTCATTTCCAAGTAGACGTGCGTTGCTTCCAGATCAAGCGGACTGACCATGATGTCTCTCGTCCGCTGCTCGACAGGTGGAAGCCATGCGACGCCGGGCTGCGACACCTCGCCTGTTCCCATATTTGCCTGCGGATTGTACTGGTGATGGTAAATGCTGACGCTTACGGGATTGTCGGATTCGATGAAACAGGCTTTTGCGTTTGCCTGATGACTGATGTCAATGTTGATGTCGTGATAGCGCAAAAAAGGGTTGTTATTGATTACATGCGTTTGTTTAATGCCATTGTCGTATCTGAACGTTATGTTCGTGGGTTTTTGCGTATCCTTCGCAAAAACTCTTGCATACACGGCGTTCAGGTCGTTGGTGGGTACGATAAATTTTGTTCCCCACTGTTCGGTCGGAGCCAGCTGCTCGAAGGTGTGATTGCTGCGCGTACCTATACTGCTTGACGTGGCGGCCTGAAAGACGGCAACGGGTTTTGTGGCTTCAATTTTTGTCCCTATCACCGATGGATTTAACGGATAAGTCGGATCGGCTCCGTTGTATAGGATCTGACCTTTATTTAAATTGGTAGTATAAGTATTGCCGTCCGGCGTACGCTGGATGACCTGTGTTCCGTTTTCAGTGGCAACAATGATGTATGCATCGAAATGTTTATTATTGCAGTTGAGCGAGCTGACGATCATGCCTGAATAGATGTACTCCTTTCCGAGCTTGGAAACAGGCATTACCTGTGTGGCTTCCGTACTGGCATAAGCCGTACTGATGGCAACTACCGTTACCGGCTTGTCGGATGTCACTTCAAGCGACTTGCCGGACGCGAAGGTTGCCCCTATACCGACGGAATAACAGGCTGTCGCCTGCCGCGACGTTAAATGGATGTCCCTTATCTGACCGGCTGAAACGGTGACGACCGAATCGGGTATTGGCGGAATGGTTGTCTCGTTGAAATGCAGGGTGACGGTGGCAGCTTCGTCAACAGCGGTTATGCGCAACATCAGCTCGACGCTGTGACCGGCTATGCCGTTAAAAATATCCGGATAGATGGAGTTGTTGCATGTGTTCCGTCCGAAAGCGACGAAGAAGTTTTTGCCTGCGTTGGAGGCCTCGCGGGGTTGCGGGCTCTGGGCTGTAGCCGGTGTTGCGGTTATTGCTGCAAGGGTTGCGATACCTGCGATAATTACTGCTAAAACATTTCTTTTCATTATTCTATCATTTTTGTTTGTTTTCATTTTTTTTATTTAGATTCAACTGCCGGATTCTTTATTTGAAAATCCTGCATATTTGACCTGTTTAGATTCCGGTGCAAAAGTACGGCGCATAATTTGTGTATACAAGGTGTTTTAAGGAAAAAGACAATATGAAATCAGCCATATATTGTAATGATTACAGTTTTACTTGCGGTGCATTTGTATTTTCCGTTTAGATGATAACAACAAAACTCTATTTATGTAATAAGTACAGATTAATTTTATGTTTTATGAAAATCCGGATTGGGAAATGACACTATTTATATGACTAAACGCAGGTTAAAGGGATGTAAAAGCAACCTGTTATATTGAAATGAATACAATAATACTCTATAAATGTAACAAAAAAAAATTTTTCAGACGTATTTTGAAAATAATTTGTATCTTTACAGCTTTAAACAGAAATTTTTTAAACATTTAATTATTATGGAAAACAATTGGTATGATATTTTTCTTGATGTAATATGCAAAAAGTATCCTAAAAAGAATCAATTAACACAGGAATTGATGGATATATTATTTATTGAGCGCGAAGCAGTGTACAGAAGGCTGCGTAAGGAGGTAGCATTTTCTTTTCAGGAAATTGTAAAGATTGCTTCCGAATGGAAAATCTCATTAGATGAAATTATTGGAATTTCTACCGGGCAAATACCTTTTCAAATGCGACAGATCAACTATCTTAATCCTTCAAAAGATGAAATAAAATTCTTGCAGCAGATTATTCAGACATACAAAAATTACAATGAAGATACCGATTCGGAATTGATGTCTATCTGTAATAAATTGCCCCGTCAACTGCTTGCAGGTTATGAGCGGCTGAATCAGTTGTCGATGTTCAAACGGGTGTACCAGTATGGATACGAAAAAGATGCAGTTCAGCTTTCCCAGGCTGTCATATCAAAGGAATCAAACCGGATATCGGCTGATTATTATCAGGCGATAAAGAATTTTAAAAACACAAATTTCATATTCGACCGGATGCTTTTTGATTTTCTTGTATCCGATATTCAGTATTTTTATTCCATCCGGATCATTAACGACGAGGAAAAAGCGCTTATCAAGAAGGATTTGAACGCACTGTTAGACTACTTGCAGGAAGTTGCAAACTACGGTTATTATCCTGAAACACAAAAGAAAGTTAATATTTATATATCACAGATTAATATCGATACCAATTACAGTTATGTATTTGCGCCGGAAAGGAATGTATGTTTCATACATGTATTTGAAAAATATGAAATTTTCACATACAATCAGGATATGGTTGCAAATTTCAAGACATGGATGCAGTTGAAGAAAAGAAGTTCTGTCCAAATTTCGGAAGTAGACGAGCGGAACCGGATTGAATATTTCACAAGGCAACGCCGCTTGGTAAGCAATCTTTGATTTAGAGGCAAGGGGTTCTAAAACCCCTTGCCTAATTAATTATTATCTTTTTCCCGGGATTATTGTTAAGTGTTACAATATAGATTCCCTGTTGCAGTTTGATTGTTGTTTCGCCGGCAGTGACGATTGCCTGTATCCTGATTAATATACCGTCGGGGGTATAAATCCTTACGACGCTGCCCGGTTTTGAAACGCTGATATACAGTTCGTCCTTTACAGACCATATTTTATCTGTTACTTCCGAAAGCGCCTGGATAGACGTCGTTTCGCGTCCGCTATGCAGGAAGTTCGCATAATAGATACGTTCGCCCATGGATCCCTTCGGAATGGCTACCGTCGACTCCGGTACATCGCCGTTCGTCCCTGTCCAGCCGACGAACACATCGCCCGCTTTTACGGGCGCCTTAAGGGTTATACCCTGCGATTCTATGGTGAATGTGGACGGATTGTCCACATTGTTTACGCTGCCATGCAGGAGGTATATGATCGGATATACTTCGGGCAGGAAGTTAGCCGTCAAATGAACATCGCCATAAATGATCAGGGTATCGTAGCGCATGACGCCGCTGCTGGCCGGTATCACCTCGCCACGCAGCGAAATATAATCGTCATGGCTCCAGCCTGTGAATTCATAACCATCGTCGGGCGCCACAAGTACGCCTTCCTGCGCTGACGACTTATAATCAACCGCCTGCGGTCCGGTATTGTATACGCTTCCGCCGTGCGCGGCCGAGAAGGTCACAAGACTCACGCCCGCTCCCTGATGATATGTATAGTTGGTTGTGACATGCATCGTATCGTTTATTGTGACCCATGCCCTGTTGATGAACATGGGCTGTGAAGCGGATACGCCGGGAGCCGGGGTAGCGTTGTACATGATAAACACTGAATCCTCTGAAACAATATTATCGCGTCCCCATGTAATGATATCCTGCGGAGGCGTTCCTGAAGTATACGTAACCGAAACAGAATCGCCCACAACTACCGGATCTATCGTAATAACACCTGTAATATTGAGGTATGCCGGCAGTGTATCATGTACCATCATATCAGCATGAAACAGACTGGGGTTGGTAACCTTTACCTTGTATTCGATAATTTCAGTTCTAAGTACGGCTACAGGATTTGAATAGGTGCCATTGTCTTCATTCATATCAAGCGTCGCCTTTTTCCATATCATACCCTCATCAAAGAAAATAACGTCTATACATTTTACTCTTGGCGATTGCACGGTATTTACAAAAATTGGCGTTCCGGTATTAAATGCCCGGAGTACAGGCAGATTTGTACCCGTCGCTACTTTGATTGTCGTACCCGGAGGCGTAACAAAAGCCCAAGTGTCCGTCCAGTCCCAAGCGCTGGCATACGGCGACGCCATGAATATAGCCGGATTGGCTGCATCGCCGACTGTTATACTTTCACCCTGCACGTCATTCCTGCCATATCCGGGGTCCGTGTCTTCAACTATTTCTCCGTTGACGATCATGCACTCGAGGGCGTAATTGTTAGTCAAACTTGTTTGACCCGACGCATAGTCTTTACCCAGGACACGTCCGGAATCACTGACAGCGGACAAACTCGGATTTAATGCAAAGCAGTTTAAGATAACTGCACGCAAGGGCAAGGTGGTATTTTCCACTTCGCCCACAAGTCCGCCGACGCCGCTTACTCCTTCAACAATACCGGTTGCATAACAATTTTCAAGTTTCAAGCTATTGCCACCCAGCCCCGTAAAGCCTCCTGTTGCATTATTATCGCTAAATGTTTCGCCTGTTGCATAACAGTCTGTAAAGGTTGTGTACCTGGAAGTCCCTGAAAAGCCGCCTATTTCTTTATAACCTCTCACTTCGCCTGTTGCGTAACAGCTTGTAAAGAAATTTTCCGCGTTCATCGGGCCTCCATTGTCGGATGTACCGACAAAACCGCCGATACGGATGCGTAACCTGCTCTCAGAAGTATAGTCTTCATAGCCCGGATTCATATCAACCGCTGCATAGCAGTTGGTAAACGACGAGCCATATACCCTTCCTGCAAAACCGCCGGAACTTTCATAGACCTGCATTTCTCCCTCTACAAAACAATTTTCATAAGATGCGTCGCCAAAGGAATAACCGACCATCGTTCCCGCATAACTTCCCGTTCCGGTAACGTTAATCCCCTGGTCTGCCAGTATGACGCCCAAGTCATGAATCACGGTCTTCGATCCGCTAACAACGCCAAACAGACCCTGATTCGAGGCGGTATTCGTATTGATCCATAAACCGGTTATGGTGTGTCCGTCTCCGTCAAATATTCCGGAAAATGGCTTGTCGATCGAAGAAGCGCTTGTTCCGATGGGCATCCAGCCGCTGCTGTTCCAGCCGAACAGGTCGGCGTCCAGTGTCATAAAACCGGCAACGCCTACAAGGAGTGTATTGCCTGTGTAAATTGTTCCGCTGCTAAATGCAGTGACGCCATTCCAGTTCTGGTAGCCATAACTGCCGAGCCGGCGTTCGGGTTGAGCATAAGGACAAACCATCGAACCCGTGTTGAGCGTACCGTTCGAGAACGCGTCTTCCGTTCCCGGTACCACTAAGTTTTGCATGAGTTTAAACCCGACATAGTTGTTCAGTCTGTCGACCGTACCACCCACATACGCAGGGCTCGTTTGTTTCGACTGGTATTCGTTCTCCGTCAGCACTTTCAGATAGGCTAAGTCTGCCCAGTTCCATATTTCATAGATGGCCGGACAAGCCTCTATATCGGCGCTGCCGGATGAATTGCGGAACGCTTCGTTGGCGCACAAATCGTCCGAAAGCGATTCAAGGCTGAAGCTTACGCCAAACGGCACATATACAGGATGACCGTCTGCGTCGTACAGCAGTACGGCAGGTTCGATGGAAGTATCGTAATCCTGTTCCATTTCTGTTATGCTGCGCGGCGCTATTAACTTGAAACTAAGCGTATGCGACCCTCCGCTCAGGATCGTGAATCCTGTTCCCGATGTTCCTTCCAGTACGAAACCTCCTCCGGGAGCCGGATAAACATCCGGCGTTCCTACGCCGATGATTCCGGACGATGTTACCACGCTTCCCGGATGAAATTTAAACTCTTCATTGTAATCAATATACAAAGCGGCTTGCGATACGTCGGTAGGATTCGGATTTGATACCTCCAATGTGACTAAAATGGTATCGCCGACCGAATAACAATCTTTATTCAGTTTAAATGTATCTATTACCATAGGCAACACCCTGTTGTCGACTTCCCTGGCATAAACGTTGGTCGGGAAGCAGTCCGGAAGCGTCCAGTAGTTGCAACTTTCGAGTTCGTCAGGCGTTGGAACGTTGTTGACCAAGTAGTCATAATTAATTTTTGCCCGGTTGGTATAATCACCGGCCGGCGCTTCTATGAGAAAATAGGCGCGCGCTCTGAATATCGTAACTGTATCGCCCAATACTGTCATGTTATCGATGGTAAGCGTTTTTTCGTCGTGATAATCATTGATTACGGCGAAAGGCGCGTTAGCGTCGGCAATGCTTAGCGAATTGCGAATCCATCTCATGCTGTCGGGCAGCGTAACGGTGAAGTCTACGTCTTTATCTTCGCAGTTTGAATTTGTAATACGCCAGGTATAAAGAACTTCCTGGCATAGCGACACGGTGTCGGCTGCCTGCTGGGTAAATGAAAAACCTGCTTCGTTGATAGGCGGAGCGGCAACGGGACAATGAAAAGTAATGGGTCCTCCCATGGAAAAATACATGTATCCGTTGGGAGAGCCGGTCGATCTTTGTTCGATGACAATCTCTTTTACCTGGTCGTAAAAATCAACGTACATCCAGCCTCTCTTGTCGCCGGCGGCGGCGCTGTTGGCGCGCGTCTTGGCGACGGCAACGCCGTTATGCCCGATGGTATAATTGCTGGTGATGGCCGGCGTTGCATACGACAATTGCGGTAATACCGTACCATCTCCGCATATTCCATATACCTTTACATTGGAATATCGACTGCCAACGCGACCGATTCGGCGCAAATCGAACGAGGCAAGCGCCGCCGTATCTAACGTGATCGTCGTACGCATTATCTGTTGTGCATCTCTGTCACGACGGAACAACAATGTGCCGGCTGTCTGTCTGGGATAATTGCTCGAAAAATTGGCATTGCCCGAATTGCCCGGTGGAGGCGGGAGGAAGACTGTATTTATATTTGCATTAAATCCATTGTCGTGAAGATTAAAATTGAGGTTATTCTGATTGTACAGCGTTCTGGTTGAAAATAAAATCGAGTTTAATTTGGTTTCGAAATCGCAGGCTTCACAATCGCCGGTCGCCCTTTTTGCGCCAAAAGTGAAATAATAGGTCTTGCCTGCTTCAAATTCGACATTAAACACATGAAGACCGGATGGCGATCCGTCAATATCCATAAGTCCATTTATCCAAACACCCTTGACTGCGCGGTCCCAGTTATAGGGATGCTTGAGTTTCATGGTGTCGTCGGCAATCAGCATCGTTACTTCATATCCGCCTCCAAACGGAAAAAAATTGTAGTTTACAGCATCATTGAACCCCTGGTCGCCTACGCCTATCAATACAGGATAGTTTTCCTGCGTAAGCACGTTTACCATCCAGATCCTGCCATTGATAAGTTCGTCAAAACCTCCGCAAACCTCATTTTTATCAACGAGGTCTCTGGTAAACGCCCCGCCGTTGTTTCCCCAAATAATTGCCTCCTTATCGGAGTTTAAGCCGACAAGATCGTCTCTATTGCCGATACTTGTACCGATGCCCATCAGAACTGCTGAGCCTGCTTCCGTCGAGTGTGATTGCATGTTGTTGAGATTTGCCTGGTCGTCGCGCACAATGGCGGATATATTGTTGTGGAAGCGACCGTGTAACGGGCCTAATGTACCTGGCCATACGATGCTGTTGTCCGAAAGCGCATAATCAAAATTCAGCGCCGGATTGTCCGGATCTTTATTCAGCGTCATCCCGTATTTCAACCCCAGATAGGAATAAACCATGTCTTTCTCGTTATCCGGTAAAACGGTTTCAAAGGCGATCACTTCTGAGATCGAACCTATCAATCCCCGTTCTCCCAATGAGGCTGCGCCCAGCGTTCCGGTACTATTCATTTGCTGACCGCCATAATAAATAGCTCCGGTTCCGGAGGTTAACCTGTCTGTGTTAGCATTGGCTTCGAACTGCGTGTACGCACTACTGCTATTATCATTCAAATACCTGATATACATGGCAATGGTAGATGAAACTGTATTATACAGGTCTTTATTACCTGCCGTCTCAGCCTGACCGCCGGTACCTTCCTGGTATAAACGGGCTACATTTTTACCATTGGTCATTTGACGGAAACCTACTGCCGGATGCCGTGAGGCGGCTTGTAGCGTTTGTGCGCCAAACCCCACAAAATAACCGGAGCGAATACCTGTCGGTAGGTAAAAGTCCCTGAGACGTACCACCGTAATAAGCGTCCAATTACGTGGTTCATAGCTCTGTGCCGTATTTGAGTTGTCTGCGCGAAAAGGCGCCCGGTCTGTAACCAGATACTCCCTGTTACCCGTCGTATTGCTGCCCGGGACTCTGCGAAAGTCAAGCGCGGGATGAAAGTTCATGTCGGAGTCAACATTTTTGAAACCCGGAGGAGTTTGAATACCTGCAACGCCATTCGATGCACCTTTGTTATAGTAGAAAACATCCAGCGGATTTCCCGAAAAATCGCGCCATTCCTGCACATTACCACCGGGTAGCAAATCAATTGTCGAAGGTTCGTCGGCTTTCAGCCACATTACCAGATTATTATTTACACCGCCGGGTGTTACCCTTTTATAGGCAAAACCAATGTAATCTCCATTAAATATTTCCACATTGGAGGCTACAAGGTCACTGTTAACTGCATATATTCGGGTATCGGTCGGGCCGGAAGGAAACATCGGGTCTTGCGATACCAGTACATAGTCTGCTCTGAAAGACCTCTCCAATGCAATGTTTACCGTACAGGATGCGGTATCGGTAAACTGTGTATGTAAAACTTTTGCCTGGCGGAAATGGAGTTCTAAATCTGTGAATCCGTTTGCAAATTCTTCATTATCAGGATAAAAATACGTTACTGATCTGGTTCTGAGCGTGGCGTTGTTTGAGCCGAACATCACAAAAACGCCATCGTCGATGACGCCGTTGTTTTGACTGTTGAGTACATTCGGTAAAGGGTTTGAGCCTGCAAATATGGCTATTTTGGGGTCTCTATTGACGGTTATCGACTGCTTTTGATAAAGACCTGACGCATCATCGCGTCCAAGACCGAATATATAACTGTTGTAGCCCGTATGCGCCGCTGTATTCCAGATTGTGGCGCCATCCGAACGCATCCACAGCGGCTGCGCAATCGTATCCAGCGTTTGACCGTACTTAACGGCTAAGTAAGTATGGATTTTGTCGATGTCGTTCTGGACAAACGGCGTGCCGGTCGGCGTGGAAAGCACAATGATTTCCTGTATGTCGCCAAAAAACGGTCTAACAGCAGCTGCAGTACCTGTTGGCGCAAGCGCGCCGACGGTAGCAATATTACTGCCGCCCGGAAGCGGTCGCGGGGTTGCCGTCAGAACGGCGGCGGGTTTTGCATTGTGCCATCCTGCCGGTGGCGTAGTACTGCGAACCATACTGGTAATACCGTTGCGTTCTGTATAGCCGGTATTGCCGAATACCGTATTATTTCCTATTGTAGTACTTTCATTATTTGAAACAAAGAAATAATAAGGCGCATTGGCTCCCGTTAAATTATTCCATCCTTCGCCGAAGGCGCTGGCGGCAGCTGTACGGCCAAAGGAAAACAGGGTTCCGTAAGTGTTATTGGTCGTCCCTAAATTCGCCGAAGAGACATAAAATGTACGGTAAGTACGGTTTGCAGTGCTTTCGGTCTGGAAATTATTTTCCGATACTAATCGTTTGACAGGCGAAACAAAACGGAGCGCCGGATTGTAATTCATACCGTCGTATCTGTACACCGGTACGGCAAGCGCGCCGCTTTGTACGAAGTCCAGCGTTAAACTGCCAGAATGGTTTATCCAGCGCGTAACAGCCGAATTGTCGGCCGGTAATGTACCTACTCTGAGACTATCGGCTTTCAGCCACAATTCAATATTGTATGCGCCGCCGCCGCCGGGCGCTGCTCCGCCTAATAAAAATCCGATATAATCGCCATCGTTAAGCAGTACGCCGTTAGCAACGCCGTTGGTAACAGGATACACGGTTGTAAAACCCGGTGTAAAGCTATCGGAGTTGGATACCATTACATATTTCGACTTGATTTTTTCTAACTTCAAACTGACTGTAATTGTAGGCGCGCCAGTGAGTTGCACCTGATAGGTTCGTTGCCGACGTAATTTGAACGCTTCGCCGGGAACTAAGGCGCCGGGAGGTTGTATGTATGACATGCTGCCTGTTTTCCCGTTTGAGCCAAAGAGTAAAAAAACGCCGTCGTTCATTGTCTGACTGTTCTGGGCGCTCAAGGGAAATAAAGTATTTCCGAGAAAAACGGCGAGGGTGTCATCTTCTACGTTGTTCGACTGTTTTTGATAAAGCCTCGAAGCCTCGTCGCGTCCGATGCCGAAGATGTTTTTATTATAACCGGTATGGCTTGCCGAATTCCAAACGACAGTTCCGTCTGCCCGTCTCCATTGCGGATGCGCAACGGTATCTAACGATTGTCCGTATTTTATGGCTAAATAGGTGTAAACCTTGTCAATATCCGTCGTTGATAAAGGCGTGGCTACAGGCGAGGAAAGGATGATGATTTCCTGCATGTCGCCAACAAAGTAATCGCCGGTTGCCGCCGGTCCGGCTGTGCCGAGTGTTGCCGGGGCTGTCGAAGCGATAAGTGTAGGGGGAGTACCACTGCTGTTAGAAAATCCATTGTGATAACCGGTATTGATAGCAGTACGGTCAAAACCGGTAATTCCGTACCGGTAAGTTACCCCCGGATTATAGTAGGTATATGTTCCCGCGGCCGTTCCCGTAGACGCAAATAAATAGCCATTTACATTATTAGCCCATCCTTCATCGTAGTTGTTGGAATAAGCAAAAATAGCCTGGACATCGTTGCCTGTCGAGCGCGTAACATAAAACGACCGGTAATTTTTGGTCGCCGGCGTTACCACGTAGTTTGCAGTCGATTCCATCCTTTTTCTGTTTGCGGCTGTTAATCCCTGCGTGGAAAAATTGATCGTCGGATTAAAGTTCATCCCGTTGTAACTGTAAGACGGGATTCGCGCAGCTGCAGCCTGCTGAAAATGAACCCCGCTCCCCGAACGGTCAAACCACTGACCGATGCCCGATCCATCCGGTGGTATCGCGGTTGTATGAACCGAGTCGGCTCTCAACCAGATTTCGACATTGCCCGGTGCAATTCCTCCGGGTGTTATCGTTTGCGCCGAAATCATGCCTGTTATGCAAAAATGCATAAGTAATAATGCT
>Ga0082212_10009828_pt1 | contig 12301 bp, 14 predicted proteins | sample TergutNt197P3_FD_71548 | JGI IMG/M metagenome (GOLD analysis project Ga0082212, IMG submission 71548) | Neocapritermes taracua P3 segment gut microbial communities from Petit-Saut dam, French Guiana - Nt197 P3 | ecosystem: Host-associated > Arthropoda: Insects > Digestive system > Gut ... | reverse complement strand
AAAAAGCCAACCCCTCACAGAAAACGGCAGGGAACTGGACCTGGTTACCGAATATACAACGTACGCCTACGACAACGTCCTCCAGATCTACCATGCCAAAGCCCGGATGTACGACACCGAGAATCGGCGGTTCATGGCCAAAGACATTGACCCAGGATACTTGGATACGCCCCAAACCCTCAACCCGTATCCCTACGTCGTCAACAATCCTAAAACCTATATCGACCCAACCGGAGAAGGTATTTTTGATTGGATCAAGGAATTTTTCGGTGACTTGTTTGGAAGTTCTAAAACAGCAAGGGATCTTTACAGAGAAATCGATTACAATGATCCGTTTATAGAAAAAATCACTGAAACCAGCGGGACTTTGGCTGATGCACTCACATCCATCGACGATCCGGTCAATCCGAACATCGACATTGAAAGTATTGTGTGAAGTCGGAAGCCTTCACGAATACCTTGTTAGAAGGGACACACACCACACTCGATGTTCTTGAAAATGTTCCATACGTCAACTACCCTGCGGCCTCGATGAATTTGATCATGTATCTTGATGAAGAAGAGTATGACAAAGCGATAGCGTCAGGATTTAGTTTGGTTCCGTTTCCGGGATCCGGTAAAGTTGGCAAGGTCATATACGGTACCGCAAGAAGCCAAGTAAGATATAGATTAAAGACATCTCAGAATGGAAGTATGGCGCAAGTCCGTAAAGTATATGTTAGACAGGGAGTAAAGCCTATTGTCGAAGGTGCAGAGGGAATACACCTTGGTATGCCAAGAGGTGGAGGAGTCATCAATGGTAGAAAATACTCCGAACATGCGTTAGAGAGAATGACATCGCACCAGATGGCACAATAGTTTCCTATGGGAAGTTGTGATTTTATGTTCGAACAATTGAGAATAAATGGAGTTGCAAAAATTCAAAAATGCGTTGCAGAGTTTGTTATATGGGAACTCAATATCTCCCCGTATGCGAAATTTAAGATTAAAATTTATGAGGATCAAGATAATCAATTTACTGGATACACAAACATCCAAGTCAAGGATTCAATTGGGGATTTTTATTGTGCGGTAGGATATGGAAAAACAATAGAGGATGCTCTTGATGATACTATTAAGTATTTTTTCAAATTAACAGCAGCAAAAAATGATTGGTCAGAAGAGGATTTTGAATGGGCTGACCCAATCGACTTTTAGTGAGATAATGCCGGCATAAGGTATTTGCTCATTTTGCGAGATAGCGCAGGATACTGCAGTAAATACTGTCATATCCACAGCCTTTGCAGGCGGAATGAAATTGCTTGCAAAACCCATTCCGAAGGTTGTTAAAAATGTAGGTAATAAGGTCAAACCGGAAATCACTTCTGACCTGAACCCATCAATCAAGCCGAATAACCCGGTAAAACCCAATGGGCCAGCTAAAACGAAGGCAAATCAGCCGACCACATTAGAGAAGCCTGTGTCTTCAAGTCAGCCAACCGCACCAGGGAAGCCCGCATCAGGTAAGCCCGCATCAGGTAAGCCCGCATCTTCAGGTCAGTCGGCGAGTCCGGCTGCTCAGGGCCCGGGGGCTGGTCAGGAACCGCGCCTACGAGCGGAAAATCGCGGGGTAAGCTCCCACTTACCTTTTGTTGCTGATTATTATGTAATGTCTTGAAGGAGGCGATTTTTCAAAAAGCGTAAGTAATGGCCTAACGCAAGAAATAAATTTGTGTATAAAAAATATTGAGGAAAACCCTTATGGGTCGTTACTCCCATCATTGAACCTGCTATGCTTTCAATATGATTATGATTGAAAACAAAGGTTGTAGTGACCAACAGAAAATGAGGAATCCGCTTGAAACAAGGGTTTTGTATACATGCTGCCGAAACTTGGGTTAGCCAAAGGCAAGGGTGTCCGCCGTGAGGCGGAATCTGAAGGAAGCCGGAGGCAAAACCTCAGCCGGACGAACAGAAATCACATCAGGCATCGTGTGGCGGAGGAGCTTGCAGGACAAAGCAAAGTCCAATACTGCCCGAACCCCACAGTGTAAACGCGACAGGTGTATGAAGGGAAGGTCATCGTTCTTACCCGGGGAGATCTCATCAGCAGGCGGAAACAGAGTATGAAGCCTGTAGTAACAACGAATGATGAGAGGTCAGCAGAAACCATATTACCACCGCAGACAAAGGCCGCGCCTACTACTATCACCACGACAAACAAGGCAGCACCGACAGCATCACCGACAGCAAAGGCGCTGTCAGAAGCAGCGCCGGTTATGATCCCTGGGGAACACCCGCACCCGAAGGGTGCGGCACAAAAAGTCAGCCCCTCACAGAAAACGGCAGGGAACTGGACCTGGTTACCGAATATACAACGTACGCCTACGACAACGTCCTCCGGATCTACCATGCCAAAGCCCGGATGTACGACACCGAGAATCGGCGGTTCATGGCCAAAGACATCGTAGCCGGCTACCCGGAAATCCCCCAGACCCTCAACCCGTATCCCTATGTTATCAACAATCCAAAGACTCTGATTGATCCCACAGGAGAATGGTTTGGCATCGATGACGCAGTGGCATTCGTCACCGGCGCGGTAGTCGCTGTAGCCATTCGATACGTCTCAGATGTCATTGAAAATGTTGTTAATGGGGAAAGCGGATGGGATATTCTTAAACCGACATCGTCATGGGAAACCTATGTAGGGGATGCGCTCGGTGGAGGCCTTGGCGGACTAACCACAATATATGCCGGGCCGTTAGCGGGAGCAGCCGTCTATGGCGGAACAAGTACGCTCATAGGGGAGGGATTAGAAAAACTAACAGGAACCAACGACCGCTCATTTAGCGAAATAGCGCAGGATACCGCAGTAAATACTGTCATATCCACAGCCTTTGCAGGCGGAATCAAATTGCTTGCAAAACCCATTTCGAAGGTTGTTAAAAATGTAGGGAATAAGGTCAAACCTGAAATCACTCCAGACCTGAACCCATCCATCAAGCCGAATAACCCGGCAAAACCCAATGGGCCCGCTAAAACGAAGACAAACCAGCCGACCACATCAGAGAAGCCTGTGTCTTCAAGTCAGCCAACCGCACCGGGGAAACCCGCATCAGGTAAGCCTGCATCTTCAGGCAAGACTGCATCTTCAGGTCAGTCGGCGAGTCCGGCTGCTCAGGGCCCGGGGAATGCGCCTATCTCGAACACAAATCGGAATTTGCCTGTTCCTTATGATCCAAAATTTGCCGCTGGGCAAATGAGAGATAGCCTTATCAAATCAGCGACAATACCTGGCAGGGGTGGTGTTACCCCGGTTGGCAGAGCATTTCAAAAACATGCTGGCAATCCCAATCGTGCAGGTTCTTTTATGGGAAAAGTTTCAGGAAATGCATCACAAAACACGAAATATGGATTAGAATATGTAAACAGTATTCTATCAAATCCAAATTCGACATTTATTAACAGGAATACTAAAGCATTTGGTGATGTATTGGATGTGCGCTTACCAAATGGTACAGGAGCGCGCTGGTCAGCAGATGGAATAACTTTCATTGGATTCTTAGAAAGATATTCAAGATAGGAGGGGGCATTTATATTGAGACAATGGGCAGCAGATTTTGCAAATGACCCTTATGATGACTATAACCTTATCGTTGAAATTCTCTGTGATGATGAGGAAGTAGCTATAATAAAACAAATGCAGCAGGGTTTAGAAATGAAGTGGCATCCAAGCAAAGAGGAATTAAACATTCCGGTTGACTGGCTTTTGGGACTGTTATTAGAAGCTAAAGAGAGAATGAGTAACAAATGATTAGACATGATATGTTATTGGCTCTAAGTTAGATATGTCATATCCGAAAACCATCGCTTCATGTCCCAAGATATCATCGCCGGAATCCAGACCATACCCCAGACCCTGAACCGGTACGCCTATGTCATCAACAACCCGCAAACCCTCACCGATCCCACCGGGGAAATTATCCCAGTCCTCGCTATCATAGGCTACGTCATAATCGATATTGCCATAACAGCCACAGTCGCAGGCGTCGGGTACGCAATCTACAAAGAAGTCACTGAACCGGGTTCGGGATACACCTGGAAAGGGTTGGATCAAGTCGTCAGGGGAAAATACACAGACGCATTCAACTTCTCCGGACTCATGCTCGAGATCGCGTTGGGATGCACCCCAATCGGATGGCTCATGACCATACGGGATACCCTCTACGACCTAACCCATCTATCCGAGCACAGCGCAGCAGAAAACGCGGTAATCCTGTTGATGGATGCATTTGGGCTCGTCCCGGTGCTTGGGAAGGCGAAAAAGTTGACACGCCTGTCCAAACTGATGGATAATGTCCCCAGCAGCCATGTGTTATCAGGGAATCCTAAGGTTCATATCAACGCTAACGCGGCAAGTTTGGATAGCGTCCCTGCGGGAGTCAGGAACAACACAGGGATGCCGGGGAGAGGCGCCGGGCATACAGGAGCCTCCAGCGCTACCTCGAAACAGCATTCCAGTGCTGAAAGGTATCTGGCTGGGCGTTCTCAGGGTCCGGGGGGAAGTAATCCGGGGCACACAATAACAGGCAAATCTCTTAAGTTTGATCCAAGCAGTCCGGAACTTTTCCCGGTCACAGGTCAACAACGTAATATAGTCCAAATAACCATGCAAGGCTCACGAGGAAGAGATTTTACCGCCGCTTATAAGGCAGCCGGGATTAAAAGTTCACAAGCAAAGGGGTATACTTGGCATCACCTTGATGACTTTAATCCAAAGACTGGCACGACAACAATGCAACTTGTGAAAACCCAAGGGACACATAAAGCTATACCTCATTCTGGCTCTGTGTCACAGTTCGAAAAGCTGTTCCGCGTGGAATATGGTACCCAAGACGCAATAAAAAGGGCCTTCAATAGAGGATGGGTTACTGGGAGAAAGCCACTGTAATGGTTCGAAAGGGAAAATGATGGGAAGGTTAACCTTATTAAATTCGGAGAAATCATTAAATGATAATGATTTCAAAATGGTGGAGCATGAATTGGAAGTTAAACTTCCAAACGACTTCGTTGAATTCTATAAGCTTCATAATGGTGGCAACCCAGAGCAAACCGTCTTGAAAGATTTTTATGGAAAGATTGACGATATTGAAATCGGTGATTTTATGCCAATTCGTTATTGTCGAAAATTCAAAGATGATCCGGACTTTACTCTTGATGGACGGGTGAAAGGTGAATGGGCGGAAAATGAAGTCCCGCAGAATCTTCTGCCTTATGCTATGGATTGTGGAGGAAACTATATTTGTCTTGGGCTTGATGATGGTATAATTTACTATTTCAATCGTTTTGATTGGAATGACGAGCTGTCTGCAGAGCAAAACCTCTCTTTGAATACAACGCCTATAGCTCCTTCGTTTAGTTGCTTTATTGACAATTTACAGTATTCTGGCGAAGAAAAGATTGATGTTACAAAAAAGAGTTTCGCCAAAAAGCAGGAGAAATCCCTTCCCTTGACTTTAAGAGATTCGGAAAAACTTTTGAACGACAACGATTTCATAAGAATCGAGCAAGATTTGGGGATCACGCTTCCAAGCGACTTTGTTGAGTTTTACAAGCTTCATAATGGAGGGATCCCAAATCGAACGGTCATAGAAGATTATTATGAAAAGATTGATGATGTTGAGATTAGTGAATTTTTCCCGGCGCTGTATTGTCAGGAGTTCGAAAATGATCCGGATTACACGCTTGACGGAATGGCGAAGAGTGAATGGGCGGAGAATAAACTTCCCAAAAACCTTTTACCTTTCGCTAGGGATTGGGGTGACAATTATATCTGTATTAGACTTGATGACGGAGTAATTTGCTATTTCGTTCGTGATGTCTGGCGCGATAATTTGTCTATAGAAGATAATTTCTTTGTGAATACAACGCCTATCACTCCTTCGTTCAGTTATTGTGTTGAGAATTTACAGCATAATCTTGATGACGATGAATAGTAATCGACCAGCTTGGACGTAGCGCAATAGCCTTGTGAGGCGGTGGACTCCGAATATCGGAGCCGCCGTTTCTTTTTGCCCTTTGTCCGCGATTGGCGATTGGTGACGCTCGGCGATAACCGCATCCGTGACCGTGGCGATTCTGTCGGTTTTTTGTTCGTTTGCGATTTGCGACGCTGAATTGAATTGAATGTTGGACATGCTGACAGGCCCCAGGGCGCATTTGCATTATGACGGTTCCGACAGATTCTGGGTTCCTCCCGGCGGCTCACGCTTCCTTGTGGTAATTGTTGTCAACCTCTGAATCTCTGTTGGGAACTTTTTGGGGCACTGCTGGGTGGGTCGTTGTATACTCAAGTTTGGATTCCCTGCTTCCTCAACTCTCGGCACACAATACGGATGGACACGCAACCCGCAAATCAGAACCAGAATCCGATTCTGGTTCTGATTTGCAAGGCACACGCTGACTCTTCTCGCTTCAGATTCTGAAACGGGAAGAGTCAGGAGGTGGCTATTCGTTTCCGGGAAACCCCTGTTCGTAATTTCACGGTATACATGAAGTTTGAAGTTCGTGTCGCACACAATCTTTTGGATAGCGGATAATCCCGCAGAACAAAAGCAGAAGCTGGATCTGTTTCTGTGTAAGCGACAAATAGACCGACGTCTGTGAAAGAGACAAGCCACCTTGCTACAATAACAACAAAACAACTTGGAAATCAAGGCGATAAGGAGTTGTTGTAGTTGAATACCAGGAAAATTGCAGCGGAATTTCGGTTATCCTACTGGGCGCAGATTCTGAACGAACGCCAGGAGAGCAGACTCAGCGTCAAAGCGTTTTGTAAGAACGCAGGGTTTCACGAAAATATTTACTACTACTGGCAGCGTAAGCTGCGTGAAGCGACATGCGAAGAGATAAGCAGAATCAAACAGGAAGAAGCATCCCGTCTTGTCCCCTTGAAATTTGTAGAGGTCAAGGCAGAGGAAAAACCTGCGTCCCCAATCCCGGTCTCCCAGCAAGCCCAAATCCGCATAGATATCGGCGAAATGCGCATAACAGCTGAGAGCGAATACCCAATAGGCAAGCTGGCGGAATTGCTGCGGGAGGTGACGCGTTCATGCTGAATCTGGAGAACAAGCGTGTATTTCTCGCTTGTGGAAAAACAGATATGCGTAAGAGCATCAACGGCCTAACGGCAATCGTGGAAGGGACCTTCAACTTGGATCCGTTCACCGGCGCGTTGTTCGTATTCTGCAACAGGAACCGTGACAGGATCAAGCTGCTGGAATGGGATGGAGACGGTTTTTGGCTTCACTTTAAGAGGCTGGAAAAAGGTCATTTCAAATGGCCGAAACCAGGCAGTGAAACAACGATGACATTAACCGGCGACGAGCTATCATATCTATTAAGTGGGACACGAGTCGAATTGAAACTGAATCGCAACGAAGTGTTTGAGCGCAAAATATCCTGACGGAAAACAGCGAAAAATCCCGGAAAACCCTTGATTTACAGAGGGTTTTCCGCTATAATAAGAACATGGGAACAGCAACAAAAACCTCCACAACTGAGCAAAAAATACAAGAGCTAGAGATCCTCGTGGCGAACCAGGCGACACAGATCGCCAAGATGGAAATCCTCATCAATTACTACGAGGAACAGTTTAAATTGGCGCAACGCCGCCGATTTGGGGCATCCAGCGAGCAGAGCCCGGATCAGCTCCGTTTATTTGAAGACATGTTTAACGAAGCTGAGCATCAAGCGGACTCATCGTTGCCGGAACCCATATACGAAGAAATAACCTATAAGCGCAAAAAACGCGTCGGCAAACGCGAAGAAGACCTCTCTGGTCTCCCTGTAGAACGCATCGACCATGAATTGCCGGAATCCGAACGACTATGTCCCGAATGCGGGGAACTGATGCACGACATAGGTGTCACCATACGAGACGAACTGGAAATCATCCCAGCCAAAGTGATCCATAAAGAACATGCGGTACACGCCTATGGTTGTGCCAACTGCGAAAAGAACAGCGACCACACGCCAATCATCAGAGCAACAGCACCGGCACCATTGATAACCGGATCACTGGCAACGCCATCCGCAGTCGCTCACATCGCAATCCAAAAATATGGAGACGGCGTACCACTATATCGCACAGAAAAGAAATTAACCTACGACGGCGTCGTCCTATCCCGGCAAACCATGGCGAACTGGCTGATCTACTGCGCCCAGAATTACCTCAGCGCCCTATACGATCTTTTGACCGCCAAATTGATGAAGGAAACCATCTTGCATGCGGACGAAACCACCATTCAGGTATTGCGCGAACCAGGACGCGCGCCACGAACCAAGTCATATGAATGGCTATACAGAACGAGCGGTTGCTCGGAACATGCCATCGTAATCTTCGACTACCGGGAAACGCGGGGCCATGATCATCCGAAAGCATTTCTGAAAGAATTTAAGGGATATTTACACACAGACGGCTATCAAGCCTATCATAATCTTCCGTCCGGCATAATCGTAGTGGGGTGCTGGTTTCATTATCTGAGTAGACAATATATCCGAGCAGAAATGCCGCAAGCCCTTTTGCTACGGCATTCTGCCTGAAACTACTCGGATAATTATATACATTCCAACCTTGTGCTTCCCTGTACAATAGATGTCAACGCCATAGGCGTTGATATTAATTGAATGGAGGCACTCACATGACAAGTAGAGGAACAACACGCGACTTTAAGCAACTTTCCGCAAAACTGCTGGAAGAACTGCAGCAGAAATGTTACGGCTCCGGGGCAATAGACAACTACCGACGAGCGCTATCAAGAATCGGCATATTTATGGACCTGGAGGGATTCCGCAATTATACAGAGGACGTTGGAGAAGCCTTCATTGCTGATCGCGTCTCAAGCTCAGGTATTTCAAAATCGCACTTAAGTTTCATCAAAACGGTTGTGAGGCGATTGAACGACGTAAATGCTGGTATTGCTTATCGGCTCATAAGACCAAAAGCCATTCTGGCAGTACCGACAGAGTTTTCTGGGCCGCTTGAATCATATTTGCGGTTCTGTGTTAGCCTTGGCAACAAGGAATACACGACAACACATAAACGCAAGGGCTGCGCCAAATTCTTCTGCTCTCTCGCCGATCTAGGCTGCTCAGATGCTCATGAGATCAATACCAGCTATATCTGTCAGGCGATCATCCGCCACGCCAACAAAGACGATTATGCAATAATAAAGGCGTGCTTGCGACATCTGCATGAAACCGGAATCTTGGGTCTTGACTTTTCGGGTATTATCCCAATGCAAAGCCGCAGCAGGGTTCTTCCAACGACTTTTACGGCAGATGAAGTGCGCCGCTTGGAGGTAACCGTTGACAGTTCATCAAGGGCTGGGAAGAGGAATTACGCTGCTTTACTTCTAGCAACGCGATTGGGCTTAAGATCTGGGGACATCGTAGGGCTGACATATGATCAAGTCGATTTCGTCGGCAACACCATCAGCCTGACACAAGAAAAGACAGGGCATCCATTGACACTGCCGTTATTGCCGGAGATACGGGAAGCCATAGATGCGTACATCCAATACGCAAGGCCTGACAGCGACAGTGAATTTATTTTCCTCAGTGCAAACGCTCCTTTTGGAACGATGACGACAGCAGCGATGCGGCACGCGCTTACAGAGTGCTTTGGAGTCGCTGGCATCGATATATCGAGCAAGAAGCACGGGCCTCACAGCTTGCGCTCATCCATCGCCAGCTCGATGGTAAACGACGGAGTCCCTTATGAGGTGGTCCGACGGTTGCTGGGGCATCGCGACCCAGATGCTGTAAAACATTATGCGAAAATTGATATTGAGAACCTCCGCTGTTATGCTATCGACGTCCCCTTGCCCTCTGGCAATTTCAAAGCTCTTTTAGAGGGGAGGATCTAGCGGTGGAAGAGTTCGGCAGCATTTTTAAAGATGAATTCCGGAGTTTTTTGGCTCTACGGAAGATCGGCATGAGCGAATCGGGATATAAACACTATCGCTGCTATCTGGCTTCTTTCGACAAATATCTGACGAGTTGCCGTTTGGAAGAAAGGAAGATCACAGAAACGGACGTAAATGGATGGCTTACTACTTTGACCGGTAAAACGAGCTCCAAAGCTAACGAGATAATCTCGATACGCATGTTTATCAAGTATCTGCAGACATTGGGCTTTGACGCGAATGTTCCGATAATCCCGAAGGTAGTGGACGACTATGTGCCATACATTTTCTCTGATACTGAGATTGAAAGGATTTTCGCCGCCGCTGACAACTTCATTGTGACAAAAGGCCAGCCTAACCCGCATATGCAGTTAGAGTTCCCAATGATCATTCGGTTGCTATATGGGTGCGGGCTTCGGATTGGTGAAACGCTGGCATTACAGATGAAGGATGTCGACCTTGAAGGCGGGGTCATTACGATACTGCACGCGAAAAAGAATAAGCAACGGTTGGTTCCAATGAGCCTGACCTTGACGGAGGTGCTAAAGCGATACTGCCTGGCAATGGGGATTGTCGGTATCCCAAACGCCTTTCTGTTTCCCAGCGTAGATCTTGCGAAACCAACGTCTATTCGATCGATACGTAACAAATTCGACGTAATTGCGAAAAATCTGGGCATAACGCTGAAAGAAAGGGACTGGCATGAACGTGGCCCATGCATGCACTGCCTCCGTCATGTGTTTGTTTTCAAGTCGTTTGCCCAAGCTGAACTGGACGGGCGCTCTATCGACAACAGCAAGCCGTTCCTCTCGATCTATCTTGGACATGACAGCTTGGATGAAACCGATAAGTATCTTAAGTTCAGTAGCGAGATGTATCCAAAAGCATTAGAGCTTTTTGAAGAGTACACCGCGGAAGTATTTCCGGAGGTGTACTATGAGCAGTAAGCCGTCTGTGTTCTTGGATTTGCTGGAGAGCTTTCTTGATGTCTACCTCCCTTGCTCAGTTGGCGTCAGGCCCAACACAATCAAATCCTACAAGGATTCTTTTCGCCTTCTGCTCAGTTATATGTACGAACGTCGGCATGTCAGCGCAGATGCGCTACAGTTCTCGGATTTAAACTATGAAACCATCCTTGACTTCCTCTCTTGGCTTGAAGCTGATCGCGGGTGCAGTCACGACCAGAAACCAACGGCTTTCCGCTTTGTCATCTTTCTCAAAATACGCACAAAACAGGAACTTCGACGCTGCAATTATTTTTCGGTCTGATTTAAAGAAGCTGCCGTCCAAGAAAAGTCCCGCCAAGCCGCGTACTGTCTTTACGTTAGAAGAAGTGTCAATACTGATCAGCATCCCCGGAAACAGTCGCGCCATCGAATTGAGGGATAAAACGCTCTTAAGCGTCATGTATGCCAGTGGTGCCCGGGCGCAAGAAATCTGCGATTTGACCGTAAGAGATGTACGGACCAGAGATGGTGTATCAACGCTAAAGCTAAGCGGAAAAGGAGGTAAATGCAGAAATGTCGGAATCCCAAAAGCCTGCGCTGCGCTGCTTGAGCAGCATATCCGCAGGCGGGGCATATCGGAAATCGGTTATCGCCATGTCTTTTCCAGCCAAACTCACGAGCACATGACAACATCATGCATCAAGGAGATATTCGATAAGTATGTGAGCTTGGCAAGAAAAATCCATCCGGAATTGTTCTGCGAGAAAAGATATACGCCTCATACCATGCGGCACACAACTGCCACAACTATGCTTGAGGCTGGTGTCCCAATTATCGTAATCAAAAACTTCCTCGGACATTCGTCTTTACAATCTACGCAAATCTACACGGAAGTTACTCAAGGCACACTTAACAAGTATATTAGGGCGTGGGGCGAGAAGTGGGGGCCTGTGCCAGATGACATTATTGATGAGCTTGAACCATCCCCGGTAATCCCGTATTTCTTGAGAAGCAAGAATAGCATGGCATAATAATTATCCGAGTAGTTTCAGGCAGAATGCCGTAGCAAAAGGGCTTGCGGCATTTCTGCTCGGATATATTGTCTACTCAGATAATGAAACTTATGTGAGAACTTAGATAAGTTTCATGCCCGGCGATATTGGGAAAATCTGTACAAAACCATCCCGAAAGAAAAACGTGACGGATCCAATGCCGAGCTCGGGCTTGTCTACATCAATTTGCTGTTTGCGTTCGAGGATGAATACCGCGACTTGCCGCCGGATAAGCGTTATGAAAAGCGACTGGAATACAGCAAGCCGGTATCAGACGAATTTTTTGCGTGGGTACAAACGCTTAAAGCGCTTCCCAAATCCTTGTTTGGCGAAGCCATCAATTATGCCCTATCCC
>Ga0082212_10009827_pt1 | contig 12302 bp, 13 predicted proteins | sample TergutNt197P3_FD_71548 | JGI IMG/M metagenome (GOLD analysis project Ga0082212, IMG submission 71548) | Neocapritermes taracua P3 segment gut microbial communities from Petit-Saut dam, French Guiana - Nt197 P3 | ecosystem: Host-associated > Arthropoda: Insects > Digestive system > Gut ... | reverse complement strand
GACGTCATCGGTTTTTAACCCGAGATTCTTCTTGACCCGCTCCGCACCCAACGGTGTTGTGTGAATCTTGCCGAGGTCGATGAACCCGGATATGGATTGTTCAAGACCCTCTGAAATCAGCGTTTACTCACCTCCGAATAGGTTGTGTAATAAATAACGCCGTCTTATCTAAAAAGTTTGTTGATTTTTGCGGCGTGTTCGGGCAGCTTTTTTATTCAACTTATTATCCCGGTCCCTCTTTCGAGACGGGACATCATCTTATCTCTCAATATTATTAACTTTTTCCATACCTCTTTCGGTAAGTCTGTACTTTTGGTTTTTATTATTAGGTGTATCTGGGATTGTCATCTCCACTAATTCGTATATTATAAGCGGTTCTATGTTTCGTTTGAAAAAGCGAGAATCACCTTTTTTTGAAATAGCCTCAAATATCTCCTTTCGGGACAAACTCCCGTTGTTAAGCGCAAAAAGAACATCAATCTGCGTTCTATTTAATTCGACTCTGTGCTTATCCAGGTGTCTATCTCCGTGCTCTTCTTGGTGCTCTTCTTGGTGCTCTTCTTGGTGCTTTTCTTGGTGCTTTTCCTGTTCCGTGATAATTTCAGCAATCGAGGACAGCGTGAATTCAATGAATGCTCCTGAGTCGTTTGCCTTTCTTGCGGCTTCTATAGCCTTGTAATAATGCGTTCTGTTTTCATATAAAACCGACTCCATAGGTATAAATGCGAAAATCTCATTCCATTTTGCCAGTAACAGCGTTTGCCACAACCGACCCATATCAAACTCTCATGCTTATATTTTATTAATAATACCACATAGGACGCATGTTTCCAATAAACGGGCTCGAGTGCAGAGATTTATTGTTGCTTTGTTTTAAACCCATTTGCATCTATATAACCTTTGTCTCCATATTCAGCATAAAGCTTGCCGTCTGCGGTTTTTGTGATATTATATTGCTTATTATAAAATATCGCGGGGTGAAGGTTTATGCAGGTTATAAAAGAGATGACGGGGTACGGGCACGAGCAGATTTTATTTGTCAGGGATGAGTCGGTCGGGCTTAGCGCGATAATAGCGATACACAGCACCGCGCTCGGTCCGGCGCTTGGGGGAACTAGGTTTTGGGATTACGCTTCAGAGGACGACGCGCTGTTCGACGTGCTGCGGCTTTCGAGGGGGATGACGCTGAAAAACGCCGCGGCGGGTCTCGCGCTCGGCGGAGGCAAGGCGGTCATCATCGGCGATCCGGGCAAACTCAAGTCAAGAGAATTTTTCCATGCCTACGCGAGGTTCATCGAACAGCTCGGCGGGATATACTACACCGCCGAAGACGTTAACGTGAATTCTTCGGATGTAGCTCATATGCGCGAAATCACACGCTATGTCACCGGGACTCCTGACGTGAGCGGCGATCCCTCTCCGTTTACCGCCAGAGGGGTGCTCGCGGGAATGAAGGCGGGAGCTAAAACGCTGTACGGGAGCGATTCTCTTAAGGGAAAGACGATATTAGTGCAGGGTATAGGCAGCGTGGGTTCGCGGCTCTGCGAGCAGCTGGCTAAAGAAGGGGCGGTTCTTAAAATCAACAACAGGAGCTCCGGAGCGGTTGAGAGAATATTAATAAAGGTGGACGCCGAGGTGGTGCCGGCGGAGAAACTTCTTAGCACGGCATGTGATATTTTCGCGCCCTGCGCTATGGGCGCGGTGCTCAACACCGGCAATATAAGCGGGCTCAAATGCGCCATGATAGCCGGAGCCGCCAACAACGTGCTTTTGGACGCCGCCACCGGCGACGCGCTTGAGGAAATGGGTATTCTTTATCTTCCGGATTATATCGTCAACGCGGGCGGGGTCATCAACTGCGGTATGGAAATAGTAAAAGGTAAATATGATATTGATGAAGTAAACGCGGCGACGGACGGGATTTATGAAACTACGCTGAAAATAATAGAACTCGCGAAGGAAAGGCATATAAGCACCTATCAAGCAGCCGACGAGTTTGCCCGGAGCATTATATCGAAATCATAGACGGAGGAAGTTATGAGTAAAAATATTGTGGTGCTGTCAGGCTCGCCGAGAAAAGACGGTAATACCGATAAGCTTGCCGACGCGCTGGTTAAGAGCGCAAAGTCCGAAGGAGCGAAGGTTGAACTTTTTCGCGTCGCGGATATGAACATCAGCGGATGCAAGGGGTGCGGATACTGCCGGTCAAGCGGCGGAGTCTGTGTGCAGAAGGACGATATGCCCCAGATTCTCGAAACGCTAAAAAGCGCAGACGCTGTGGTTTTTGCGTCACCGGTTTATTATTTCGGTATGACGGCTCAGCTGAAACTCGCGATAGATCGTTTCTACGCGCAGCAAAAAGAAGGATTTCCGATAAAGCGGGCCGCCTTACTCATGACCTGCGGCAACAGTATGCCCGACGTCGCCGAAGGCGCTGTCGCGACATATAAAAATATCCTTGCGTACCAAAAATGGGAGAACGCCGGAATAATTATCGCGGCCGGACTTCATTCCGCCGATGAAATAGACGGACGGCCCGAGCTTATGGAAGCCCAAAAGCTCGGAAAAGAACTCTTTTTGTAATTCATCGTCAGTGATTAATACTTAGATTACTTCCCTGAGTATTTATTTGCCTGCGGTTTGTCTATTCCGATTATTTGCCGCCGCAATAATCGGAATAGGTCGCGGGCATAACTCTTTTGTGTCCGCTTGTTTTATGGTATCTGTCGATCACCGCCATATCGGCGTCGTTGGTTTTTCCTTTTAGCAGGAATTCATCGATACTGCGGTAGCTGACCCCCATTTCGTCTTCGTCGGTTTGTCCTTCAAACAATCCGGCAGAGGGCGCTTTGCTGATTATTGATTCGGGGGCGTTAAAATATCTTAAGAACTCATACACCTCGGTGACGGTGAGGTCGGATATCGGGTTGAAATCACAAGCTCCGTCCCCCCATTTGGTAAAATATCCCATATATCTTTCGCTTCTGTTTCCGGTTCCCGCAACCAGCCTGTTTTCACTCGCCGCCACTGTGTACAATGCGGTCATTCTGAGTCTCGGCGCGATATTAGTCAGCGCGGCGACGCTAAGCCCGGCTGCTTTTGAGGCTGCGTCGATAATTTTGAGTTTAGTGTCTGAGAGATCAATGGTGCGAGAGGTTATACCGAATGAGGCGGCGAGGACCTCGGCGTCGGTTTTGTCGGTCGTGTAGTTCTGCCTTGACACGCACGGCATTATCAATCCGAGCGTATCGGCGCACGCTTTCACGCAGAGTATCCCGACGAGGGCGCAATCCTTTCCTCCGCTGTTTCCGAAGACTATACCTGTCGCACCTGAAGATTTTAATATGTCCCGGATAAACTCTACTCTTTTTTCGGTTTCGTTTTTATAATCTCTCATCGGCGCTTCTCCTTAAATCATGTTCATACAAAAAACATTACGGATTGATTATATCATTAAAAGTTCAATACAGACAAAGCGCTATATGGAAATAATTAATTTTTTAACTTAAGAAGTATTGTTAGATTTGCAGGAAATATTGTATACTGTAAAAACAGACGGAGTTATTACTTATTTCCCGAGGAGCGGACGCAATGGAGCAGGAAAAAACAAGAGTATCTATTTTAAATTCCGGACTTAAGCGTAAGACGCTGCTTCTGACAGGGGTTTTGATGCTGGCGGTCGTTATGGTCCAGCTGATATTATCCTCGACTTTTTTGAATATATCCAATAATGACAGCATCTCTCATGTGCGGCACAACTTTGACACCAACATTAAAACCGCTGTCGATACCATAATAAGCGCGTTGGAACAGAACTACGAGATGTATCTTAACGGCGTGATTTCCGAAGAAACCGCCAAGGAAATCGCCGAGAAAATAGTCCGAGATTCCCGGTACAGCAGCGGAGCCGGTTATGTTGACGACGGATACTTCTGGGCCGATATGGCGGACGGATACTGCGCCGTCCACTATAATCCCGCCAACGAAGGGGTTATGAGGTGGGATTTTGTTGACCAGGAAGGTACATATTATATCCGCGAGTTTATCGCGCAGGGGGATAGCGGCGGCGGATATTCGGATTTCTATTTCGGCAAGCCCGGCGACGAAGGCGGTTCCCACAGAAAGAGAGGCTTCACCAAGAAGTTTGAGCCCTACGGATGGTATGTAAGCACCGGGAACTATTATGAGGATACCGACGCCGTTATCGCCGATATGGAAACTGTCAGGCGCACAGACTTTTTCGCGTTGTTTATTACAAGTCTTGCGACCATCGCAGTCGGTCTTATTCTTATGTCGGTTAACCTCAACAGGGTGGTGACACCGATAATAAAGATATCCGATAAGGTCAAAAAGCTGTCCATGGGTGACACGGATATAGAAACATTCGACACCGCTGTCCCAAAGGATGAAATCGGCGAACTTCAGCAAAGCCTTATTACGGTTGTGCATATTCTGCACAAACTTCTCGAGGATATCAACTCCATGATATCCGAGCACGAAAAGGGGAATATCGACTTCAGTTTCAAGACAGATGAATTTTTCGGCGATTACAAAAGACTTGCCGACAGCGTGCTTGAACTCGCTTCGTTCAGCATGAGAGACCAGCTGACCGGAATACCGAACCGGAGAAGTTTCGACAACCGGCTCGATTTGGAATGGGAGCGGGCTAAGCGCGAAAAACTGCCCATAAGCCTGCTGATGATAGATATAGACAGATTCAAAAGATACAACGACACCTTCGGGCATCAGCAGGGAGACGTAACGCTCAAGGTTGTCGCGGATACCATAAGGCAATCGCTCAAACGGACCATCGACTTCGCCGCGCGCTGGGGCGGAGAGGAATTTGTAGTGCTGCTTTCAAACACCGGAGCGGCAGGCGCCTTCAGCGTGGCTGAAAACATCCGCCGGGCGGTTGAGGAACTTGAGATTCCCTGTGAAGAAGCTCTTGGCCGAAAAGCGACCATCAGCATCGGCGCAGCCGCGTTTGAGCCTCTCGCCGAAAGCGAGATAGCCGAACTTGTCCAGGCAGCCGACAGCTCGCTGTATGAGGCGAAGGAAACCGGACGCAATAAGGTCTGCCTTTTTGACCTAAACAAACCTGCCGGTCAAGAAGAGAAAACAGGCGCCGATCAATAAGAAGCGTGTGAGAACCAAGCTGTCGGGAAAGACCCGGCAAAGCGGTTGTTCAGGGGAGAGGTATATTTTATGAGGGCTAAAAGAGCGGCCTTTTTTCTTATTGCAATTGCGATTTTATTTGTTTTAGCATCCTGCGGCAAAAGCTCAGCCGCGACCGGAGTTTCAAAACTTAGCGGAGAATCCGCGGACATATTAAACGAACTGGTGGAAAAAACCGGCGCTGTTGTTGAAGCTTCGGGAGAATTCATGTATATGTCCATGACGCTTGAGGTGACCGCGGAAAACAGCGGGTTCATCATCGGGATTTCTGAAGCAGATTTCGACGAATATATCCAGTCCGCAGCGAGTTCTATGGCGGCTATCGGATCTCAGGCTCATCAAATAATCATTATCAAAGCCAAAGACGCCGCCTGCGCTTCTCAAATTAAAAAGTTGATTGCCGGAAAGGTCGCCGGGATAGACGGATACGATCCGATGAAGTGGATCTGCGTATGGCCGGAGCGAGTCGTTGCGGTGGAATCCGGCAGTTATGTGCTGCTTGCGGCTTCCAGAAACGATATTGCCGACGCCGCGCTCACGGCGTTTGAGGAAATGGCGGGCGCCGTCGGAGAAGCTGACGTCTTTTTTGAGCATTCCGGGGATTAAAATACAAAGTATATAAGGAAATAAACCCATGCTTTTTTCAAGCGTGACATTTATATATTATTTCCTTCCCGCGACGCTTATCCTATACTATATTATACCCCAGCCAAAAGGAGATACGCGGTACAGAAACGCCGCGCTGTTGTTGGCAGGGGTCGTATTTTATTCCTGGGGCGAGCCCCGGTATATTTTTTTGATGGCGGCGCAATGCGTTTCGGCTTGGTTTTTCGGAATTTTAATAGATAAAAATAAAACAAATAACAGAGTAAAACGCGCGATGATGCTCATCTCGGTCGCGGTGAGTCTGTCCGGGTTGATATTCTTTAAATATATCAACTTCTTTATCGGAACCGTCAACCGATTCGGCACGGATCTCGCGTTAATAAAGCTGACAATGCCTGTGGGTATAAGCTTTTATACATTTCAGATAATAAGCTATACCCTCGACCTGTACAGAGGAGAGGTAAAAGTTCAGCGCGGATTGCTCGCTTTTACAACCTATGTGACGCTTTTCCCGCAGCTAATAGCCGGCCCTATTGTGAGATATGCCGGAATATCCCGGGAAATAATCAAAAGAGAACATTCCGTCCCCCGTTTCGCCTTGGGGATACGGCGTTTTATTATCGGACTGTCAAAAAAGACGCTGTTAGCAAATCTTTTCGGAGAACTGGTTTTGGTTTATAAAAAAAGCGGCGATACCGGAGTACTGTTCACATGGCTTTATATTCTCGCCTTCGCGCTTCAGATTTATTTTGACTTTTCCGGATACAGCGATATGGCTATAGGTTTGGGACATATGTTCGGGTTCAGGTTTGCAGAAAACTTCAACTACCCGTACACCGCCGGCAGCGTGACGGAGTTCTGGCGAAGATGGCATATATCGCTGTCGGGATGGTTCCGCGATTATATATATATTCCTTTGGGAGGCAACCGGGTTAGGACCGCAAGGTTCGTTTTTAATGTAATGATTGTATGGACGCTGACCGGCTTCTGGCACGGAGCGGATTGGAATTTTATGCTCTGGGGAGCGTATTTCGGCGTCATATTGCTTACGGAAAAATTCTTTTTGATTAAAAAACTAAATAAAGCTCCGGGATTTATCAACATGGTGTATATGATATTGGTTATTTCAATAGGCTGGGCGCTTTTTGACGCCGGCGACATAACGGCGCTGGCAATCATAGGAAGAATGTTCGGGCTCGGAGCCGGCGGTCTGGCGGGACAGCAAGCGCTCTATTATCTGAGAAGCTATACCGTACCGTTATTTGCCGGAATAATCGGAATGACCCCGTTAATGGCGAAACTGTTTAATAAGGTGCAAAACCGCAGGATAATGACCTTTGTTGAACCCGCAGGGCTCGTTCTGCTGTTCATTCTGTCCACCGCCTGCATCGTGGACGGGTCATTTAATCCCTTTATCTATTTCAGATTTTGATATAGATCCGCTAAACGCACATGACGCGATACGGCGCCGGAAAGGGATCATGCATATGGAAAACGAAAAAAGCGGAATACGCCGGTACCTGATTTTGTTTGCTTTTTTTACTATGCTCGGGGGAGCGCTTTTGCTTAACCTTTTTCTTCCCGGTCCTGAAATCTTAAAAGCCGAACGCCGTAAACCCGCGGGTCTCCCGAAATTTTCGGTAAACTCGGTGGCGGACGGAAGTTTTATGAACGGGTTTGAGGCATACGCAGCCGACCATTTTGTCTTCCGTGAGGAAATGCGGTCGATACGCTCTTTTATGATACTGGATCTGTTTTTAATGAAGGATAAGAGCGGGATATACCGCGACCGGTCGGTCGGCATAGGAGAAATCAAAAAAACCGATTTGAATGCTCTTACGCGCTCTGCGGGAAAGATTAATTCCGCGGCTGAAATTCTCCGCGCCCAAGGACTGAATGTATACTATTCGATTATACCAGACAAGAGTATTTTCGCAGAACGGTATCTGCCGGGTTTTGATCCCGACCGGGCCGAACAAACGCTGAGCGCGGTACTTGGCGAGGGATATATCAGCCTTACGGACACGCTTAACGCCGAAAGTTTTTACAAGACTGACCTGCACTGGAATCAGACCGAGATCAAGGATACTGCCGCGCTGATATGTTCGAGGATGGGGACAGTTTTTGACGTCTCGGGTTTTACCGAGGAAAACGCCGGGGAGTTTCGCGGTGTTTATCCCGGTCAATTAGCCCTGCCGTATCCCGCTGATAATATGTCATTCTTAGACTTGCGGGAAGCTAAAGCTTATTATCTCAATGAAAAAACACTTCAATATGAACCCGGTCCTGTATATGAGCCGGAGAAGATATACGGAATAGACCCGTATGATGTGTTTCTTCGCGGTCCGCAGCCGCTTATAATACTTGAAAATCCGGCGGCGCCGGAACGGGAGCTTTATCTCTTCAGAGATTCCTTCGCGAGCAGCTTGGCGCCGCTGCTCGCTTCGGGTTACTCAAAAATAACCATTGTTGATTTGCGGTATATCAGCTGGGACATGTTAAATGAGCTGACAGACTTTACACCCGGAGCCGACGCGCTTTTCATATATAGTCCGCAAATACTCGCAAACCCCGGGGTGCTGCTGATTTAACCTTGTCTTGTATTTTTCACGCTTTATTTCACGAAAATGAGTGAAAAACAATGCCGATGAACCTTGACGGGCATAATGCTCTCTGTTATCATTAATGCCATAGTCAACTGTTGATATTGGCAACCAAATTCTAACCTGTCAGGAGAAGCGCCGGATGACCGAAGCGCAGCTGAAAAGCCAAAAAAGACGCGAGTTTATGCTCGAGGGAAATCTGCTCAAGGTCATTTTTATCATTGCGCTTCCGCAGGTTACAACCATGCTGATAGACTCCCTCTACAACATGGCGGATACATATTTTGTCAGTCAGATAGGAGACGCCGCCATTGCGGCGGTAGGAGTCAACGACTCGCTGATGATGATTATCAGAGCGGTATCCTTAGGCTTCGGTATGGGTTCCTCAAGTTTTATTTCGAGGGCACTCGGCGCTAAAAGGGACGAGGACGCTTCCCGCGCGGCGGTAACGACACTTTTTACGGCAATGGCGACGCTTACGGTGTTCGCGGTGTTCGGATCGGTATTTTTGCTGCCGCTTGTTAATTTTTTAGGAGCCACAGACACAGTTAGACCCTATTCCATGCAATATGCCAGATGGATTCTCTATTCCGCGCCAGTGACGGCGGGTACCGTTTGTCTGTCGCAGATATTAAGAGCAGAGGGGAGCACTACCTATTCCATGCTCGGAGCGGTGTCCGGATGTGTGATTAACGTAGCGTTAGACCCGATATTTATAAAAGTATTCGGATTCGGTGTGGCGGGAGCCGCCATAGCCACCGATATTTCCAAGGTTATCAGTTTGTTTATTCTGCTCCTGCCGTTCATACGCCGTAAGTGTGTCATTTCTCTTAAACCGTCGCTGTTCACTCCGACGAAGGAGATATACGGCGAACTCGCCAAGATGGGGATCCCGACCATGCTGCGCACCAGCATGATGAGCATTGCCACCATAGTAATGAATAATGTGGCGGCAGTTTTCGGCGACGTCGCGCTCGCCGCGATGTCGGTAGCCAACAAAAGCCTCCGGTTGGTCGCTTCGGCAGTCATGGGATTCGGTCAGGGTTTCCAGCCAATAGCGGGATACAGCTGGGGTGCCAAAAAATATGACAGAGTATTAAAAGCTTTCAAATATACTTCTATAGTGGGCGCGGTTATCGGGGTGACGCTCGGGACGACGCTCGCTGTCTTCGCAAGACAGGTGATATGGATTTTCTCAAAAGATCCGGCGGTGATGGAACTGGGTTTAATATTTATTGTTTCGCAGAGTATTGTGTTGGTTCCGCATGTATGGGTGATGATAGCGACCGGATTGTTTCAGGCGCTTGGGCAACCCTTCCGCTCCGGATTAATGGGGCTTTCAAGACAACTTGTCGCTTTAATCCCGTCAGTGCTCATACTCTCATATTTATTTGAGGAAACAGGACTCGCATACGCTCAGGCGGCGGCGGATATGTTCTCTTTTCTGCTTGCGGTAATACTCGTGATACCGGTTATTAAAATGGTCAGAAACCTGCGCGACGGACAAATAGCGGGTATAAACGGCGTCGAAGAGTCTAAAGCGGTGAAAGAAAATGAATAACGAAAAAAAGAATCATGCCGAAGGATTTGCAGGGCTGATAGCCAGACTCGAGCGGAAACACAAGCGGTATATGAACCGCGCGCTGGCGGCTGAGGGAATAACCGGCGTGACCTATACATATGTCATGGCAATAAAAAACAATCCCGGCATCAGTCAGGAGCGTCTTGCGGAAATCCAAGGGGTCGATAAGAGCCGGGTGGCAAGACTGGTCAGAAAGCTGGAACTTGGAGGTTATCTCTCAAGAAACCTGCTGCCTCAGGACCGCAGACAGTACAGCGTCACCCTGACTGACGAGGGGATAAAACTGTATCAGCTGCTTTCGGACAAATCCGCCGAATGGGAGAAACTTGTCTGCGCGGGTGTATGCAAAGAAGACCTCCGTAAGATGATTGACGTGTTGAAGAGGATCGAATATTGCAGTCAAAATAAAAACTCTTTTACCGAACCGGTAAACAGAACTGATAAAATACTGACAGATAAAAAGAATGAGAAGGAATAATTAATGAATTTTATCGGGAATTTGTTTTGGCTTATTTTAGGAGGGATCGCCGCGGCACTTTTATGGGCGGTAACCGGATTATTGCTGTGCGTCACCATTATCGGAATACCCTTCGGCGCGCAATGCTTTAAAATCGCGGGGTTTGTACTGTGGCCGTTCGGACGTGACGCTGAACCGGGCGGATTCGGCGTAATGGGGGCTATCGGTAATGTTATATGGATTCTGATTTGCGGAATCGAGCTTTGCATAACGCATATGTTATTCGGTCTGTTACTGTGCGTCACGATCATAGGTATACCATTCGGATTGCAGCATTTTAAACTGGCGAAACTCGCTTTGGTACCGTTCGGAGCGCGCATATACAGAAAATAGCGCAACCGGAGCTTAATAGCTTGTGAAAAAGAACATGTTAAATTCATTAAACCGGAAAATACAAGGAGGTATCATGAAAGACTTCAGCATTATATCCACCGGCAGGCATGACCAAACGACCAGGGGATTTATTGAAGAATACGCGGCGGCGGCGGGAGTCAAGGTGGATTACGCTCCGCTGCCCGAATGGAGCGAGAAGGCCGTCATCGATACGGTAAAAGGTTACAACGCTTCGATAGCGAGCGTTGAGCCGTATACCCGCGATGTATTGAAAGCGCTATGTCCTGAGCTGAAAGCTATCATACGTTTCGGTGTGGGATATGATAATATTGACACAGAAGCCGCGCGCGGGTTGGGCATAGCGGTAATGATCGCAGGCGGTGGAAATTCCCGCGCCGTCGCCGACCACGCAATTATGCTTATGCTGGCGCTCGGACGTCAAATCTGTTTGTATGACCGGGAGATGCGTCAGGGAGGCTGGAGGAAATCCCGGGACTGCACCGTGCTCGAGGGTAAGACGGTAGGGATAATAGGTTTCGGGCGTATCGGCAGAATCCTTTCGGGATACCTATCGGGGTTCAAATGCCGGTTGCTTGTCAGCGACGATTATGTGGACGACGCGGTGCTGACCTCATGCGGCGCCCGCAGGGCGGGACTTGACGAAATAGCCGGAAGCAGTGATTTCATTTCGTTGCACATACCGCTTATGAACGGAACCCGCGGTATGATTGATAATAATTTTCTTGTCAAAATGAAGCCCACTGCCTTTTTGATTAACACCAGCCGCGGACCGGTGGTGAATGAACAAGAGCTGGTTGCCGCGCTGAACAGAGGCGTTATCGCCGGGGCGGGATTGGATGTGTTCGAAACCGAACCGCTCGGCGAGGACAGCCCTCTTCGAAAGATGGATAATGTTATTCTGTCGCCGCATACGGCGTTCAAAACGCTGGAGTCCGAAAGACTTACGTCAAAAATTGTTATCGACAATCTTAAAGAGTTTTTTGAAAGCGGCGAATGCGACGATATCGTTAACTGATTTTTAAGGATTATAATGAAACATCATAAGCTTGCATTTCTTAAGCAATACCTCACGACGCCCTCAAGTATAGGAGCGGTATCACCGAGTTCAAAATACCTCGCGGAGAAAATGATTAAAGAAGTTGATTTTAAAAGCGCCGGGTGTATCGTGGAATACGGTCCGGGAACAGGGGTATTCACGAAAAATATCCTACAAAAAAGAAACCCCGGTACTTTTATTATCCTCTTTGAGAAAAATGAAGAGTTTTTTAGAATACTGAAAAATAAGTTCAATAAAGAAACCGGGTTTTGTATAATCAACGACTCTGTCGTCAACATGGAAAAATATTTAAATGAACTCGGCGTGACAAGCGCCGACTATATTATTTCAGGTCTGCCGTTTGCCAGTCTGCCCGCTGAAACGTCCGAAAAAATATTGGCTAATACAAAAAGAATACTCAAGCCTGAA
>Ga0082212_10009826_pt1 | contig 12303 bp, 11 predicted proteins | sample TergutNt197P3_FD_71548 | JGI IMG/M metagenome (GOLD analysis project Ga0082212, IMG submission 71548) | Neocapritermes taracua P3 segment gut microbial communities from Petit-Saut dam, French Guiana - Nt197 P3 | ecosystem: Host-associated > Arthropoda: Insects > Digestive system > Gut ... | reverse complement strand
TCCACGGCAAAACCTGCTCCACCAGAGACCGAAAGTTGCCCGATGATGTACAGAATCAAATCCTTGGCGGAACAACCGGCGGAGAGAGTGTTTTCGCCCTGAATTCGGAACGTCTTCGGCTTTTTCTGTCGAATCGTTTGCGTTGCCAAGACGTGTTCGACTTCGCTGGTTCCGATACCAAAGGCAATGGCTCCGAACGCCCCGTGCGTTGCCGTGTGGGAGTCGCCGCAAACGACCGTCATGCCGGGATGAACGAGTCCGAGATCGGGACCGAGGACGTGAACCACCCCCTGTTTCGGATCATGTAGATCGTATAATTTGATGTAAAACTGTCGGCAATTTTTTTGCAGGGCTTCGATCTGCGTTTTGGCGGAAGCATCGGCAATCGGCAGATTGCGGTCAATGGTCGGAACGCAGTGATCGAGAACAGCAAAGGTCTTGTTAGGTCGTCGGACACTGCGTTTGGCAAGCCGAAGTCCTTCAAAGGCTTGCGGCGAGGTAACTTCGTGGCAAAGATGCAGATCGACGTAAAGCAGATCAACTTCGTCTTCGGCGGGAGCGACGACGTGGGAGTCCCAGATTTTTTGGAACATCGTTTTGGCAGAATTCGACATGGTTTTATGAGGGATAATGAATAATAACCGTCCCGATATTGTACAGGGAAAGTGAAAAGAATCAAGAATTTTCCGGGGAATATCTTCGATGACTCGTGTACGTTTCTGTTTTCGTTTGTTTGCCTTGTTCGTACAGAAAGTTGGCGGTTTCTTCATTGAAACCGTTTTCCAAGAGGGAGAGAATATCTGGTTCGGAATGGGAAATTGTCTGCATCGAGCAACGTTATACACCAATTACCCAAACACACAAAGAGCAATTTTGGAAAAAAATCGCTCCCCTCGGCTGATATGTTACGAAATTTAACTTCGCAGGTGGAACTGTGCCACGAGTTTTTGCAGGTTCGCAGCCATGGAACTCATTTCACCGGCAGCACTTGCCGACTCTTCCGCCGAAGCCGTATTCTGTTGCGTTACCGCATCAATCTGTTGCAAACCAAGTGTAACTTGATTGACTCCCTGCGCCTGTTCATTGCTGGCAGTGGCAATGCCCGCCACGAGATCCGTCGTCTTTTTGATCTGCTCGACAATCGTATTCAGTACATCGGCAGTTCGCGATGCCACTTCGCCGCCTCGCTCGATCTCGTGTCCGCTCTTGGCAATCAACTCCGACGTTTCTCGTGCCGCCTTCGCACTTCGGGACGCGAGGTTTCGCACTTCTTCTGCTACCACCGCAAAGCCTTTGCCGTGCTGTCCCGCGCGAGCCGCCTCGACGGCTGCATTCAAAGCGAGCAAATTCGTTTGGAACGCAATGTCGTCAATCACCTTGATGACCCGCTGGATTTCGGTAGAGTTATGCGTAATTTGTTCCATCGCGCTGGTCATTTCCTGCATTGCTTCCTGACCATCGGTTGCCGCCTTACTCGCTTGATGTGCCAAGTCCCGCGCCTGGCTGGCGCTTTCGGCATTCTTTTTCGTCTGACCACTGATTTCGCTCATCGAAGCGGTAATTTCTTCGAGACTCGCCGCCGCCTCCTGGGCACCACTGGAAAGGTTTGTAGCGGCATTGGAAACCTCACCAGCGCCCGTTGCCACCCGCGTAACACTCTCGTCAATTTCGTGCAATGTCTTGTTGACCTGATCGTACATCATCGAAAAATCGCGGTTCAACGTGTCTTTATCGCTCTTTTCCTGGACGGCATCTGTCCAATTTCCCTCTGCAAGATGTTGGACACGGTCAGCAATGGCGTTGTAGTCAGCGACAATGCTTTTGATGCTGCGGCCAATATCGCCGATTTCGTCTCCACGCTGCAACACATAGCCAGGTACTTCAACGGAGATGTCCCCCTGTTCGACCATGGTGCGCAAAACGCTCACTCCATCCACCATAGGACCGGCAAAAGACCGACCGATGAAATACGAAGCAATAACCGTTACCACAAGAATGCATGCGGCGAAAATGGCGGTGAGTTTGAATCCGTTGGCGGTTTCTTTTGTAATCGTATTCTGGGCTTCTACGTCTGCTGCGTCAATTGTTTCCTTCATCGAAGTGATCTCGCCGTCCACTCCGATGCGCAAATTGTCCAAATTTTCTTTCACTGTCGCCAATTGTTCCAGTGCCTTGTCACGGTCCACAATGGCAAATACAGCCCATTTGTCGGGGCAACGTCCAAGTGCCATCGGTTCAAGAGCCAAGAATGTCGTTTTTCCCGTAGTGAGACTTACGGACTCTTCAAAAAAGGCTTCACCGCGCAGGAGTGCCTTGAAACTGTTTTCTTGTCCGGGAGTGGTGCCGAGATTCCTCTTTTCTGATACCAGTGTCCTGTTGGGATGCCAAACGAACACGCCGGTATCGCTGGTTAAAGCAACATATCCGGTTTCAAAAGGTTTAATTTTATCGAGTATGTGATCGAGTGCGTCAATGGCAATATTGATTCCGGCAACGCCGATTACCTTTTCTTGGACAATAATGGGAACCGTTGTCGAGAGAATGAGACGTCCCTCGTAGTCGTATGGATCGGTCACGTACTCTTTTTTGGACAGTTTCGCATTCTGGTAATAATCGGCTGTTTCAACGCTGTCGAGTACGGTGATTCCCGACTGCCCGTCTCTTGTGTACAGCCGGGGAAGAAATCGTCCTGTTGCATCGCAACCCATGTCGGCGTTTCCTCTGAATTCGCCGTCTTTTCCGTCGAAAGCGTTTGGTTCGAAGCCGAGCCAAACGGCGGCGAACTCAGGATTTCCTTTTCGAACCCCTTCCATCATTCGCAACACATCTTCTCGGCGCAAGGCATCCTGCGGCAGGAGTTCGTATCCTTCGATCATTTGGGCAAGAGTTCGGGCGGTATCCAGTGCCATTTCAAAATTGATTTGGACTTGTGCTCCCGCTGCTTGGGCGATCGTTTTCATCAGATCAATGCCCAATTCGGTTACGACTCCTTCGGTTTCGCCTGCTACTGACAGGATTTGTTTATTGATTCCGGTTTCGATCTCTTCGCAGGATGTGTCCATTGTGTCCTTGATCGTTTGCAAGCTTTTTCTTGCATACCCAGTAACTGTCTGGAGGTTGTAGGATAACACTGCTGTAAGCAATGCGCCGACTGTTACGGCGGTGGCAATGAGGAAGAACACTAATTGTGTCGCAAACTTGAAATTGGAGAGTTTCATAGGAATACTGTTGGTTAGGTGGACCTGCGAAAAGGCAAATTTTGCCCGGCACTCTATAAACTGCGAACGCAGTATAACATGCGTTTTGGGGAATTGCAAGTGAGAAGCGGGAGAAAATAGTAGGAGGGCAGCCCGTCGAGAAGTTTTTTGCGACTTTTTTGGGGAAATTGTCAAAAAAGTCCAACACGTCGGCTTTTTTCAGGTTCATCCGACAAGTGCGTACCTTGTGCGATGTATAGCGAGTATTTTTTCCCTTTTCTACAACTACTATTGGGATTGGGGCTTTTTGCCGGGGTCTTTTTGTCTAATAGTTGGTTGGATTAGGACAATGATTTGGGCTTTGTTCCTTTTGTTTTGGAGAACGCCCAGACACCAAAACACGAATGAACCGTGTAATTCATTCACGGAAAAATCGTAACAGTGAAAGGTTCTTTCCGAAGTACCGGCTAAAAAGCAAGCGGCGTTATCCCACGTCTCCCAGATTGAGTACCGCTCCGTAGCGATTCAACATCTGCTTACGCAACTTCGCATGTTCCGGTTGCGGCAAACCGGGATCGCTTCGCACTCTCAATCGTCAGCAGACATTCCCCTAACACAATTTGATAAAACTTGTTACAATGGCGAGCATGGAGGGCGAGAAAATACGGAGAATTTACGTTGACACTTCTGTTGTCAATGGGGCGTTTGCACAGAAATTTGCACAGGACACAATGCCGTTTTGGAATGCCGTTCGAAAAGGTAAAGTCATTGTGATTTTTTCGGATGTGCTGGCAGGTGAAATCGAACGAGCACCGCAGCATGTTCGTGAGTTTTACGACTCGATACCGCAAGCCCAAATCGAGCGGATTGAATTGACAGGAGAATCGGACGCATTGGCAGAACGATATGTGATAGAAAATGTAGTCGGGAAATCCAGCCTTGATGATTGTAGGCATATTGCCCTTGCGACGCTTGCAAATGCAGATGTGCTTGTAAGTTGGAATTTCAAACATATTGTCAACGACAATCGAATTCGCGGCTATAACAGTGTCAACATGAAACTGGGTTATCCGCAAATCAATATCCGAACTCCCTACGAGGTGATCAATGACGAAACTTGACACAGACTGGTACCCCGAAGTCATTCTCGGCTTCGACGCTCTGCAAACAAAATGGGACATCCAAGCCGAAATTCTTCGTGAAACCGAAGGGATGACACGAGAAGAAGTGCTCGCGTATTTTCGGCAAGCCGGCGAACGTGCTGACAAACGCCGAGCCGAACGAGCAAAGTCAACCGGATCCGGCGACAAATAACGTAAAAGACACAGAACCTGAACGTCCAGACACCAAAACACGAATGAACCGTGTAATTCATTCACGGAAAAATCGTAACAGTGAAAGGTTGCTGACCTTTCCGAAGTGCCGGCTGAAACGCAAGCGGAGTTACCCCACGTCGCCAAGATTAAGCACCGATCCGTAACGACTCAACATCTGTTTCCGCAACTTTGCATGCTCCGGTTGCGACAAGCCGGGATCGCTCCGCACCAATTCCGCTGCGTCCGCTCGCGCTTCCAATAATACGTCTCGATCTCGTACCAAATCCGCAATGCGAAACGGCGGAATGCCATGCTGCTGCGTGCCGAATAAGTCGCCCGCCCCGCGAATCTCGAAATCCTTCTCCGCCAATTTGAAACCGTCCGACCATTTTTCAAACGCCTTGAGCCGCTTCTGCGACTCTTCCGTCGCCGCATTGCAAAACACGGTACAGTAGCCCGGCTGCTTGCCCCGACCAATGCGCCCCCGAAGTTGATGAAGTTGCGACAAACCAAAACGCTCCGCACTCTCAATCGTCAACAGATTCGCATTCGGAACGTCCACGCCGACTTCGATCACCGTCGTTGCTACGAGAATTTGAATCTCGCCGGTACGGAAATCGAACATGATCTTTTCCTTTTCGTCGGTGGACATCCGACCGTGAATCATTCTCAGCCGAAAACCACGTAGTGGTCCCGTCGATAACTGTTCATAGACTTCCTGCAAACTTCGGGCATCGAAATTTTCCGATTCTTCAACGAGCGGCACAACGACGTAGCCCTGCCAATGCTCTTCGGTCAGTTTTCGAGCGACGAAGTCCCACCAGGCGGCTCGGCGTTCCGGGTCGGCAATGTACGTCTTGACCGGTTGCCGACCGGGCGGCATTTCATTCATCACGGAAACATCGAGATCGCCGAACATCGTCATCGTAACGCTCCGGGGAATCGGCGTTGCCGTCATCACGAGATAGTGCGGATCAAACTTTTCGCCTGCCTTGCCCGTCGGAACTTTCAATGCCGCCCGCTGCATCACACCGAATTTGTGCTGCTCGTCAATTATCACCAAGCCCAATTTGTGAAACGGTATCTCGCCGTGAATGATCGCCTGCGTGCCGACAATGATCTGTGCCGAACCGGTGGAAATGTCTTGCAAAACTCTTGTTCGTTCCGACGCTTTCTGTCCGCCGAAGAGCGGTGCAATGTTAATTTGACTATTTTCCAAAATACGTGAAAGAGTCCGAAGATGTTGTCGGGCGAGGACTTCTGTCGGTGCCATAAAAACGGATTGATACCCATTGGCGGCGGCAAGGAGCATCGCATAGACGGCAACAATCGTCTTGCCGCTTCCCACGTCTCCTTGCAATAGCCGATTCATCGGAACCGGCTGCGACATATCGGCAACGATTTCCTTGATGACCCGCTCCTGTGCCTTCGTGAGGTCAAAGGGGAACCGCTGGCGGATTCGGGAATCGATATTTTTGTCGAGCGTCATCGGCGACGCTTGTAATTGCGTTTGATGTTGCAACCGCCGCATGGCTAGTCCGAGTTGCAACACGAACAATTCCTGATAGACGAACCGACGCAATGCCCAGAGTTTTTCGGTTTCATCTTTTGGGAAATGAATCGCCCGCACGGCTTCGTCGATCCGCAAAAGTTTATGTTCCTCCAAAAATTTTTCGGGAAAGACTTCCTCTAACATCGGCGTAAAAGTCGGCAGCATATTGCGGATGATTTTACGCAGATGAAACTGTTTGAGTCCTTCGGTCAGGGGATAGATTGGCAAAAACGGTTCGATTTCGTCTTCCTCTTCGTTGTCGGCAAGGTAGGTGATCTGCGGGTGCATCATAATCCAGTAGGGATAGTCGAATTTCGGCTTGCCGGTGAGCATTACGCGTCGTCCTTTGGCAAAGTCCCTAATGATGAAGTGTGCCATCTTGAACCACATGCCTTTAACATAGCCTTTGCCGTTGACATCGACAACGAGGGTGAGCATTTCGCCGCGTCGGGTCGATTTTCGGCTCCATTCTTCAATGACACCGATAACGGTTTGCGTTTTGTTTCCTTCTTCGAGTTGGTCGATTTCCCGGCGTTCGGTCATGTCCTGATAATCGCGGGGAAAGTAAAAAAGCAGATCGCAGGCTCGTCGAATGCCGATGCGGTTGAGGATTTCCGCTCGTTGCGTGCCGACTCCTTTAAGATATTGCACCGGCGAACGAAGATCAAGCGATTCGATGGACATGGCGGTATGTTCAAAATGGTCAGTAGCGGAGGCGTGATCTTGTCAATACTATTATGTGCGATAATCAGTAATTAAATCAGGTTGTTTTTGAAATCCTACGCAAAGTTTTTTTATTGGACATTTTGCACATTTCGGCGATTCTGTGTTGTGGCAATACGTCGTGCCAATGTGAATAATACCGTCATCTAAGTCGCCGATGGCGTAGTCAGTCCCGACAAGCAACGCATTGGGCAAACGTTGAATCTCAATGATTCTCTTACGTTGCCCAAAGTGTGTTTTCATGTGGTCAATGTAACGGATTCCTAATGCGTCGCCGGATGTAATCAACGTCGGTTTCTTTCCACGCATATTTGTAACGCGCAGATAATGTGTACCTTTTTTACCTCCTTCTAGCTGGACAATATCGGCATCTACATAATCTTGCATCGTTGCGAGTTTCAGCAGAAAACCGGTTCGCCAAAAAACGCGTCCAACGTTGCTGTCCAACGGCAATTCGTATGAATACTTGCCCCATGTACAAGCATTTCTTTTGACCAATTCAAAACTATGAACGTACCATTTTGCAAAAAGATGCGCCGCTTTATCGCCAATCGCTTTACCTAATCCGTAGCGTTCATTATCTTTCATCTCTTGGCTCATAATCTCGGACGATGCAAAACCTTCGAGATATTCTACTAATGGCTCACCGGATATTTTATTGCATTTTTGCAAGTCCTTTTCCAAGAGGTATGGAACGAAAAGCGGCACCCCCCAACGATGAACCGCATAATTCAAAACTTGTTTTGATGCTTTTCCATCGAAAGTCATAACGCTGTATCGACTTTCTTTTGTTTGATTTTCCTTTGCCCAATTTGCGGCATATATTTTCTTAACCGATTCATGCTTCTGAAGCAGTTCATCAACGGAAATACCCACCTCTCGAAAAAAGTCAACTGGTTTATGCAAAAAACGAATTTCCTTTTCATACAAGCTGTTTGTAACCTCTGCCAAAAAATGTCGCACTCCTTCGATATGCGTCCCTTGATCCAGAACAGATTGCAAAAATAGGAATCGCGTGAGAATTGCCCGGTGAGTCCACAGTCCATCATTTTCAGAGAGTTTATCGCGTAGCAAAACGCCATTTTTGTCAAAATAATGACGGAAAGGAAACAATTTATGCAAAGGCGGCGAATTGGAATGCTTCTTTCCAATCTTCGCTATTTCGAGGAGTAATTCTGTAAGTTTCTGTTCGTTTGTCGTGTTCATATCAAAAAACTCCGGTAAAAAAATCTGCCGCATATTCCGGTTCATTGCAGTTTGTCTTATCCTTAATCCGATACAAATTTTTCGTTAATCGTTCGTTGATAAAATCGTAGTATTCTTTGACGATTTCAAAGCCGATGTATTGCCGACCTTCCATTTTGCTGACGACCGCAACTTGTCCCGAACCGAGGAACGGATCGAGAACGACATCTCCTTTTTCGCTGGAATAGGCGAGAATTTTACGGATAATTTCTGCGGGAAGTTTTGTCGGCGTTTTTACATCGCCAGTCCAGTATTCCCGATTGATAACCCAAACGTCCTCTCGATCCAAGTAAGACAACGAACTACCATTTTTGTTTTTCTCTTTTTTATCAAATCGGGAATAAGGGAAAAATTTACGTTTCTTATCATCGAGACAAACATAAAGACAATGGTAATGCGACGTTACAAACTTGCGTGATGTTACCACTCCGAATTGGTATTTCCAAACAAGATGATTGACCGTAACGAAACCGAGATCGTCCAGCGTGATTAAAATATCTTTGAGGTTATTCCAACCGGAAAACACGAACATGCTGCCGCTCTCTTTGAGAGCTCGCTTGACTTCGCTCATCCAGTTGTGGGTGAAAGTCAAATAATCGTTTTCATGGACTTCGTTGTAGCCTTCCAACACCCGCGAACCTTTTCGGTTGTAATTTTCCCGCTTTGCCTTGAATTCAATACCGAACGGCGGATCGGTGATGACGAGGTCAACCGACTTCGCCGAAATGTTTTTCATTCCTTCGACGCAGTCGCCGTTAAAAACACAGTTTACCTGAAAATTCGATTTCATGGTCATCATTGTACCATAAACTGGGCGACGACGAGAGTGAGCATTTCGCCGCGTCGGGTCGATTTTCGGCTCCATTCTTCGATGACTCCGATAACGGTTTGCGTTTTGTTTCCTTCTTCGAGTTGGTCGATTTCCCGTCGTTCGGTCATATCCTGATAGTCGCGGGGAAAGTAGAAGAGCAAATCGCTGGCTCGTCTGATGCCGATGCGGTTGAGGATTTCCGCTCGTTGCGTGCCGACCCCTTTGAGGTATTGCACCGGCGAACGAAGATCAAGCGATTCGATAGACATGGTGTCATTATACCCGAATTGCCGCAATACAGAGCCGCAATCTGTTAGGATTTTAGGATGGCAATGAACTCCCGGACGGCGGTATCGAGGTCGTCGTTGACAATGCGATGCTCAAATTCGGCAACATGCTGGAGTTCCTCTATCGCCCTTCCCAGACGACGTTGCATGGCTTCTTCGGTCTCTGTGCCCCGTCCTTGGAGTCGCTCCTTCAGCACATCAAGGCTTTTCGGTTCGATGAAGAACGTCATTGCTTCGGGAAATTGCTCCTTGACCCGTCGTGCTCCTTGGACATCAATTTCGAGAACGACCCATCGACCCGATGTAAGTTCCTTTTCGACCATTTTTCGTGGTGTCCCGTACCACGTTCCCGTCCCGAAGACTTCAAAACATTCGAGGAATTCACCGGCAAGCCGCTTGGTCTCGAATTCGTCTTGGCTCAAGAAATAGTATTCTCTTCCATCCAGTTCGCCGGGTCGCGGCTTGCGTGTTGTCGCCGACACACTCATCGTCAGCGGCAATCCGCTTTCTGCAATAACCCGATGCAAAAGCGTCCCCTTACCGACTCCCGAGGGACCTGAGACGACCAACAACTGCGGTTTTTTACCCATGACATCGGATTATATCAAATTGTTGGGGCACCGACAAGGGAACCAATTTTGCATTTCCTCGATTTTGTCCTTGCAAAAGCCCGATTTGCATGCTACACTACGAGTAACAGTTTGAAGTACCCGTCCGGTCTGCGCCGAGCGGGTTGATTTTCGAGTACACAACAAGTAAGTAGAATCGCTTCGGCGACAACAGATTTCTACATGACAACCGGATTACCGGGTAGGAAGGTGTTGGTGATGTACAAAAGTTGCGGCTCCCGTCCGGGGAGCGTTGCGTGTACATCTGCGGATAATGTCGGCATTGCGTCCTATGCACAATGCAATGTAACCTCTTTTGTCGGAGGGATTTGATTCCGTTTCTACTTTACGTACCGCTCCCATCTTGAGCAGACTCTTGTTGCTTTACTCGGCAAATGCGTTTACCCTAACCCACAACGTACAATGAAAAAGCACCGCAGCACCGGTTTTACCCTCGTCGAATTACTTGTGGTCATTTCGATTATCGGAATGCTCGCCGCCCTTCTCCTACCTGCCATTCAAGCGGCGAGGGAAACAGCAAGGCGGGCGCAGTGCGTCAACAATCAAAAGCAGGTCGCCTTTGCTCTGCAAAACTTCGAGCAGACCAATAAAGCATTTCCTCCTTTGCGGGCACCACTCCGACCGTCCGCTTATCCTTGCTCATGTTTCGCTGGTGAAAACTATACTCCTGCTAATTTTACCGAGTTAACCTGGGTCGGATTCCTTCTACCCTTCATGGAGCAAAATGCGGCTTGGGCACAGATTAACTCCGGTGTCGTTGAACGGGAGTTGTATGACTTGGTGCCCCCTGTGATGCAATGTAAGAGTAGCGGTGTGTATGCCGGAGACAATCGCATCAGTTATGTTGCGAATGCTGGCGCAACCCCCCTTGTAGTCCAACGTCCTGGAAATAATGGAAGTGGAGGACATTCTACAGTCGCTGGCGAAATAAACTACACGGGGTTTGGCACTAGAGAACGTGATCAAAGAAGCGACAAAATGTACACCATATTTTTTGATTATTTCAATGGAATTGGAGACTGGCGTGATACCCCATACAATCCAGTTGATCCACGCTACGGTCTGTGCAAAACGAAAATATCAATGAGTGACATTTCTTCGATGGATGGTACGAGCATGACGATACTGCTCTCTGAAAACGAAGACGCTGGACGCTGGATTTGGTATTATCCGGGAAGTGCAGGTATTCCGGTGGCTTCACATCACACTGCAAACTATGTGGGCGAGGTAGAGCCATCTGGCGATCATGTCGGAATAATACAGCACTACGTCGGTTTTTGCTACCCCAGCGAGTTGTCCAGTATTGCCACCGGTGAGATTCCCCTGTACATTCCACCTATGGGAAGAGCCATTCAAAATGGTGCTGATGACGAGGTGAATTCGCCTTTGTTTATCAATGAGGGAAGAGCGAATTCCGGTTTCATTTTTAGGCACGCCTTAAGAAAGGCTCGCCCTTCATCGGGGCATCCCGGCGTGGTGGTTGCGGCGTTTTGTGATGGTAGTGTCCGCCCTTTGAAAGAAGAAATGGACAAAACGCTTTTCGTTAGACTTGCCCGACCGGGTAGCGGTGTGATTATCAATCCGAAAGACCTTTTCGATTGATTGTTGAGTGTTTCGTGATTGTTCCTCTTCGATTGATCGTCAGGTTTGGAGCCGGAGGGATTGACTTCCGGCTCTTTTTGAAAACAGATAGGTAATCGCCTTTCCTTCTTGCCCGCCGTTTTCGGTTATAATGCCGCTATGCTAACCGAGCAGGGATACATTATCGACCCAGAATTTGAGAAGATTCTCCCTCCCAAAACGCCGGAGGAGTACGAAGAGTTAAGGGAAGCCATTAGCAACGACGGAGAAATCCGTGACCCACCGGTAGTCTGGAAAGAAGAGAGAATCCTACTCGACGGGCACAATCGGGTTAAAATCGGCAAGGAATTCGGTATCAAGCCGCCGATTTGCGAAATGTCCTTTGGCATGGTATAATAGGTAAACAAGGTTACACGTCTTTGATTTTCGGTGCGAGTTGCTCAGAACAAAAGAGACATCCAGATACTCAGCGTTTCCCGGTTGGCGATTCCCGCCACTGGGCACGCTGTCCGTTTGGGTGATTCGGTGATTCCGGCGGGTTTTCCCTCACCCGCTGATGATTTGTACGAAACCTTTGACCTCGTTTCCCACATCGTCAAACATCCCGCCGCAACATTTTTTATGCGTGTTGCCGGTGATTCGATGACCGGCGCAGGTATTTTTGACGGCGACCTTGTCATTGTTGACCGTAGCCTTGAAGCGGCATCCGGTGACATCGTTGTAGCCGTTTTGGATGGAGAATTTACAATCAAGCGATTCCGGCGTAACGGATCGAGCATCGAACTCGTCCCGGAAAACCCGAAATACCGCAAGATGACAATGACAGAGGGGATGCAGTTAGAGATTTGGGGCGTGGTTACGGGGACTTACAAATCGTTCAAATGAAACACCAACGACTTTACGGATTGCTGGACTGCAACAGTTTTTTCGCGTCGTGCGAGAACCTGTTCCGTCCCGACCTT
>Ga0082212_10009825_pt1 | contig 12303 bp, 4 predicted proteins | sample TergutNt197P3_FD_71548 | JGI IMG/M metagenome (GOLD analysis project Ga0082212, IMG submission 71548) | Neocapritermes taracua P3 segment gut microbial communities from Petit-Saut dam, French Guiana - Nt197 P3 | ecosystem: Host-associated > Arthropoda: Insects > Digestive system > Gut ... | reverse complement strand
CGCTCTTGTACCTGACGGCACAGAGCGGGACAACGGCATACGATGTTACCGGAAACACGGGGGGATACAGCGGCAGTTTCCATGAAATCCAAATCAACGGAAAGGTCATCGCAGGCGCACCGAGTAGGGCGGGAATCCAACTTTACTTCGGAGACCTCACCAGCATGAGTCCCTCGGATAGAGAAAAATTGGCAAATGTATATTATCACGACCCTAACGACCAATATGCGGATATTTGGGGAAATGTCTATTATTATGACCCGAATCGGGATATTTCCGAACAATACGAAGTGGAAGGGAGATTTATCGCTTACAGTGCGCAACCGAATCGAGTGTTCTGGTGGCATGATGAAAAAAGTACACTCGGTCCTACACAACTGACCTATTACGACTACACGGCGCAACTGTGGATGGTGCATCCCGACCTCGAAAAGGTGGGACTGCAAGTCAAAGGCACCAATCTGTTCACATATATCTCCCCCTTTGATAGGAGTTTCGGTGTCGGAATTGAGATCGTCGGTACATCGATGGCTTACGAAGGGACTGTAACGGTAGCAGGCGTTGCTGCGTGGTCAACTTACTTCGGACCGACGGTTCGAGAAATTGCAGTACAGGGAAATGACGCACTGGTCATGGGGGGCGACCTTCACAGCGGCGGAGCAGCCATGTATTTCGGCAACTTGGCACATGTTGCCAAAGTGCTCATCGGTGAAAATAAAGACGTGAAAAATCTATCCGACGTGTTGTATGTCAATTCGGATGGTTTTGCCCCGATGCGTGCCATCCAACTTTCGGCAGCAAACTTCAAAGCGTTTGACACGATGACCTCCTTGAAGAGAGCAAAACTCCTGTACAACCCGGAGTTACTCTTCAGTTACGATCCAGAAACGGATGCCGATAAATTCCACTTCGACAATACCGGTGTGCAAGGAGATATTGTCTCCTATTACAATGCGGTTGCTGGTATTTTTATAGGCAGTGGTGGTGCTTGGAATGCCGACGGAACTTGGACAGGCGGAGGTTACAGCACGACAAGCACATGGACAAACTCATTCTGGTGGCATGTTCATGGAAACGCTCTCGTTACTTATTACGATGAAATACTGGGAACGACCGATTCTGACGGTCCCAGTTACCTATTGGGACATCGCGATCAAATCGGAACAGGTTACAATGTTGCCGACGGTTGGTCGGCGGACGACATCAATGGACGATCATTGATCCTCGATGAAACATTGCTTTACTTCCTGGCAGGACGCACTCCCTTCGCTACGAATAATGTGTTGAATCCGAACGATTCTTACGGATTCGCCGACAATCCTCGGCACTTCCGAGAAGCGTTGGCTCGGTTTATTCACCAGTCGCCTATATTCTCGAAATATGCCGCTGGTCTTACGATCTCGGAAATGTTGGCAGGATATACACGGGATGGAACGTTGATTGAGTTCAGCAATGGTGATATTTTCAGCGGGAACATCTACGGCGGCGGAGTCGGCGATCCTATCCATGATGCACAATTCATACTCAATTCCAGTTCTGGCAGTAATGCCGAAAGATCGTTTGGAGGATATTACGGAAACATTGACCTTCGGTTTTCCAATGGGACAACGATTTTCAACCGTAACGTGATTGAATACGCCGCCGGATCGGAAGTTTACCGCGATGCCGGTATCCGAGTAAGAGATGTTTTCGTCGAAAGAACGGGACACCTTTTACTCAATGATGCGGAATTTGCCGTTAATCCATTCCGTGAATTTAGTCTCGGCACCGATTACGCCGACCGATTGATCATTCACGATGTTTACAACGAAGGAATTGTGTCGGGAAATGGTACGTTCCAAATTGCTCAACGCTGGGACGACAACCTCTACGTGGACTACTTTGACGGATACTTCATTAACCGAGGGGTTTTGGCACCCGGTTTGCCCGGTTTTATCGGCGAAAATGAATTTCAAGCACAAGAACTCGAAAAAACAATTTACAACAGTATGCTCGGTAAGTTCACCAATACCGCAAGCACCGTCCACTGGGATATGAGCGGCGTGCCGGGAGGACAATTCGGAGCGATGACCATCTTCGGTTCACTGCGATTGATGGACGAACACGTTCGACCCTACTACGAAGACCCGGACAGTCCGCTGTGGAATACCGACGTGTATTTGCCTGCCGGTGAATTGCACGTCACCATCGGCAACGACACCATCGGGACAGTGTTCGGCAAATATGCCGCAACGATTAACGGAGCGGTTTCGATTCTCGACACCGATTCATGGTCGGACAGAACGCACACTTCAACGTCAATGACCACTTACGATGAGTCGAAATTGGCAGAGCACGTAGGAGAACTTTCCAAAGAAGATTGGCAAATCATCACCGTCGAAAAGTTGCGGACGCACCTGTCTTGGTTCAGTCCTTCGCTGATGCTCGACCGCAAGACCGGCTTGCCGCTGCTCTCCGAGTACGAACAGTTCGAGTACCTGACTGCCGATGACAAACGACGTGAAGAGTTGCACCGGAAAATGATTACGAAGGTGTTGACACCGGACGAACTCCGACAGTACGATTCCAATCCGGCACAAAAAGCGGCATTGGATCAGAGACTTTTCGAGGAAAACAATATCCATTTCGGAATGACGCAACTGGACGAACTCCTGATGCGGTACGGATTTAGCGATATTATCAGCGTTCACGGAACGATTCCGCCGTATCTATACAACAAATACAACTGGGGACTAACGCTAAACGATTTGGGGGTTGCTTCGCGACCGCCGAATGGTCAACGGCTCGGCATTACCCAACTCGGCGGCGTTGTGCAGGCAGACCGGATTTTCGATCTCGATGACAATGCCGACCGCAAAGAAAAACTGACTTCGTTCATTATCATTGCCAGCGAAGGTTACACTGTCGATGGTTCCGTGAAACAAGTTACCAGCACAACGACCGACTGGGTCTTTGCGAGTGTCGATGTCTTGCCGATAGTGATGCCGTCGGGACAATCTCCTGCGGTGTTGACCGTCATTGATGATCCGCACTACTATCGAAATCGAATTGCCAGCGTGAGTAGCAGTTACAACGCCAAGTCAGTTGCCGATACGTTGGACGCAGCGATGGTTACGAATCCGGGTTTGGCAATGTCCGCTAATTTCGGCGTGAACGATGCCCTGGTGTTGAACGATACGTTCCGTCAGATGGCAGCCGGCACACGTGCGAACAGCATTGTCATGAACTTGTCATCGCCGTCGGACAACGTGTTCAACCACGTCGGTTACGGACTGGGTGGGGCGAGCACCGGCAGACGCGGCGACATTGTGTTCCAAAACATTCAAACCGGTCAGTTGCAACAGCCTTACGGACGACCGGCAGTTCCGCCGCCCGGACAACAGTATCGGGGACAAAATCCCATTAGCCGGACGGGTTCGGTCTGGGGGGCTTACACCCATTCGTCTTTCACGATGGGAGACGACAACAATTCGTTCAAGTACACGTTCCACCGCAACGGTGCGATGGTTGCAAGTGAGTGGAATCTGACTCCGAGTGCCTTTATCGGCGGAGTGGCAATGTTCAATGAAGGAACGTTGCACTCACGCAGCGATAAAGTAACCAGTCATGATTATTCGTTCGGTGTCTATTTCGTTACTGCTCCTTTTGAGCAGTTTGAAGTGAAGTCCTACATGGGTGGCGGTTTCCAAGCGTACAAGTCGGATCGTTACATTCGCAACAATGACATTTTCATCGGCGGCGGCTCCAATAGCCTGTTTGGCATCGACGAACATTACGATTCGGAGACGCAGGGAAGTTCGTTCAACTACACGATAGAGTTTGCCCGACCGTTTACGGTGAGTCCGAACTTTGTCATTCGACCGGTGGCAGGTTTTGAATATCAAAACTTGAAGCAGAATGCCTATACCGAGCGGTTGCACATCGGCAGTCAGCAGTCGTGGTCGAACTGTGGCAGCAACATTGCCCAAGGCTATGAGACGCAGGGAGATCGTAGCGGTACTTACGGAATGGATTACAAGACGATGAATTTCGGTCGGACGCTGATGCGTTACGGTTTCAACACGGAAGGTTATTTCGCTCGCGGCGGTTGGCAGTTCCGAGGGTATTATGTCGGTCGTTTGACGGGAGATCGTTTTCCGGTATCGAAGCAGTCCTTTAGCAGCGGCAGCAAGGTATTTAGTGTTCGCGGCGGTGAGTTGGGTAATGCTTATTGCCAAGTGGGAGCGGGTTCGCATCTTTGGTTGAACAATGACCGCACGGCGACGCTTTTTGTGAGTGGCGACTGGAACTTCTCGATGGTCAATCGAGGATACAGTATGCTCAATTTGAGCAGCGGGCTCATGCTAAACTTCTAAATAGCGCAAACGAGCGACGGGTGCAAGTCCGCCATAGGATATGGATATATGCAAATTTTACTAGCCGAACCTCGCGGCTTTTGTGCGGGTGTTACAATGGCGGTGCAGTCGCTCGAACATGCCGTTCAGCAATTCGGTGCGCCGATTTATGTCTATCACGAAATCGTCCACAACACTTGGATTGTCGACGATTTTCGCCGCAAAGGAGTCATCTTTGTCGATGCGCTCGACGAAGTTCCTCGCGGCTCCCGATTGATGTTTTCCGCTCACGGTGTTTCGCCGGAAATCCGAAAAACCGCCGACGAAAGGTTACTCGAAACGATTGACGCAACGTGTCCTTTGGTGAACAAAGTTCATCACAGTGCCGCTGATTACGCACAGCAAGGATACAAAATCATTCTCATTGGACATCGGGGACACGACGAAGTCGTCGGCGTTGTCGGTGAAGTGCCGGACTCCATTTGGATCGTCGAAAACGAGACGGAAATTGACGCTCTCACTTTTGGAAAAGAGGAAAAACTTGCGTATCTGACGCAAACAACGCTTTCGCTGACAGAAACATTTCGGCGCATTGAACGTTTGAAAGAACGTTTTCCACAGATCGTGGGACCGTCGCAGTCGAACATTTGTTATGCGACACAAAGCCGACAAGATGCCGTTCGGGAACATTGTCCGAAAGCCGACGTGGTGGTAGTGGTCGGAAGCCGATCCAGTTCCAACAGCCGAAGATTGGCAGAACAAGCGGAAGAACTCGGTGTGCGTTCATTTCTCGTCGATGGCGCGGAAGACATTCCATTGAATGAATTCACCGGCAGTGAGACGGTGTTGATTACGGCGGGAGCCAGCGCACCGGAACATCTCGTGCAAGGTTGCGTCAATTTGTTGAAAAAGCGATTCGGTGCCGAAATCGAACACTTGAACGAATAAATTTCGTTTCCATTTTCAATATTCGCCGAGCAACTCGTCGAGCGTTTGCCGCAACACTTCCGATGGAATCGTTCCAAAACCGCTATATCCCATTTCCAAGAGAATTCGGTTCGCCGTCACGCTATCAATCTTCGGCTTTGCGATGCCATCCGCCGAATACTGTAACATCAACGTTCTCAAGATCGACTTTGCCTCCTCTGACATCGGTTGCCAACCGGGAAAAATGTAGGCCCAAATCAATTCCCAAGCCCGAACAACGCCGTCTGCCCCGCCGGTTACCAGTCGCCGTCCTGATATTTCCAGTCCAGCCGCCGTGATCGCTGTCGGATGTCCCTCGATTGCCGACGACGAACCCGGCTCCGCCAAGTTCCAAATTTTTATTTTGCCATCTTTTGCCACCGAGAGCAAAAAACGAACATCCGCCAAAAGTGCCAACCCTGATATTTCGCTAATGTGTCCCTGAAACCTGTGTTCAGCTTTATTTGCTCGTAAATTCCAAATGACAATCTGACCACTCTTATCCGCCGAAAAACCTTGGCTCCGATCTGCCGTCCACGTCGCCGCCGTTACGGGGGACTGATGGATATTAAAAGTATGGACAGGCTCGCTGTTTCCGATTTTCCAAACGATCATGGTGCCTGCTTCGCCGCCTGCCGCACAATAATGTCCATCCCTGCTGAATATAACCGTATTCACACCGCCGCTTGGACTTGACAATCGGAAAACCACCTCATTTTTCAGGACATCCCAAAAACGAATGGCACCGGAACCATCGGCAATCGCCACCATTCGCCCCAGCGGATGAAGGGCAATTCGCGTGAGGGTCATGATTCGTTCCCCAAAAGTCCGAACACATCTGCCAGAACTGAGTTCCCAAACTCGAACGGTGCCGTCACGACTCCCGGAAATGAGAAAACGTGCGTCCATTGTCATGATCATATTGCGCACATCGTCTTGATGCCCTTCAAGATCGGCGACACATTTTTGTTCGGCGATGTTCCATATTCGGATTTCTCCCCCTTTTCCTGCCGAAGCGATCAAATTGGCATCCGCCGAAATGGCAACGCTCGTGATTGCCTCTTGATGTCCGCTTAATGTGTGGGTACAGAGAGCGGACTCGAAGGCTTGCCGATTGCCATGTCGTCTGATTTTGTCGCCGATTCCTTCGAGTTCCAAAACATATCGGGTGGCTTCCCAGCCGTCCTGCAGTCTTGCCTTTTCCGTCCATTCGTAAGCAGCCGCATAGTCTTTTTTTCTGATGGCTTGCCGAATTTCATTGCTTATCCGCTCCATTTCCGATTGTTTTCGCCCTGCCTCTTCAGCACTGGTGATATGAGAGAGTTGAAACGGCGCACGAAACGCTTTGGGGCGACATAAAACCGCTATCGACCAAAGACGCAGTGAGCCGCCCGGCGTGACCGAAAGCGCAAATGACTTGTTCGGGTCAAGATAAACCGCATCGATCGTTTGACGCGGTGTCGTAAATGTGCGTAAGCATCGGCACGAGGGAAGTTCCCAAAGCCGAATCGTTCGGTCATTGCCGGCGGTAAGAACGAATTGTCCATCTGGGCAAAACGCCAAAGCCGTGATGTCGTCTTCATGTCCCGAAAGGGAACCTAACTTGCGTTTCGTTTTTGTGTTGGAGATGTCCACCCGATTACGGTCAATTTTTCCGCGCAATGCGATATCCGGCATGACAACTTGGTTCGCATTTTGTTCGCCGGGGTGGCGACCCCAGTCGATTTTGCGGAATGTCGATGCCGATTCTTCTGTTCCGACGCGGCGCATCATAAAGCCGTCTTGCTCCACATAAAGTTCCCAGAGCAGATCGCTACTCAATGCAAATTGTTCTCCCACCTTCGGTTCCACGCCCGGCGTTTTGAATGTCCGTTGCAATTGTCCGTTGCTGGTGGAATGCAGAGCCAATGTTTGCGGTGCGTTGTAGAAGAGAATGTAATCACCGGCATCGTCGGCATAGACTTTCCGTTCGGGAATATCGGACAAGACATAATTTTCCAAGCACCGCGTTTCCTGTGCGATTTGGGATTCGGTGGCGGCGATAGCCCGGCGGACATCTTCCCGGTCTTCCATGTCCAGTGCATTATTGAACACATCGAGTGCGGACGACAAATTGCCTCGCTCACGTTGGGCAACACCGAGAGCGTAAACCGCTCCTGATTCTTTCGGACGCATCTTGACCAACGTTTCCAGTTGTTCGATTGCGACAAGGTCGGTCAGTTGAGCAAGCCGCCAAGACAGGATTGTCCGGTTGTACGTTACCGTAGGATGCCACGGTTGCATCGCAATTGCCTGATTGAACAATTTTGCCGCTTCGGCAGGTTTGTTCAAGTCGAGAAGCGAGACAGCCCTGTTGTTGATGCTTTCGGGAGTCCAAGTTGCATTGATCGGTTTGGGACGCGGAAAATCAGAGCCGGCAACATCTTTGTAGATTTTCGTCAAGTCGTCGGCGATTTTTTCCATCGATTCGGGACGCTTTGCCGGTTCCTCTTCGAAACAGTGCAAGAGGAGTTCGGCGACGGCATCGGGCACGGCAGGCAGCCGTTCTTCGGTGGGGCGTTGCAGGAACTCTTGAAAAACGGATCGGGCATTTTGCCCTCCCTGTTTATTGCAGGGGGGACCGCCGAAAAACATGCTCATTACGCTGACTGCCCAAGACCAGATATCGGTTTGAACGGTAAATTGCGGTATTTCATCGAATTTCTGTTGCTTTGCCAACGAGACGGCAAGGTATTGTTCGGGAGAGCAATAGCCGGGAGTCATGCCGATAGTGACGTAGTTTTCGGATTCCTGTTCTTCACCGCTGACATTCGCGGCGGTTTGCGACAGTCCGAAGTCCGAAACTTTTGCGGTTTGGTTGGACATCATGACGTTGGCAGGTTTTACGTCGAGATGCAACAGCGTTTGACGATGGGCATGATCGAGTCCCCAAGTGAATTGGATGGCGATGTTGAGAATGCGTAGGAGAGCGGCATCTTTTCCGCCGTCGTACAGTCGTCCGTCGAGAATCCAATCGCGGAGGTTGCCGTCGGAAACGAATTCAGCAAAAAGCCGGGGAATACCGCCGATACGGCGAACGAGGTAACAGGTAACAATGTTCGGATGGAGTCCGAGTTCGATCCAAGTTTGAGCCTCTTGTTCGTAACTTTTTTTTCCGTGTTCGGTCTGAAAGAATTGCGGTTTCGGACTTTTCACGGCAAGGTCTATGTCCCATTCACGGTGATAGACGCGGTGGACAACGCCAACGCCCCCTTCGGAATGATGCACGCCTTCGGCGATGGGTTTGACTTCATAGACACCGAGAATGAGATCGCCGACGTTCCAGAGTCCTGACTCGGCGGGAAACATGGTGATCGTCGATTGCGGCGAGGTCTTTTTGACGGCGGACGGTGTGGATTTGAGATCGAAAGCGGAGTCGGTTGGCGAAGATGGCGGGGCTTGGACAGTGGTATCACGCACCCCATCGGCTTCGGCGAGAACAAAGGTATTTCGGCAGTGTTTGCACGTTGCCCGCTTGCCGATGAAGGCATCGTCAAGTTTGTAGAGGTACGAGCAATGGGGACAGACTGCCGTGAACATGCCGTCTATTCTACCATAATTGACGGTTTGGTTAACGGCGGGCATCCCTAACTTGCAAACTTGGGCGTGTTAATTTTTTGTTGGCAAATGCTGCGCAATCTAATAGTGTGTCCCTAAAGTCCAAATCGTTATGCTACAAACAGTTGCGTCATTTTTGCATTACACAAAACATACCGTTTTTGTTCAGGCAAATTTTCAAAACCCCCTATTTCGACGGGATTTCACGGTTTGGGAGAGGCTCGATGTGACGAGCCGCCAAAACGCCCAAAAATGCCGTAACTTGTTGACACAAACAACGTTAGAGTTTAGGGACATACTCTAAAGATTACTGGGCTTCTCTAAAAACACCCTCTGCGCACTTTGCGGTTCAATTGACCGCAAAGTGCGCAAAGGAGACGCAAAGTACGCGAAGTAACATCCGTCATTCCACTTCGTTTCATTCCGGCTTTTGTTGTTATGGACAAACGTTTTGGAAATGTTATTTTTGGACGACTCCTTCGGTTAAACTTCCCACCAAGTGCCGATGAGTCCACGTAGACTCGTTTGGTTTTCCTGTTCATAATATCCTCTATTGTAATAGGAAAGAGCAAGTTTTTCCCCCCTCCACAGGAGAGAATAAGGAGCGAGTCTGGCAAATGCGTAGCGATTCTCGAACATTTCGTATGCCCTCTCCCCAAGCGAGTCGGGACATGATACAATGCTCGCAGTCGAATTTTAACACGAACAGAGCAATTTCGATGCAAGTTTACATATCGGGTAAGTTTTTCGATAAGGAAAATGCGAAAGTCAGCGTTTTCGATCACGGGTTTCTCTTCGGCGATGGCGTGTTTGAAGGAATGCGTTCCTACAACGGCAAAGTGTTCCGGTTGCGCGAACACATGATTCGCCTTTGGAATTCTGCAAAGGCAATCATGATCGAAATTCCGATTACACTCGAAGCAATGGAGTCGGCAGTCAATGAAACGCTCAAAATCAATGACATCAAAGATGGATACATTCGATTGATCGTTACACGCGGCATCGGCACGCTCGGATTGGACGCTCATCTTTGCAAGGAACCGCAGATCATCATCATTGCCGACCACTTGGCACTGTATCCGAAAGAACATTACGACAAAGGACTGGAAATCGTAACGGCAGCGACCGTCCGCACTAATCCGTCGATGGTGAGTCCGCAGATCAAGTCGCTCAATTATCTGAACAACATTTTGGCAAAGATCGAGGGACATCAAGCCGGTTGCGTGGAAGTGCTGATGCTCAACACGAAGGGGGAGGTTGCCGAATGTAGCGGAGACAACATTTTCATTATCAGCAAGGGAAAACTGCACACGCCGCCGCCGGAGGCAGGTATTTTGGAAGGAATCACGCGGCAAACCGTGCTGGAAATTGCTGTCGATATGAAAATTCCGGTGAAAGAAGCCCCGATGACTCGGCACGATATTTTTGTGGCGGACGAGTGTTTTTTGACGGGCAGTGCGGCGGAATTGATTCCGGTAGTCAAACTAGATGGTCGTCCCATCGGCGACGGCAAACCGGGGGCGATGACGAAAAAATTGTTAGACCGCTTCCACGAAGAGACGAAAAAGTGAGATACTCAAAACGGTATGGAAATGGACGATTTTTTGTATTTCCCTTGTGCCCTTTGTGTCTTTGTGGTTAAGAAAATTTGACCACAAAGGCACGAAGGACACAAAGAATTCACAAAGGGTAAAAACGCCCCATTTTGTGAGAATGTAGCAACAGGTTGGAAGTTTTTAATGCGGAAGGTACGGAAACAGCGGAAGTCTATTGTTCCGCATTTCTGTCCGCCTTTTTCGCACTTTCCGCATTGAAAATACAGACGCAAAACAACTTTTTACGTACTTTGTTGCGACACTCCCCATTTTGCCCCCGTTTACGGTGTATTTTTGGCGACCACGGCGAACAGTCGTCGGCTCTTTTATTGTGCCTTATCGGAAATATCTTTGCGGTACCATGCTCCTTCCCAGTGGATACACTCGACCGCCGAGTATGCCGCCGACTTTGCTTCGGAAACCGTTGTCCCTAAACCGGTTACGCCAAAAACTCGACCGCCGCTGTTGACGATCTGTCCCGACGCATTGATTGCCGATCCCGAATGAAAAACCTTCGTGTTCGGAATCGTTGCCGCTTCGTCCAAGCCTTGAATCGGAAAACCTTTTTCGCAATCGCCGGGATAACCTTTGCTTGCCATAATCACGCACACCGCCGTTCGTGTGTCCCAGTCCAACAACGGAATTTGATCCAACGTGCCGTCAATCGTTGCCTCGAAGAGATCAACCAAGTCGGTTTTCAGCCGCATCAGAAGCGGTTGACATTCAGGATCGCCAAACCGGACGTTGTATTCCAATACTCTGGGTCCTTGTTTCGTCATCATCAAACCGGCATAGAGAATTCCTTTGAAGGGAGTACCGTTGCAATTCAATGCGTGAACCGTCGGCACGAGAATGTGTTCTTCGATCCGATGCAACGCCGCATCGTCCACGATGGGTGCCGGTGAGTACGCCCCCATTCCGCCGGTGTTCGGACCGGTATCGCCGTCGTATGCCGCCTTGTGATCCTGCGCCGGTTGCAACGTTGCAATCGTTTTGCCATCGGTAATTGCTAACACGCTCGCTTCTTGACCGAGCAACCGCTCTTCGAGAACGAGATTGTCGCCGGCACTGCCGAACTCCCGATTTTGACTGATCCGCTGTATCGCTTCGATGGCTTCGGTACGATTGTCGCACACAAAAACACCTTTGCCAGCGGCGAGTCCATCCGCCTTGACGACCATCGGCATATCTCGGTCGCCGTTCAGAAATTCAATCGCATCGTTGCCGCGAGTGAAAGTGTGATAATTCGCCGTCGGTACGTTTCCCCTCCGCAGAATTTCCTTGCAGAAAATCTTGCTTCCTTCGAGGTTTGCGGCGGCTTTATTGGGACCGAAAATCCGAAGCGATGCCGATTCAAAGGCATCGACGATTCCGGCACAGAGCGGCACTTCGGGACCGACGACCGTGAGACCGATGTTGTTCTCTTGGGCAAACCGAGTGAGGGCGGGAATATCATGATCCTTGATCGGAACGTTTTCGATTTTACCTCCTTCGGAAGCGGTGCCTGCGTTGCCGGGGGCGACGAAAATGCGGTCAGATCGGGGACTTTGTGCCAATTTCCATGCAAGGGCATGTTCACGTCCTCCAGCACCGACTACGAGAATGTTCATGTTCGGAATGATTTAACGAAAACCGGAATATACCAGTTTCGGCGGATTCTGCAAGTGTTTCGTTGCGATCAAGACGGGTACCATTTTCACCCTTCTCTCTCTACCCTAAATCGCCCAAATGACACACCACCATGTGAGCGGGTAGAAATTTTTATGCACTCACCCACAAGTCACAAGTCCGCCTCACTTTTTTCCTTTTCC
>Ga0082212_10009824_pt1 | contig 12304 bp, 11 predicted proteins | sample TergutNt197P3_FD_71548 | JGI IMG/M metagenome (GOLD analysis project Ga0082212, IMG submission 71548) | Neocapritermes taracua P3 segment gut microbial communities from Petit-Saut dam, French Guiana - Nt197 P3 | ecosystem: Host-associated > Arthropoda: Insects > Digestive system > Gut ... | reverse complement strand
TGAAGATTTGCAAATAGATTTTAAAACCGGTAAACTTCTACAAGATGTGCTTGCAGAAGATGAGTTGTATTTTCAAACCGGCTGGCGCAAGTATCTACATTCCATCTCTATAAAAGAGCGCAAGAACTTGCGGTTGCAACGTCAATTTATGCCCAAACGGTTTTGGAACTATTTGACGGAAAAGCAGCAAAATTAATTTTGATATGCCTTCAACGTATTCTTTAGCAAACAAGCCATAGTAACAGAGCCAACGCCGCCGGGCACGGGCGTTATAGCGCTGCATTTTTTCGATACTTCGTTGAATTTTACATCACCGCAAATTTTGTAGCCTTTTTCAGCAGTTTTATCTTCTATACGATGAATGCCCACATCAATCACTACCGCATCTTTTTTAACATAGTCGGCGGTAATAAATTCGGGTTTGCCAATGGCAACCAACAATACATCAGCTTGGGCGCACACCTCTTGCAGGTTTTGGGTTTTGCTGTGGCATATCGTAACGGTGGCATCGGCATTCGGCGCGTTTTGCACCAACAGCAACGCCAACGGTTTGCCCACGATGTTGCTTCTGCCTACCACCACACAGTTTTTTCCCTTCACATCAATATCGTAACGTTTTAAGAGTTCCATTACCGCGTGGGGGGTTGCCGGCAGAAAAGTATCTTCGCCCAGCACCAATTTCCCCATATTTTCAGGATGAAAGCAATCCACATCTTTTCTCGGATTCATTCTTTGAATTACCTTCTGTTTATCAATATGTTTAGGAAGTGGAAGTTGCACAATACAACCATCAATGTCATCATCATTGTTAATAAAATCTATCGCTTCCAACAATTCTTTTTCGCTGATAGAAGTTGGAAATTGGTAGGCAGAGCAAAGCATACCCACTTCTTTCGTGTTTTTCTTAATACTTTCCACGTAGGTTAGCGAGGCGCCGTCATCGCCCACGATAACTACAGCGAGGTGCGGTGCGTTTTTACCATTATCAATAAGAGATGCCACCGAAGTGGCAATCTCTTTTTTCATTTCCTGGGCTAATAATTTGCCGTCAATTAAGTTCATAATAAGGTGTATTAAAATGATTGTTAAAATTAAAAAAAACGTAACAGTTTCTGCAGTTGTTCAATTATTGATTTTCTAACGTAATACATATCATTATAGATATCATTCGTTTAACATATTAATTAATAAATTATCACCGTGATTTCCGGCGGCATCCCCACCCGCGCCGGAAAACCCACCGAACCTAAACCTACGTTAACATACAGCAATTTTCCCTCTTTTTCATACAATCCGCCCCACTGCTTGTAAAGTATGGAAACCGGAGACCATTTGAAATTAGGATAATAAAATCCTAACTGCATTCCATGCGTGTGTCCGCTCATAGTTAAATTTGCCGGTAAGTTTTTGTTAATCACATCGTACCACGCCTGTGGATCGTGGCTCAGCAAAATCACATAATCGTTACTATCCACATATTGAAACGTTTTATCCACATCGCCTTCATTGATAAACAACTTCTTAGGCGAATAATACTCCACACCGGCAAGGGTAATACCCAAAGGAACAGAATCATCATACAGCTTTACCGATTCATTATTTAAAACTTTCCAACCTATAGAAGTTTGATAATCAATCAGTTTTTGCACATCTGCTTTTCTTTCCTCTTCTGTTTTAAAACGCGCATAACGCCCGTAATCGTGGTTGCCTAACACAGAATAAATACCATAATGGGCTTTTAATTGTGATAAAATCGGCAAATATTCAACAATCTCTTCTGAAACCGATTGCACAAAATCGCCGGTAATGAAAATGATATCAGGTTGTTGGGCATTTACCATTTTTACCACTTTGTCTATCGCCTTATGATTGCGCCAAGTAGCAAGGTGCAAATCAGAGAGCTGCACTATTTTTAATCCTTCTGTTTTAATAACATCTGTTTTAATATTTACTTCTCTAATTTGAAAATCATTCGCACCCCAAATCGTTCCGTAAAGCATTAAAATAAAAGTTATTGCATAAATGCCAAGCGAAATATACAACAATACTCTCCGTCCCTTTTCGCGGGAATGACGAATGATAAAGGCAATAATATCAAACAAAAAAACAAGTATAAATATCAAAAACTTAATCAAATATTGAATAACACAAATGCCCATAACCGTCAAATACAGCGTTTTATTCAGTTGCTGCATCCCTTTCACCGCCAGCACACCCATCGCAATGCTCACTAAAAATGTCGGCAACCAGTACAAAACAAGCAAAGTGAAAAACGGAACTTTCTTTTTCCAAATATCTCTAAATGAATTAAGAATACTCATCCATAAATAGATTTCGCCGAAAAGCCAAAACGCAAATAAAAATATGCGCATTTTTATGGCAGGAATGTGAAACGCCAATATGAGATACAAGATAGCGAGCGCCAAAACGCCTCCAAATAAATAATATAGCCGTGTTTTATTTTTCAATAACCTCATAAATTTTACCATCCTTAATCGTAATAATTTTATCCATATTGCGTAACGTTTCTTCTCTATGCGCAATAGTGATAACTGTATGATTTTTAAATATTTCATCTAAAGATTGTTGAATCATCGCTTCCGATTCATAATCCAATGCAGAAGTTGCTTCATCTAAAATTATAATTTCCGGTTTTTTCAGCAAGGCGCGCGCAATGCTAAGCCTTTGTCGTTGCCCGCCCGATAATGTCATCCCTCTATCGCCGATAATGGTATCGTAGCCGTTTTCCATTTCTAATATAAAACTGTGTGCAAATGCGGCTTTGGCGGCAGCTTCAACCTCCTCTCGTGTGGCATCGCGACCAAAAGTGATATTGTTAAACACCGTATCGTGAAAAAGAATCACATCCTGACTTACCATTCCGAACAAACCACGTAAGTCTTTAATTTTGTAATCTTTAATATTTATACTATCTATTAATATTTCACCGAAATCAATATCATAAAAACGGGGTAACAGATCCACGAGGGTAGATTTTCCGGCGCCGGAAACACCTGCCAAAGCCACTTTTTCTCCTTTTTTTATTTCAAAAGAAACATCTTGTAAAACAGTGCAATCTTCTTGTTTTTCAACATCATAATAAGAAAAGTAAACTTGTTTATACATGATGTTTTTTGAAAAAGAAGCAATAGAAATTGCATCTTCTTTTTCATAAATTTTCTCATCTGCTTCAAAAATTGAATAGATACGTTTCACTGAGGGGATTCCTTTTTTTAACAAATAATACAAATTTCCTAACTGTTTAGCAGGAACAATTATACGGGCAAAAATAAACACAAAAAAGAGAAACAGTTCGCCGGTTAAGTTGCTGTTTTGCAATACCACAATGCCACCAATAAGCAAAACAATCAGCAAGGTAACAATAGAGAGCAACTCTACCAAAGGTGCGCCCAACTCATTCACTCTGAATATCTTTTTGTTCATCTTAAAATGCTCATCTGTTTCTTCCTGAAACTTTTTATTAGCGTGGTCAATGGCATTATAGCCTTTTATAATGCGCAGTCCGCCTATCGTTTCATCAAAAAGTGCGCTAACGGAAGCCAAATGGTGTTGCAGTTTTGCCGAGTTTTTTTGTATGGTAGCCCCGATGCGCGAAATAAGGTAGCCTACTAACGGAAAAATGAGTAACGTAATGATAGTGAGCAAAAAACTAATTTTAAACAGCGTAATTAAAAATACTACCATCATAATCGGGTCTCTGCAAATAATGATAATAGATTGCACCACCGACCATTCAATTTCTTGCACATCCGTACCAAAACGATTCATAATATCCCCTTTTTTCATTTTATGAAAAAACGACAACGGAAGATTTACGAGTTTGCTATACAAATCTTTACGCAATTGATACACCATTCCGGCGCGAATGGGCGCTGAGAAAAACTGCGCCATATATCTGAAAAAATTGCTCAAAAAATTCAACACTATCATCGTCACCGCTATCATAATCAGCGCATAAATCTGTCCGTAAGCTGTAATTAATTCTCCCAAATAAAAATAAAAAGTATCAGTTATTGCTTTGACCGATAGAGCAAAATCAGGTTTCTCCATAACAGGTGCAACGCGCTGAAACAAAACGGATAAAAACGGAACGAGCAGCGAATACGAAAAAATTGAGAATAGGGCATAAAAAATATTTGCCAAAAACATTAGCAGGATGTTGCTTTTGTAGCGGAGGGCGTATTTTAATAGTGGGAGGTAGGATTTCAATGGTTAGTGATTAGTGGTTAGTGGTTAATTGTACCAATTCTGTTCCTGCTTTATAAGGCGAAACCTTTCCTGCTTTTATATCAGCTATTAAATCATTTATCTTGTTTTCAATGATTGCATTCGAGTAAAAATGTTCTTTCAGCATATCGTTCATCCATTCGTAGAAGGTTTTTACAGATTGTTCGGCTCTGTGTTTCAAGAAAAAGCCATTGGCTTTGGTTTGGTTTTCAAAATCTGCAATGATGTTCCAAATTTTTTCTATGCTGTCTTGCAGAAAAACAGAACAGGTATCTACCGGTGGTCGCCAGCCGTTTTCATTTTTTGGAAATAGTTGTAACGCAGATGTATAGAGTGCTTTGGCGGCGGTAGCTTTGGCAATGTTGTCGCCGTCGGCTTTGGTAATGATGAGGGCGTCTGCCATCTCCATAATGCCGCGTTTAATGCCTTGCAGTTCGTCGCCGGCGCCGGAAAGCATTAGCAGAAGGAAGAAATCCACCATAGATTTCACCAGCGTTTCCGACTGCCCCACGCCTACCGTTTCAATAAGAATGGCATCGAAACCGGCGGCTTCGCAAAGGATAATGGTTTCGCGGGTTTTGCGCGCCACACCGCCCAAAGTCAAGCCCGAAGGCGAAGGACGGATAAACGCTTGAGGGTCAATAGAGAGCTCCTCCATACGTGTTTTGTCGCCCAAAATGCTGCCTTTCGACAGTTCGCTGCTGGGATCAACCGCCAACACGGCTAATTTTTTCCCGATAGAGGTTAAGTATTTTCCAAAAGTTTCAATAAAGGTGCTTTTCCCAACGCCGGGCACGCCCGTAATGCCAATTCTAATGGAGTTTCCCGAACGGGGCAAGCATTACTCAATAATTTTGCCGGCAACCTCCATATCTTGAGGCGCCGTGCTTTCTATCAACGTAATTGCCTGACTTAAAACCACTCTGTCTCCTGCTAAAATGCCGGAAATGTAGGCATCGGCAGACAATCTTTTTTTTCTCTTAAATTTTAGATAAGGGGAAACGGGTTCGGGCTGGGGGATTCCTTCTTGTACGTGGAGGGCAGACATTTAGATTGTAGATTTTAGATATTAGATATTAAGTTACTCTTTACAATCATCTCATCATCCAGGATTTCAAATTTCGAGTTCATACTTATATATTCGGGCACAATGGCTTTCATTAGTTTTACAACCTCAAGAGGTTCGTCGTTTTTGGAGGCAATTAAATGCAGAATCTCTTTTTCAATATCTTGATAATCATATTTTATGACATCAGCTATCATAATTTTTTTGTGCGGGGTGGGTTTGGTGTTTTCTTCGGTTGCCAACAGTTCTTCGTACAGCTTTTCGCCCGGGCGTAATCCGGTAAATGTGATGGCAATATCTTTTCCGAGTTTTAATCCGGAGAGTTTAATCATTTTCACTGCCAAATCGTAAATCTTCACCGATTCGCCCATATCAAAGATAAAAATTTCGCCGCCTTCGCCCATAGCGCCTGCGGTAATCACCAATTGGCACGCTTCAAAAATCGTCATAAAATAGCGTGTAATATCGGGGTGAGTAATCGTTATGGGACCGCCGTTTTCAATCTGTTCTCTAAAAATAGGAATAACGGAACCGTTTGAGCCTAACACATTTCCGAAGCGCGTGGTTACAAATTTCGTAGTTTCTTGCGCATAATTGAGCGACTGTACATAAATTTCGGCAATACGTTTCGAGGCGCCCATTACGCCGGTGGGGTTTACGGCTTTGTCGGTAGAAATCATCACAAATTTTTTAACGCCGTTTTGCACCGCCAAATCAGCCAAAATCTTTGTGCCTTCCACATTGTTTTTAATGGCAGCACACACGTTTTCTTCCATCAGTTGCACGTGTTTATACGCCGCCGCGTGATACACAATATCGGGCTTATAAAGCGCCATAATCTCCTCTGTTTTATTCTTATCCGTAATATCCACAAGCAGAATTTCAATGTTTTTGAATTGTTTTAAGCCATTTAATTCTTGATACAAAAAGAAGAGTGGGGTTTCTGCATTATCAATCAAGATAAGTTTTTTGAAATTAAAACGTAATAATTGCCTTACAATTTCACTGCCGATTGAGCCTGCCGCACCGGTTATCATAATCGTTTTTCCAACAATATCTTTATTAACCAACGATTTATTCACATCAATAACCTCGCGTTCCAACAATTCTTCAATTTTAATTTTTTTAATCTGTTTAAAACTCAATTCGCCGTTAATCCAATGTGTTACCGGCGGCACTACCAATACTTTCACATTGTGTTTCAGCGCAATTTCCGTAATTTGATTTTTTTTACGCGGCGGAAGATTTTGAATAGAAATGATAAGAAAAGAGACATCATTTTCCGAAAGATACTCATCTAATTGGGTAAGAAGACGAACAGTAAGGTTCTCCAACTTCATTCCCTGCTTTTTCGTGTCGTCATCAAAAAACGAAAGCACGTTATATTTGCTCTCCGTATCTCTGTCTAAAGCTCTTTTGGTGGTAATACCGCTTGCCCCTGCGCCCACAATGACAATATTTTTCTTTAATTTTTTAGGATTTACTCTTGATAAAAAATAGATTTTAAAAACAAAGCGATATATCACCAACAAGGTGGCTGTTATAAAAAACTCCATTCCAATAATGGAATCGGGGATAATGCGTTTTTCACCGATGCCTAAAAACCACAGCGTATAACTCAATATCAGTAACGCAGCTGTGCCCGACAAGGTGGTTAAAAATATCTTTAAGACATCTTTAGAATTGGTATAACGCACCACAATTTTATGAATGTGAAAAAGCAGAAAGAACACCACCCGCGCCGCCAAAATAGTAATGGGAATGATGGGGGTAAACAAAGTGGAAGTATGTATAACCCCAATAACGCTCTCTCTAAACAGAATCGCCAACATTGTTGCACAAAACACAACACACAAGTCTATCACTAGGATGACCACACTGGGCACGAAACGCATTTTTTGGATGTAGGTGTTGATCATTTAGATATTAGATATTAGAGATTAGAGATCAGATTTTATTAGCCGTAGGTTGAACCCTATTTTATCCTTTATAAAACGGCATCTTCACCACCACCGCCTTCAGCAGTTTGTCGCGCACTTTGATAAAGATTTCCGTATCTATTTTGCCGAATTCGGTTTTTATCCAAGCGGTTCCTACGGCTTTGTTAATGGAAGGTCCTTGCGTGCCGGAACGCACAATACCGATTGCATTGCCTGCTGCATCGCACACTTCGTAGTCTTGGCGCGGAATACCGCGATCAATCATTTCAAAACCTATCAACTTGCGTTTTAAACCTTCGGCTTTCATAGCCAGCATTCTATCTTTATCAATAAAATCTTTATGGTCGGCAAATTTGGTAATCCAGCCCAAACCGGCTTCAATGGGGGTAATGGTATCGTCAATTTCGTGTCCATAGAGGCAAAAGCCCATTTCAAGACGCAAGGTATCTCGGGCGGCAAGTCCAATGGGTTTGATGTCAAATTCAGCACCGGCTTCAAAAACGGCGTGCCAAATTTTTTCGGCGTCTTCGTTTTTCATATAGATTTCGCAACCTCCGGAACCGGTGTAGCCTGTAGTAGAAAAGATAACATTGGGCACTCCGGCAAACGTCAACGTTTTTACCGTGTAATATTCCATATCTTCCACCGGCGTGTCGGTAAGTTTTTGCATCGCTTTGAGCGCCAACGGACCTTGCACGGCTAATTGCGAAATAGCATCGGAAATATTTGCGATTTCGGCGCCGAAGTTTTTGTTTTGCTCGGCTACCCATGCCCAATCTTTATCAATGTTGGCGGCGTTAACCACCAAAAGATAATCGTTTTCCGCCATACAATACACCAACAGGTCATCTACAATGCCGCCATTTCCGTTGGGAAAGCAGGAGTATTGCACTTTTCCAGGGAAGAGCGCCGCCACATCGTTAGAGGTAATGTATTGCAGCAACGGCAACGCTTGCGCGCCTTTTACCGTAAATTCGCCCATGTGCGAAACATCGAAAACCCCCACTTTGCTGCGCACGTGCTGATGTTCAACTACTAATCCTTCGTATTGAATGGGCATACAAAAACCGGCAAACTCAACCATTTTCGCGCCCTTTTCTTCGTGTAATTTTTTAAATTTGGTTTCTTTCATAAACTGTTTTTTTAATAAGTGGGCAAAAATAGGTAAAGTTTTTAATAGAAAAAGAAAAAATGTAATTTTGTCCACTCAAAAAACAAAAGAGAATGAAACTCCGCCTATATTTAGATAATTGCTGTTTCAACCGACCTTATGATGACCAAACTTCTTTATATATTCAATTAGAAACAGAAGCTAAATTATTTGTACAGAAAGCAATATTAGAAAACACATTTGAATTGGTATGGTCATACATTCTTGATTATGAAAATTCTGCCAATCCATATCATAATCGCAAACAAGCTATATTAAAATGGAAAGAATTCGCAATATTAGATGTTAATGATTCCATTTCGATTGTTAATTGTGGAAAAGAAATAATGAATAAAGGCATAAAAAAGAAGGATGCCCTACATATTGCGTGTGCTATAGAAGCTAAATGTAACTACTTTCTAACTACAGACAAAAAATTGCTCAAAACAACATTTAACAAAATTAAAGTTATTAATCCGATGGATTTTATTAAAATATTAGAAATATGAGAACAGATACAGTTATTAGAAATGAAGGAATGCAAGTGTTAATGAACAATATGGGTTTAGTGGAAGCTGAACGTTTCGTAATGCTCATTCAAAAAGAACCGTTTGATTATACTCAATGGCAGGAAAATTTATTTGAAAATATGAGCATTGAAGAAATTAGTCAAAAAGCAGCAAACTATAGAGAAAATTTATATAAATAATTTTAACTAATTATTTGTATGTGAAAAATACAACTTTTTATGAATGGTTAACTAAATCTTTAAATGAATAAACATCTCTACTTTTTATTAGCCTTCCTTATTTTTACCTCTTTTAGTTGTAAAAAGAACAAGCGCGACGCTGACGCTTACGGCGTTTTTGGCGCTACCGAAATTACCGTTTCATCGGAAAGCAACGGCAAAGTGCTTCGGTTCAATGTGGAAGAAGGCAAAACGTACCAACAGGGCGAGGAGGTCGGTTGTATTGATACCGTGCAAATTTATTTGCAAATCAAACAGTTGGAGGCTTCTATTGCGGCGGCTATGGCACGCCGTCCCGACTTGCCCACGCAAGTGCAAACGCTCTACAAACAATTGGAAACCTTAAACAAGGAGAAAAACAGACTTGCTACTTTGGTAGCGGCTAATGCGGCTTCCAGCATAGAATTAGATAAAATTGTTGCACAAATTGATGTAACTAACAGCCAGATTGCCGCAACGGAATCCAACCTTACCATTACCAATAAAGCAATTATGGAAGAGGTTGAGGCAATGCGCTTTCAAAAATTGCAATTACAGGATGCGTTAACCAAATGTCATTTGAAATCCCCCATTTCAGGCACGGTACTGAAAAAATATATTGAGGCTAACGAGTTGGCTTTTCAGGGAAAACCGCTGTTTAAAATTGCCGACCTTACCAATATGTTCATCAAAGTTTACATTACGGAAGATATGCTTTCTGCCGTTTATCTTGAGCAACCGGTAGAGATTCACATTGATATGCCCGACAATGAAGAAAAAACCATTGACGGCGTGGTGTCCTGGATTTCATCAAAGGCAGAATTTACCCCCAAAATGATTCAAACCAAAAACGAACGAAAGAATTTGGTGTATGCCGTAAAAGTATCGTTTGAAAATGACGGCTCCGCAAAGATTGGGATGCCGGGGGATGTGAAGTTTAAGTAGATATTAGATATTAGATATTAGAGAATAGTGAATAGTGGTTTATTAAATCTGTGTTAATCTGTTAAATCTGTGTCATCTGCGTGCAAAAAATGAAATGAATTATGGCAGCAATTACTATAGAAAAAATTTCAAAACAATATGGTAAAGTAAACGCTTTATCGGAGATTAGTTTTGAGGTGAATGAAGGGGAAGTGTTTGGGCTTATCGGTCCGGATGGGGCTGGAAAAACTACGCTTTTCAATATCTTGGCAACGTTGCAACTGCCCACATCCGGAAAAGCCACTTTGTTAGATTATGACGTCATTTTAGATTATAAAAAAATAAGAAAAGAGATTGGCTATTTGCCCGGCGTTTTTTCTTTATATCCTGATTTATCGGTGTATGAAAATTTGCGGTTTTTTGCCACAATGTATGGCGGAAGTATCAAGGAAAACATTCACTTAATAACACCTATTTGGAAACAGCTTTCGCCGTTTAAAGAGAGGCAGGCGGGGCATCTTTCCGGCGGAATGAAACAGAAATTGGCGCTCTGTTGCGCATTGATTCACAAACCCAAAATCCTGTTTTTGGATGAACCCACCACCGGCGTTGACCCCGTGTCGCGAAAAGAGTTTTGGAGTTTGCTGAACGAAATTAAAAAACAAGGCATCGCCGTGCTGGTTTCTACGCCCTATATGGACGAAGCCACCCGCTGCGACCGCATTGCCCTGATGAAAGAGGGGCAAATCATCACCATAAATACGCCCGCAAAAATTATTGAAAACTACAAAGGTAAACTCTATTCCTTAAAAACAAAAAGCATATTCAATTTGTTGAATTGTATGCAAAACTGCCCACTGCCATGCAATTATTACCCCTACGGCGAATTTATGCACGTTTCTTTTTATAATGAAGATTTTAACCTGAAAGATTTTGAAAGTTTTTTAGCAACCAACGGGCAGGCATTTTCCGAATTAACACAGATACCGCCTACTATTGAGGATTGTTTTATTGAGTTGGTGAGTCATTAGTCTGCAGATTTGCGCAGATGATTTTTCAGCGTAAATCTGTGTAAATCTGTGTAAATCTGTGGACGTTTACTCTTTCACAAATTTCACCGTTTGGTTGTCAATTTTTAAAAAATAGATACCGGCGGGCAGGTGGGAAACGTTAATTGTTTGATTAGATGATGAGGTGATGAGATGATGAGATGATACTTTTCTTCCATACAAATCAAATATTTCTACTTCGACTGCGCTCAGTAACCCATTTTCTAATTCGTAATTCGTAATTCGTAATTCTCCATTCGTTGGGTTCGGATACACCCGTAATTTGTAATTCGTAGTTCGTAATTCATCAACGCCCACCGTTCCTGCTGCGTATTTCACCACAATAGCATCTTCCCAGCCCTGTCCTTCAATCGTGTTCCAATCGCCGGTGTTGAAGGAATCGAAATTGGAATAACCCACTGCAATAACGGCATTTGCCACAACGGAAACCGCATTATAGCCATCGGCATCTTTGCCGCCGAAATTTCTTTTCCATAGTACATTTCCTGAATTATCAAATTTTACTATAATGGCGTCTTTGCCGCCTTTTCCTGTCATATTTTCCCAATCTCCCGAGCCGAAGCGGTCGGAACTGCCCACCGCAATCAAAGCATTAGGCACGGCAATTACATCGTAAAAACACTCCCAGCCATCGCCGCCGAAATTCTTTTTCCATACCACACTACCCTCTTCATCGTACTTTACGATAATAGCATCTTCGTATCCTTTGCAGGTGTCTGTTGCCCAATCGCCGGTGCCGAAAGAATTGGGGAAAGAGATGCCTGTTGCCACAAAGCCATCGGAAACGGTGGTTACCGCATAATAAAAATCATCACTCATCCCGCCGAAATTTGTTTGCCATACTACATTGCCGTCGTGGTCAAATTTTACCATAATGGCATCTTTGCCGCCTTTGCACGTATCTGTTTCCCAGTTTCCGTTTTCAAAAGAGGCGGCAAAAGAAACGCCCACAGCTACAATGCCATCGGTGGCTTTTGTTACAGAAAAAAATCTATCCACATCGCTGCCGCCGAAATGGGTTTTCCATACGATATTTCCTTCGAGGTCGTACTTAATTACAATGGCGTCTTCGTTGCCGTTGCCGGTAAAATCTTCCCAATCGCCTGCGCCAAAACCATCGGAATAGCCCACAGCAATTATTTCATCATCTATGTTAATCACGGAAAAATAGCGGGTATA
>Ga0082212_10009823_pt1 | contig 12304 bp, 6 predicted proteins | sample TergutNt197P3_FD_71548 | JGI IMG/M metagenome (GOLD analysis project Ga0082212, IMG submission 71548) | Neocapritermes taracua P3 segment gut microbial communities from Petit-Saut dam, French Guiana - Nt197 P3 | ecosystem: Host-associated > Arthropoda: Insects > Digestive system > Gut ... | reverse complement strand
TGCGTTGCACTTCTATGCAGCGACACACCGGGACGATGTCAGGAATCAAGCTGCGATAGCCATGGAGAAAGGCCTGCCTGTATTCGTTTCGGAATGTTCGCCCGCCGACTATTCGGGCAATGGGAAGCTCGACAAAAGGGAATTTGCGCGTTGGCGGAAATGGTTGAAACAACATCAAATCGGATTCGTTCTGTGGGGACTATACGACAAGAATGAAAGCACGGCCATGCTCAAACCGGATGCACAGCCAGAAGGCCGCTGGCACGTCACCCAACTGACTAAGATGGGGGTGTTCTCGCGGCAAATGGTCAGAAAAAAATGAACGATTGTAATTAAATGATATTATTTAACATTTTTTTTGTTTTGTGAATCAAAAGTATGAGTATATTTGCGGTTGGAATTTGGTGACGGGGTGACGAGTGACGGGTGACGGGGTGACGAGTGACGGGGTGACAAGTGACGGGTGACGGGCGTCTCGTAATTAGTAATTAGTAATTAATTTTGTATCATGATAAAATGGAAGTATTTTGTGGGGGTGTTTCTTGCTGCGGGATTAGCCGGATGTGGACAGCATGGGAGCGCTAACAGTGAAGAAGAGGAAGAATCGGTCGAGATAATCCTGCAGGCCGATGAGGTGGAAGTGCGGACGGAAACGCTCCGGACACAGGAATTTGTACTCGAAGTGGCGAGTAACGGACGTATTGGCGCACAACAGATTGCCGAACTGAGGTTTGTGAATACTTCGGGCGGGAACGTGCCGGTAAAGATATTTGTTCAAAATGGCGAACATGTTGCGGCAGGGACTGCGATTGCCATGATTGATACGTTTCAACTTTCGAACAGTTTTAATACGGCATACAACAACTTGGAAAGAGCGCGCCTTGACCTGCAGGAAGCGCTTCTTAACCGAGGTTATGCTATTGCCGATTTGGCTTCGATCCCGGAGGATGAGTTGCGACTGGCGCATATCAGAAGCGGATATAACAACGCGAATAATCAGTACGAACTGGCAAAGTTTAATCTGGATAATGCAACGCTTCGTTCGCCTATTGCCGGTACGGTGACGAATCTTTTTGCGAAACCGTTTAATCCGATCGATCCGTCCGAGCCTTTCTGTATCATTATTGCAGAAGGCAAACCGGAAGTGGACTTTCGGGTGCTTGAGAATGAACTGTCACTGATAAAAAAGGGCGACAGGGTGAAAGTGCAATCGTATGCCTCGCCCGATATTGAAACGACAGGCGTCATTGTCGATATAAATCCGAATGTAGACAAAGAAGGAATGGTAAGGATTAAAGCGCACATACAGCCTCATGCACAACTGTTCAACGGAATGAATGTGCGTATCGCGGCGCTGCGCTCGTATGGTCAGCACTGGGTTGTGCCGAAATCGGCTGTCGTACTGCGGACGGGCAAACAGGTCTTGTTTGCGTACAAAAACGGCAAAGCGGCATGGCACTATGTCGATACAGGATTGGAAAACTCGACGCATTGCATCATCACCTGTCCTAACAATACGCTTCAGGAGGGTGATGAAATCATTTATAACGGCAATGAACACTTAGCAGAAGGCACGAATGTAAAATTAGCGTCAATCGGAGATTGATTCTGAAAGTTTAACATTCATGCCCGCAATGACATGTGCCTCCCTCCGCCCCGTCTTTGCGAGACAACTTGTTGGCAAAGCAATCCAGAAGAAAGTACCGCAGACTGGATTGCTTCGTTCCTCGCAATGACAAGTATACGTAATATGTATTTGATTATACTGGATTGCTTCGTTGCTTCGCGCCTCGCAATGACGTTGTCTCGTAATTAGTAATTAGTAATTAAAAAAAGATGGTAAAGTTTTTAATACAAAGGCCTATTGCCGTACTGATGGCTTTCTTAGCGATAGTGATTATCGGGTTGATAACGTATTTCACGTTGCCGGTATCGCTGCTGCCGGATATTCCTATACCGAATATCACCGTGCAGGTTTCGATGCCGAACAGTTCGGCACGCGAATTGGAGACGACTGCCGTCGGCCTGATCCGCAGGCAATTGATGCAGGTGACGAGCCTGCAGGATATCCGGAGCGAAACGCGCAACGGCAGCGCGCAAATCCATCTGCGATTCGAACATGGAACGAATACAAACCTTGCTTTCATCGAGGTAAATGAGAAAATAGACGCTGCCATGGGCAGTTTGCCGGCAGGCTTCGAGCGGCCGCGCGTCATCAAGGCAAGCGCGACGGATATTCCGGTCTTCTATCTCAACCTGACACTGAAAGACGACGTAAAATATGGCGCAACAAAAACCGAACGGTTTCTCGAAATGAGCGAGTTTGCCGAAATGGTCATCAAGCGCCGCATCGAACAGTTGCCCGAAGTGACGATGGTCGACGCCACAGGCGTCGTTTCGAGCGAAGTGCGGATCATCCCGGATATGGACAAACTTCAGATTGCGGGCATTACGCTTTCGGATATAGAAACCGAAATCACAAACAATAATATTGAAGCAGGAAGCATGATTATCCGCGATGGATATTTTGAATACAATGTTAAGTTTTCGGCATTGCTGCGTACGGCCGAAGACGTCGGCAATATTTACCTGACAAAGGCAGGCCGCATCTACCAGTTGAAAGACCTCTGCTCGGTGCAGGTCGTACCCGAAGAAGAACGCGGCTTTTCGATCGTGAACGGCAAACGCGCCGTGACGCTTGCCATCATCAAACACTCGGCCGAAAACATGGATAACCTGAAAAAAGCGCTGAACGAAACCATCGACTACTTCCGCCGGCTCTATCCCGAAATCGACTTTACGGTGAACCGTAACCAGACGGAGCTGCTTGACTATACCATCTCGAACCTCAAGCAGAACTTTATGCTCGGCTTCGTCCTGATCTGTATCGTTGCGTTCCTGTTTCTCGGCGACTTCAAATCGCCGACCGTCATCGGTATAAGCATGATTGTTTCGTTGATTATATGTTTTCAGTTTTTTTACTTCTTTGGTAAATCGCTCAATATCATTTCTTTATCTGGTCTTATCCTGGCCATTGGGATGATGATCGACAATTCGCTCATCATTACCGATAACATTACGCAATACCGGGAGCGGGGTTTATCAATCGAGGACGCCTGCATAAAAGGGGCGACGGAAGTGATTACGCCGATGTTGAGTTCGATGTTGACGACGATTGCGGTCTTTCTGCCACTAATCTTTCTGAGCGGTATTGTCGGCGCGATATTCGTAGACGAGGCTTTTTCGGTCACGGTCGGACTGTTGGTTTCGTATTTTACCGGCATCATGCTGTTGCCTGTGCTGTATAAGTTAGTTTATTCGGCAAACTTTGCAAAAATCGACTTCGGCGGCCTGTTCCACCGCTTTCAAGAACGTAGCACACGCGGTTTCTTTGGCTGGTACAACCGTGGGTTTAACTTTGCGTTTGCGCATAAAATCTTTTTTACGATCATCATGATCGGTTCTATCCCGCTTTGCGTGCTGATGTTCAAGATTATACCCAAATCGGGTATGCCGGACGTCGATCAGGTAGAGTTGCTGACGCGCATCGACTGGGGTGAAAATATCCATTTAGACGAAAACCGCCGGCGTATTGATGCGCTCTGCCGCGAGTTCGATTCGCTGACGCTCGAACATTCCGTTTTTATCGGACGACAACAGTTTATATTAGATAACGAACGACAAATGTCGACGTCCGAAAGCGAAATCTACATCAAAGCGGAAAACACTTCGCTTGCCAAACAGGTAGAGAAGTTAATATACAGTCGGCTGAAAAGCAAATATCCGAATGCGATTGCATCGTTTGCGCCGCCCGAAACGGTCTTCGAGAAAATATTTGTCACCGGCGAATCTGCCATCGTCACCGAACTGTACTCGCGCGGCCGACAAGGCGCTCTCGAAGCGTCGGAGATACGCGCCATTGAGCAACGATTAGAAAATCTGACCGGCGAACGCTCGACAGGCAACTCTTTTGACGAAGAGACCATGCTTCATATCGACCGCGAGAAACTGTTGCTCTACAACGTAAATTTTTACGACATCAACCGGCAGTTGAGAACGGCCTTCCGCGATAACCGGATTACTACGCTGCGATCGTATCAACAATACCTTCCCATCAGTATTGTTGGCGAAGAGAAAACAATCGACGAGGTGATCAGTCAATCGCTGGTACGTACAAGGACAGGCGGTTCGTTACCGTTAAGCGTTTTCATTACCAGGACACATTCGGAAGGACTTAAAACGATTGTTGCCGGAAAGAACGGCGAATACATACCGATAGCCTATCAGACCGTCGGTAATCCGGGTGAACTGATGAAAAAAACAAGGGAAGAGGTGATCCGGATGAAAACGTGGGACGTCGGTTTTTCAGGCAGTCATTTTGCCAATAAAAAGATGCTCAATGAGTTGATTATCATATTGATGATTTCCGTTTTGCTGATGTATTTCATTCTGGCGGCGCAGTTCGAAAGTTTCCTTCAACCGCTCATCGTGCTGGTTGAAATACCGATTGACGTGGCTGCTGCGCTCGTCTGCCTGTGGTTTTTCGGACATACGATGAACTTGATGAGCGCCATCGGGATTGTCGTGACGTGCGGTATCATCATCAACGATTCGATATTGAAGATCGACATGATCAATGAATTGCGAAAAAGCGGCGTACCGTTGATGGAAGCTATCCACACCGCCGGACACCGACGTCTGCGGGCAATCGTCATGACGTCGCTGACGACGATCTTCGCCATGATGCCGATGCTGTTTTCGTTCGACCTGGGATCGGAAATACAAAAGCCGCTTGCCTTAGCCATGATCTCGTCGATGATTGTCGGTACGTTGATCAGTCTTTTTGTAATACCGTTGGTCTACTGGCGAATATACAAGAACAAAGCGTCATGACGCTTTGTTCTTGTATATTCGCCAATTACTAATTACTAATTACGAGTTAGGGAATATGTGAGGAAAATGAGCAAAATAGTGCAGTTGAAAAATGTAAAATATAAAAAATAGTGCAATTAACAAAATATTCGCGTCTCCGTCTCTCCTACGTCCTTCTGGATTTGTAATCCTGAAGTGTTGAGTATAAGTATTTGCAATACGAATCAAAGTGTTATTGGATTGTAAATCCTGATATTCAAGATTGCCGGATTGCAAATCCGGCAAGACGGAAAGTAACCTATATTGAAATGAGAACTTACAAAAAATGAATATAATATGATTAAAAACAGAATACAAAAGACAGGGATACTTGTATTTACGTGTATAGTTTTGGGCAGTTCCTTGGCGCAGGCGCAGCAGTCGCAGCGGGCGCTCAACCTGACGCTCGAACAGACGATTTTGCTGGCGGCAGACAGTTCGCTCGAAGCGTTCCGCTCAAGAAATTACTATATGGCAAGGTATTGGGAATACCGCACCTTTCAAGCCGGACGACTGCCGAGTTTGACGCTGAACTTAAGACCCGGTTATAACCATTCGTTTGGCAAGCGTTATGATTATGAGGCAAACGTCGATGTTTACCGGAAACAACAGGCTTTCGAGGCATCGAGCGGGCTGGCGGTCGTACAAAACTTCGATTTGCTTGGCGGCACATTTTTTCTGAATACCAATCTCGACTACTTGCGCAACTTCGGGGAAAACACCAGAACGCAATACACATCTGTTCCCATACGGATCGGTTATTCACAAAATCTCGTAGGTTATAACGACTTCAAATGGCAAAAGAAAATTGAGCCGCTGAAGTTTGAAAAAGCAAAAAAGCAATTGGTTTATGAACTGGAAAGCATATCGCAACTGGCTGTCAGGTATTTCTTTGCATTGGCAAGCGCACAGGACGAATATCAGATAGCTGTCGAAAAGGTAAACAATTCGGAAACACTCTACCGGGTTGCACAAGAACGCTTCAAGATTGCGGCTATCAACGATCTGGATTTTTCATCATTGGAATTAGACCGCGTCAATGCCGGAATTTCATTGGAAAATGCAGAGATCCGACTCAATCGCGCCATGTTCAACCTCACCTCGTTTCTGAACATGGATAAAAATACGGAGATACAGTTGACGCTTCCGGGTTATCCGGGCGACATGGTAATAACGCCTGAAAAAGCGTTAGCCGAAACGCGCAATAATAATCCCGAACTGCTCGGCGACCAGCAGGCGATCCTTGAATACCAGCGGGCTGTCGACCGCACTAAAAAGGAATCGATGTTCAATGCCAACCTGTCGGCCAGCGTCGGTTTCAATCAGGTGGCCGGGACGCTTCCGGAAGTCTTTCGCAATCCGTCGCAGCAGGAGATCGTCTCGCTGAACATTTCCATACCGCTCGTCGACTGGGGGGTACGAAATGGAAGATACAACATGGCTAAAAACAACCTCAATGTGGCCGAGATAAGCGCGCATCAGCGGGAAATAAAAATCGAAGAAGACGTACTGATGACCGTAAGCGATTTCAATATTCAGAAAAAACAGATTGCGACCGCCCGCGAAGCCTACGAGATAGCCGACAAAAATCATGCCCGGTCGCAGGAGCGCTTCCTGATCGGCAGCGGCGACATCAATACGCTGACGCGCATCTACCAAAGTCAGGTAGATGCCAGGCGTAATTATTTAAATGCGCTCGAAAGATATTGGACGAGTTATTATACCATACGAATCCTCACCCTGTATGATTTCGAATATAACGTTCCGATAAGCAACACGATAGAAAGTAAATTCTTATTAATCAGAGATTAATCTTGGAAACGAAGTCGAACTTATCCTCATTTACGATTATCGTTGCCTTTGTGGCGTTATCGTTAGTCGGGCTGGCGGTCATACCATCGCTGACGGTAAAGCTATTTCCTTCGCGTTCGTACGCAAGCCTGACGGTCAATTTCAATATGACCGGCAATCCGGCGCGTATCGTAGAGATGGAAGCCACATCAAAATTAGAAGCCATGCTGGGGCGCATTGCCGGCGTGAGAAGCATCCGTTCGACCTCACGGAATGGCGGCGCCAGCATCCGGTTGGAGCTCGACAAACATGCTTCCTTAGAAATGGCGCGTCTCGAAGCATCGACGATTGTGCGTCAGACATGGTCCAGCCTTCCGGCCGGCGCCAGCTATCCGTCTATTTCTGTCAATGTCCCCGACCAATCGGCGACAGGACCGTTTCTTACCTATAACATCAACGCACAGGTCTCGCCGCTGCTCATTCAGGAGTATGCAGAAAATAATATCCATCCGGCGCTGGCGCAGTTTCCGGACATATACCGGATAGACATTTCGGGCGCGATGCCCATGGAATGGGTACTCGAATACGACATCATACAGTTGGATGCGCTCGGTATCACCGACTACGACATCAGCGAAGCAGTAAGGGCTTACTATAACCAAAAAGTATCGCTCGGCATGGCGATGACAAGAGATAAAGGGGATAAAATAGATAAAGAAGATAAAGGGGATAAAGAAGATAAAGGGAACGACAAACGTTATATGCGCCTTTCCTTAACAACTGAAAACGAACATAAACAGAAAGGGTTTCATGCTGATCAGATTTTTTTGACGGACAGGGACGGCAGGATTATTCGCCTCGACCAGTTGGTCAACGTGACCTACCGCGAAACGCCGCCCAGCAGCTATTTCCGTATCAATGGATTGAATTCCATTTACATGCGAATTTATGCTACCGAAAACGCCAACCAGATGCGCCTTGGCAAAACCGTCAAGGACGAAGTCGAACGGATCAAACAACTATTGCCGAAAGGCTACGAGATGCACCTCAGTTACGATGCTACGGAGCGCATTACTACCGAGTTGAATAAGATATATATCCGCACGGTTTTCACGGTACTCATCCTGCTGTTTTTCGTATTTCTGACGACTTTCAACGCGCGTTATCTGTTGCTTATTGTGTTAAGCCTGTATTTCAATATATCCGTCGCTTTTATTTTTTACTATTTGCTGGGTCTGGAAATACAACTCAATTCGCTTGCAGGCATCACGATCTCATTAAGCCTTGTGATCGATAATACCATCATCATGACCGACCATTACCTGCGCAACCGCGACCGCAAAGCGTTCATTTCCATATTGGCAGCCACCCTTACGTCTGTCGGCGCGCTAGCCATGATCTTCTTTTTGAACGAAAATATAAGGCTTAATTTACAGGACTTTGCTGCGGTCGTGATGATCAATCTGTCGGTTTCGCTTGCTGTTTCACTGTTCTTTGTGCCTGCAACCATCGAAAAGATGAAAGTCAAAAAGAAACGTTTCCGGTTCAGGCGTCGACGATTCTCACCGAAAAAAATGGTCGTTTACTTTAACCGGATTTATCTGCGGACGATCAGGTTTCTGATCCGGCGTCGGGCTTTTGCGCTTATCCTGTTGGTACTCGCTTTCGGCATTCCGGTCTTTATGCTGCCTGACAAGATTGACAAAGATAATAAATGGGCAGAACGCTACAATAAAATTGTCACATCGACTACGTTCAAAGATAAGGTGCGTCCTATCGTCGATAAATCGCTTGGCGGTACGTTGCGCCTCTTTGCGCAAAAAGTGTATTCCGGCGGCTATTATTCTCAAAACAGAGGCGAACTCGTACTTCGCATCAATGCCACCATGCCTAACGGATCTACGCTTGATCAACTCAACTACCTTGTCCGGCAAGTAGAAAGCTATTTAACGCAATTTAAAGAAATACGGCAATTCCAGACCAATGTCTATCCGCTCCGCGCAGATATCCGGGTATACTTCACGCGTCAAGCCGAAAAATCCGGATTCCCTTACCAGCTCCAAAACGATGCTACTACAAAAGTGATGCAATTAGGCGGTGGAAGCTGGACTGTGGGCGGGTTGCCCGGTCAACAAGGATTTAGCAACAACGTGAATGATCTAGCGGGAAGCATGCAGGTGAAATTATACGGTTACAATTACGACGATCTTTACATGCATGCCGAAGAGTTCCGCCAGATACTGCTTACCAACCGGCGCATCAAAGACGTTATCATCAACTCGGAATTTTCGTACTATAAAGACGATTATGTCGAATACCTGTTCAGCTTAGACAAGCAACGGATGGCTGCCGAGAATATTCGTCCGCGCGAGTTATTCGCATCGTTATCACCTGTATTCCGCCGCGACCAGCCCATCTTAACCGTTCTTGGCGACGAAAAAGTAGAATATGTAAAAATGTCGTCGAAGCAAAGCCGTCTTTACGACTTGTGGAACTTGTCTAACATGAGCCGTACCATGTACGGAAAAAATTACAAGATAGGCGAACTTGCCTCCATCACCCCCGGGCAAACGCCTCAAAATATTATCAAAGAACAGCAGCAATACACCCTTTGCCTGCAATATGAATACGTCGGCGCTTATCAGCAGGGAAACAAATTTCTCGAAGATAAATTGGAAGCGTTCAGCAAAGAACTTCCGCTTGGTTATACGGCTGTGAACGAAAGAAACACCTACAATTGGGGTCGCGACAACAGCAAGCAATACCTCTTTCTCGGCCTGATCATCCTGATTATTTTCTTCATGACGTCCATCCTGTTTAACTCGCTCAAGCAGCCGTTGGCGATCATCTTTGTCATACCGGTTTCCTATATCGGGGTTTTCCTGACTTTCTACCTGTTCAAACTGTCTTTCGACTCTGGCGGGTTTGCCGCGTTTGTGCTGTTATGCGCTATTACGATCAATGCAAGCATTTACCTGATTTACGAATACAACCGGATAGTGCGGAGCAAACCGCTGATGAATCCTGTCAAAGCCTACATCAAATCGTGGAACATCAAAATCGTGCCGATTTTCCTCACGGTCGTTTCCACTATTCTTGGCTTCATCCCTTTCATGGTTGGCTTAGACAAAGAATCATTCTGGTTTCCGCTTGCTGCCGGCACCATCGGAGGTCTGATCATGTCGATGGTCGGCATCTTCTTCTTCCTGCCGATCTTCCTCATCAAACGAAGGACGATCATCCCGAAAAGAAAAAAGCGCGTTACTGGCAACTGACAATTATTCGACGACTAACATTTTGTCGCCGACAGTCATTTTATCGTTGTCTTTGATATATACTTCCTTCACTGTTCCGTCAATCGGGCTTCGTATTTCATTTTCCATTTTCATGGCGACCAATACACAAAGCGGGTCGCCTGTTTTTACGCTATCACCCTGTTTGACATATACTTTCAAAATGACGCCGGGCATTTGTGCCGTTATCACCTGACGCCCTATTGCCTGTGATTTGGAACGTGCCATACGCATTTTTTTCAGTTCGTCGACAACGTTTACCAGAAAATAATCGCCTTTATTCCATACTTCGTAATTGGAATTTCCGAGTGTTGATATTTGTACGCCATGCGATTTGTTATTCAGAATAATAGAATGGATCGAATCGCCTCCAACATTGTAATCGACTTCATAGACCGTTCCGTCTACCGAAACTTTTTTTATCGGGCCATCCTCTAATATCTCTACTTTAAATTCGGTATCGGATATATCGTTTATCGTTGCATAATAGGTTGCTAATGCTTTCATAATGTACACTATTAATAATTGTTTGCCGTCATCTGTAATTTTCCGTAATATTTCCACAGCGACTCGCCAACAAGCGGAACGGTTGTAGCGCGAGCGGCGGCGTCTTTTTCCTGTTCGTAATGCCTCAGAGCGGCAGCTATTATCGCTATTACAGGATCATTACTCTTGCGTCGTTTGAGTTCTTCCTTATCGAATTTTGTGTCGATAAAGGTGGTATCGTAATTACCTTTCAGGAATGTATCGTTTTGCAATACCCTCAGATGGAAAGGAATCGTTGTTTTGATCCCCAGAATCTTATATTCCCTTAAGGCGCGTTTCATATTGGAAATGGCCGATTCGCGGTTGCGCCCCCATGTGCATAACTTGGCGATCATCGGGTCATAGTGCAGCGACACTTCAAATCCGGCGTATGCAGCGCTGTCTAAGCGCACATTCCGTCCTTCGGGCGCTTCACGTACAAGGATCACGCCGGGCGAGGGCATAAAATTGTTTTCAGGGTCTTCAGCATAGATGCGGCACTCGATGGCAGCGCCCCGAAACTCGACGTCTTCCTGCTTGTAGGGCAGCCGGTTGCCTGAGGCAACAAGAATCATATCGCGCACTAGATCGACGCCTGTACATTCTTCGGTTACAGGATGTTCCACCTGCAGGCGGGTGTTCATTTCGAGGAAGTAAAAGTTTTGATCCTTGTCCATCATAAATTCAAGCGTCCCTGCACTGTAATAACCGATTTTTTTGCAGGCGGCGACGGCGACGGCCAGCATCTTCTTGCGCGTTTCTTCTTTTACGAACGGCGACGGCGATTCTTCAATAACCTTCTGGTTGCGACGCTGGATAGAACATTCACGCTCGAAAAGGTGAATCACATTTCCATATTTATCGCCTAAGACCTGCACCTCGATATGATGCGGGTTTTCGATGTATTTCTCAATATAAATGGCGTCGTCGCCGAATGAATTGGCCGCTTCCGAACTTGACATACGAAAAGCAGCGTCCAAATCTTCTTCCTTTTTCACTAAACGCATTCCTTTACCGCCTCCGCCGGCTAACGCTTTTAACATAATCGGGTAACCGATTTCTCTTGCACGGATGCGGGCTTCGTCTAATCCGGAAACGGGATCTTCCGTACCCGGCACAATAGGAACGCCTGCTTCCTGCATGATTTTACGCGCTTCGGTTTTGATGCCCATCTTGGCAATAATATCGGCGCTTGGACCGATAAAAATAACATTTTCCTCTTCACACCGGCGGGCAAAATCGGCATTCTCCGATAAAAATCCGTAACCCGGATGGATAGCGGCGCCTGTTTTTTTGGCAATTTCAAGAATCAGTTCGGGTTTGAGGTAGGAGGTATCCGTTTCATCTTCCGAAATACACCAGGCTTCTTCGGCATAACGCACATGCAACGATCCGCGATCGGCATGTGTATAAATCGCTACGGTAGGCAGGTTCATCACCCGGCAGGTGCGGAAAATACGCATGGCTATCTCACCGCGATTGGCAACTAATACTTTTTTTATCATGATTTTATTCTTTACTCTTTAATTTAATGTTAATATTTTTCGTGCCCTTGAAAAGTACAGCGGACCTCATTGTTTTCAAATACGTACGGCTTATGACTTACCGGACAATTCGTCATTGATTTCGGAACGCCGAAATCGGTCAGCGAATTATAGACCGGCGGATCTTCCGGGTCATATGCTCCTTGTTTGTCCTCATCGATTTTCATCTGTATCATCTGCCTTATTTGCGACAAATTGCTTTGGCACTCCACCCCTTTTGCTTTTTGCATTGCTTTTCCG
>Ga0082212_10009822_pt1 | contig 12304 bp, 4 predicted proteins | sample TergutNt197P3_FD_71548 | JGI IMG/M metagenome (GOLD analysis project Ga0082212, IMG submission 71548) | Neocapritermes taracua P3 segment gut microbial communities from Petit-Saut dam, French Guiana - Nt197 P3 | ecosystem: Host-associated > Arthropoda: Insects > Digestive system > Gut ... | reverse complement strand
GGCAGGAAGGGAAAATACAGGTGCGGATATTTGAAGATTTGGCGCGGCAGGCACGCGTCAGCCAGCACCAGGGGTTCGCGCAGCGCCTGCTCCTTGGTCCGGTTGAGCGCCAGGAGAAGCAGCATCAGGGACAGGCTGATCAGGGTCGCCATGAACGGCCGCGCCGTCAGGAGCAGAAAGATGCAGGCCGCGTACAGGCCGAACAGGACGGCCAAGGCGTGCCCCGCCAAAGGGATCGCGCCGCCGCGCGCAGCGAGGCGTTGCAAGAACGCCGGGGCCAGGCCGCAGGCGGCAAGACAGAGAAAGAGCCGCCAGCCTTCAGTCATGGATTTTTCTGCCGTGCAAGGACGCTTCAAGGTTCTTGCAGAGCAGCGATCCCCCCATGTTGTGCCCGGCAAGAGGAAGATGTTCCCTCGGGATATATTCCGCCATCTCAAAGCCGTGACGGGTGTATAAGCGCATGGCGTACTCGTTGTCGTTCCAGCAGAACAGGCTGATGCGGGTGAAGCCGAGCCGGCGGCAGCGGCCGGCGGCCTCCAGCAGCAGGGCGTCGCCGAAGCCTTGGCCGCGCAGGTGTCCGGCCACCCACAGGGTATTGACGAAAAGGCTGTCGGGCACGGCGCGTTCAAGAAAGGGCCGGACAGGATCCAGACGTGCGGAAGACAGCAGGCCCGCCATGAGGGACAGCACCTTGTGCTCCGCCGCCGGGTAGGCGAAGAGCAGACTGGTGATCACCTCTTCTTCTTCCGAAAGGATGACGTTGTCCGTAGTGTACGCGCCTTCCCCTTTCATGAAGATGGCGGACAGCAGCGTCTCGCTGCTTACGCCGGGTACGAGCCCGTCAAACAGGCTCCCGACCACTCCTTCACTGGTGTCAATGACGATGCGGGCGATTTGTTCCGCATGGTCGGGCGTTGCAAGACGAAAGGCGAACATGACTGCTCCACCCGACTAACGGGAATGGGCTGTTTCCTGCGCTTTGGGCAGTTCTTCGACAACAGCGTCCAATGCGGCGGCAATATCCTTTTCGCGATGCTCGGAAGAAAGGAAAAAGCGCAGACGGGCCATGCCTTCTTCCACCGCTGGGTAGATGATGGGCAGCACGTTGAACCGGCGCTTGAAAAGCCGGGACGCCAACACTCCCGTCACCAGGGAATTGCCGACAATGATCGGGATGATGCCGTAGCCCTCAGCCCAGCCGGTATCCAGGCAGCGGAGCTTGGCTTCACGTAGAAAAAAATTGCTGAGTTCCTGCATCCTGGCCGTGCGCTGCGGCTCGCGCAGCATGATTTCAAGAGCCTTGGCCGAAGCCGCAGCCATGGGCGGGGGCATGCCGACACTGTAGACAAAGCCCGGGGCGCGGAATTTCAGCAGCATCACCAGTTCCTCGCAACCGGCGATAAAGCCTCCGCAGCCGCACAGGGTCTTGGATAAGGTACCCATCCAGATGTCCACATCCGCGAAAGGAACGCCGTAATGCTCGGCGGATCCCCGGCCCGTGCCCCCGAGCACCCCGAGGGCGTGGGCCTCGTCAACCATCAGCCAACAGGTGTGTTGCCGCTTCAGGGCAATCAATTCCGGCAGTTTCGCTGTGCTGCCGTCCATGCCGAACAGACCTTCGGTCGCGATAATTACCCGTTCGTGCTTGGCGCGGGTCTGGTGCAGCAGGCTTTCCAGGGCGGCGCAGTCGTTGTGCGGATAGGCATAGCGGGCCGCTCCGGAGAAAGCGGCGCCGAGAATCAGGGAATTGTGGGCCAATGCGTCGTGATAGACCGCGTCGCGGGGGCCGAGCAGGGTGGAAAGGGTGGAGACGTTGGTGGCATGGCCGCTGACGAAGGCCACGGCCCCGGCGGTCTCATAGACTTCGGCCAAGGCCTTTTCCAATGCCGCATGCGGCGGTCTTTCCCCGCCCACCAGGCGGCTGGCGCCGGCTGAGGTGCCGTATCGTTCCATCGCCTCCCGCGCAGCCGCGTTGACTTCAGGATGGCCGTTGAGGCCGATATAATCATAGGTGGAAAAGTTGCGAAATTTTTTGCCTCCGATGCGGGTGGAAGCCTTGGCCGCTTGCTCGTGGCAAATAAAGAAAGGATTCGCGATATCCAGTTTTTGGCTGACAACAGCATGTACTTGCATCTGCTTGTATTCCGGCAGTTCCTTGAACTGCCCGAAGCGCGCCGGTATGGCTTCCATGTCGCGGCGGCGTTCGTGTTCGGTTGTTGAGGCGCCGAATTCGGCCATGGGGAACTGGCTCAACAGTTTCTTCTGATCCGCCGGGGCCAGCCCGAACAGGGAGTCTTGGTTGCTATCCATAAAGAAAAGCCTACCTTAGTGTTTTCAGCAGGGCGTCACGTTCCTCGTCGGTCAAGCGTGCCTTGTGTTTGCGTTCAAGAGCCAGCAGGGTTTGTCTGTCAATGTCGGGGCCGGCATCATCTCCCTCCGCGGCCCGGTCTCGGGCAATGTGCGCATAAAGAGCGCTGGCCAGGCTTTGGGCCGTGGTTTCCATGGAGAGAGGCAGGGCATAATCCGTGAGTTCGAATTTCTGTTCCACGGCCAGTGACAGTTCCATGCCCATAAGCGAATCCATGCCCAGGGCAATCAGGGGTGTGTCAGCCGTGAACTTGTCCTTGGGAAGACGCAGTATGGCGCTGATTTCATCCATCAGCAACGAGGCCACGAGCGGGATGCCCTCCTGCGGGGAGTAGGATCGCAGGTACTCCAGGGGTGTGTCTTGGGATGTCGCGGCCATAGCCCGGCTGGGTCGCAGCCGCGCGAAGCGGGGGGAGGCGAGGAATTTTGCCCGGTGCCCGCTCTTGTTGTGCCAGTCCAGGCCGAAGTAATGGCTGGCGTCGATATCAAGGGCCAGGCAGTGCTCCAGCCAGTCCAGGGCTTCGGACGAGGTAATAGCCCCGACCCCAAGCACGGTATGCAGGACTTGCCGCGCCTTTTCGTTGCGGGCCAGCATGCCGGTGTCGCTGATGGGCCCCCATCCTATAACCTGGGCGGGGAGTCTTTTGCGTCTACGCCAGCCGGCCAGGCTTTCCAGCATGCTGTTGGCGGCCACATACACGGCCTGGCCGGGATTGCCGAAGGCCGTTGTAGCCGAGGAATACAGCACGAAGAAATCCAGGGGGCAGTCCTGGGTCGCTTCATGCAGGTTCCAGGCTCCCAGGCTTTTGGCCGCAAGCGCGTTTCGGATGCGCTCCGGGGTCAACGAGGCGATCAGCCCGTCATCCAGAACGGCGGCGGCATGCACCACTCCCCGCACAGGCGGCATGGCCGCACGTTGCTTTTTCAGGCAGGCGCGAAGCTTCGCCGCATCGGATACATCCACCGCGGCAAGGGTGACCGTGACCCCTCGGGAACGCAGGGCCTCAATTTTCTTTGCGGCTTCCTCGTCTTTCGGGCCACTCCGGCCGAGCAGCACGAGATGCCTGGCGCCGCGTTTGGCCAAGCGTTCCGCCGTGGCCAAGCCAAAACCGCCGCAGCCCCCGGTGACGAGATAGGTCGCATCCGCCATACATTTCATGCGCCGTAGCGGCCCCTGCTCCGGCTTCGCCGCTTCTCCAGCCCTATCCACGGCGCAGACGAGTTTCCCGATATGCGTGGAAAGCTGCATGGTCTGAAAGGCTTCCACTGTGCGGTTTGCTGGAAAGACCGTGTGCGGCAGCGGGATGAGCTTGCGGTCGGCGAAGAGGTCCGCAAGTTCCCGGAACAATGATTGGGCAAGCGCCGGCTGGTGGACAAAAAGCTGGTCCACGTCAATGCCGAAATAGGAAAGGTTGTTGCTGAATGGCGCAAGACGCATGGGCGCGTCCGCGTAGAAATCTCGTTTGCCCAGTTCCAGGAAGCGCCCGAAAGGCCGCAGCACGGAAAGGCCGGCGGCGATGGATTCCCCAGCCAGGGAGTTGAGCACGGCATCCACGCCCTTGCCTTGTGTCGCTTCCATAACCTGGGGCGCAAAGGATAGCGAACGGGAGGAAAAGATGTGTTTTACGCCGAGCCTGCGCAAAAAAGCGTGCTTTTCCGGAGCGCCTGCCGTTGCGTAGACCTTGAGCCCGAGGTGCGCGGCTATTTGCAGGGCCGCAAGCCCCACGCCGCCGGCCGCGCCGTGAATCAGGATACGTTCGCCCCTTTGCATGGCCGCGAGATGTTTGACGGCATACCACGCCGTAAAGAAGGCCACGGGGATGCTCGCCGCTTCCGGGAAGCCCATGCCCTTGGGCTTCAGGAACATGGTTTCGGCAGGCGTGATCACGTGTGTGCTGAAACAAGCCGGAGCAAAGCCGAACACCTTGTCGCCGATGGAAAATTTTTGCACACCCTCGCCCAGGGCATCCACAACGCCGGAACATTCGATTCCCAGGCTGGGCCCGGAAAAACCGTTTTCCAGGGCTTCGTCCGGCAAAAGGCCCATACTCCACATCACGTCGCGGAAATTGAGGCCCGCGCAACGCACCGCCACGCGCATCGTGCCCGGCCCCGGCATGGGCAGGGGGGTCTTTTTCCAGTGCAGGTTCTGGAGCCTGCCCGGCGCGTCAAAGGCCAAGGCACAGCCGCTTTCCTTCTCCGCCTGGACCTGGTGCGGCGGCATGAGGCGGGCCAGGCGCGGCACAAAGCGCGCCTCGCCAGCGAGGAGGATTTCCGGTTCTTCAGTGGGATGCAGGAGTTCACGCAACACCAAGGCAAGATCAGGTTTGTCGCCGTGCAGGTCAAGCAGGCGAACATCGAGGCCGCGCAGCTCGTTGGACAGCACACGGGCAAAGCCCGCCAGAGCCCCCTGGGAGGGGACGGGGCAAGGCGCTGTCGTCGCGCCGTCGCGCGCATTGTCAGCCAAAGCGCCGCCGGTGACAATCCACAAGCGCGCATTCTCCGTTCGCGCCGCGTCCCAGGCAGCGCCCAGGCCGGCAAGGCCGGCAAGCGCGTCAACCTGCAACGCGGCCAGTTCCTTCAGGTCGTGTTTCGGCTGATTGTCATAGCCGGCCAGATACAGCAGGTTCAGCGGCCTCTTCCCTCCGCGGGCGGCCAGGAGCGAAGTCCAGTCTTTGGCGGTCTGCCCGGTAAAAGGGCTGTTGCCGAGCATGTCCCCTTGATGGATGTGTGCTGCTTCGGAACCGGATTGGCGCAGAAGGTCCGCCAGATCCACGGCCAGGGCGGCGCCGGTCGAGTCTTGCTTGCCAGAAACCAGTAGCCAGGAGCAAGCCGCCTCGGCCTGCTCCGTCTCTGGAGGAGCAAGCGCAGGTTCCGTGGAAGCGGCTTTTTTACCCAGGATGATGAACGCAGGAGAAGAGGGATCGTTTTCTTCTCCCAGGCTGAGCACTTCCGCAAAGCCTGCGTCGCGCAGATGTTTTTCCCAGGTTGAACGCGTCTGCAGGCGGGATGCCGGCAAGCTTTTGTCCGCGGATGCGGACCACCAGGAGGGACGGGAGCCGAAAACAAAGTCCATGAAGGCTGAAGGCGTATGTTCCGCCAGACAGAAAATGCCGCCGGGAGCGAGCATGGCAAGGCAGCCTTCAAGGGCCGGCACACAGTATTCGTGTTCGTGCAGGTTGAAGGCGGCGATAATGCACTGGTATCTGCCCTGTTGCTCCGCTTCGGGGGATTCGGGATTCAGCGCGCTGAAGGAAATGTGCGTTTCCTGGTCAAAGAAGAGTGATAGGCTCTCGGCGGCTGACGCGTTTGCTTCTCCCGCGGTACAGCTCCAGCCGGCCCGACGGATCAGGGGAAGCAAGCGGGGGAGTAGGGCCTTGCCGTTTCGTGCCAGTTGCAGCACCTGTCCCGCGTGTTCGCCCCCTTGCAACACGGCGGCCAAGCCTTGTTCCAGGGCGGCGGCAAATGGAGTCAAGGAGGTGGAATTATTGAAATACGCCTCGACGAGCGTGGGCGGCAGGGCAACGTCAGGCCGCGCATCGTAGTCGCCCCGCAGGATAGCCGCGCACAGATCGACGGTATGGGCCAGGAGCGACGCTTCCGGCAGACAGCCGGAGTCTGCACTGATAAGGGTGCGCCATAAAGTTGTGGCCGTGGGACGTTGCCCCTTTGGCTGAATCCGCCAGTATCCGTTGGTTCGCGCCGCCAGCTTCGCATGTTCCAGCCGCTCCAACATGTGGAGCAGCCAGGGTTCCTGGGATGGGGCAAGCGCGCCGGATGCGATGCATTTACCGGGCGCAAAATCGCAGACCGTTGCCGGAGATCCGCAGAGAGCAAGGATGGCTTCATGGATGGCCGCAAGCGTCGCGAATTGCAGCAACAGATAGGAGTGTACCGGTTCGGCCTGACTGGCCCCAAAAGCTGTGCTGCCTTGCCATGTTGCGTCCATTTTTTTGCGTAGGGCCTGGAGCGGAAGGGTGATCGACAGGGGCGCGGTATTGGGATGCCGGGCGTTTTCAAGGCGCATGTGGTAAGGAGTGGAGGGAGCTTCTTCCTGCTCCAGCCAAGCGATGCGGCGGAAGCGGCAGCCTGTAAGACGCATGATCGGGTTGCCGTCCGCGTCCAGCAGGAGAAAGGAGGCGGCGACAGAGCGCGTGCTTATCTTGTCCAGCCGGGCATGGGCAAAACGCGGAACGCCCGGGGCGTAGAGCGTGACGCGTTCAAAAGAGACAGGCAGATAGACTTGGTTTTTTGCCCGGGACTGCGCGCCCAGAAGCGGGAGCAGGGATTGAAAGGCGCCGTCCAGCAGCGTCGGCGGGATGAGCATCCCTTCGGTGCAGCAGGAATCCGGTGCGGCGAATACGGCCAACACGTCCGGGGATTGGCCGCCGCTTCGGACCCAGACCTGTTCCACCGATTGGAAGGTCGGGCCGTAATGCAGCGCGCAACGCCCAGCCGTTTCGTAGAGCGCCGTCTTGCTCACGGCCACGCCGAAGGAATCCGGCGCGGCAAGCGGCAATTCCGTTGGCAGGCTTTCTTGCGGGTTTGGGCCGGCGAAGGGGATAATACGCGCTTTGGCGCACGGGATAAAGGCTTCCGCCGACAGGTATTGCCGTGTTTCCATGGAAAGGCCGCCATCCTCCGGGTCCACGGTGGTGCGCACGACGTTGGCGGTATCCGCGGTGAATTGCAGGGGGCGGAACAGGACGATGCGGGAGAGTTCCAGTCCGCCCTGCGGGTATATCTGGCGGGCTGCTGCCAGCATGCTTTCGATAAACGCCGCGGCGGGATACGGGGTGGCGCTGCCTGCCTTGTGATCCGCCAGCCAGGGAAAATCCGGGAGATTGAGAGTGTTTTCAAAAGCCGTTATGCCGCCCGGCAACTGCCAGCCGAGCAAGGGGTGCTTGCGAGGTTCCAGGAGAAAGCCCCGGCATTCCGGCGTGGGAGAAGTCCACAGCAATTCTCTGTGCCAGGGGTAGAGGGGGAGATCCCGTTTTTGCCAGGGGAAGGGGAAATGTCTGGCGACATCCAGGTTCCAGCCGTTTTTCCAGGTTGCTTTCCAGGCGTCATCCAGCGCTTCGGGCTCGTTGCCCTTGTGAGAGAGAGTCCCTGCCGCGAAAATCCGCACATTGTTCCGTCGGGCGGTGTCACGGATATAGGACAGCAGCAGGGGCGCGGGCCCGATTTCAAGAAAAAGCCGATGCCCCCGCGCCATCGCTGCTTCAATGGCTGCGGCGAAACGCACGGGACGGCGGATATTGATCCACCAGTATGCGTGATCCAGATTCGCCTTACGCCTGCCTGCAAGGGCGGTGGAGAAAAAAGGTACACGCGGCTTACAGGGGCGGATGCCTTCCAGCGAACGCAACAGATCGTCCTGAAAAGCGTCCATGACATTGGTGTGAAAAGGATACGGCAGGTCAAGGATTTTTGCCGCGATACGCTTCCGCTTGCATTGCTGCAACACGGCGTGCAGGGCCTTCGTTTCGCCTGCCAGGGTCAGAGACGTGGCGGTGTTGACGGCGGCTATTGCCACAGCCCCGGCAAAAGGCGCGAGCAGACGGGCGGCCCTTTTTTCGGTCATATTGGCGACAGCCATGCCGCCCTTGTCTCGAGTCGTACCCTGGAACAGGCTGCGAAAATGCACGACCCGCGCCGCGTCGGCAAGGCTGAGAATACCGGCGGCCGCGGCTGCGGCCACTTCGCCCACGCTGTGTCCCACAACAGCGGAAGGGGTGATGCCTTTGGCCGCCAGGGCCCGGACCAGCCCGATCTGGAGGGCAAAGAGCAAGGGCTGGCTCTTTTCCGTGTGCGTGAAGGCCTCGGCATGTCCCGCCGGATCGCGCAACGCGTCAGTGATCTGCCAGCCGGCGAGAGGGGCGAAAACGCTGTCCACCTCTTCCACGGCTTCGCGGAAACGGCTGTTTTCGGCCAGAAGGGTCTTGCCCATGCCGGGGCACTGGCTGCCGTTGCCGGTAAACGCAAAGACGCCGGTTCCGCTGCCCTGTACCGCCTCGGTAACGAGGGGGGATGTGTCGTGTTGATCGCTTGCCAGCGTCCGGAAGAGCGAGACGACAGCCGCCGCAGAAGGCGCGCTGACCAGAGCGCGAAAGCGCATCTGCTCCCTGTGCGAAGCTAGGGTCGCGGCTGTATCGTAGCATGTCCCGGCATCCGCATCTTTCAGCATGTCGGCGTAGCTTCCGGCTAACGCGGCCAGGCTGGAGCGGCTTTTCGCGGTGAGGAAGAAGGGGCCGCACTGTTCCGGCGCTGCGGGGGCGGCTTTGCCCGCGCGGCGGGGCGTGCTTTTCTGTTTGGCCTTGCGCAGCACCACATGGGCATTTGCGCCGCCGAAGCCGAAAGAGTTGATGCTGATCAGCTCGCCTCCGCCCAGGCGCGGCAGTTCAATCGCCGTGACGGGCACAGCGATGTTCAGCCCCGAAAAATCAATGGCCGGGTTGGGCGTAGCGCAATGGATGTTGGGGGGAATCACCCCGTGTCTGAATACCAGCAGGGCCTTCAGCAAACCAGCCATGCCGGAGGCGGGCTCCAAGTGTCCGATGTTGCTTTTCACCGATCCCACATGCAGCGTCCGCACGCCCTTGAGAGCCTTGCCCAGCACTTCGCCGACAGCGGCGGCCTCAATGGGGTCCCCTACAGTGGTGCCGGTGCCGTGGGCTTCCACATAGGCGAGTTTGTTTTTGTCCAGGCCGAAGCGCTCGTAAATGTCGGCGATAAGCGCCGCCTGGGCCTTGCCGTTGGGCAGGGCGAGCCCCAAGGTCCGCCCGTCGGCGTTGACCCCGGAACCCTCAATGACCGCCAGAATCGCATCGCCGTCCTGTATGGCCCGGGACAAGGGTTTTAAGACGACGGCCCCGGCGCCTTCGCTGCGCACGTAACCGTCGCCGGATGCGTCAAAAACCTTGCAGCGGCCCGAAGGGGACAGCATGCGCGCCCGCGAGAAGCCGATAAAGGGAAAGGGCGCGAACAGGGCGTTCACCCCGCCCGCGATGGCCAGCGGGACGCGCCCGGAGCGAATTTCCTCGCAGGCCATGTGCACGGCGGCCAGGGAGGAGGAGCAGGCTGTATCCACGACCAGGCTCGGGCCGCGCAGGTCAAGAAAATAGGAAATCCGGTTGGCGATGATGCTGAGAGCGGCAGAGGTTGTGGAATAGGCTGTGGAAATGGGCGGATCATCCGGGGGAAACTGCGCCATATCCATATTGGATGCGCCCATGAACACGCCGGTACGGGTGCCTTGCAGGTTGGAGGGCAGGATCTGCGCCTGTTCCAGCGCTTCCCAGACCACTTCCAGCGACAGTCGTTGCTGAGGGTCCATGCTCTGGGCTTCTTTGCGGGAAATACCGAAAAATTCGGGATCAAATTCCTTTAGATGTTCCACTATTCCCGCGGCATTGGTGTATGCGCGTCCTCCGAGGCGGTTGCTTGCGGAAAAATACCGTTCCCGGCTGCATCTGTCTGCCGGTAGTGCTGTGATGGCATCCACGCCGTTTTTGAGCACCTTCCAGAAACTGCCCAAATCCGACACGCCGCCGGGAAAACGGCAGGCGGCGCCGATGATGGCGACCGCTTCGCCCGGGTGAGTTCGTGATGCTTTTTTCTTCATTGATGGCGCTCGTAATCAGAAGGTCAGCACTACCCGCGTCGCGATGGCGATCTGGTAGAGTACCTGCACGATATCCTTGAAAATCTGAAAGGCCTTGGCGTCATAGCGGGGCATGACCAGAAGAAGATCTCCGGGCAGCACCTTTGTTTCGATGCCCGCCCGTTGGATTTCTCCGTTGGGATGCACAACCAGTATATTCCGCGTATCCGCCCTGTCAGTGAAGCCGCCCGCGCCGGCCACGTATGCCTTCACGCCGAGCTTGTCGCCGTAGACCACGGCCTTGGGGATCATGACCTCCCCCGCGACTTGCACGATGTCGGATTTCAGCGGAATGACGACCTCATCTCCGTCTTCCAGAATGATATCCGCTGTCTGGCCCGCGCGGGTGACCACTACAACCCCGTCTGGTTCCAGGTTCGCAGCTCGTTGCACGAAGTTCTGCACGAGTTCTGCCTCTCTCACCCGGATGGCGGCTTCCTCCGCGGTGTGGGATGTGGTGATCAGTACGGAATGCTCAAGCCTGTACAGCGCGTCGGCAATGACCTTTTTTTGCAGTTCTACTACCGTTTTGCGTTTCAGGTAGATGCCGGACAGATTGGTAAGTTCCGCGTCCACAGGTATGTGGCCCAGGAGTCCGCGTAGCGTGGTGGAGCGTTTGACAGGGTACCGCGTGCCCCCAAGCGTGGAACCGGTGACGGAAACCATGATGGTTTCACCGGGTTTGTCCGCGAGAAACTCCACCCTGTCGCCCTGGGCCAGGGCAAAACGGCCGAATTCACGCAGGGGGAGGTAGACATGAAAGGGGGTGGAATTGCGCGATCCCGACACGCTGACATGGGAGGCGGCGGGCAGGGGAGCGGCCATGCGGGTCAGTTCCGCGCCGTTGAACGCTGTGCCGATGCCCTCGTACGCCGCCTGCTGGGGGATCAACCCGCCGGCGAGGACGCTGTCTCCCTTGGGCCCCACGACGATGACATCGCCGTCGCGCAGCGCCCCGCCAGGGAGTTGTCCTGTGAGAATGAAGGCGTACAGATCCGTCCTGGTCACGGTTTTGCCTCGGCGCTGCACAAGAATGTTCCTGTAGCTGCCGCGCTCCGGGATGATGCCCCCGGCCCGGTCGAGATAGTAGAGCACGGAGTCGTTCATGCCCCCGGCATAGCGCCCCGGCCGGTTGACAAAGCCGGTCACGTATACGGCCACGGGCTGGGCGGTGAGCAGGTTGGCGTACAACTGCATGTTGCTTCTGAAGGTGGAGGCCAGGTAGCCCCGGATATGCCCCTGCAACTGGCCGTTGCGCACCCCGGCCACGGGCACGGGTCCGACCTCGGGCAGGAAGATGTTGCCCTGCTGATCCACCATCAGGGTGTCGCTGTAGGTATGCGCGCCCCAGATATGGAGCAGGACGCGGTCACCGGGCATGATGACATAGTCGGCATTCAGTCCTTCATAATAGGTGCCGGCGAAATAGCCCTGGAACAGGTTGGCCCCGAAGGGCGGAAAAGGATCTTGACCGGATGGCGAAACGCGCTGGGCCCAGGCGGGAACAGTCGCGAGGTGGCGTTCACGGTTCCAGGGGTTGCCCGGCACATAGAGCTGGGGGGGCTGCTGCGCCTGGGGCTGGGTTGCCGCCCCATCGGGCATGCCCCTTCCCTGCCCGGAAGGCAGCACCTGCTGCTGGGCTGTTGCCGCCGGCATGCCTGACGCGGAACCGCCTCCCTGCAAGGGCTGCCCTAGGCCTGTCTGCAACATTGCCGGATCCGACGGTGCGGCGGCGGCCTGTGCTGCCGGCGCCGTTTGGAGAAGGGCGCAAACGAGCAGGAAGAAAACACAGATCATACGTGTAACGCGCATTTATGCCCCCATATGGTCTTTGACGGCCGCCACGATGAGCGAACACATGCCGAGCAGGATGAGGAAAGCCACAAAGCCGATAGCCGTAAAAAGGAAGGGCCGCGGGTACAGGGATTCCTGCGGCAGGGTGGGCGGCTGAAACGGCACGAGATAGCGCGACTGGGCGATGGCCTTCAGACGCGCGGCTTCGAAGGCGGCCATGGCCTTGACCAGCATTTCCTGCGCGAACTGCTCTTCCGTGAACAGGCGCGCGTAGTCGCCCACCAGGGAAGACAGCGCGCCGCCCTGGGCGTCGAGTCCGGCCAGCCGGGCCTTTTCTTCGGCCAATTGCTCACGCAGGGCGTTGAGCTTGATTTCCAGGTTTTGCACCCTGGGGCTGCCCTTGTGCATGGTCGTCAGGGCGGCGGACAGTTCCGCCTGGGTGCTCGCCGCCTCCGCCTCCAGGCGGATGACGAGTCCTTC
>Ga0082212_10009821_pt1 | contig 12304 bp, 9 predicted proteins | sample TergutNt197P3_FD_71548 | JGI IMG/M metagenome (GOLD analysis project Ga0082212, IMG submission 71548) | Neocapritermes taracua P3 segment gut microbial communities from Petit-Saut dam, French Guiana - Nt197 P3 | ecosystem: Host-associated > Arthropoda: Insects > Digestive system > Gut ... | reverse complement strand
TTCTGGCGGCGATGGCACATTTCACTTAGCACATGGTTTCGGGATTATTTATACATCCCATTAGGCGGCAGTCGATGTTCCAGGAGAAAGAAATACCGAAATATCATAATTACATTTTTAATAAGCGGGCTGTGGCATGGTGCAAGCTGGAATTTTGTAATTTGGGGTGGACTGCATGGCGTGTATCAAGTGATCGGTGACATTACACAAACTTACAAAAATAAGTTATATAAAAAATTATGCATTAGGACGGACGTGTTTTCATTTAAACTGGGGAATATACTCATGACATTTATTCTGACTACGTTTGCATGGATTTTCTTTCGGGCTCCTGAAGTATCCGCTGCCTTTTATATAGTAAAACGAATAATTTTTGATTTTAGTTTTTTCAGCCTTTTGAAGGTTTTTTTAGAATTAAATAGAATCGCACTAATGAGCATTGTACTTTTGTTGGTAGGTGACATTTTGTGGAGCAATTTCGATATATTAAAAAAATTGGCACAACAAAACATACTATTTAGATGGATTATTTATTTTTTAATGGTGTTGCTAATTCTTGTTTTTGGTATTTATGGTACAGATTACGTTCAAACGCAATTTATATATTTCCAGTTTTGAAAGAGGTTGTTTCCTATGAACAAGAAAATTTTATTTATTATTAAGCTAACCGCTTTTACTCTCTTGTTTGTTTTACTGATATTTTATAAAGTCATACCGCAATATTCCACATCTTTTAATGCTGCTATAAATGATAAATATACACGTTTAAAAAGCATCAATGAACCAAAACTTATACTTGTGGGGGATTCGAATGTTGTATTTGGCTTTGATTCAAAAATGATTCAAGATGCTCTTGATATGCCAGTGGTTAATTTTGGCTTGCATGGAGGTCTGGGCCAGCCATTTCATAGTAATGCTATAAAAAAGTATATTCGTGAAGGTGATATTGTAGTTATAGTACCTGCCGAATATATATTGAAAAGAAGTGATTATGTGTTAGCTTGGATGACAATAGAAAATAATATAAAACTATTGATGGATTCTTCAGCAGGTCATTATCTGGATATGCTTGAAGCGTTTCCAACTTATTTGAGAAAATTACTCCGCTTGTTTATTCAGGGTACAGGGAATGCCCCATTAAACAATACACCATATGCACGTATAATGTTTAATGAATTCGGGGATAATATATATCCAAGGTCTGAATGTATCATTATTGAGGATAACTATGACAGTTTTTACTCATCAGATTTTCTTTCAAAAGATATACGAGATTATTGGAATGATTATAATAAATATATAACTGGTAAAAAAGCACATCTGTTTATGAGCTGCCCTCCCATATTACAAGAAACATTGACTGTCGATCTCCGCACAATACAAAAACAACTTGAAAATGAATTAGAATTTCCGGTAATAGCCAGATTAGAAGATTACATATATCCATTGGAATTATTTTATGATACCGGGTTCCATTTAAATGATTATGGAAAAATTTTACGAACAGAACAATTTATTAATGACTTAAAATCTGTTTTACATATTGATTAATAATAGGCATGAGTAACATATCGTTGAAATGCAACATGGACGAAGTTGTTTCTGATGATCTAAAATTTAATATACCGCAAACGCAGGCGGTTAAATACGCCGGTTCAAAGCTGAAATTGCTGCCGTACATTCTGTCAATGTCAAAGAACGTAAGCGGCGATATAAAAAATGTTACCGTATTTGACGGGTTTTCCGGATCAACACGAGTCAGCCAGGCCTATGCGAAAAGCGGTTATACCGTATACGCCAATGATACCGCGCCTTATTCAAAAATATTTAATACGGCATTTTTGTTAAACACTAAACCTGTGGAAAGTTATCAGCCTTTATTTGACCATTTGAACGTGCTGAAGCCTGTTGACGGCTGGTTTACCGAACATTACGGCGGTGACGGTTCCCACAGAGAATCGGCTGACGGGGACGGGTTAAAAAAACCCTGGCAGAAAAAGAACACCCGCAAACTGGACGCCATACGGGAAGAAATTGACGCCCTGTCACTTGACGAAATAACAAAGGCAGTTACGATTACCGGCTTGATTCTCGCCCTGGACCGTGTTGACAGCACACTCGGGCATTTTGCCTCGTATTTAAGTGAATGGTCCGGGCGTTCATACAACGATTTGAAACTGGAAGTTCCCGATCTGTGGGTTAATGAGAATCAAAATCTCGTGATGCAGGATGATATTTTTGACGCTATGAAAAATTTACCCGATGATGTTTTAATCGCCTATTATGATCCGCCCTACGGTTCAAATAATGAAAAAATGCCCCCTTCGCGTGTTCGTTATAATTCGTATTACCATATCTGGACTACGGTATGCCTGAACGACAAACCGGAACTTTTCGGAAAGGCAAAACGCCGTATTGACACATCCGATACAGCTGCCTGTTCCGTTTTTGAAAATTTTAAAAAAGGTGTTTCGGGAAAATTTATTGTTATTGAAGCAATAGAAAAACTTGTCAGGGAAACAAAGGCAGACTATATTATTTTGTCGTACAGCTCGGGCGGTAGGGCGACGGCAAATGAATTAAATGACGTTCTTAATTCCTACGGAAAAATTATCGACATCAAAAAAATCGATTACAAAAAAAATGTTATGGCGACAATGAAATGGACAAACAACTGGGTTAAGGACATTGAAGAAAAAAATTACGAGTATTTGTTTTTAATGGAGAAGGGGTGAGTTTTAGTATAAAACCAAATTCCCCTAAACCTCAATCCGCGAACCTGTGCCGGTTTTTATCACTTCGACACGGCAGGGGATGCGGGAACGGAGTTCGCCTACATGGGAAATAAGGCCCACCATGCGGCTGTCGCGCAGTTCGTCGAGGATAACCAGGGCCTTGTCCATGGTGGTTTCATCGAGGGTTCCAAAACCTTCGTCGATGAAAACCGCGTCGAGCCTTACACTGCCGGAACGGTTTTGAATGGAATCGGCAAGGCCCAGGGCAAGGCTGATCGAGGCCATAAAACTTTCACCGCCGGAGAGGGTGGCGCAGGGTCGGGCTTTGCCCGTGTGCGCGTCAAAAACCAAAAGGTCAAGGCCGGCGTATCCACGGCTGTGCTGCCGTTCAATGTCAAGCAATAGCGAATAACGGGACTCGCTCATTTTTTTAAGCCTTACGTTGGCGTAGGCGGCGGCTTCGTTCAGGTAGTACCGCAAAAGCCAGGAATCAAAAGGCAGACCCTGGCTGTTTTTACCGGCCAGATCGTCGGCGAGTTTTTTGAGTTTTCCCGCCTGCAAAGCCAAATCGTCACGGCGTTTTTTGGCTTCTTCCAGAGATTCTTTGTCTTTTTCAAGGTTTTTTAAAACGGTAAAGGCATGGTTTTTGTTTTCCTCGGCGGCGGCCCTTTCGGCTTTCAGTGCCTCGAAACGTTGCTGTGCGTCTTGGAAGCTCGGGATTGAGGTAATTTCTGATGAGGTTGATTCTGCTTGGGATAATCCGGCCGGGATACATCCCGTAATTTCCCTGCGGATATTTTCCAGTTGTTTTTCCTGCTCCGCCATTCGGGTTTCCAGTCCCGTGCGGTTTTCACGCCACTGCCTGATTTCATTTTCAAGGGCCGTTTCAGTTTGTACATCCAGAAGGGCTTCTTCGGCCTGTTTCTGGTTTGAAAAGTCCGTTTTACCAAGAGCCTCCTCCAAAGAAACACGGGCAACGGTAAGACGGGTAGTGTTACCGGTCATGTTCTGCAGGGCAGCTTCCAGGGAGGCAATTGTACGGGAAAGCTGATGGGCGGCTTTTTCACGTTTTTCTTTTAGCTGTGCGATCTTTTTTTCCTTTTCCGCGATAAGTTTATCGATTGCTGCAAGGATACCGGCGGTGGAAGTGCCATCTGAAAATTCAGAAAAATCAATCGAATATTCGGCTGTTACTTTCAGGACGGAGGCAAGGAGTGTCCTTTGTTTTTTCCTGCCTTCGGTAATTCCCTGTGCAAGGTTTTTTTTGCGTTCTTCGGCTCCTACAGATTCCTTTTCCGCATCTGTCAATTCTATTTGTATCTTTTCCAGTTGAAGGTAAAGCTCCCTGGCAACGGATGCGGCGTTCCGGCTGTTTTTCAACTGTACATTAATTTTACTAAGATTTTCTGATTCGGCTTTAATTATTTTTTCGATAATTTCTTTTGACGGAAGGGGAGCGGTACTTTCCAAATGAGGCAGGGCTTCCAGATTAACGGGGCAACCGTCGGGATAACTTTCGGGAAGGGTTGGGAATGTTTTAAATTTTTCTTCCCTAATTTCTTCTTTCAAATATTCCAGGTCGTTTTGTTTTGTTAAGGATTCCTTTTTTTTCACTTCCAGTTTTGCATTTGCAGCGGCCCTGCCTGTTTCGGCATTTTTAAGAGAATTCCCCTGTGCATTAATTCTGTCGTCAATGTTAAAATCGTTTTCAATCTTGGCACAGGGGTTGGGATGTTCAGTGGAACCGCATACCGGGCATGGCTTGCCCGGTTCGAGAAGGGCAACAAGACTGGAAGCGGTATCCGCCTGTTCTTTGAATTTTTTTTCCTCCCGAAGTAATTTGATTTCCATTTCCAGCACGGGAATATTTTTATCCTGTTCAGCAATGTGACATTCAAGATTAGAAATTTCTTTTTCAATTTGAATCGTATCCTGCTCCCCCGTATCCATACGTTCACGGTATTTACGGAATTTCAGATACATTTCATGTACGGATGTGGAAAAATTGTGTCTGTCTGTCAGTTCGGTTAATTCAGCCGCCAGAGCCTCATTTTCATCTCTTGCTGTTTTTTGGTTGATAATTTTTTCATTAAGGGAATCAATGTCGCCTGATAGTTTTTTTAAAAGGGTGTTTTGTTTTTCCAGTTCCGCCGTATCGGTATTGAGCTTTTTTTCATCTTCAAGCATTTGGATCAGAACGGGGCGTTTTTCCCTCAGTCCAAGGGCTTCTTTCTCAAGGGCCTGTGTTACAGGAATTTCCTTTTCCGTTTCGGCTGCGGCTGTTTCGGCGGTTTCTTTTTCCGCTGTTGACGCTACAAGGAGGGCCTGTGAATCCGCTACGGCTGTTTCCGCGTTTCTCAGTTCCGAAAGAAATTTTTCCAGCGGACGGGCTTCACGGCTGCGGGAAAGTATAACGGCTTTTTCGTTAATTGAAGTTTCTGCTTCTTGTGATTCGTCCAGCCGTTTCCGGCTTTCATCTAACCTGTTTTCCGCTTCCGCTTCATTCCGTCTGAGATCGCAAATTCTGGTGAGAAAGGCCTCCTCCTTTTCAAGGTCCCGGCCTTCCTGTTCGGCTTTTCTTAATTCGGCTTCGGCTTTCTCGCGATCCTGATCATACGTTTCCAGATTTACTTTTTGGGATAAAGTGTTAAAAACATTTGCGGCCTCTTCGGCACGGGTTTCTGCTTCTGTTGATTTTTTCCGGGCCAGATCTTTTACTGCAACAGCTTTTTCCACGGGAAATAATTTTGCCAGCACCTTCTGCCGCTCGTTGGTATTTTCCCTTAAAAATTCGGCAAATTCCCCCTGCGGCAGAAGGACAATTTTAAAAAATTCATCAGCCTCAAGTCCGATAAGTTCTTTCAGTTTTTTATCCGCTTCTGATTTTTGGGAAATAACCTTGTAAGTGTCGCTTGTCTTCTCGTAAAGGGCCCGTGTTTCATCCGTTGACACGATTTTTTCACCCTGCTTTTTTTTAACCACCTGACGGAGGCTTCTTTCCGCACGGTAGCGTTTATCGCCCAGGTTAAAGTCAAGGGAAACAAAACATTCACCGTCGCCTGCATGATCGCTTAACAGCCTGTCGGGGTGTTTTCCCCGGCTGCCCGGAACCTTGCCGTAAAGGGCGTAGCAGATAGCGTCGAAGATAGTGGTTTTTCCCGCGCCTGTTTTCCCGGTAATAAGAAAAATATCTTCCAGTTTGGTAAAATCCAGTTCGGTCCTGTGTGAAAAGGAGCCGAAATTTTCCATTACAAGTTTTTCCGGCCTCATGGTATCATTTCCCCGGCTTCCGTCTCTGCCAAAAGTTCGTTGAAAAGTTCGAGTTCTTCCTTATCGGGTTGATCGTAAAGGGCCGAAAGAAAGGCTTCAAAATCCGCGGAAGTATCCTGTCTGTCTCCGGCGGGAGGGGCGTTTTCCGCGAAACCTGCTGAAAGCCCGGCGAAGGCTTCATCCTGCCTGAGGAAAAGTAACCGGGGGAATTTTTCACGAAGAATCTCCCCAGCGTTTTCCGTTATCACACTATCAGTTAGGCGTAATTCGAGATAGTCATCTTTTACGGATAACAATTCCGCATTAGTTGAAATATCACTGGAAAAACGGGAAAAAGACCCCTGAAGGCTGGTAACCCTGTGCAGGGGTGTTACGGGAATCTTCTCTATATCCGCTCCGTTATCTGTAAGCGTTACCGAAAGGAAAAATTTTTCCTGTCCCGCCTCGGAAAAAGAATAGGCTAAGGGACTTCCGGAGTACCAAGTTTTTTCCCCGGCATTCTGGCAGCGGTGGAGGTGCCCCAAGGCGGCATAATCAAACCCTTCAAAAAGAGAAGAGCCGATCTGTTCGGCGTTGCCCAGAAAAACCCTTTCCGAATCCGTTCCCGTTCCGCCCAGGGTAAAAAGATGGGCTGCCAGCACCGTATAGGCGATACCCTCTCTCGCCAATTTCTTTCTTGCCCTTTCCATGCGGCGGGTGGCTTCTTCAGCCAGGGATGACTGGGTTCGCAGAAATACGGTCTTTCCGTCTGCGTCTTCCCCTTCCAGCACCCCCGGGTTAAGAAAGGGCAGAAGAAAGAAAGCGCACTGTTTCCCGTCCTTTTCGACAATGACCGGCTTGTCGCAGTCGGCGGCGTTAACCCCGAAGTGGATCCCCAAACGGGCAAACAGTTCCCGACCGAAACCGATACGGGAAGCGGAATCGTGGTTGCCCGGAATAACCATCACCTCAAGTGCAGGGCGCTTGTTTTTTATTTTTCCCAGAAACGAACCGAAAAGCTCAACGGCCTCTGGCGAAGGAATTGAACGGTCGTACACATCCCCCGAAATAACCAGGGCCGCATAGGATTCGTCTTCCAAAAGGCGTGCAAGCTGTTCCAGCACAAAAGCCTGATCCTCCCCCAGCCCCTGTTCGTGAAAAATTTTACCGAGGTGAAGATCCGCAGTGTGGAGGAATTTGATCATTCAATAATTATGGTAATCCGGCACGGCATCGTCAATGACGACTTTTCCCGCCACTTCTCAATAACACCCGATTGTGATAGTATTCAACAAATTGCCGGGGTGATGGAATGGTAGACATCGGGGACTTAAAATCCCCTCCCCGCAAGGGGGTACGAGTTCAAGTCTCGTCCCCGGCAAAAAAACGCACAGCGAAGCTGTGTCTATTAGAGGATGCGCCACGCCGTAGCGCCGATGAATGTGCCGCTTACAATGACGGGAGGCCGGCTTTAGCCGGCCGTCAGCGCGCTGGCAAACAAAGGCACAGCGAAGCTGTGACTATTAGAGAATGCGCCACGCCGTAGCATTTACATCCCCACCCTAATCTCGTCCGTGTCCTGTTCCATTTGGGCCATAGCCTGTTCCACGAATTTGTCAGACGACATCATGTACGGCGTTTTCAGCATGTTACGTTTCTTCCTGCCTTCAATGTTAAGCTCCGATTCCACCATCGGCGGGATGATCTCTATCACCCTGATTCCCAGAGGTTCAAGCTGTTTGCGTTGCGCCAGTGAGAATGCGTGCAGCCCCGCTTTTGTCGCGCAGTAGACCGGCATGGCGGTTGCGCGTTCAGGCATAAACGCCAAGCCGGATGAGATGTTCACAATGGCGGCGTTTTCTTTGCCGGAGATCAGGGGCAGAAACTGGGCGGAAAGGTAAATCGGCGCGATAAAGTTGACACGGATTTCGTTGTTTTCATCCATAAGGCCCTGCAGGCCGGATGTCCCCTTGGTCAGATCGATGTCGCACTGGATGCCGGCGTTGTTAATCAGGATGTTAATGCCGGGAAAATTCTCACTGATATGCTGAAACAATGCGTCACGGCCTTTGGGGAATGACACATCACACTGGAATGTATGGATACCCGGTGTTTCATTACCGGCCCGGTCCAGTTTTTCCTCCCGCCGTCCGCAGATGATAACCGTATTTTTACGTTCGTGAAAATATTTTGCCAATGAATAACCAATCCCGGTCGCACCGCCGGTGATTAATACCGTATTGCCTGTCATTTTCATTTTTATATTCTCCTTAGAATAAAAAAAGCGGAACCGCCGCCCCGGATTAATCCCGGGAAAGCCGTTCCGCCTTTTTCCGATACCTTCAGCCTTACAGTCCGAAAACATCCATGATTCTATCCGCCGTAGCGGTGATGGTCCTTTCGTTGAGATACGCAGGATCGTTGATCTTTTCTCTCAGTGCGGCGATTTGGACTTCGTCCAGTTCGGGGGCCGATTTAATCAGCTCCACAACCTGGTAAACTTCCGCCTTCTCTCTCGCCTGCGGAGAAACATCAATAGAATCAGCCCTGTCCCCCCCCCTTAACTGTTCGTTTTTCCCGGGTCTGTTTTCCGGCTGAATGGGGTCCAATGGACCTATTCTTCCGACCATCATCATATCACCTTCCTGTCTCTATTATCGGCAGTTTCTTCCGTTTTGTTAACATCCAAAACTGAAGAATTTCCGGCAATTAACACCGCAAATTCGCCGATCAACCCGTTTCTGCCCTCAAGTCGGGCAAGGACATCCCCCGCAGTCCCCCGGATGTACTCCTCGTGGACCTTGGTCATTTCCCTCCCAATACAAATATAACGCTCTTTATCAATTTCGACAATATCTTTCAGCAGCTTGAGTATTCTAAAGGGTGATTCGTACAGAACGACGGCCGCTTTCATCGCAAGCAGTTCCCTCAGCCGGGTAAGCCTGCGGCCCTGTTTGGGTGAAAGAAAGCCCTCAAAGACAACGGTTTTGTCCGTACTGCCGGAAACGCTGACCAGGGCGGCAAAGGCGGATGGTCCCGGAACGGGAATTACCTCATGTCCTGCGGCTGCGGTCAGCCGGGCAAGCGTTGCGCCGGGATCGCTCAGGGCGGGGGTGCCGGCATCGCTGGCGTATGCCACCGTTATTCCCTGATCCAATGCGGCGATAATTTTTTTTGCGGCAAATTCCTCGTTTTGGGCGCGGCATGAGAGCATTTTTACCCGGATTCCCAGGTGGTTGAGGAGTTTGAGGGTGCGTCTCGTGTCCTCGCAGGCCACCAGTCCTGCCGTTTTAAGTGTTTCCGCGGCCCTGAAACTTATATCGCCCAAATTCCCGATGGGCGTGCCGATAATATATAGAATGGACATCGCTATATTATAGCACTGTTTAGTTCCGGTAAACGACACACTAAAGACTTGAGGTGCCGAAAACAGTTATGCAGGGATATTTACAGACTTTAATTTTTGTCACCATAGGTATTGCGCTTCTGTGGTTCGGTTACAGCCTTTTCTTCGGGCACCGGTGGGGAATCCGACGGAACCGGAAGGAACGGCCCCAGTTGCAAAAAACCGGATCGGCGTCCCCCGGCGATCCGCAGGTGTGCCCTATCTGCTCTTCGCAGCTTGAAAAAGGCGATTTGGTGCAAACGCTGGCATACCCTTCTCTTACACAGGGCAAAGACCGGTTGATGCACATCCAGGGTTGTGTTTTCTGTTTGTCCGGTGAATATGAAAGATACTGCCCCGTGTGTGGTGCGCCCCTAAGCAACAGCGACATTTTAGTCGCCCGGATGTTCGATCGTCCCCACCGCCGGCCCCACGTGCATGTTCTGGGCTGCAACCAGTGCAGAAAACTGGGAATAATGTGAGGCTGTTCCAAAACCACTTTTCCTGTAGACGGTTTGTAAATACCTTGTAGACAACCCGGGGCCAATTCATTATATTAAGGACATCTATTCTCTTCAGACAAGGAACATTCAATTGAAGAAGCTGCAACCAATACTTTTCTGTTTATTGTTTTTATGTGTTTCTGTTCGTGTTGTTTTTTCCCAGGACGGGGAGTTGCCTGATTCCGGTGAGCCGGTGCCCAGGGGAGCGGGGGAAACCGTTTTACACGGACTTATAGCCGGAGGGGAAGTTCTGTTTAGCAGCGGAATTATTTTAGTGTATAATATTCTTTATGATAAATTTGTCGAATCAACCGAATGGGCAGTTCCAAGCGGCACTTCCATGCACAATAATTTTACAAAAGCGTGGGAATGGGACGGCGAAACTTTCGGGGTTAATCAGATAGCGCATCCTTACCATGGTTCCATGTATTTCAATGCCGGGCGGGTTAACGGTTTTGGTTTTTATGAATCCACTTTCTTCCCTGCCTTCGGCAGTGCTACCTGGGAAATTTTTTTTGAAAATGAGCAGGCGAGTATCAACGATTTTATCACCACCACAACAAGTTCCCCGTCTACCGGAGAAATGCTCTACCGGTTGTATCTGGAAGCCTGTGCTGCCGGAGTTCCCGCCCCTATTGCGTTTTTTATTAGTCCCATAGCCGGTTTTCACCGGTTGATAACCCGCTGGGAACCGCCGAATTACGGTAGAAGAATCTACTCGTTTCAGGTTTATACGGGAAGCGGCTATACCAAAACCAGGTCTTCACTATTGAGAAAAGACAGGGAACTGCTCTATTTACAAAGACCTTTTGCCGAGGCGGGTTTATCGCTCATCTACGGTAACCCTTTTGAGCAGGAAAGCAAAATTCCCTTTGAACATTTTGAACTTGCCATATATATCAATTCTGACTTTGATAACTTTATGGATATTCGGGTCAATTCCGACGGTTACCTTTTTTCGTTTTGCCCGGTGTATACAGATACGAATATCATGAGTACCGGTCTTTCTTTACATTGGGATTTTGCATCCAAAGGAAAATATGCCGGAGAAGATTCTCTTTTTGATCAGTACAGCACCGGACTGGACTGGACAATAAAATACCAGCATCTGTTTTCAGAGGATACCGCTTTGCAGGTGAAGTTTCATACAGGCACTACAATTATGGGAGTGTTTTTCTTTTTTTCGCCGGATTTGGAAATTCGTGAAAACAGTTATGGAGCCGGTATCAACAGCAAACTTTTTGTAAACCTGAATAATAAGACGCTGGGTAAAATTGAAATGAGCGCGTTCGGCTATATGATATGGTGTTTTCCCGGGGCAGGAGACCTCGGTTTGTCAAGGGGAAATGTTTACTGGCTGTTTGCGGACATTGCTTATTCCTACCCGGTTACAAACCTCGTATCCATAGGCATTGCCAATTCTTTTTTAATGGAATGGGGATTTTTTGAGAAAGGGTTTCCCGACACCTTGAAATATGACAACGCAACAAAATTGTTTATTGCGTGGAATTTCTAGCCGTCGCTTTTTTCGACATCGTTTTCACCGGCAGTGCCTCCCCTGGCGGCTTTCACCTTGCTCAGTTCGGCAACTGTGTTGACAAGATTCTTGTCCTTGCCGATTTCACCGGCGGAAGCGGGTAAACGGTAAGTCCAGTTAAATTCGTTGCAGGTTCCCGGAACGTTGATCCGTTCGGAAGCGGGATCTTCGGCATACCAATCATTGGAAAGGTGCAGGAGATCCTGTATCTGGAAAACACGGAAGCGGGAACGGGCGGATGCGGTACGGGCAAGAATCGTTCTTGCCGTGCCGGGGTTGTATACTTTGGGCAGCACGGGGAATCCGATAAAGCCGGCAAATTGTTTCTGATCGGCTTCCCGTTCCCACCATTCGCGGATTGTGGAACTGTCGTGCACGGCCGCGGTGCATACCGAAAGTTCAGGGTATTCTTCAAAGGGAACATACGGCTGACCGTCTTCGTTCCAAAGCCGGTGCCAGCGCACAACCCTAAGGCCGAGAATTTTCAGCTTCGTCAGCACCTTGGGGACACAGGCCGGAACCGCACCCAGATCTTCCGCACAGGGCAGCATGGATGATGACTCCGCCAGTACCGATAGGAGTTTTTTTCCCTGAACTTCCCAGATTTTTTCCGATTTTGCCATACGTTTTTGTAACAGTTCTTCCAAATTTTTCCTGTCTTCACCGGAGAGGGAATGATAGGCGCGGGTATCCCGGTAATACCATGTGGGAAAATATTTTCCTTTTTCATACTCCAGGAAAATTCTGTTATGCCAGGCTTTGAACAGATAATCCTTTACGGAAGGGGGCAGGCCGATGGCGTCAATATCTTTTTCGCCTTTAATTTTTTTCTTGAACAACCATAACTCTTCGTTGCCCACCTGGTCCAGCAATTTGGAAAAAATCTTTTTTTCCA
>Ga0082212_10009820_pt1 | contig 12306 bp, 10 predicted proteins | sample TergutNt197P3_FD_71548 | JGI IMG/M metagenome (GOLD analysis project Ga0082212, IMG submission 71548) | Neocapritermes taracua P3 segment gut microbial communities from Petit-Saut dam, French Guiana - Nt197 P3 | ecosystem: Host-associated > Arthropoda: Insects > Digestive system > Gut ... | reverse complement strand
CTGTTGAGAAATAGCTCCGGTCGGAAATTGCGCGCTTACCGCAGAAGCGCGGTTTTCAATGGCTTCAAGCGTCGGAACTCCGCCCGTGGTTTGCGGCGCGGGAAGTTTAATGGATTGCGCGTATGCGATTGACGCGGTGAATGTCAGCGCCGAAAACACTAAAATTAATAACAGACTCTTTTTCATATAAACTCCTGGATTTTTTTTGTTTGTTCACTCAGGAAGAGATATCCTCGCGCTCCGCTAAAAACGAAACCCGAACCCGAATTCAAATGCCATATTGTGTTTTGTTCCAATGCGAGTGTAATTAGCGCTGGGAGGCAAAAGGTCATTCGCTGGCCAGTCATAATTTACAATTTTTGTGTCGCCGAAAGGAATGATCCAATCTCCTATATCAAACCTTATAAAAAAATTTCTCTCAAAATAGCGTTCTACAATAACCCCAATATCAAAAACAGGATAAAAGTTTTTTTTGTCTGTAATAGTTTCACTCTTATCTTCTGCGTTAAATCCATACGCGCCGGCTCTCGCTTTGGCAAAAACACCGATCCAGTCGTCAAAAATGGTTCCCAGCCTGACTCCACCCAATATAGTCATTTTTTCGTTGGAACAAAGTTCAACAATACATCCGGAAAATTTTTGTAGGATTTCTCCATCAAGAAAAACAATTGAACCTAGATAGTATCCGACCCGCCCACCAATGCCGCCGGTGCCGTTATAAATTCCAATTGGTGTTTTTACAGCACTAAGCTGAAAGGATACATCCATGCCAATAATGTCGCTCCCGACAAAGCTTACGTCGCCTTGGGCAAATGCCGGCAATGCAAAACAAAAAGTACATAAAATGCACAGAATAAATTTCTTAATCATGATATGTCTCCTTTTTTTGAATTACGAATTACTCATCTCAGGAAGCCGCGCCGGATCGCATTTTACTTATTAGTTCTATCACCGCACAGGTTATATCAGGTGTGTTTTCCGTAAGCAGCCCCTTATACATCTGGATTGGGGCATCATAAGGGCTTTCCGGCGACGTATCCGTACCCATGACGATCTCAACATCGGGATATTTTGCATTAATGACGCTTTTATACTTTTGGATAAAGGGACACATCTTTACCATACAACTGGCTATATGGATGACTTCCGCACCGCATAATTCGACCAGAGGCTTTACCTTCTTCAGTATTATTTCCTGCGCATACAGCGTGGGGCAGCCATCACAGGTTGTTATGCCTACGAGCAGATCCTTGTCGTCTTTATAGCGATTAAACACAACGGCTCTGTTATTAAAGGCTTTGAGACATCCCATGGATCCGCAACTCAAGTCATTTTTTATTTTACTGCAACTTAAAATACTGATTTTAGCCATTACCTTGTAACCTATTATTACCAGCCGATAAACAAGCGGAAGGCGGCGGGAACTATTTGTTTCAATACGCCATACGTAGATATGACAATAAATATCAAAATTACCGATGTTACAAACCAAAGAACGATGATGACAGTTTTCCGGATTGTGCTTTCAACTTCACGTAATTCAGTTAAATCTTCACGAAATCGTTTAATCACGTCATTGCACCAGTAAACGCCCAGCGCCCAAAACAAGGCCTTTATTAACATTTCGTCTTCATATCAAAACGCAACATATTCGCGCGGCAATTCACAGAGCTTTATCCAGTGAATTACCACGCGAATATGTTCCAGAGTCAATGCACAGTAACCGGAAGCCCATATTCTTCCAGAATGCTTTTGAGCGCGGCGATTTTTTCATCGGTCGGCGGGGAGGCTTCAAGAACTTTTTCCCCGTCGCTGATACGCTGATACTTCACAACGCCAAGATTGTGATACGGCAGCAACTGAATCATGGAAACGGCTTCGCCCAGCGATTTGCAAAACTCGCCGGCCGCCTCGATAACTTCCGGAGAATCGTTAAAAAGCGGAATCACCGGAATACGAATTTGCATATTCCCGCCGTCGCGCGCCAGTCGCCGCGCGTTTTCAAGAATCAGGGCGTTATCTACTCCGATAACGTTCTTATGGATTTCGCCGTCTATATGCTTAAGGTCGTAAAGAAACAAATCCGTGTAAGGAAGCACACGCTTAAAAATGTCGTACTCAACATAGCCCGTTGTGTCGAGCGCCGTATGAACGCCCCTTTCTTTCAGGCGCATAAGAACCTGCAGGGTAAATTCAGGCTGACACAGCGGCTCGCCGCCGGAAATCGTAACTCCGCCGCCGGAATTTTCATAAAATGGAATGTCTTTACAAACACGCTCCGTCAGATCATCCACAGTGTAATCCGTACCGCAGATTGACAGCGCCTTTGGATAGCATACCGCCGCGCAGGAACCGCATGAATCGCAAAGCCCGCGTTGTATTGTGACTCGCTGAACATCTTCCTGTGTTACGGCATGTTTTGCTATATCACCGGGCGCAAGCCCTTTTTTCGGACAGGCGTCGATGCAATTCCCGCATTTTTCCACGCCTATGCAGCGCATGGAAATCCAGCTTAACTGCGGCTTAAAATGCTGTGATTCAGGACTGTGACACCAGGGACAGCGCAACGGGCATCCCTTGAGAAAAACCGTCGTGCGGATGCCCGGGCCGTCCTGAATCGAAAACCCCTGAATATCGTAAACCTTACCGGTAAGCATTTATAATTCGTAATGCGTAATTCGTAATTCGTAATTAATCATAAACACAGCTCCGTGCGGTGGATGATGTCATCCTGGCCGGCCTTGAAAAGCTCGACGAAATAGGCGGAAAATCCGGCTATGCGTACTACAAGGTCGCGGTATTCCTCAGGCTTTTCCTGCGCGCGGCGCAGAGTATCGGCGCTTACGATGTTAAACTGCGTCTCCATGCCGCCGAGCGCGAAATACGAGCGTATGAGGGCTGTAAGTTTCTCGCGGCCTGATTCGTTGCTCAACGCTGTGGGATGAAAACGCATATTAAGCAGGGTGCCGTTTGAGAATTTTTTCTGGTCAATCGCCGAGACAGATTTTAGCGTTGCGGTAGGCCCGTGTTTATCCATCTGCTGTACAGGCGAAATGCCGTCGGAGAGAGGTTCTCCGGCTTTGCGTCCATCGGGCGAGGCCGCGGTGAACATGCCGTAAAGCACATGCGCCGTTACGGGATACAGTCCCGCGGCGTAATGTCCGCGCGGGCCTGTGGCGTTGTTTATCGCGTCGCCGTAAACATCGGAAGCCCATTTGGCAAACTCATCGGCATAAGGATTATCATTCCCGTAATGCGGAGCTTCGCCTAAAATCATCTGGCGCAGGTCTTCCCTGCCTTCCCAGTTGGTCATTATTGCGTCGTACAGTTCGCGCGCGCTTACGCGCTTTGTGTCATAAACGAGATATTTAACCACGGCAAGGCTGTCAGCGATGTTGCCGATTGCGATGCCGGCGTTCCCCGTCGAGTTGTACTTCGCGCCGCCTTTCATGACATCTTTGCCCGATTCCATGCAGCCTTCAATCGTGGCCGAAAGCAGCGGAAGCTGCATATGCTCGGAAGCAAGGTATTCCCACGTGTTGACGAGGCTGACATGCCAGTTCGCGAAGTAAACAATCTGCGTTTTAACGGCTTCGAGTACGTCGTCGAAAGTTTCCATTTCGTAGAGATAGCCTGTGGGCGGCCCTGCCTGTGGCGCGGGAGTCCCATCCCGGCCGGGCATGGGATTGCGTCCGTTATTAATCGCCAGAAGAAAAGCGTTAAGCAGGTTGAAAAAAGCCTCCGATCCGTTTCCGCCCGGACATGCCCATTCGTCGCCGCACCCCTGCGGTTCCACGCAGCCGATCAGACAATAGTTGCGGGCGCTTTCAAGAGGCAGTCTTTTTTCCATAAGCGCGGGAATAATAACGTCGTCGTTTTCAAAAGTCGGCACGCCGCCCGCGAGTTTTGTAGTTTCGATGGCTGCCTCCCAAAGTTCCGGCGGCGTTCCCTTGTGAATGCGAAGCGACTGCGGCGGGTCGTGCAGGAGGAGCCGGCCGGCCGATTGCAGCATCATGTATGAAACCGGATTTGTCGCGTCTTTGCCGTCGCGCGTGACGCCGCCGATTGTCATAAGTTGTCCGCTGGTATAACCCGGAGCGGAAAGCGTCGCGAACTCAGGCCATATCTTGTTCATCTCGGCGACTTTCAGATAAAACAGGTCGAGCAATTCCTGCGCTCTTTCATGCGTGATGCGTCCCGCGGCGATGTCGGCTTCGTAGAAACTGCCAAGACATTGATCCACGCGGCCAAAGCTGATGCCGTGCTGCTGCGCGTCAAGACAGAGGCCGATTTGATAAAGGTACATGCACTGAATGGCTTCGTGAAAAGTCCGGCAGGGATTTGACATGATGCTGTTCAGGCAATCAGACATTTCTTCGAGTTCGCGTTTGCGCTCCGGACTGCTTTCCTGCGAAGCCAGGTACGCGCATTCTGCTGCGTATCGCTGTGAGAGCGTAATCATGCCGTCGCAGACTATATCAACAGCGCGATAAAAATTGTACCTGGCGGCGCCGTCGCCGAACATCCTGCCTTCCAGCGCTTCCATTCTTCCCTGCGCTTCCGCGCGAATGGCGGCGAACCCCTTGCGCAGAGCTTTGTCGAAGTTGGCCGTAAAATGGCCTGTCGGAAACGCGCATGACCCTTTCGTGCTGAATTGCGTGACGCCCGAATCTGCCGCGTCAAAATAGCCGGGCGGTATGTATGCGTCAACTTTAGCGCTGAGGCATTCCTTAAGCCAGAAATCACCGGTTTTTAACAGGTATTCGGCGTCTTCGGGATCGACATCGTAAGGATCCGTGCCGCGCAACGGAATCGCTCCCGCTCTGAGTTCGTCCATGAACCAGCTGAACGAATGTTCCGGATAGAGCGCGCTGGCGCGGTATTTTGTAACCTGCGCGCCGACGATAACTTCATCGGGAAAAATGGTGATTGGAATGTTCTCGCAAATATTACGGAAATTTTCAGCCCGTTTCAGAATGCCCACAAGCTGCGGGTTTTCCTGATAGAAATCGGTAATGATTTTATAGCGGGCAATGCAGACGCCGGGCCGCGAGGTCCGGTATTTTTCGCGGATGCGTTTTACTCGATCTGTCACAGGACTCAGTGTATACATGGCGTTATTCTCCATTCAGGCTTATTGCATGTACTCCATTTTAATAATTCAACATAGCAATAGTATATCATAGTGTGGGAGGCGAATTGTAGGCGTTATCGTTGAAGCGGGACGGGGAAATATAGCGCCTGAACGAATATATGAATTGTTCAGCGTTTCCCTAAAGGAGATAAATCATATCCGTAAAATTGATTTTATGCCGGTAGTTGGTATTATTAAAAAGGTTTTTGAAAAGAATTTGACGCTCAGACATAGTTAACACCTGACCTGTCTGATGTCGGCTTTAACAAAACAGGCGTTTTGCGCGGGTGTCGGTACGGTCTCACCGTAACAGTACCGTATTAACGCATTTACATCTATGGAGATTATAAAATGAAAACTACTAAAGTTATACTAGTTGCATTATTTATCTGTTGCATCAGCACAACACAATCTCTCGCAACCAATGGAATGTTCATGGAAGGCTATGGCCCGATAAGCCACGCTATGGGCGGAACATCAATGGCTTTCGATAACGGCAACAACGCCCTTGTCAACAATCCTGCAACTTTGGGTTTGGCGTCGGCAGGAAGCCGCATAGACGTTGGTTTTAGTATACTAAACCCCGATGTAACATGGCAAACTCCTGGAGGAAATATCAGTTCAAATGCTAAACGGTTCTTTATGCCTTCATTTGGCTATGTCAAAAGAAACGGCAATTTCGGATACGGGATTGGCATGTATTCCCAAGGAGGAATGGGCACGGATTACCTTGAAGCTGCGGGAATGTATTCTCAGGTAATCATGGCAAAAGTAATTGCCCCGTTTACTTATAACATTAACAAAAATTTAATTGTCGGTGCAGCCATCGAATATATAAAAATAGACATGGATTTAGTTATGTATCCTTTCTTTGACTTTAAGGATAAATCGGATTTTTCAGGAGCCACAAGCGGCAACAGCATCACCGGTAAACTTGGTTTTGTTTACAAAATAAACAACAATATCAATGTTGGCGCCAACTATCAGTTTAAAGGCAACATCGACACATTGAAGCAGAGTAACAGCGCCCGCGTAAAAGGTCTTGATACTCCTGCATCGGCAAGCATCGGTATCGCCGCAAAAATAAATGATAAAACCTTGCTTGCGCTTGATTACTCAAGAATAATGTGGTCAGATTCCATGAAGACCATAACCGTATCGCAAAATGACGCAACCATGCCTTTTACACAGGAATGGAAAGACCAGGATGTTTTCGCGCTTGGTGTGGAATATGAAGCTTTGAGCAAACTGAAACTACGCGCCGGTGTAAACATCGCCAATAACCCGATAGAAGATAATGCAACGCCGGTTTTTCCTGCTATCATAAAGAACGCTTATACGACAGGCTTCGGTTATGATATTAGCAAAGGCCAATCCGTCAATGCAAGTTATTCTTTCTCACCGGAAGTTAAGAAAAACAACGGACTTCTTTTCGACGGAACATCAACAACACATAGACAGCATACTATACAGTTAATGTACACCTATAAATTTTAAACAACTGGGGTTCTTGTAAAACCTTGATAAATGCGGGCATTCTGCCCGCATTTATCAAGGTTTTACAAGAACCTTTTTTATTCTATTTTTTGGTCTTTTTTTCTTTCGCGCGATTAACGGTAAATGAGCCTCCACTGCCGGAACTGCCCGTTTCAAATTTCAATTTGATCTTGTCTTTGTTTTTGTCTTTCTTGTTTTTGGAAAACTCGCCCATGTATTTGAATACCATTTGTTGCCCCATCATATCCACAACGACGGTAAATGAAATTTTATTACTATCAATTTTGCCTTCTAAAATTGGAATCTGTTCGCCATTTGCGCCGCCCAGTGTTGTTCCAGTAAAAACGTTCCCATCCGCCTTGAACGTAAATTCCATATTCATTGGTTCGCCAAAACCTGTGCTGTAACTTCCGGTCCACTTGCCGTCAATATCCGTATCAGCGCTGAAAGCGGTGTAGACGTTCAAAAGTAAGACCAAAACAACTACCATTATTCTGAATTTCATTGACCCCTCCTGCAATAAAGTACGTATCAGATCAGATCGTACCGATACCTGCGTAAAACGCCTGTTTTTAGTAGTACAACCAGCCCTCGCTGTGACCGTAACGACCTGTCGATGAATAAATATAACCGGTATTGTAACAACCTGTTATTGTGCTTGGATAATACCGGGATCCCGCAATGCCGCCTGCATCGTTAACCGCGTAAACGTTCCCGGCGTTTTCACAGTATGCTACATCACTGAAATAGAGGAATCCGGCTATACCGCCGGCGTTATAGCCGTCAATATATCCATCGTTATAACAATCCGCAATTAAACCGTCTTCTATGTACCCTGCTATGCCACCCGCATTGCTCACCGCGTAAACATCTCCCGCGTTTTCACAGTTTTCCACGTCGCTATTATAATAGAGTTCTCCAGCTATACCGCCTGCAGTATAGCCGTATATATATCCTTCGTTATAACAATTCGTAATTAAAGCGTTTTCCGTATATCCAGAGATACCTCCCGCATCATAAATATACGCGGAAACGTCTCCAAAGTTGTAACAATCATCTATTACACTGAGTATTGCATACCCGGCAATACCGCCCGCATCGCTCTCCGCGTAAACATCCCCATCGTTGTCACAGATTTCTATAGTGCTGTCTTCCGCATACCCGGCAATACCGCCCGCGATATCGCCATCAATATATCCCCTGTTGTAGCAATATGTTATCAAACTGCTTTCCACGTACCCTGCAATACCGCCGGCCATTGCATCAGCCATATAGGGATCCATGTAAACGTCAACATCGCTGCTGCATTTTTCAATTTTGCTGCCAAGAACGTCTCCCGCTATGCCGCCGCCTGTGGTATAACCGTAAACGACTCCAACGCTGCCAGAATCTGTTATCGTACTGCGTTCCACGCCTCCCGCTATGCCGCCAGCTATATCGCCGTCAATAAAGCCAATATAGCTGGAAGCTATTGAGTTGGATATTATACCGCCATACATATATCCCACGATGGCTCCGGCATATTCCCCGTGAATATAATCGTATTCAAGGTTAAGGTTTTTTATTACGCCGCCGTTAACGTAGCCGAATAAGCCCGCAAATTTTTCAAACCTTGCCGATCCAACCGTCAGGCCGTTTATTGTATAGCCGCGACCGTCGAATTCTCCTTTAAAAGAAGCGTATGGGGATGAACCAATCGGACTCCAGTCGGATGACGGCAATGTAATATTTGCGGTCAGTCTGTAACGACCGGAAAGATTATTCCTGATTTCGTTCAGTTGTGCGGCAGAATTGATGTTGACTATAGTATTGTTGCCATCCGTAGGCGGCCTGTATTGCGGTTGCGTTCCGGAATCTCCACAACCTGTAAAAAAAGGAACGGCGAGCGCAAGCAAGACGATCATTGTTGTCAGCCCGGCTAATCTGTACATAAAACCCTCTCAATTATCTATCTGCATTCGTAATTTTTAGCGTCCTCAGGATCACCTTGTCCCTTGTACTGCGTGTGGGTTGGATAGGGACACAGCGGGCGTGTGCGGCCCGGCAGCGACCGGCCGGTCGCCACGATGCCTTCCGGAGAAACGCCCTTCTCTACCCAATCGGTAATGGCGCCAAGAATGTCGAAACTGTCGAGCGTGGCAGAACCGCCCTGACAATGTCCCATTCCCGGAACAAAATAGAATCGCGACCACTCAAGAGCCTTTTTCTCGCCGCCTGTTTCGGCAGCCATCTCTTTGTAGTAGGTAAAAGTGTCGAGTGGCGAGAACCAGGGATCACTCATCCCGTGGTAGAAGATCAGTTTCCCGCGTGAGGCAAAGGTACTCAGGTTGGTCCAAAGGCTGTCTCCAATACGCGCGCTCTCATTTTTGTCGATTTGCGCCGCCAGCCGCGCCGCGTCGAACTTTTCACCGCTGTCCGGCTGGGCAACCGGAATTCGCGGACCAGCCAAAAGGCCGGGAAGGAAGCCTTCCATGTCGGCGATACCCGGGTCGTAGGGAAACGACACATAGATGTCATTGCCAAACGGGTCTTTGGGACCGGCAAACGCGGTTTTGAGCGCCTTAACCTGCTGTTCCGTCAGGCAATTATCCGTCTTTCCGCCCTTGCAGGTCAGAACAACGGGGTCATAATTACACGCAAGCGGATTAAAAATCATCCCGTCTTTTATCCCGTCTTTTTCGTCACAGGCGTTTAGCAAAGATGTTTTGATAAGCTGTTTGTCCAAATCGCTGAACAGTTTTCCGGGATCAGGTTTTCCGGAAGCATCTTTCGGCGCAACTTCGCCAAAAACCGCGCCTATGTATGCCAGACCCAAATTGGAGTAACCGGTTCGCATCGCCGGATTTCCTACAATGATGCCGTCGAACAATTCCGGATAGCGCTGAGACAGAATCATTCCCTCGCGTCCCCCGGTCGAGCATCCGGAAAAATAAGAGTGTTCGACTGGCTTTCCGTAGTACATTGCTACGAGTTCCTTCGCAACACCAGTGATGCGCCCGACCGCGAGGTAGTAGAAATCCAGCGCCGCTTTCTGATCTGACAAGAAGCTGTCGTCAAAGCCGCCTTTGCCTTCGTGTCCGCTATCCATTGACACTACCGCGTAGCCACGCGCCAACGCAGGGATATTTCCCGCGGCTTGCGCTCCAAGCGGCATTCCCACACTGCCATTCAGGCCGCCCCCGCCCTGCAGCATGAACCGCCCGTTATAGTTCTCGGGCAACGCGATTGCAAACTTGATCCCGTACGCTACGTCGTTCACACCTTTGCGAGGGTCGACGATTCCATCCACCCGGCAGTATGACGGCATTGCAACTTCGAGCTTCATGGGCGCCGCACCTGTATATATCGAACCGCCCGCCGGCACGGCCGATATCTGCTCGGTTTTCTGGATCGTTACGCCGGAAACCTTCGAGTTCATCATCGACGCACAATCAAGTCCGGCTGCCGATACAATTGATACGTTGCAGGCAATGAACAATACCGTCGTCCACAATTTGTTGTTGTTCTTTTTCATAAATGCCTTCCAGATAAAATGTGTTTTTCCAGTTCACGATAGCTCTTAGGAAAACCTTTGCTATTGTAATAAATTACGGTATAAAAACAATTTTTGCATGGCAATTCTTAAGGAAAAGATATGGACGCATCGGATGGCGAATTGTGGCGCCGGCTTGATCACTGGTTGATGAAACGCTTTGGTGTAGCGGTTTTTCTAATTCTTCTGGGATTATTGATATTTCTTTTTCTCATGCCGCTATTCAAAGCGCCTTTCGATCGTGACCAGGGCACATACGCAACGATAGCCGGCGGGTGGCTTCAGGGTGCTCTGCCGTATAAAGACCTGTGGGACAACAAGGGGCCGTTGCTGTTTCTTTGGTATGCTGTCTCGTTTCTTTTGCTGGGAGAAAACACTGTCGCGCCTCGAATAGCAGCCGTTTTGGCAGCGGCGGGATGCCTACCTTTTTTATGGGACGCCACCAGGAGATTATTCGGTAATAAGCAGGCGGCGATTACGGCAATCATATTCGCGCTGTCGTTTGCCAACCTTTATTTGCAGGTAACTGCAAATGGCGAAGTATTCATGCTGCTCCCGATGACCGCGGGATTCTGGGCATTTGTCGTCGGAATACAGAAACGCGGACATTTCCAGTTCTTTCTTGCCGGATTCTTTACTTCTCTGGCTGTATTTACCCGACAATCCGCCATTTTGGCATTTGTGGCGTATGCCGCCTGGTTTGCGACGATCTGGTTTCAGCGCAGTAAGGAAGGAACAAATCGGATAATTTATCCAGTTTACGGCCTGTTGCTGGGCGGCATTTGCGGCGCGATCCCTTTTGTAATCTATTTCGCCATGCATGGCGCGTTATATGATCTGTGGTACGGCATGTTTGGATTCAATACCGCATGGGTATCGGAACAGTCGTTCTGGCTGAAATTCGTGCCGCCGATGTTCATAGAACCCGGACCGCTTGCGGGAGGTCTGGTTTTCTGGATCATGGCTGCGACAGGGTGTTGGGAGCTATGGAAACGAAAGGATAAACATTCCATCTTTGTTCTGATATTCCTGGCGGCATCCGAAGCAGCAGCTCAGATTATGGGCAAGGGATCCGCGCATTATTGCATCCAACTCCTGCCTGGCGCATCCATCGCGGCGGCGTTTGGATTTCCACGCATGCTCGGTTGGTGGAAAAACGGCGGCGTACGATTGAAAACCATGCTTAGAGCTGCAATAGCTATTAACGCGGTTGCGATTCTGTTCATATACTTAATGCCAACGACGGAAGCGCGTTTCAGAGCGCAGTACACGTTTCGGGATTACGCGGATGACGCCATTGACGCGCCTGCCATTGCGGAAGCGGTCGCCGGGATCACGGATCCGGGAAGCTGCGTTTACGAATGGGGACGCTCAAGCCAGATTTATTTCCTCGCAAAAAGGCAGCCATGCAGTCGATGGTTTTATGACCGTCCTTATAAATCAAACAAATCGATGATTTCTGAAGTAATAATGGATCTGGTAAAAAGAAAACCCGGCTTGATTATAATTACAGGCGACGCAGACGAAAATCCTCCGCCTCCGGAACTGGCGAATCTGATGGAAAAAGAATACTGCTATATAGGCAGTGTCATGTATGCAAGACTCTATCGACCGCTTATACCCCGGTAATCCGTAATGTTATTACCTTGGATGGATTTCTGAAACGCGCGCGGGCGTTTCTTCAGCCATACAAACGCCGCGCGTCGTAAAGGTCTGAATTGTGCCCCCATAACATCGGAAATGGAACCGGATATAACATCCGCTTTAGTTGTAATATAATCAGCAGGATCGTACTCTGCAAATGTCGCTTTCTTCATTTTATTTCCCCTTCCATATTGCTCTGCGATTTCCCTTGCCTTTGCTACACGAGTATCATCCGGTATTAGCTTCCTGTGGCGATTCAAGAAAACGGAGCGCGGCGGCGCGAAGTTCTTCGATATTGCGGGCGCGGCGGCTTTCCCTGAAAAGTTCGTGACCGAAAAAGAAGTTCTGCGCGAAATACGCAGTGAATTCCTTCATACGGCCAATCGCTTTTTCGGGCGGAAAATCCTCAACAGTATAGCGGCAGAGCCTGTCCCAGACTTCCGCATACGATATATTAAGCGGATGAAGCCCGGAAAATTCCCGGAAAATCCATGGCTTT